>Ga0247727_10019406_pt1 | contig 10537 bp, 14 predicted proteins | sample WisWelCaveWW1625_FD_202498 | JGI IMG/M metagenome (GOLD analysis project Ga0247727, IMG submission 202498) | Biofilm microbial communities from Wishing Well Cave, Virginia, United States - WW16-25 | ecosystem: Environmental > Aquatic > Deep subsurface > Groundwater > Cave microbial mat | place...
TTCGGCTTCTTCGGAAAGCCCCAGCTCGGCCTCGCTGCAAATCATGCCGTATGATTCGACACCCAAAACCGGCCGCGTTTCAATTTTCAATCCACCTGGCAACATCGTTCCCGGCGGTGCAACCGCAACGAGTTGTCCGGCTTCAACATTCGGCGCGCCGCAAACAACTTTTAGCTCCTCCCTGCCGATATGAACCTGGCAAACATGCAGACGAGACGATTTCGGATGCGTCTCGCACGTCAACACTTTTCCCACCACCACGCCGTCGAGATTCGGCACGGTGCTGCTCATGCTCTCAAGCTCCAATCCGAGCATCGTCAAGCCGGCGCCGATCTCCTGCGGCGAGAGCGGAGTGTCAACGTATTCTTTGAGCCAGGTGTAGGTGAATTTCATAAAATTTATATTTATCGGGAAACTACAGCGTCACCAAATAATTGTCATTCCGTTAGGAATTTTTTTGCAATTTAAGGCAAATTTGTGTCAGCTTAAAAAGATTCTTTCCATTTTCAAAACTCATCATCCTCTGCCGATTGTATTTCCTGCGCCACTAATTCCTTCCAGACCTCAAGCACAGCTTGATCAACACCCATCGCTTTCAATCGCTCAAACACAGGCCCGGCATCGCGTTTGAGTTCCGGAAATGTCAATAACAACATCGCTAAATCGCGCCAATCAGTGCCGGACTTAGGTTTGCCGCGCCGTTGATGATATGCGATCACTTTGCCGGCAATCAATTCGGCCGGTACAACGACAAGAACTTTTGAAATTCGTTTCGTTGGCGGCAACGATTCAACCGGTCGAATATCAACTAAATGGCGATTGTCGGATTTTTGAACTTGATATAATCGATACCCTTTCCCCTCGCCGATTTCACTTATCCGCACGGCAATATGAAAGCGCTCTTTCAAATAACTCTGTAATTCTTTGGCAAATTCTTCCGCGCGCGGCGACAGCAAATCGACGTCTTGCGTCATGCACGGCTCTTTGACATAGGCATTCACCGCCTGCGCGCCAAAAACGGCAACGTCATGGCGGCCACGCAGAAATTCCAGAACCGCATTTTGAATCGTCGCCAGCGGCAATTTTTCACGCGCCATAAATTCCTGAAATGTCAAAACGTCTGCGCTGAACATTTGTCTATTCGTTACTGATGAGCGACAACTCTTCTCCTGGTATTTGCCGGACGCGTCTTTTTTATCGAGGATTTATCCGGCAATTGTGACAGCAAATTTATTAAAGAACGCAGTGCCTGATTAACCGCATCGGAATCAGGAAAATACGCGCGCACATCGGGCTGGAGCATGATAGCTCCATCAATCAATTTATAATGCTCCACAACGGTTGAGCCATCTTCCTTGTGAATGGTTACCGAATATCCTTTGTGCAGAGGTAGATAAGCTTTACCCCGCACAGCGCCTCGAAGGTCGTATTCGGGCAGCATATCGTCATCTTGGACTTTCGATGATTTAGAAATTGCTTTTTTCATAAATTTCTCGCTCGGCTGGGGCCGCCTTGCGGCAACTGATAATGCGCCTGTTTTCTCCACGATGTGTATATATAACAAGGAGCACCCGACCTTTGACTGATATGCCAATACCGATATTGCGCTCTTCGTTTATTGAGTGTTCAAGGTCGGGTTTCATGGCGACAAACGGATCACTAAAAATTGTAGCGCCTTCTTCAAAACTAACTTTATGATTTTTTAAATTGCTTCTCGCCTTTTTTTCATCCCACTCAAAACCAATCATTAGCCGATCCTATTTCTGGCAATAAATTCATCGTGAATGCTTTTGCCATTATTTCGCTGGCAGACTGGAAGTCTGCGCTACTAATTTCTTCCAAACCTCAAGAACGGCTTCTTCCGCGTCCGCCGCTTGCAACCGTTCCATCACCGCGCTGGAATCACTTTTCAATTTTGGAAAAGCCAACAAGAGCTTTGCCAAATCGCGCCAATCCATGTCGCCTTTCGGCTTGTCGCGTCGCCGATGGTAAGCAATGACTTTGCTGGCAATCAATTCCGCCGGTTCCATGAATAACACTTGCGCGATTCGTTTCGCCGGCGGCAATTGTGGAACGGGCCGAATGTCGATCAAAGAATGATTGCCGTCGCGCGTGGCTTGGTAAATCCGGCGCGCCTCACCTTTGAGTTTGCGAATGAGCAGAAAAATGCGGAAGCGCCGATTCAGATAATCGCGCAGCTCCGTTGTCAGCTTCGCGGTTCGGGTCGACAGCAAATCGATTTCCTGCGTTGGCCGCGGTTCTTTGACATACGCATTGACGGCATGCGCGCCGAAAATGACCGCGTCATCGCGGCCACGCAAAAATTCCATCGCCGCATTTTGAATCGTCACTAACGGAATTTTTTCGCGCGCCTTGAAATCCGGCGGCGGGAAAGCTTTCGCGTTTTTATACATCTTAAAATTGCCGCAAGAATCTCACGTCATTATCAAAAAACATCCGAATGTCTTCGACGCCGAGCTTCAGCATGGCGATGCGATCAGCGCCCATTCCCCACGCATAACCGGTGTAAAGCTCGCTGTCATAATTGACGAAACCAAACACGTTGGGATCGACCATGCCGGCGCCGGAAATTTCAATCCAACCGGTGCCTTTACACGTGCGGCAGCCTTTGCCGCGGCAAATGGTGCAGGTGAAATCGTACTCGGCGCTCGGCTCGGTAAATGGAAAAAAGCCCGGACGAAAACGAATTTTAATATCCGGCCCGAAAAGTTTTTGCGCAAAAGTTTGCAGCGTGCCTTTCAAATCGGCAAATGAAATGCCTTCATCAACACACAGCCCTTCGACTTGATGGAAAATCGGCGAGTGGGTGGCATCGGCGGTGTCGCGGCGAAAAACCCGGCCCGGCGCAATAATGCGAATCGGCGGTTGGCGCTTTTCCATCGTGCGAATTTGCACCGGCGAGGTATGTGTCCGCAGCAAATAACGTTGCGATTCGGCTTCCGTTCCGAGATCGAGATAAAGCGTGTCTTGCATGTCGCGGCTGGGATGATCAGGCGGGAAATTGAGCGCTTCGAAATTATAATAATCAAGCTCGGCTTCGGGGCCGATCGCAATCGAGAAGCCCATGCTCACGAAGATACTCTTGATCTCGTCGAGAACTTGCAGCAACGGATGGCGGCTGCCCAACCGACGGCGAATACCCGGCAAAGTGAGATCGATGAAATCACCGTCATCTTTCGGTTGGGCAAGCGCCGAGCTTTTTTCAGCGAAAGTCGTCTCGAAAATATTCTTGAGCTGATTCAATCGCTCGCCGAGGCGAGGTCGCTCGGAGGCGTCAAGCTCGCCGAGGCTTTTGAAGAATTGCGCCAACTCGCCTTTGCGCACCAAAAAAACCAGACGCACTTGCTCAAGCGCCTCCGTATCGGTCGCGCTATTTAGTGCGTCGTTGAAACGCGTTTGCAGTTGATCTAATTCAGCAAGAAGAACGTCGATTTTTGAAATGCTTGTCGCATTCACGCCCTCCGCCTGGTGAGATTCCACTTCATACATAGTGTATCTCACGAATTACTGTTGTGCGAGCTGCACGAGGTTATTGAAGGCTTGCGGATCGCGCGCCGCCAAGTCTGCCAACACTTTGCGATCAAGCTCGACCTGCTTTTTCTTTAACGCATTCATGAACGTCGAATACGTCATCCCGGCCAGGCGAACGGCGGCGTTGATGCGGGCAATCCACAAACGGCGGAAATCACGCTTGCGCTTGCGGCGATCGCTGTATGCGTAAGTCAAACCCTTCTCATACGTCTCACGCGCCGGGCGCAGCAAATTCCCTTTGCCGCCCCAACGGCCTTTCGTCTTGTTCAACAGCTTGCGACGACGACGATGAGAAGGAACAGTTCCTTGTGCACGAGGCATTTCGTTTATACCTTTCTTAGCGTAAGTTTTTAGGTTAGCCAGTTGACCTGTTAACCTGTTTGCCCATTTCCGAATTTTAACCGACTAACGGGTAAACCGGCCAACCGGCAAACATCTTTTTAAACATCAATCAATCTTGTCATGCGCTTGGCATCCGCCGGATGAACCTGAGAAGCGCTCAGGTTGCGTTTGCGCTTGCGATTTTTTGAAGTCAACAAGTGACGTTTTCCTGCGCGCTGGCGTTTCAGCTTGCCGGTCGCGGTCATTTTAAACCGCTTCTTCGCCGCGCGATGACTTTTCATTTTCGGCATTTACTTCCTCTCTTTCTATGAGCAAAGGGCATAGAGCATGGCGCAAAGCGTCGGTTCACGCTATGCGCTTTGCCCTCTGCGATATGCGTTTTATTTTTTCACAAAATATACCACCAAATTGCGGCCTTCCATATGCGGCGGCCGCTCGGTTTTGGCAATATCGGAGAGCTGCTCGATCATGCGCTCCAGCACTGCCTTGCCGAATTCCTGATGCACCATCTCCCGGCCGCGAAACGTCAGCGTGACTTTCACTTTATCGCCGTCCTCGATAAATTTGCGGGCATGCTTTGTTTTGAAAACGAAATCATGCTCTTCGATCTTCGGGCGAAAGCGAATTTCTTTGACGTGGATGACGGTTTGTTTTTTTCGGCTGTCCTTTACCTTTTTGCTTTGCTCATACTTGAACTTGCCGTAATCGATGATCCGGCAAACGGGCGGCTCGGCGTTCGGCGCGATCTCCACCAGATCGAGCCCCGCCGCGTCAGCGCGCGACATCGCTTCCTGGATCGACACGACGCCGATTTGCTCGCCATCAGCCGCGATGAGCCGAACTTTCGGAACCCGGATTTGGTGATTGATCCGGATAAATTTTGGTTTTGACGTAGAGCGATTTCTCCGATTTTGTAAAATGGATTATTGGATTTTTGGAGTAATGGATTTTTGTATTCATGGATCAATGGATGATGTCGCATCGATCTCAATAATCCAACACTCCATTAATCCATCGATCCACCAATCCAGCCTGCTACTCCAACTGTTTGTTTTGAATTTCATCCACGATTCTATTCACGACTGCGTCAATAGACATGCTGCCCAAATCGCCGGCGCGGCGCTTGCGAACCGCGACCGCGCTGTTCTCCGCTTCTTTTGCGCCAACCACCAGCATGTACGGAATTTTTTGCAACTCTGCCTCGCGAATTTTGTGGCCGATCTTTTCGTTGCGATCATCCAACACGCAACGCACGTCTTTAGCGGAGAGAATATCTTTCACTTTTTTGGCATGTTCAATTTGTGCGTCGGTGATCGGCAAAATCGCCGCTTGCACCGGCGCCAGCCAAATCGGAAACGCGCCGGCAAAGTGCTCGATCAAAATGCCGATGAAGCGCTCCAACGAGCCGAACGGCGCGCGATGAATCACCACCGGACGATGCTTCTGATTGTCGCTGCCGGTGTATTCCAAATTAAAGCGTTCCGGCATCACATAATCAACTTGCACGGTGCCGAGCTGCCAACTGCGGCCCAACACATCGCGAATGATGAAATCGATTTTCGGTCCATAGAAAGCCGCTTCGCCCGGCGCGACGACATATTGCAACTTGCATTCATCCGCCGCTTCTTTAATATCCTTCTGCGCTTGTTCCCAAAGCGCTTCACTGCCGCCGTATTTATCTTTATTGTCGTCACGAAACGACAAGCGGGTGGTGAAATCACCGAAGCCGAGCGTACGAAACACCAACTGAATGAGATCGATAACGCCGCACAATTCCTCTTTCAATTGATCCTGCCGCACGAACATGTGCGAATCATCGACGGTGAAACCGCGCACGCGCGTCAAACCATTCAACTCGCCGGATTGCTCGTAGCGATACACCGTGCCAAATTCCGCCAACCGAATCGGCAGATCGCGATAGCTGCGCGGCCTCGCTGCATAAATCTGAAAATGATGCGGGCAGTTCATCGGCTTCAGCAGATATTCTTCATCTTCAACTTTGACGGGAGTGAACTGGCTGTCTTTGTAATACGGATAATGCCCGCTGGTTTTGTACAAATTCAAATTGCCGATGTGCGGCGTGACCACCGGCAGATAATCACGCTTGCGCTGTTCCTCGCGCAGAAATTTTTCCAGCGTCTCGCGAATGATCGTTCCTTTCGGCAGCCACAACGGCAAACCGCCGCCAACTTTTTGCGTAATTAAAAAAAGCTCAAGCTCTTGTCCGAGCCGGCGATGATCGCGGCGCTTCGCTTCTTCCAAAAGTTTGAGATGCTCATCCAGCATTTCTTTTTTCGGAAACGAAATGCCATAAATGCGCTGCAGCATTTTATTCTTCTCGCTGCCGCGCCAATACGCGCCCGCGACACTGAGCAGCTTGATATTTTTCACGCGCCCCGTCGAAGGCAAATGCGGCCCGCGACACAAATCAACAAAACTGCCCTCGTGATAAACACTCGGACGGTTGTCATCGAGATCGTTGAGCAACTCGAGTTTGTATTTATCCGCGCGCTGCTGGAAAAGTTTAATCGCTTCGTCTTTATTCATCTCCTCGCGGCGAAACGGCTGATCCGCGGCGATGACTTCTTTCATCTTCGCCTCGATCTTCGCCAACTCTTCGGCGGTGATCGAAGTGTTCACATCGATGTCGTAATAGAAACCGTCTTCAATCGGCGGGCCGACCCCAAACTGCGCTTCGGGATAAAGCTCTTTAATGGCGTGCGCCATGATGTGCGAAGTCGAATGCCAGTAGACTTCCTTCCCTTCTGCATCGTCCCAAGTCAAAAAACGAATGCGCCCATCGCTCTGCAGGGCGCGGTCCAAATCAACGACTTTATCATTAAATTTGGCGGCGAGAGTTTTCTCAGCCAGCGAGCGTCCCAGTTCTTTTAAAATCTCCTGCGGACGAATGCCTTTGGGATATTCCTTGCTTTTGCCGTCGGGGAATTCAATTCGTATCGATTCACTCATCAAACAACTTTATGACCTCAAAAAATTCAACCACCAACATTGTCTATTTTTCTTTTTGCTCTTTATCTTTTTTGCTTCTCCGTGGGCAGTACAGGAGTTGAACCTGTGACCTCTTGCGTGTCGAGCAAGCGCTCTAACCAGGCTGAGCTAACTGCCCATGTGCGGAGGGCAGAGCGCATAGCGCAAAGCGTAGATAAATTTGTTAGCACTATGCGCTTTGCTCTATGCCCTTTGCGCCAAAACATGATAATTTAACAGAATATGGGGAGAAAGTCAACTCTTTTTTCGCGCAAATAGGCAGGAAATTGGAGGTTAGAAAGTGTGGTTTTTTTCTGAGGGAAAAGAGTAAAAGATGTTTACCTATCATTGGCTATTGGCGGTTAAGAATATCATGTGTACCGATATGTTTCAGGAGGCAGACATCACCTTCTATGTAAAACGTGATTCGATAATTCATCGTCACACTTGCTTCGAACATCTCGTCCGATCTTCCTTGCATCTTTTTAAATCGCAGAGATGGATGCAAACGATTCTCACAGAGCAATTTCAGCTTGCGATCTGCTTGCTTTTGAATGTGTTGCGGAAGAGCGCGATATTCTTTCTTGAACTGCTCCGACCATTGGAGTTTTAGTTTCATTCGTCGCCCTTGAGCGCCTGCAGAGCATCGTCAACATCGTCGTATACTTTGCTCACTCGCCCTGCATCAATATCCCGCTGCGCTTTGCGCTCGCCCTTCTGCCATTCTTCCGTCCACCACCAGCGTTGATCGCCAGCGATCAGCCCGGCTTGCGCGGCAGCTTTTGTTTCCGCTTCAGTCAAACCTCTTGCTGTGCGCAAATTGCTGTTAATCGCAGCAATTTTCTTTTTTGCAGATTCGAGCAGGATTTGCTCTTGCTTCGTATGGCTTCTGCTGGAGTAACCATTGCGTTTTTTCTGTAAATTTTTTCCATTCTTCAATTTCTCCGGCGTGAGAATGATGCTGCCGCTCACGACTCGAATTGTAAAACTATCGCCTGCTTTGAGACGATATTTATTCAAGATTGATTTGGGAACCTTAACGTTTAGATCGGCGTTTACTTTTATTTTTAGCATAGAAACCTCGTTTTGCTTGACATAACGAGAACAAAATAACAATCATTCATGAGAAAAGCAAACTGAAACTACTTTACCGTTTTCTTGATCCAACGCTTTGACTCCTTGATAGTTTGTGCATCATTTTGATTTTTTAATTTTTGCATAATCTTTGGTGGACTTTGACCGCTCAATCGTTTACCATGCGAAAATTTTCTACGGCCCGACTCCTTTTCAAGCTGTTCGTGCGAAATAACTTCACCTCGATTCGCCTCGGCCTCGGAAGCAAGAATGGTCTCGTGAAATTTGGAAGCGTTGTGTATTGCATCGCTATTCTTCCTTTGGAAATGTGTGTTACATCGAAATTCTCTCTGTTAATCGCAGAGTGCAAAGCGCATAGCGAATAATTTAGCGCCATGCTCTATGCGCCATGCCCTCTGCCCGCCTGCTCATCCGCATGATACGAACTCCGCACCAACGGCCCGGATTCGACATGGCGAAAGCCGAGTGACATGCCGTAAACTTTCAACTCGGCGAATTCTAACGGCGGCACGAAACGCTCGACCGGCAGATGCTCGCGCGTCGGTTGCAAATATTGGCCAATCGTCGCGATGTCAACATACGAAGCGTGCAAATCGCGCAGCAACGTTTTGGCTTCATCAATGGTTTCACCGAGTCCCATCATGAAACCCGATTTCGTCACCGCGCCATTTTTTTTCGCGCGCGACAAAAGTTCGAGCGATTGCCGGTAATTCGCCTGCGGACGCACGCGGCGGTACAATCGCGGAATCGTCTCCACATTATGATTGAGAATTTCCGGCTTCGCCGCAAGCACGGTGAGCAGGGCCGACTCGTTCCCTTTAAAATCCGGAATGAGAACTTCGATGGTGCAATTCGGCAAGTGTTTGCGAATCTCGCAAATAGTCATCGCAAAAATTTGCGATCCACCGTCCGCCAACTCGTCGCGATTCACCGACGTGATCACACAATGGCGCAAATTCAATTGCGCCACCGCCTCGGCAACGCGACGCGGCTCATCCCAATCCAGATAAAGCGGACGGCCGGTTTTCACCGCGCAAAAACCGCAACTGCGCGTGCAAACATCGCCGAGAATCATAAACGTCGCACTGCGCCGCGACCAGCATTCGGCAATGTTCGGACACCGCGCTTCCTCGCAAACCGTGTGCAACCGATATTGGTCAACGAGTTGCTTCGTCTCCGTATATCCAGGCCCGCCAGGAATTTTCACCTTGAGCCATTCGGGTCGGCGTGAAATTACGCGGCCTCTCTCCCGCCCGGCTTCAATAATTTGTAATGCGATTCCCATAAATTAAGTTGTCGACCAATTCAAAATGATGTGATGATTGCCTAAAATAACCTCATTGCCGTGTGCAGCAATTCCCTCCGGCGCTTCAATTTCGAGATGGTCATTCACGAGCTTGGCTTTCAATTCGATAACTTTGGTTGCCTTTTTAGAGCAAAGCATCCATAAGGACTCCATGAAATCTGGTAAGCTCATCATGTCCGGATCATTTTCACCTATTTGGTCGAGAATGTTTTCGAACTCACGCTCACTCATGGCGTCGATTGTCTTCTGCATCATGCTCATACTCCTTCTTCTTGAAAAGTGAGTACTTTTGACTTCCAAACTTCATAGGTTACTGCCACCCATTTGTTATCGCTAAAATCAAAACTTACCGGCTGTAAAAAATCTTCCGGCCAGTTGGGAAATATCATTGGTTGTGTTTCTCCGTCTAGTTGATTCCAATTTTCCAACCGTAGCATAACAAACCAAATATATCGTCTCCCGATCTCGTCGAAGTATCGTGTGATATAAAAGTCGTGCAAAAGGTCGGATGATCTTGCGACATAGAAAAAATAAGTCGAGCTCTTGACATCGCCTTGCCAATTCGAGATAGTCAAATCGGCGAAGGAAAATCTTTCAACGCGCCTATGCAAATCATGTGCTTGAAAAGTTATGCCGGAATTCTGGAGATCGCGGAAAACTTCGGCCTCGAAAATATATCCGGTCGCCAATGAACTCCACCAATACAAACAAAAGGCGATTAAAAAGCGACTCTCCGGCAGATCTTGACGAAACCATTGTTCTTTTGCAAAACGGGCGCGAATTTCTGCAACAACTTTCTTCTTGTGCTTCCGACTTTCGTTATAAATCTGCTTGGAAGTAAGCACGGCATCGATGAACTTCTCCGTGTACGCTCCGTCAATGAACAACTCAAAAATTTTTGCAAAAGAAAGATTTTGCTCGTCAACGACGACGCGACTTGAGCGAAGCAAATCAATGCCATTCCACAAATGCTGTCGTTCCTCTAAGTTCAAAGCAAGTGGACTGGTAACCGATTTTAATAAAGCCAGTTGGTGATTCTCAGTCAAGCCAGCGGCCAGCTTAATCGATTTGACCGGCATCTTCCATCCGCTCCTTATAGACGTAAGGGCGAAGGACGCGACCGAAAGTGTCTCGTCCTAGCATAGGTTGACAGAATTTTACGCACTTTACTTCTGGAGATCAACCATGTCAGAGACGAGGCCGAATAATCGCTACAGCCTTGCGTTTAAGCAAAAAGTTGTTTCCGAGATTGAA
>Ga0247727_10019407_pt1 | contig 10537 bp, 6 predicted proteins | sample WisWelCaveWW1625_FD_202498 | JGI IMG/M metagenome (GOLD analysis project Ga0247727, IMG submission 202498) | Biofilm microbial communities from Wishing Well Cave, Virginia, United States - WW16-25 | ecosystem: Environmental > Aquatic > Deep subsurface > Groundwater > Cave microbial mat | place...
CGCCATTTCTCGATGAATGGAGTGTCGGCCGCGTACAGGGCACGCTGGCGCTCGATCAGCCGATCGGTGAAGCGCTCAAGCACCCGAACCATCAAGTCTTCCATGGACCCGAAGTAGTAGTGGACCAGCCCGTGATTGGCCCCTGCCTCAGCGGCGAGCGCGCGCGTGGTGACGCCCGCATGGCCCACGCGGATCAACAGTTGCTCCGCGGCGTCGAGAAACGCCTCCATCGTGCTCGCCCGCGAGCTCATCGTGGCCGCCGCGGTGGACGTGCCAGCGTTGGGTGTCCTACGTCCCTTTCGTTCGTGCATTCTCTTAGTCATACGTCGTAGTCAATTGACTCAGTCAATAGTCTAACCTTCGAATGCGCTGGCTGTCAAGCGCGTTTGATGTAGGGGCCAAAGGGGCGTCGATCAGGCGCACTGCCAAGTCTACCGGACCCGCGGCACGATCCCGACAGCCGCCGTATCAAGACATAGCCGCGGCCGGCTCGTGACTCCACAGCCGCTGCATCTCCGGCGAGGACTGAAGGACCTGCTCGAGCGTCCCTTCGGTTTCTACCCGCCCGTCCTTCATCACGATGATGTGCTCGGCCCGCCGGAACGCGGCCCGACGGTGGGAGACGACCAGGCACGTGGTGTCCGACCGGCCGAAGAGCCGTTCCCAGAGCGCGTGCTCGGTGTCGACGTCGAGGGCGCTGGAGAGATCGTCGATGACGAGCAGCTCGGGCGTCCGTGCGAACATGCGGGCAGCCGCGGTGCGCTGCACCTGGCCGCCCGAGAGCTTGACCCCGCGGGGCCCGACCCGGGTGTCCAGCCCGTGTTCTAGCGCTTCGACGTCACGCTCGAGCACCGCCGACCAGACGGCACCCGGCAGGTCGGTGGCTTGTTCTGAGAGACCCAGCAGCACGTTCTCACGGAGCGCATCGCTGAAGAGCCGCGGCACCTGTGAGATGTAGGCTGCCCGGGGAGGCACAAAGAAGTCGGCCGGTTCCTCGACGAGTGCGCCGTTCCAGCGGATCTCGCCGGCGGTCCGGGGCAACAGACCCAACAGTGTTCTCAACAACGTCGTCTTGCCCGAACCAATCCGCCCGGTGACAACGGTGAACGATCCCCGCCTCAGGAGCAGGGTCACGTTCTCGATGCCGCGACCCGTGGTTGGATCCCGATACGTCAGGCCCCGCACGTCCAGGATGCGCAGGGGCTCGACCTCGGTCCGCGGCATCTGCACGACGTCCGGAAGCGGACCCTGCAGGTACACCGGTATGTGCCGCACCAGCAGCTCGTGGGGGTCGCCCGGCACGAGCTCCGCGAGCCGCTGCACCGAGACGCCAGCCTGCTTCATCCGGGCCGAGAAGTTACCAATCGTCTCCATGGCGCCGGTCACCAGGCCGAGATAGTAGACGAAGAGGGCAAAGTCCCCGACGGTGAACGTGCCCAGGCGCATGGATTGCGCCGCGAGGATGAGCACCAACCCCGTCCCCACATTGATCGTGCTCCGAAAGATCGCCGTGAGCAGTTCGGTGAGCAGGTTGTCCTTGAGTGCGGCCGCCCGACGGATCTCGTTCAGCGTGTCGAGGTGCCGGATCACGTGACCCTCGGCGGCGGCCACCTTCACCGCCTGCACCGCGCCGAACATCTCGCCGACGAAGTCGGTCACCCGGCCCGCGGCTTCGCGGGCGTTGCGCCGGTATGTCAGGATGCGCTGCCGCATGAGCGCCACGACCGCCACAATGGCGAGCAGGGGTAGGATCACCACGGCCGTGATGACCGCGTTGATCCGTGCCATGATGACGACGCTGATGACGCCGGCGGTGACGACCCCGATGCCATCCACGACCAGCTCCACCGGTTTGGCCACCTCGTCCACGTCGTCCCGAAAGCGGCTCATGGCCTCACTCGGCGAATCCGGCAGCGGGCGTGCTCCCGGCCGCTGCAGGATCCGATCCAGGAGGTTCCTCCGCAGCAGGCCGGCGACGGTGAACCAATACGTGGCCCAGACGTTGACACCCACGGTGTGGATCACGATGCGGACGACCGCGTTCGCTACGAGCCATGCGATCAGCGTCCAGAGGCCCACCGCGACCTGCGCCCGCCCGGCCAGTTCGTCGAGGATCGCGCGCGTAAGCAGCCCGCTCACCAGCGGGAGTGTCCAGACCAGCCCCCACAAGAGCACGTTGCCGACGAAGGCGCCGGGCCGGTAACTCAGCAGCCGCCCCAGAATCCGCCAGGGGCTCACGCCAGCACCTCCTCCAGCCCGGTGCGCAGCAGACCCGCGAAGCGTGACGCCGGGTTCTCGGCCGGCGGCCGGCGGGGACCGTGCTCGACGATCCGGCCGTCCTCAATGATCATGATCGCGTCGGCCCGCTCGACGGTGGCCAGCCGGTGCGCCACGATGATGGCCGTGCGCCCGCGCAGCAGCGCCGCCAGCGCACCCTCCACCAGGCGCTCGGTCGCCGGGTCCAATCGGGACGAGGCCTCATCCAGGATCACCAGCCCGGGATCCTTGAAGAACAGACGCGCGAGAGCGAGCAGCTGCGCTTCACCGGCCGACAACCCCCCTCGCGGGACCAGCGGGGTGTCGAGGCCCTGCGGCAGCGACTCGCACCACTCCCGCAGGCCCAGGGTGTCCAGCACCGCAGTGATGCGGTGATCGGAGATCGTGGGATCGAAGAATGTGAGATTGTCGCGCACCGTCGCGTGGAACAGCTGGACGTCCTGCGTCACGATCCCAATGCGCTGCCGCAGGTCGCCCAGGCGCACGTCGCGGATCTCGATGCCGCCGAGTCGAATGCTCCCGGCGCTGGTATCGTAGAGTCGCACGAGCAAGCGGCCGATCGTGGTCTTGCCGCTGCCGGTGCGGCCCAACAGACCCAGAACCCGTCCTGGCTCCAGGCGGAACGTCAGCTCCCGCAGCACGGGGTCATCGGGTACATAGCCGAAGGACACGTCGCGGAACTCCACTGACAACGGTCCGGGCGGCAGCCGGCGGACCCCGTCCTTCACGGCCGGTTCCAGCGCGAGGAGATCGGCCACGCGGTCAATGCTGGCGCTCGCGCGCTGGAGATCCTGGATCTGCCGCGTGATCTGTTCGAGCGGGCGGCGCAGCATCTCGGTGTAGTGGAAGAACAAATACACGGTGCCCAGCGTGATCGCTCCCAGGCTCAACAGGTAGGCGCCGAAGCCGAACGCCAGGACGTAGCCGAGCACCACCACAATCGTGATCGCGGCCCACGGCAGGGTGCCGATCAGCCAGGCCGTCCGCGCCCGCTGCAGCTGCTCGCGCATCGCCAACGCGAGTCGGCGCATCACGTAGGGCACGGCGCCGCTGGACCGGATGTCCTCCGTGCCCGAAAGCCGCTCCTCGAGGAATCCAATCAGCATGGCATTGGCCTGGCGCGACTGCTTCCAGTGCGGCACGGCGATGTCCAGCGTCCGCCGGAGGGCGATCAGCCCTATGACGGTGAACCCCGCATAGGCCAGGCCGACCCGCCAGTCGACGCGAGAGAGCAGCGCCAGGATACCGGCGAGCAGTAGCGTGTTGCCGAGCACCTGGATGACCATTTGCGAGAAGAATCCCGAGAGCTGGGTGATGTCGCCATCCACCCGCTCGATCATTTCTCCGGGCGTGCGGGCCGAGTGGAACGAAAGGTCCAGGTGCAGGCAGTGGCGGGCCAGGTCTGCGCGCAGCAGGTTCGTTGCCGTCCAGCCGACGGTCGCACTGGCGTAGACGGCTATGGCGGAGCTTACCTGCCCTATCAGCGCGACCATAAGAAAGACGACGGCGAGCCGCAGCAGGGCGTCGGGGGCGGCGCCCGCCCGCGCCGCGTCGATAAAGCGGCTGAGAATCTGCGGGACGATGAGCTGCAGGCCGATGCTGCCCAGGAGCAGGGCCGCCAGCAGGGCAACCCGGCCCGCCTGGGGTTTCAGATAGGTGAGCAGCATCGTTCGATGATGCGTGAAGGACGTTGCCATCGCGAGCCCTCAGGTGCGCAACACTCGAAAAATCAAGACGGCCACGGGATCGACGTGGCCGCATAAGCATGCAACGACCACGGGGTCAGCGTCCGCCCGTGGCCGAGGGTGATTCGATGCGTCAGGGCTTGCCGGTCACGAGGCGCACACAGACGAAGCAGCGCCGAGCGTTTGGGGGATCGGCCTGAACATCGGTGCGCCTCCCTTTCTTGATGATGGAGCGGTCCGAATGATGAAACAATCGAGAGCCTAGCACAGGCCCTCGGAGTGAGTCAAGGATGACCGGTTGAGATCAGCGCGCGGCCGGCACCGGGACCCGCAGCCCCATCTCCCCGAGCGCTTCGCGAATCGCCGCCAGGGCCCCCCGGATGTCCTTCTCATCAATCCGTCCGATGCACCCGATTCGGAACGAGTCGATCTTCGTCAGCTTCCCCGGATAGATCAGGTAGCCGCGCGCCGCGAGCTTCTCATAGAGGACGTTGAAGTCGAAACGCGGGTCGCTCGGTCTGTGAAACGTGACGATGATCGGCGCCTGCAGCGCGTCCGGTAGCAGCGGGCGGAACCCCATCGCGCGCATCCCCTCGATCAAGACCTGGCAGTTCCTCTGGTACCGTGCGCCCCGGCCCTCTATCCCACCCTCAGCCGCGTGTTCTTCGAGCGCCCGATCGAATGCGGCCACGACGTGCGTCGGCGGCGTGAAGCGCCACTGCCCGGTCTTCTCCATGAACTGCCACTGATCGTGCAGGTCGAGGACGACCGAGTGGGCGTTGCCCGCCGCCGCCTTGAGCGCCGTCCTCCGGCAGATTGCAAATGTCGCGCCCGGCACACCCTCCAGATCCTTGTTGAACGAGGACACCAGCGCGTCGTACTGGATGCCTCGAGCGTCGCACGGCAGCGCGCCGAACGCGCTCATGGCATCAACTAGCAGCCGCCGTCCGGCGGCTGCCACGACTGTGGCCACCTGCGCCAGTGGGTTCAGAATCCCAGAGGTCGTTTCGCAGTACACGACGACGACGTGCGTGATCGCCGGATCGGCGCCCAGGGCTTCGGCGACCGCCTGCGGGTCGACCGGCTGATCCTCGGGCCACTCGAGCGCGGCGTGCGCGCGGCCGATCGTGCGGCAGATCTGGACCATTCGGTGTCCATACGCGCCGTTGATGAGAATCAGCACCTTGCCGGCACGGGGGACCAGCGTGCCGAGCATGGCCTCCACGCCGAACGTCCCGGAGCCCTGGAGCAGGACGGCCACATGCGTCCCCTGCCCGCCGGCCAACTCCACCAGGCGCTGCTGCACCCGCCGGTTCATCGCAATGAACGCCGCGTCACGCGATCCCCAGTCGCGCAGCATGGCTTCCTTGACGCTCCGTGAGGTCGTCAGCGGTCCGGGCGTGAGCAGGAGAGGCTCGCGGTCGGGGTCGGGCACGGGCCGGTCCATCGGTGGTCTTACCTCCTCCGCCACGCCTGCGTCCGGCGGTTCAGAGCGCGCGTGGCCATCAGGTGCAGCACCCGCACACCCGCTGAGGTGATGACGATCATCATGGCCATGGCCGCGGCGGCCGCCGTGAAGCCGGAGTCCTCCATGTTGACGATCGCGACGGAGGCCAGCTTCGTGTGCGAGACGGTGAGGAAGATGACCGCCGATACCGTGGTCATCGCGTTGGCAAAGAGATAGACGCTGATGTCGAGGACAGACGGCAGGCAGACAGGGACCGTGACCTTCCAGAACGTCCGGTAGAACGGCGCTTTGAGTGACGCCGACACCGCTTCGAACTCGCTGTCGAGCTGCCTGAGCACCGTGACGGCGGTGAGATGGCTCACGGTATAAAAGTGGGCGATCGTGTTGATGACCATGATGCCCAGGGTGTTGTACACGAAGCCGAGCGGGTTGGCCGGGTGGTTGAAGAAGAAGATGTATCCGAGTCCCAGGACCAGGCCCGGCACGGCGAGCGGGAGCATGGCGAGGAAATGCACCACGGAGCGGACGACCGGGAGCCCGCGGGTCTTCTCCTGCAGGTAGGCCCCGGTGAAGATGATTGCGGTGCCGATAATCGCTGTGAATCCCGCCATCCGCAGGGAGTTGTAGTACGATAACCACCCCTGGGACTCAAACTGCGTGAAGCTGTAGTTCACCAGGCTCAGGCTGAGGTTGTACGGCCAGAACTTGACGAGCGATCCCCACGCGGCCGTGGCCAGGATGCTGATGATAGGAATGGCGACGATGGCGCAAAAGCCGAAGGCAAACCAGTCGAGAACCGGATGCGGCTTCACGACGAGCGGCACGGCCTGCGCGGTCAATAGCGACATCTGTTTTCGCCGGACCAGGCGCTCGGCAATGAATGACACCACGGCAGGGACCAGCAGCGCCATCCCCACGACGGCGCCGATCTCGAAGTTCTGCTGGCCGAAGACCTGCTTGTAGACGTCGGTGGCCAGGACATTGAAGCGCCCACCGATCACCTTGGGGATGCCGAAGTCGGTGATCACCAGGGTAAACACGACAAAGGCCGCGTTGATGATGCCGTACTTGGCCCCGGGCAGCGTGACGGTGAAGAAGATCCGCCGGGGCGAGGCGCCCAGCGACTCCGCCGATTCGTAGAGCCGCGCGTCGGACGTCCGGAGCGAGGTGATCAGGATCATCAGCGCGTGCGGGAAGCAGTAGAACGCCTCGGCGATGATGATCCCGAGCGGCCCGTAGATGCTGTGGCCGAACAGCCAGCTCCTCAGTAGCCCCTGGTTGCCGAACAGGTAGATCAGCGCGATCGCCGGCAACAGCGACGGGGCCAGGAGGGGGATGAGCGCAATCGCGCCAAACAGGTTCTTGCCCCGCATACTGCTGCGGGTGAGCGCATAGGCATACAGAAAGGCACCAGGGAGCGTGATGGCGGTGGCCACCAGCGCGACGAGGAGGCTGTTCCCGATCGAGGCAGAGAGGGCCGGGTTCGAGAGATACGAGGCGTAGTTGGCCAGCCCAACGAAGGCGCCGTCGCGGTTCTGGAAGCTCTTCGACAGCAGTGCCCAGAGGGGCAATGCAACCGTGACCGCCAGCCACAGGGAGAGGGCGACAAGCCCGGCCCTCGCGATCCACTCGTCACGCGCCAGCCTGCGCGTGATCGGGACGGCGGAGATCGGGACGGTGGCGACCGCGGGGGGCACGGCTAGACCAGAGGGAAGACGCGGATGCGGTCGGCCGGTAGCGACACGGTGATGGTGGTGCCGGGAGCCAGGCCGGCCTCACGCTGGAGGTGAATGGGGATGTCGGCCCTGACGTCGGCCGTCCCCACTGTGGTGGGTCTGAGGGTGGCGCGGTAGAACGATCCCAGGAAGTCCAGCGCCGTGATCTCCACCGGCAGGAGGTTGGTTGTCGACGGGCCTGCCACCCGGACGTCCACATCTTCCGGCCTGAAGCAGACCCTGACCGGAGCGCCCCGCGTGATCCCGTCGGTGGGAGACCCGCACATCAGTTCTGTGGTGCCCACACGGACGCGCGCCGCATCCACCAGCACACCGTCGAGGATGTTCATCTCGCCCACGAAGTCGGCGACAAAGGGACTGGCCGGGTTGCGGTAGATCTCCAGCGGGGAGCCGATCTGCTCGATGATCCCCTGATTCATCACCACGATCCGGTCGGCCATGGTCAGGGCCTCTTCTTGATCGTGCGTTACCAGGATCGTGGTGACGCCGAGCCGCCGCTGCAGGCTGCGAATCTCGTGCCGCAGGCGCACGCGGAGCCGGGCATCAAGAGCTGACAACGGCTCATCGAGGAGCAGCAGGCCGGGCGACGGGGCCAGGGCCCGCGCCAGCGCCACGCGCTGCTGCATGCCGCCCGAGAGCTGCGCCGGGAATTTCTGGGTGGCCTCGGGCATGCCGATGAGCATGAGCAACTCGGTGACCCGGTGTGTGATCTGCCCGCGCTTCATCTTCCGGCTATGAAGCCCGTACGCGACGTTGTCGAAGACCGTCAAGTTGGGAAAGAGCGCGTAGGATTGAAAGACGATCCCGAAGTCGCGCCCGGCGGGCGGGAGCCCCGAGATGTCACGGCCGGCGTGCAGGATCCTCCCGAGCGTCTGGATCTCGAGTCCCATGATGATTCGAAGCAGCGTGGTCTTGCCGCATCCGGAGGGACCGAGCAGGCAGACGAACTCGCCGGGGTAGATGTCGAACGACACATCCATCAGCGCGCTAAACGTCCCGAACCGCTTCCAGATGTTGGCCACCTGCAGGTAGGGAGAACCCTCCTCGCGGTTTGGGGTCTGTCCCAGGAGGCTGTCGGCGCGAAGGTTCATGGGAGCGGGTGCCGGCTCCCGCTCGTCCGAGGCCGAACGGGAGCCGGTGACTTCATCTCGCCGTGCACTCGGTGTTTAGCGCGGCGCTGATTTCGCGTCGTAGCGCTTCGACCACTCTTCCAGGATGCGGGTCCGGTTCTTGGCCATCCACGGGAAGTCGTTCTTGAACATCATTCTCTCGGCGTTCGGTGGGTAGAAGGGCGGTACGTTGGTGAGGCCCGGGTAGGCCACGACCGCGTACGCCGTCCGGTCCGGGCCGCCGCTGCCGTTGTACATCTCGTTGGCCTTCCGGGTGACGGACCAATCGGCTAGGCGCTGCGCCGCCGCCAGGTTACGCGTGCCGCGGACGATGCTCGTGCCCTCCATCTCCCAGCCGGCGCCCTCCTTCGGAATGATCACCTCGATCGGTGCGCCCTGCAGCTTCAGCAGCGCGCCGCGCCCGTCGAACCCGATGCCTAGCGCGTACTCTCCCTGCGCGGCCCGGACGCACGGCGCCGAGCCGGAGTGGAGGTAGACGCCGATGTTCTCGTGCACCTTGTCCATAAACGCCCAGCCCTTCTGCTCGCCGAGCATCTGGAGCCAGGCTGCGATCGTGAGGTAGCCGGTGCCGGACGATGCCGGGTTGGGCATCACGAGCCGCCCCTTATAGGCAGGGTTGAGCAGGTCTTGCCAGGAGAAGGGGGCACGCAGGCCCCGCCGTTTGGCTTCGACCGTGTTGTAGCAGATCACCGAGAGGAACGCGTCCATGCCCGTCCAGGTCATGGGATTCTTGGTGTCGCGAAAGGCGGGTTTGAGGGCTTCAGCGCCGCGAGGTGTGTATGGGTGGAGCATGTTGAGGTCTTCGAAGATCAGCAGGCTGGTGACGGCCAGGCCCCAGATGATGTCGGCGCGCGGGTTGGCCCGCTCGGCGAGGAAACGGGCCGTGATGATCCCGGTCGAGTCCCGCACCCAGTCGATGATGATCCCAGGGTTATCCGCCTCGAACGACGACTTGAAGTACCCCAGCTGGTCAGGTTCCACCGCGGTGTAGACTGTCAGCCGCACTGGCGCCTGAGCGATGGCCTGCGGGGCCAGGCCTATGGCGAGCACTACGAGGACCGCCAGAGCCATCAGCGGCCTGACGGGCACTCTTGATACGAGCGGCATTGACGCACCCCCTCATATGGGCGTTCACATTACAGCACAAGCGTTCAAACGGCCAGTACGGTACGGCTAGTATTGTACCTGCCAAAGGTTAAACCCTTGTGTCGAGACGCATCCGGATGCTCTTCACCTGGGTGTAGCTCAACAGCTCGTCCAGGCACTCTTCCCGGCCGATCCCGCTCTGCTTGATGCCTCCGTAGGGCGAGCCGAGCGCGTGTCCGCCCGGGATGTTCACCCAGATGTAGCCGGCCTCGATACGGCGGGCGAGCCGATGCGCGGCGGCGTAGTCGCGCGTGTAGATGGCGGCGCTGAGCCCGTAGATGACGTCGTTGACCTGACGCACCATCTCGTCCTCGTCCTCCCAGGTCAGGATGGACATCACCGGGCCGAAGATCTCCTCCTGCGCGATTTTCATCTCATGTCGCACACCATCGAAGATGGTGGGCAGGACAAAGAAGCCGCGGTGGAGACTGGGATCCTCCGGCCTGCCGCCACCAAGCAGCAGCCGGGCCCCCTCCCGCTTGCCCGCTTCGATGTACGTGAATACCTTCTCGTACTGTTCCTTCGAGATGAGGCAGCCGACCTGGCTGTCTTCCACCTCCGGCGGGCCGAGGCGCAGGGACCGGACACGCGCGAGCAGCGCCGTCACGAAAGCGTCGTGCAGCCGCCGGTGGACGAAGATTCGCGAGGTGCTGCTGCAGGACTGCCCGGCGCGGTTGAGGTTCATCGCACCCACCGCGGCCTCGGCCGCGGCATCGGGCTCGACGTCGGGGAACAGGATCAGGGGATTCTTACCTCCTAGCTCCAACGTCACGGTCTTCAAACCGTCGCTCGCGGCAAGCATGACCGCTCGCCCGGCCTCTACCGACCCGATCAAGGCAATCCGCCGCACCAGCGGATGACGCACCAGCGCCGCGCCCGTCGTCGGGCCGTCGCCGGTCACGATGTTCACGACGCCGGGCGGCAGGATGCCCTGCAGCAGCCGGCCCAGCACCAGGGACGAGAGTGGGGCCTGCTCAGGCGGTTTGACGACCACGGTGTTCCCCGCGGCGAGCGGCGCGGCCAGCTTCTCGGCCGCGAACCGGATTGGATGGTTGTATGGGTTGATCTTGGCCACGACCCCAAAGGGTTCACGGA
>Ga0247727_10019409_pt1 | contig 10537 bp, 12 predicted proteins | sample WisWelCaveWW1625_FD_202498 | JGI IMG/M metagenome (GOLD analysis project Ga0247727, IMG submission 202498) | Biofilm microbial communities from Wishing Well Cave, Virginia, United States - WW16-25 | ecosystem: Environmental > Aquatic > Deep subsurface > Groundwater > Cave microbial mat | place...
AGGCCGCCCGTCCTCGGTGATGGTCTCTCCTCGCGGGCCGTCTTCGCTTCGATTGCGGCGCAGCGTGGCTGCACCCAACACGTATCGAGGCTCACGCCGTGCGCTCGTGGCGCCGCAGCGGGGAGCAAGGCGCTGCAGCTGACCGTCAAGGGCCGCGCTCCGATCGGCCGCGATACAGTCTGGCGTCGAACCTCGGCGCTCCGGTCCGCCACGGCGGCGGCCCTTGCCGGCAGCTGAGCGCCGATCCGTTAGGCAGCGCAAGAGAAGAGGGGTGGCCCAACCTAAGATGGAACCGCTCCTCGTCTTCCTCCTTCAGTTCGTTTGGTTTCTGCTCGCGTGGTCGCTTCTCGTCTACTTCGTGGTCTGGCCGTGGTCGGCGCGGCTCTCACCCGACAGCCGCCTGAGCGTCTGGGTTGCGCCAGAGATGTTCCGGGTTCTGGGCCTCGGCCTGTTGGTTCCGAATCTCTCACCGGGCATGCCAAGCGAGTTCGCTTTCTCCACCGCGGCCGGAGATTCCCTGACGGCCACGCTCGCGGCCCTGGCGTTCGTTGGGTTGCGGCGCGGTCACCGGGCGGCGCGGGGAATCGCGTGGGCATGCACCATCGTCGGTAGCCTCGATCTGCTTGTCGCGTTCCCTCATGCAGCAGCCACCGGGGCCATCTCCCACATGGCGGCTCAGTGGTATATCCCTGTGTTCGCTGGCCCGGTCATGGTTCTCTCGCATGTAGCGTGCTTCATCCTGCTCATCCGGGGTCGTTCTCGCGAGGGCTCTTGGTAGTCGGGCGGCGGCGCGTTTGCGCTGCCTCCTGAGAAAACGTTCTTCTACGTGACGAGCCCCGTGCGGGTGTCCACCAGCTCGAAACCGAGAGAAGCCGCGCGCTTGCGGAGGCCTCGGAGGATTCGTGCTCGTTGTTGTCGGTCGTAGTCGGCGGCGGACGGCTCGTGGTAGTGGATCTTGTTCCGGAGCATGCGGTAGACGAGGAGGGCGAGCTTTCGCGCCGTGGCGGTGATGGCTTTGGCCCTTCCGACTCGCGCGCCGAGGCGGCGGTAGAAGGCGGCGAGGGCGTGATCGCTGCGTCCGAGGCTCATGGCGGCCATGCGGAGGATCTTGGCCGCCCGGTTGGCGGAGGGTTGGGTGCGTGTGCGGAGGAGTTTGCCTCCCGAGATCTGGTTCTGGGGGCTGACGGTGAGCCACGATGCGAAGTGCTTCTCAAAACGTGTCACCAATGAGGTTCTCGCGACATCCCCGGACCAAGCTAACAACCAGTGGCGAGTCGGCCTCGGCCCTCGGAGGCTCCGCTGCAGCGTACAACGCCCGCCGTCTCCGCTCGTTTTCTGCGGGACGCTTCGTGCCTTCGTTAGGCGCGTGGGGAGCTAACAAGCGCCTGCAGTCGAGGCGCGATCCGAGGAGCTGACCCTCGAAGGGGACCCATGCGGAAGAAGCGGCCTGGCACCTGGTACCGCGCCTTCACGGCGCTTGTCGCCCTGCAGCTCATGCCCGTGCCGGTGCTGGCACAGGAGAGCCGCACGACCACGATCTTCGTCGCGAAGAAGATCCTCACCCTGGAGCGCGGCAACCCCGCCGCGACGGCGGTCGCGGTGGTGGGTACGCGCGTCGTGGCCGTCGGCTCCTTCGAGCAGGTGAAGGCGGTGCTCGGCGACGAGACGGTCAGCGTGGACCGCAGCTTCGAGTCGAAGATCCTGGTGCCGGGATTCATCGATCAGCACCTGCATCCGATCCTGGCTGCCTCCAGCTTGGCGACCGAAGTCATCGCGCCCGAAGACTGGGTGCTGCCCGACCGCACCTTCGCGGCGGCAACGACGCCGCAGCAGTACGCCAGCAGGCTGGAGGCCGCGGAAGCGGCGCTGAAGAAGGGCGAGTGGCTGTTCTCGTGGGGCTACCACGCGCTGTGGCACGGCAAGCTCGACCGTGCACGGCTCGACGCGGTGAGCGCCACGCGTCCGATCGTGGTGTGGCAACGCTCGTGCCACGAGCTCTTCCTCAACAGCGCCGCGATCCAGGCGCTCGCTCTCGACGAGGCGCCGATGAAGGGCCACGGCCTCGCCAGCGAGCAGATGAGCTGGGAGGAAGGCCACTGGTGGGAGTCCGGGACGAACCTGATCCTCGCCCCGATCGAGAAGGCACTCTTCACGCCCGAACGCCTGCTGTTCGGCCTCCGGCAGCTGATCGCCTACCTGCACCAGAACGGCGTGACGGCGTTCAACGATCCGGGCGTGACCTTCACGCCCGAGAGCTGGAAGCTCTATCAGGCGATGCTCGGTGCGGAAGGCGTTCCCTTCTACACGACGTTTCTGCCGGATGCGCGCATGCAGGCGGCGCGAGGCGTGGAGGGAGCCGCGGCGCTCGCCGAGGCCGAGGCGCTCTGCGCCACGGCACCGAGCGGCAAAGTCTCCTGTCTGCCGAGGCAGATCAAGCTCTTTGCGGACGGCGCGATCCTCTCGCAGCTGATGCAGATGAAGGACGGCTACCTCGGCGCCGACGGCAAGCTGGATCCCAGCCACCAGGGTGAGTGGCTGATGACGCCGGCCGAGCTGGAGAGGTATGCCAAGCTCTACTGGGACGCGGGCTATCAGCTGCACATCCACGCCAACGGAGATCTCGGGCTCGACACCGTGCTCGACATGCTCGAGCGCCGGATGCGCGAGAACGCGCGCGCCGACCACCGCACCGTCATCGTCCACTTCGCCAATTCGACGGAGGCGCAGGTGGGCCGCATCGCTCGACTCGGCGCGATCGTGAGTGCGAACCCGTATTACGCCGTGGGCTTCGCCGATATGTACGGCCGCTTCGGCCTCGGGCCGAAGCGTGCGGACGCGATGGTGCGCCTCGGCTCCGTGCGCAGGCATGACGTCCCCCTCTCCTTCCACTCCGACCTGCCGATGGCCCCGGCCGCCCCGCTCTACCTCGCGTGGGCGGCGGTGAATCGCCTGACGCCCGCAGGCCGCGTGGCGGGGCCGGAGCAACGCATCGGGGTCGAGGACGCGCTGCGGGCCGTCACCATCGAGGCGGCGTACTCCTGGCGGAAGGAGCACGACCTCGGCAGCATCGCACCCGGCAAGATCGCAAACTTCACGGTGCTCGAGCAGGATCCGCTCGCCATCGACCTGCTGAAGCTGAAGGACGTGCCGATCTGGGGAACTGTGTTCGAGGGCAAGAAGTACCCGCGCTAGGCTGCGCGCATGCCCACACCGGAACGCCCGCTCGACCAGCACGACGCGCTCGAGGACTTCGCTGCGCGCGACCTCACCTTCGTCGGTCAGGCGAAGCGCGTCTACGTCTCCGGCACGGGGCCTGCAGTGATCGTGATGTCGGAGATGCCCGGCATCTACCCGCACGTCTCGCGCTTCGCGCGTCGCGTGCGCGACGCCGGCTTCACCGTCTGGATGCCGCACCTGTTCGGCACCGACGGCCGGCCCCTCACGATGGGCTACGCCGTGGGCAGCATCCTGCGCAGCTGCATCAGCCGCGAGTTCCGCGCCTTCGCTGCGAACCAGTCGAGCCCGGTGATCGACTGGCTGCGCGCGCTGGCGGCGCACGCACACCCGCTCTCGGGCGGGCGGGGCGTCGGGGCGATCGGCATGTGCTTCACGGGCAACTTCGCGCTCTCGATGATGCTCGAGCCGGCGATGCTGGCGCCCGTGCTCTCACAGCCCTCGCTCCCGATGGGAAGGCGCGGCGGCATGCACATCGCACCGGACGAGCTGGCCAAGGTGAAGGCGCGCATGCAACGGGAAGACCTGACCGTGCTCGCCTACCGCTTCGCGGGCGACTCCTTCTGCCGCGCCGAGCGCTTCGCCGCCTACGAGCAGGCGCTCGGCGACCGCTTCGTCGGCCGCGTGCTGCCGGACTCGACCGCGAACCCCGATGCGATCATGAAGAACCCGCACAGCGTCGTGACGGCGCACCTGATAGACCGCGAGGGCGAGCCGACCCGCCAGGCTCTCGACGAGATCCTCGGCTTCTTCCGGCAGCGCCTCGTTTCCTGACGCAAGAGTCGATGTACGTCGCCGTGCTCGAGAAGGTGAAGCAATCAGTCTGACACAGGGCCGCCCAGGGTGGAGCGCCCTACGCTCTCGCGTCGATGCCCTCGGCTCTCGCGCACGTGGCTCCCGCCCTGGCCCTGATTCCGGCTTTCGCGCGGCCGGGTGTGCCACGCCGGCTCTGGTGGCTCGGCGTGATCGGCGCGATCGCGCCCGACCTCGATGTGATCGCCTTTGCGCTGGGCGTGCCCTATTCGCACCCGCTCGGGCATCGCGGGCTCTGGCACTCCGTGCCCTTCGCTGCCCTAGCGGCGGGCTGCGTGGCCGTGCTCGCGTTCCCGAGGCCCCTGCCCGGGGGCTCGCGTTCGCGCGCCTGGCTCTACCTGTTCTGCGCCACCGCCTCGCACGGCCTGCTCGACGCAGCAACCGACGGCGGGCTCGGCGTCGCGCTGCTCGCACCCTTCAGCGAGCAGCCGCTTCTTCTTCCCGTTCCGGCCCATCGCCGTGTCGCCGCTCGGTATCTCGGCCTTCTTCACGGCGCGCGGGCTCGCGGTGATCGAGAGCGAGCTGCTCTGGGTGTGGCTGCCCTTCGCGGGGCTCGGCCTCCTGCTCTGGCGGCGCGCGCGATGAGCAAGCTGCTGAAGTACGCACGCATCGAGCGCGAGCGGCGTTTCCTGCTGGCGGCGCTGCCCGCCGGCATCGACCCGGCCACCGGCTACCAGCAGCTCGACGACCTCTACCTCGAGGGCACGCGCCTTCGACTGCGCTCGGTCACGTCGCCGACAGGCACCCTGATCGAGCAGAAGCTGAACCAGAAACTGCTGGCACCGAGCGGCGACGCGGCGCATCGCATCATCACGTCGGTGTACCTCGACCCGGCCGAGTACGCTGCGCTCGCCGCCCTGCCCGGCCGCCGACTCCAGAAGCGACGCTACACCTACGCGCACGAGGGGCATGCCGTCGGCATCGACGTCTTCAGGGGCCCACTCGCCGGACTCGTGCTCGCGGAGATCGAGCTCGACTTGGAGGCCGAGCTGCGGGCGCTGCCTTTGCCAGGCTTCGCACACAGTGAGATCACCGAACTGGCGCTCTTCACCGGCAGCGAGCGGGTCCGAGCGCCGGAGCGTGCGCTGCGCGACGCACGACGGCGGCCCGGTGGCTGAGGTACGGTGAGGCATCGCGGAGGAGGCGCATGCACTTCGAAGGGCTCGACGCGGCTGAGGCTCGAGCGTTCGCCGAGCGCTGGCTGCCGGCATGGTCGGGCAACCGGCCGGAGCTGCTTGCCTCTTTCTATAGCGACGACACCTTCTACTGCGACCCGGCAATCCCCGACGGTGTGCGCGGGCGCGACGCGCTGCTCGCGTACTTTCGGCGCCTGCTCGCGCACAACCCGCGCTGGGTGTGGACGCAGCGCGGCTCGCTGCCGCTCGAGGGCGGCTTCCTCAACCTGTGGCGCGCCTCGGTCCCGGTGGGCGAGCGCGTGCTCGAGCTCGACGGCGTCTGCACGGTGCAGCTGCGGGGCGGCCTGATCACGTCGAATCAGGTGTTCTTCGACCGCAGCCCGCTGCTCGCTGCGATCGAGGCCACCCGCGACCCGAGCCCCCGCGGCGACACGGCCCGGCATCTCGCGCGCGCGGCGCTCGACGCCGGCCTGCGCGCGCTCCCGGGGGCTCCGCAGGACAAGGGCCGGCTCGCGCTGATCGTGCGGCGCCGAACCGATGGCGTACGCGAGACGCCGCCCGAGGTGCGGCTCACTCGCGAAGCAGGCGTGCCCGGCGACGACTGGAGCCGGCGCCCGCCGCAAAAGCCCGAGGCCCAGCTCGCCGTGATGCGGCGCGAGGTCGCGGAGCAGATCGCGAACGGCCAGCCGCTCACCCTGTTCGGAGACAACCTGTTCGTGGACCTCGACCTCTCGGCCGCGAACCTGCCGGTGGGTACACGCCTGCGTGTCGGCGAGGCGCTGGTCGAGATGACGGCGGAACCCCACAACGGCTGCCGCAAGTTTCAGCAGCGCTTCGGCCCGGACGCGTTGCGTCTGGTGCAGGACAAGACAACACGCGACCAGAATCTGCGCGGCGTCTACTGGCGCGTGATCGAGCCCGGCGTCGTACGCGTCGGCGACGCCGTGCAGGTGCACTCGCGCCCGTGAAGCCGTCTGCAGGATACGAGCGGATCTACGCGGTCGTGCGCCGCATCCCGAAGGGGCGCGTCGCCAGCTACGGCCAGGTCGCAGCTTTTGCAGGCCTTCCGCAGCAGGCGCGCCGGGTCGGCTATGCGCTCGCCGCGCTGCGACGCGTGGATCGGGGAGTGCCTTGGCAACGCGTCATCAACGCGCGTGGCGAGATCAGCGCGCGCGGTGAGCCCGGCGCGGAGGAGCTGCAGCGCCTGCTGCTCCAACGCGAAGGCGTGCGCTTCGACGCCGCGGGCCGCATCGACCTCAGCCGGTACGGCTGGCGGCCACGCGGCTATGCGGACTCGAGCGTGAGAGGCCGCGGCTGGCTGCCGTCTGCGTCGGTGAAGCCGTAGGCGAGCGCCAGCTCGGCGACGACGAGCGCGAGGCCCGAGTGGCGCATCCGCTCGGGGTCCCGCCAGAGCGCCGCGACCGCGCGACCCGTGAAGCGTGGCGACTCGGAGCGCGAGAGGTCGAAGCCCGTGGCGGCTGCCAGCACGCGCTCCGTGCGCACGAGGCCGGGGTAGAGCGAGACGACGGCGACGCCGTGGGAGCAACGCCATGCCGCCGAGCGCCGCGACCCTTCCGGCGGTCTCGGCGAGTTCGTCCTCGTCCCGGCCGCAGAGATAGACCGTGGCGCCGATCTCGCCGAGCGCCTCGGCGACTCCGCGTCCGACGCCGCGGCTGGCGCCCGTCACGAGGGCACGCATCAGCGCCGGATCCTCCGCCACACCATGTCGGTGCTGACGTCCGGGTTCACCCACTCCGCCGGGCTCTGCTGGTCGACGTGGCCGAGCAGGCCGCGGTAGGTGCCGTATCCGACCAATGCCTGGAGGCGCGGCGGAAAGCTCGCCACCTGTTCGCGCGACAGCGCCAGCAGCTGGCACTCCTCCTGCCGCACCCAGCCCGCGCAGTAGTTGCAGATGATGGCGAGCCTTTGCTGACCGCTCGTGTTGGCGCCGCCGCCGTGCCAGAGGCTGCCGTGGTAGACCAGCACCGAGCCGGCGGGCATCACGGTGGTGCGCGTCTCCGGCGCGTCGCCGCGGCGCGGCGAACGCCCCTTGTGCGAGCCCGGCACGATGCGCGTGCCGCCGTTCTCCTCGGTGAAGTCCGTGAGCGCCCAGATCGCGGTGCACGTGATGGGCACATGCGGCTTCGGCAGCGGGATCGAGCCGTCGTCGGCGTGGAGCGGCTGCGCCGTCTCGTCAGGACTCATCTCGATCGCCGTGAGCGACGAGAGCAGGCATTCGGGGTCGAGCACGCGCTCCACCAGAGGCAGCACGGCCTCGTGGATCGGCACGCACGCAAAGAGCGGATCGCGCGCCAGCAGGTTGAAGAGGCGCCGCGTGCGCGTGCCGAGGAAGTCGTTCGCGCCGAATGGCACGGCCAGCTCGGTCATACAGCGGTCGATGGCGGTGGTCAGCTCCGCCACCAGCCCCGGCTCGATCGCGCGCTCGAGGATGGCGTAGCCGTCCGCAACGACGCGCGCGGCCGGCTCCATCACCGCCGGAGGCCCGCCTCGGTGAGCCGCTCCTCGAGCAGCGGCATGCGATCGTGGCCCCAGAACGGCTCGCCACGGAAGAAGAACAGCGGGACGCCGAACACATGGTCCGCGTGCGCCTCTTCCATCGCGGCGTCGAAGTCTCGCGCGCCTTCACCCTCGAAGTAGGCGAGGTAGCGCGCGGCTCCGCCCGCGCCGAGCAGCTCGTCGAAGCAGGCTGCGATCTGCTCGGGCAGGTCCAGCTCGAGCCGGTGGTCGAAGAAGCGCGCATAGGCGCCGAGCGTGTACTCGCGGAAGCAGCCCTCGCGGGTCGCGAAGAGCCCGCCGATCAACGCGGGCCGTGAGTCATAGATCTTGCGCGGGCCGCGGATCTTGAAGCCGCCGCGCCGGTTCGCCCAGCGCCGCGCGTCGAGGTACGAGTAGAGTGCCTTCCACTCCGAGTACTGGCTGCGCTCGCCCTTGCCCTTGAGGCGCAGCTGGAACGGAATCCAGCGCAGCTCGATCGCATAGCGCTCGGGCAGTGCGAAGGCCGGCTCCGCCGCAAGGAACGCAAACGGGCTCTTGTAGTCGTAGTAGAGCTTGAGCGGCTCGGGCTCCATGCGCGCGAGCCTAACTCGCCGGCTTCGCGAACACGTAGAGGCAGTTGAGGCCGAGCTGGAAGCGCTCGCAAAGCGCCAGCGTGACGCCCGCGGCCTCGAAAAGGGCCCTTGTACTCGCCGCCTCGAAGCCGTGATGCTCCTCGTGGGCCATGCCGTCCACGAGGCGGAGCGCGATCAACAGCTCGAGAATGCGGTCGACCGCTGCGTGGGGGACGGTGAGCACCACGCGCCCGCCCGGCGCAAGCGCCGCGGCGCAGGCGCGCGCGAAGCCGGCGGGGTCGGGCACGTGCTCGAGCACTGCCAGCGCCGTGATGCAGTCGAACGAGGCCTCCGGGAAGCCCACCTCGCTCGGAAAAATGCCGCGCAGGATCCGGACCTTGCCGGCCGCGTGCGGCGCCACCACCGGATCCACGCCCGTCGCCGCGGCGACGCGCCCGAGCACGCGCTCGATCAGCTCGCCCTCGTGGCAGCCGATGTCGAGCAGGCGGTCGCCGGGCCGCACGTGCGCGATCGCCTTGTCGATGCGCCAGCGCTGAAGAACGCGGTCCAGCCAGCGCATGTCAGACCCAGCTCCCCGAAACGCCGGGCTCCGCCCACGCGCGGAAGCCGAGCTCGGGCGGAAACCAGCCGCCGGTGCGCTGGCCGTACTCCCAGATGATCAAGCGGTCGGTCGCCAGGTAGAGACGGAAGCGCTCATCGAAGCCGGGGCGCAGTCGGCGCACGCTCGCGTAGGCGTCGAGATAAGCCTCCGCCAGCTCTCGGCGCTCGATGGCGTGGGCGGTGAAGAAGCGCACGAGGTCGTACTCGCCGTCCCCGACGAAGCAATCCTGCAAGTCGAAGACGCCCGTCACCCGCCAACCTCCCGCGCCGTCGTTGCGGAAAACGAGATTGTTCTCCTTGAAGTCGCGGTGGACGAGGGCGGGCACGAAGGGAACGGCGAGCGCGGCCGCGGCGTCTGCGAGGAGCGACTCGACCCACGCGACGTCCGCGTCGCTCATAGCCCTAGACACGGCTCGGCAGCGCTGGAGCCAATCTCTCACGTAGACGCGAAACCACTCGTCGTGGGGAATCTCGAGCGGGGCGAAGCCTCCTTTCACCGGATCGAAGCGGGCGACCCTGTCGAAAGCTGGGCGGTGCAGCGCCGCGAGCGCTTCGCCCATCGTGCGCGCGATGCCCGAACGATCGGCCGGCGCCAACGCCATGAACGCGTCGTGATCCACGATGCACGTCCCAGGCAGGCGCGGCATGACCGCGTAGCTCCAGCCGAGCAAGTCAATGGCTTCTTCGATGCGATACGGCCAGGGCGCGGGAAGCGAGGTCCGCGTGTGAATCAGCTCCGCGGCGCAGCGCTCGTGCTGCAACTGCCAGGCCGGGTGCGGGGAACCGCGTAGCACATGTTCCCCGCTGCTCGCTGTGAGCATGACGTTCTGACCGAACTGACCGCTGGGTGCGGGAGCTGCCGCGATCAGCTCGCCCAGCTCGAAGCGATCGAGCGCCGCCTGGAGCTGCGCGTGCGTCAGCAGGCCGAGACGCTTCGAGTATTCGCGCGGCTCGAGCATTGGCGTCGGCGGCTAGTCCTCGACGAACGCGCTCGGGGATTGCCCCGCAAGCACGTTCTTGAGAATCTTGCCCGAGGCGTTGCGCGGCAGCGGCTCCATTCGGATCTCCCACGCCGTCGGCACCTTGTAGGCGGCGAGCGTCTCGGCGCAGAAGCGAGCGAGCTCCTGCGGATCGGGCGTGGCGCCGGGCTCCGCCACGAGCACCGCCTTCACCTCTTGACCCCACTCGGGATGATCGACGCCGTAGACGGCGGCCTCGCGCACCGACGGGTGCTTCTCGATGCGGTTCTCGATCTCGGCCGGGTACACGTTCTCGGCGTTCTTGAGGATCATGTCGCGCGCGCGCGAGTTGATGTAGAGCAGGCCATCGTCGAGGTGACCGATGTCGCCGGTCGCGAGCCAGCGCCCGGGCTTCACGACCTCCTGAGTGGCTTCGGGCCTCCTCCAGTAGCCGAGCATCACGTATGCGCTGCGGAGGTGGATCTCGCCTTCGACGCCGTCGGGCAACGCCTTGCCGTCGGTGTCGCGGATCTCGATCTCGACGGTGGCGACGGGCCGACCCGTCGAGGTCGGATGTAAGTCGTAGTCCGAGCCGCGAATCGTGGCCGCGGTCGAGACCGACTCGCTGCTGCCGTAGCCGATGCCGAGATTGCTCTTCGCCTTCGGGAAGGCCTTGCGCACCAGCTCCTGCACCGCCTCGGTCGTG
>Ga0247727_10019410_pt1 | contig 10536 bp, 7 predicted proteins | sample WisWelCaveWW1625_FD_202498 | JGI IMG/M metagenome (GOLD analysis project Ga0247727, IMG submission 202498) | Biofilm microbial communities from Wishing Well Cave, Virginia, United States - WW16-25 | ecosystem: Environmental > Aquatic > Deep subsurface > Groundwater > Cave microbial mat | place...
CAGCCTCCTTGCATGGGTTGTGATGGAGGCCATCATGAGCACCAACTTCTTTACGCGCAAGACATTCCGCCCCAGCATGCAAAAAGCTGGCAAGCGAGGAAGTAACGACGGACCCTCGCTCGCGCGTCGGGCTTGTTTTCCAAAGGGGTCTTGCCGCTGAAGTTTTGCGTCGCGTCGCAACTTTTCCGGGCCACGGCACCGCTTTGCCATTTACAATGGTGCAATGAGCCGGAGTGAAACAGTCCAGATTGTGCGCGGACACATGGTGCCGCCACGCGACCCGCAAGGGCGTCGCGAAGGGTTCACGACCGGCACGGCCGCCGCCGGCGCGGCGAAGGCCGCGTGCCTCGTCCTCGCCCGCGGCGAGCGGCCGGAACGAGTCACCGTGTCGCTGCCGACCGGCCGAACGCTCGACGTGCTGATCAATCGCATTGAAATCGACGGCGAATCCGGCGCGGTCACGTGCGGTGTGGTCAAAGATGCCGGCGATGACCCCGACGTGACGCACGGCGCGGAGATTTTGGCGACGGTCCGGCGCGGCGACGCGGCGGGCGTGGTGATTCGCGGCGGGCCGGGCGTCGGCACGGTGACTCGGCCTGGCGTGACGATGCCGGTCGGCAGTCCGGCGATCAATCCGGTCCCGCAACGGATGATTCGCCGCGCCGTCGCGGAGGCGATCGGCGACGGCTTCAACGCGGAGCGAACGACGCCGGGCGTTGTGGTGACGATTGCCGTGCCACGCGGCGAGGAGTTGGCCAAGAAGACGACCAACCCGCGACTCGGCATCGTCGGCGGCATCTCGATTCTCGGCACGACCGGCATCGTGCAGGCGATGAGCACGGCGGCGTGGCGGGCGTCAGTGCTGCAGGCGATCGACGTGGCCGCGGCGAACGGCGTCGATCATTTGATCCTCAGCACCGGCGAACGGACGGAACAGTTTGCGATGCAGCGGTTCGCCGGCATGTCGGAAATGGCCTTTATCGAAATGGGCATATTCACGGGCGACTGCGTGCGTCGCACGGCGCGTAAGGGCATTCCGCGCGTAACGATCTGCGGCATGATCGGCAAGCTCGCGAAGATTGCGGCCGGTCAGCTTCAGACGCACGTGGCCGGCGGCGTCGTGGACACGCAGTTTTTAGCCGCCCTCGCGCGGGCCGCCGGTCTGTCCGAAAAACTCGCCGCGGAAATCGCCACGGCGAACAGTGCCCGCCACGCGCAGGAGATCGCCGCGGCCGGGGCCGCCGCAACTTCGCACCGCTTCCTCGAAGACATCTGCCGCCGCGCCGCGACCGCGTGCCGTGAACATGCCGGCGGACAACTCGCGATCGACGTGCTGCTGATCGACAACGACGGCAATCTGCTGGCAACGTGCGAGTGATCTGCCGCGCCCGCAGCCGTCGTGCTCGCGCCGGGACCATTCCAATCGCACGACGCTCTCGCTATCCTGCACACCGTCGTGACCGCGCGACGCGTTCGCTCGGTTCTCTTTTTGAAACACATTCCAGTCTCGATTAGAAATTCGTGGCTGGATGAAGGGAGCAGCTCTCATGAATCGAATGTTGCAGCGTTTTGCTGGGTGCGTCGTTTGCGGCCTCGCGCTCGTGTCGCTCGGCTGTCCCGCTCAAACTTCGGTGGCGCCAACCGGTGGCAGCAAGCCACAGCCATCGGCCGGCGGCGGCGGTGGTGACATGAGCGCGGACGATCACTCGAAAGGCCCCGCGCTGTCCGACGAGGACAAGGCCCTGGTCGCGGCTCAGCGGCTCTGCCCGGTGACCGAAGAAGACCTGATGGCCGACGCCGACATGGGTGGCCCGGTGAAGATCGACGTCAACGGCGAAGCCGTCTTCCTGTGCTGCAAAGCTTGTGAGAAAAAAGTTCGCGGCAACGAGGAAGCGATCCTGGCCAAGGTCGCCGAGTTCAAGAAGACGAAACCGTCCGACGAGACTCCGAAGAACTGACGCGGGCGCAGCGTACGCTGGCCGTAGTCCGCTACCGGATTACCTTGTGGTCATCCTCGTGATGAGCGACGTGGCCGGTGTACGGCTTGCCCTTGATGACGACGTTGAGGCGACCGGCGAGTTGGCATTCGCCCCGGAGTGCGTCGCTGGTTCCGCGGAAGCATGAGGAGCCAGCGGCCGTGTCGCGGGTGAAATGAACCGGAGTTAGCCGAATCTGATGCGGCTGGCCCTGGCATCGGAAATTGAGTGTGATTTCTTTCTGTTCGACGCACACGGGATTGCGGCCGGTTTGATCGAGCAAGCAGACAGTGGCTTCGGCCTTCTCGTGGTCGATGGTCAATTCCGCGTGGTAATCTTCGTCGCCAAGCACGATGAGCCGCCCGCCATTCGGGCCGACGTGGGAGTGGCCCGTCGATTCAGTGTCGGAAGGCTCGTCAGCCGATTGATCAGCTTTGCCGGCGTGGTCGTGGCCGTGCTCGCAGCACGCGTGCTCGGTGTTCAGCCCACATCCTGACCAGAACAGCAGGCCGGCATTAACCAGACTAATAGCAAGAGAACGAGAAATGCTGCGACGCATTCCGTGACCTCCCTGTCCGCGCGGCGATACTTGCTTGCGATTCCGGCTCGACGCTTCAGTGCATGGCCAAGGCGGGTGCTGGAGTCGCCTCTTCCAACGCACTTCGGCTTCATCCTCTTTCACTTACCGTTCGGCAGCACGGCGGCCGAATCGGTAGAAAATTGCGGCGCGAACGAGGAACTCCAGTGCGGTGCTAGTGATTAGTCCGCCGAAAGCAGGCTGACGAAAAAAATCTGATCGCTGCCAGGGAGACTAAGGAACTCTATCAAGACTCGCGGCGAGCGGCCGGCGTGAGCCGGTTGATCAGGGCTGACGCCCACCGATCGCCAGGTTTGTTCGAGTTCCTAAAAATCAAGCAAGAGAACTATTGTGTGCCGTGGCTTGATATCGCTTTGAATTGTCGGGAGTTCAGTGTATCTCGATTCAAAGCGGTGTCTCGATCCTCGACGACTCTCACGCTGCCTGTGCCGGAGCCGGCTCCGCGATCGGCTCTCCAGCCGCCCGCCTCGCTGGCGTGGCAAGCGGCTCAAATTCCAGCACATCGTCTTGCTCACCCTGCTCGATCTGCTGCTCTGCTTGCTTGCGGCCGAAGCACCAGAACAGGGCAGGGTGAACGAAGAAGTCGAGCAAGGTCGAACTGATCAGGCCGCCGAGAATCACGGTCGCGACGGGGTAGAGAATCTCCTTGCCCGGCTGGCCGGCGGCCAGGACCAGGGGCACCAAGCCGATGCCGGCGGTGAGGGCCGTCATCAGCATCGGGGCCAGCCGCTCTTTTCCGGCGCGTTCGATCATTTGCAGCGAAAACGATTCGCCCTCGTGGCGGACCAAGTGTACGTAGTGGGCGATGAGCAGGATGCCGTTGCGAGATGCGATGCCGGAGAGCGAGACGAAGCCGACCATGCTGGCCACGGTCAGCGACTGGTCCGTGATGACCAGTGCAGCCACGGCCCCGATCGCCGCCATCGGCAGGGCACTGAGCACCTGGAGCGCGAGGTTTACCGAGCGGAACAGCGTGTACAGGGCCAGGAACATTCCGGCAAGCGACATGAGGCTCAAGAGGCCGATCATTCGCGTGGCGGACTTTTGGCTCTCGAATTGGCCGCCGTACTCGATGAAGTAGCCGGTGGGCAGCGACGCTTGGATTGGGGCGAGCCGCTGTTGGATGTCGGTCACGACGCCGGCCAAGTCGCGGCCGGCCGTATTGCACTGCACGACGATGCGCCGCCGCACGTTTTCGCGATTGATCGTGTTCGGGCCGGTGCCGCGGACCACTGCGGCCACGGCCTCCAGCGGCACGCGTCCGCCGCCGGGCACATCGAGCGACAGTCGCCGCAGTTGCTCCGGGTCGTTGCGGAACTGGTCGTCCAAACGCACCACGAGATCGAACTTTTGCTCGCCGAGTACGACCTCCGACACCACGTGGCCGTTCATCGCCGTCTCGATGAACTCGTTCACGTCGTTGGCATTAAGCCCGTAGTAAGCGAGCTGCTCGCGGTCGAGCTTCACTTGAAGCTGCGGAATCTCGATCTGTTGCTCAACCAGCAGGTCCTTGACGCCGCGCACATCCGCGATCTGCGCCTTCATCTGCTCCGCTGTTTTGCGGAGCACGTCGAGGTTGTCGCCGTAGAGCTTGATGCCCACTTGGGCCTTGATACCTGATAGCATGTGCGAGATCAGGTGCTGCAGCGGTTGCTCGGCCGAGATCACAACGCCGGGTATTTCACCCAACTCGTCGCGAATTTCCTCCAGTATCTCCTCACGAGTGCGGCCGCAGTTGGGGTCGAAGCTCACGATGATCTCCGAGACGTTGACGCCCTCGGCGTGCTCGTCCAACTCGGCCCGGCCGGTACGGCGGCCGTACGCCACGACGCCTTTGATTTGTCCAAGTCGGTCATCGACCATCGCGGCGATGTGGTTCGATGCGGCCAGCGACGTACCGGGCGGCAGCAGCACGTTCACTTGCACGCTGCCCTCGTTGAACGGCGGCAGGAAGTCGCGGCCGAGTTGCGTGACCACCAAGCAGCTCAGCGCCACGGCGACAGCCACGCTACCCAGCACAGGCCGCGGGTGCCGCACGCTGAACCGGATCGCAAATCCGGCGAGCCACTTGAGCCAGCGCAGCAGGAAGCTGTCCTGTTCGTGCGCCATGAATTTCGCCCGCGGCAACAGCCAGTACGACAGCACGGGCGTCACGGTCAGCGACACGACGAGCGATGCCAGGATCGACACGATGTACGCGATGCCGAGCGGAGTGAACAGCCGCCCCTCCATGCCGCCCAAGGCGAACAGCGGCACGAACACGAGCACGACCAGGATCGTGCTGAAGACGATCGAGTTCCGCACCTCGCTCGACGCCTCGTAGACGACCCGCAGCGCCGGCTTTGGGTTTGTCGCATGCTGGTTCTCGCGCAGTCGCCGGAAGATGTTTTCCACGTCCACGATCGCATCGTCCACCAATTCGCCAATGGCCACGGCCAGCCCGCCGAGCGTCATCGTGTTGATCGACATACCGAACCACTTGAACACCAGGCCGGTGACGACGATCGACAGCGGAATCGCCGTGAGCGTGATGAACGTGGTGCGGAAGTTGAGCAGGAACAGGAACAGGATGATGACGACCAGAATTCCGCCATCGCGCAGGGCCTCGATTACATTGTGAATGCCCAGCTCGATAAAACCTTTTTGCTGGTACACTTCGGGGTTGATGCGAACGTCGGCGGGCAGCGACGGTTTAAGCTCGGCGAGCGCGGCGGTGACTTGGTCGGTAAGCTTGCGCGTGTCCGCTCCCGGCTGCTTCGACACCGTGAGCATGACGGCCGGAGCGCCGTTAACTGCCGACTCGCCGCGTTTCACTTGGGCCGCCTCGGCGACGCGGGCGACCTGGCGCAACAGCACCGGCCGCTCGGCGCTTGCCTTCACGACGACGCTTTCCAATTGCTGGACGTTCTGAATGCGGCCGAGCGAGCGGACCAGGAACTCATTGGAACCGAGATCGAGATAGCCGCCCGTGGCGTTGGCGTTGCTCGCCGCGACTGCGTGCTCCACTTGTTCAAGCGTCACGCCGTAAGTGAGCAAGCTGTCGGGATTCACCAGCACCTGAAATTGCTTTCGGCCGCCGCCCATCGTCACGACCTGAGCGACGCCGGGAATCGTGAGCAATCGCTGCCGCACGACCCAGTCGGCGAGCGTGCGGACCTCGATCGGATTCGTCTTGCCTCCTTCGCTCCACATTCCCACCTGCATGATTTGGCCCATGATCGACGAGATCGGCGCCATCTGTGGGCGGATGCCCGCGGGAAGCCGGTCGGCGGCGAGGGCGAGTTTCTCGGCGACGATCTGCCGATCCACGTAAATCTCCGTGTCCCAACCGAACTCGACGTAGATCACCGACAGCCCCACGCCCGACGAGCTGCGCACCGCCTGCACGCCCGTGGCGCCGTTCAGCACGGATTCGAGCGGAAACGTGATGAGCGTTTCGACTTCTTCCGGGGCCATGCCGGGTGCTTCGGTCATCACGGTCACGCGCGGGCGATTCAGGTCCGGGAACACGTCGATCGGCAAGTGGTACAGCTCGTAACCGCCGTAACCGAGCACCAGCAGCGCGGCCGCAATGACGAGCATCCGGTACCGTAACGCGAACTTGATGATTGCGTTCAGCATAGTCCCGAATCCTTTCGTCACTTGCCGCCAGCTTTGACGCGGCGCCTTCCTTGCAACTCTTCGCTCAACCCGCAAGTTTCGCACGCGGCCAGTACATCATCAGGCACACGCCGATGAGCGCGATGGCCGCGCCAATGACGTCCATCTTGTCGGGCTTGCTCCCGTCGAATTTCCAGCCCCACAACAGCGACAGCACAATGAAGAAACCGCCGTACACGGCGTAGACGCGGCCAAAGTGACTCGGCTGAAATGTCGGGATTACGCCGTACAGCATCAGGATGAGAGCACCGATAACGCCCCACCAGCCGGGCCGATGGTCTCTCAGGCATTTCCACATCATCCAGCCGCCACCGATCTCGCAAACGCCGGCCAGCACAAACAAGGCGACTGATCGCAGCAGGGTCAGTGAAGGCATGTCCGTACTCCCGTGGAATCGTCCCATCCGATCAATGATTGTGTCCCGCGTGCGGGTCGATCGCGCCGCCGGACTTGTTCTTAATCGCCAAGTGAAGCTGATATGCGCCGGTGACGACGATGTGCTCGCCGGCGAAGACGCTGCCGTCGTTGGCGAGCACCGCGGAACGCTGGTCCTGGTACTCGACGTGAACCGTGCGGCGATCGAATAAGTCGCCGTTGCGCTGGAAGACGTAGGTTTCGGCGCCGTCCTGAACGACGGCCTGCGCGGGAACGACGAGCCGGTTCGGCCACTGCTCGATGGGCACAAGCAGTTGGACCCGCTGACCGGGTTTGTATTTCCACGACAGGAAGCGATGTCCTTCGGAAGTGCGAGCGTCGCGGGCAACTTCGTTGGGCAAGTCGACGTAGAACGCGAACGCTCGGCTATCCTTGTCCACGGAGTTCGCGAGATAGACGATCTGAAGGTCGGCGATGAGTTCGGGTTTCTGGCTGCCGCTCTCGAACATGGCCGCGACCGGCCAGCCTTGCGCCGCGGCTTTGGTCAGTAGGCCAGCCTCGCGCTCGAACGCGCGGCCCTCAATGTAGAGCGACGTGTGATCGCCGAGCCGGCACAACGGCTTGCCGACCACGACGTGCTGGCCCTGCTCGATCGAGAGGTTCTCCAGCTCGAAGAATCGCCGCGGTCGGGGCGGAGCGAGATCGGAATGGCGGGAAGGTCGAGGGTTGAGGGTCAAGGGCGGAGCGCCGGCGTGGTTCAAGGTTGAAGGTTGCGCATTGAGGTCCGGATGCCCATTCGGGGCGTCTCTTTCGACCCACAATCCTGCACGCTCAACGCCTCCACTTCTCAGGCCCTCAACCTCTTCCCCGCCGGGCGCGTAGATGAGCACCTCTTTGAGCAGCCGCCGGTCTTTCAGGATGCTGTCCACTTGCTGCTCACTGAGGCCGTGCAGGAGGAGTGCCTGCATTTGGGCACGCTGCGCGCCTTCAAGTTTTTGCTTCTCGTACTCACGCTCCATCTTGGTGCGGCCGGGTACGACGCCTTCGGTGATCTTTTCCAGGCGCTTGATTTCACGGTTGACGACATCCAGCTCTTCCGTGGTCTTGAGCAGCTCTGCCTGGGCCTGGACGATTTCTTCGTGCGTGAGCCGCAACCGGAACAGCGGATCGCCCGGTTCGACCGTTTCACCGCGCAGCGGGTAGACCTGCGTGACCACGCCAGTGAGCGGGGCGGTAACTTCCACGTCGCTGTGCCCCGGCTTCTCGATGACGATGCCCGGCACGGTGATGGTGCGCGAGAACGTCCCCGGCTGGAGGTCAATCGTTTTGAGGCCAATGTTCTGTTGGGCCTGTTCGCTTAGCTCGATGCGATTGGCTTCGGAGTCTTCCTTGTCTTGCTCTTGCGAGTCGCGGCCGTGGCCGTGCTCGTGGTCATGTTCGTCGGCCTCGCTCGACGGGTCGAGCCACGCCGTGATCTTGGCAAGTTGTTCCGCGGTCGGCGGCCCCCAGAACTGACGTGTGACCAGCCCGCCCGCCAGCGCGGCGACGAGCACGCCGCTGGCCGCGATCCATCGCATGAGTTTTCGAGTCATGACTTCCTCCTAAAGTCTTTTCCGCCGTACGACGCCACTGGGCTTGCCACAGTGGTTTAGCGGCTTCTGCACTACTGCCGCAGTAGTTTCGGGCGAAGTTCGCAGTTCTTTTCCGCCGTACGACGCCACTGGGCTTGCCCCAATGGTTTAGCGGCTTCTGCACTACTGCCGCGGTAGTTTCGAGTGAAGTTTGCAGTAGTGCAAAAGCCGTTAAACCACCGACGCAAGGTCGGTGGCGGGGCGATCGCTCACTTGTTTGGGGGTCAATATGGCAACCCTCACTGGTCGTTGCCGGCTGATTGCCCGCCGCCGGGATCGCCCAGCCCGTCGGTCAGCAGGTAGCAGTCGAGCACGACTGCGCTCTGGCGCAGTTCCGCGTGCGCCCGCACGGCACCGAGGCCCGCTTGTGCAAGCGTTCGCTGGGCGGTGAGCACTTGCAGATACCCGAACTCGCCGCGCCGCCAGCCTTCAGTCGCCAAGGCCAAGGCGATTTGGGCACGCGGCAGGATCTGCGAATACTTGTCCAATTCTTTCTGACGATCGTCGCCCATCAGCGACAGAATCCGTTTCACTTCTTCGTCGGACAATCGCCGTCCGTAGCGGTCCACCTGTTGCTGAGCATTTCGGTAGCGGGCGTATGTCGTGGCGAATCGCTCGGCGAGCGACAGCTTGACGCGATCCACCTCGCGCTGCGATCGCCTCAGTTCCGCCTCGGCGGTGAAGATGTTTCCCTCGTTTCGATTCCAAATCGGCAACGGCAAGCTGATGCCAATGTTCGCGATCTGAGTTCGGCTTCCGTAATCGTACTGCGTCCCAGCTTCGATCGTGACGTTCGGGATCGGTTCGGCGCGGGCCCGCGTGACGGCCGCATCGGCGCGGCGAATGCCCGCTTCGGCCACTTGCACCTCGGGACTCTGGCCCGACACACGTGCGAGCGTTTGTGCCTCGTCTCGCTCCTCGCGCGCCGCATCCAGACTGCCCCGCAACGTCTCCGGCTCCATCTCCGGCTGACCGACGATCGCGGCCAGCCGCTTCCAGCTTGCTCGCAGGTTGTTCTTGCTGCTGGTCGCCAGAATCTGCACCTGATCCAGCTCGATCTGGGCTTGCAGCGTCTCGGTCAGCGTGCCCTCGCCCGCCTTCTCGCGCTGCTGGGCGACCGACACGCCTTGCTCGGCCAGCGCGAGCAGTTCGTCCGACAGCTTCTTCGTCTCCTGCGCCGCCAGGATCTCGAAGTAGAGCGACCGGACGGTATTGCGAAGCCGCCACACCTGGGCCGCGGCCTGCGCCTCCGCCTGGTCGCGGGCGAAACTGGCGACCGCCTGTGACAATTGCAGCTTGCAGCCGCGCACGATTTCTTGAGCGAACCCGATACCCTGCTGGCCAGCCCGTCCGTCGTTGCCCACCTCGGAGGCGACGTACCCGAGGCTCGGATTCGGATACAGGCCCGCCTGAATCAGTCGCCCGACCGCCGCATCGACAACATGCCGCGACTGCGCCAGCGCGGGGTTGTTCGCAAACGCGAGGTCCTCGAAGCGAGCGATTTCTTCGTCGGTGATTGAGGAAGGCGGAGAGCTGAGAGCTGAGAGCTGAGGGCCAGAGTCGGGTCGATGTTCGAGAGTCGAGAGTTGAGGGCCAGCGAGGGTCGCGCCGACCTGCTGAACATCCGGTTTCAGACCGGATGGAATCGATTCGGGCCGCGACTTCGCGGGCTCGATCTTCTGGCCCTCCGCCCTCCGCCCTCCACCCTCGGCCTTTCCCGACTTTCCCGACTTTCCTCGCCCGAAGAACGATCGCACGCGGACAGACAGGGAACGCGATTCGGTCGGTTCCTGGAGCGACTGCTCGGCGACCCGCGGCGGATCCTCCGCAACAGCGGTCGTGAAACTTGCGATTGCGGTCGCACTGCCGACCACTGCCGCACACCATCGCATCCTTGCTCTCGACATGACTCACCTCCGTTGCACACCGGCTACTTTTGCCCTCAACCCTCGACCCTTCGCTCTCGACATTCTCACTTCTTGGGCTTTTTGGTGAACGTATCGTGGGCCATCGCCAGCTTGACCGGCGTGACCTTGGCCTTTTCAACCGCCTCCCAAAGTTCCTTGGGTGATGGTTCGCTCGTCGGCTTTGGTTCGATCGTGAGCGTGCCCTTCTTCGGGTCCGCCTTCACCTTGGCGACGCCCTTCACCTTCTCCAACTCCTTCACGCACGGGTCCGCCTCTTTCGCGCAGCACATGCCTTTCACCGTGAATGTGATCGTGTGGTCGTGATTGTGAGCATCCTTGCTGGACTTGCTCTGAGCCAACACACTCAGGTTCCAACTCATGACGCCCAA
>Ga0247727_10019411_pt1 | contig 10536 bp, 8 predicted proteins | sample WisWelCaveWW1625_FD_202498 | JGI IMG/M metagenome (GOLD analysis project Ga0247727, IMG submission 202498) | Biofilm microbial communities from Wishing Well Cave, Virginia, United States - WW16-25 | ecosystem: Environmental > Aquatic > Deep subsurface > Groundwater > Cave microbial mat | place...
CTTCACCGTTGCTGGAGCGCTCGTGGGCTTCCTCTGGCACAACGCTTACCCGGCGCGAGTCTTCATCGGGGACACGGGCGCGCTGCCGTTGGGCGGCGGATTGGCGATCGTCGCTTTTATGACGGGCCAATGGCTGCTACTGCCGGTAATCGGAATCATTTTTGTGATCGAGGGGCTCTCCGTCGGCCTGCAGATCGGCTATTTCAAGGCGACCGGGGGAAAGCGCATCTTCCTGATGGCGCCGCTGCACCACCATTTCGAGAAGCTGGGTTGGCACGAGGTGCAGATCGTGCAGCGGTTCTGGGCCGTCGGCGCGGCCGGCGGGGCAATCGGCATAGTTCTGGCGATGGAGGTGTAAATGATGGACCTCACGCGACTCGCAGGACTGGAGCTGGAAGACAGACCGGTGGGCGTGGTCGGCCTGGGGATTGAGGGCGTGGACCTGGCACGCTTCCTCTGCCGCCGCAGCGCCGAGGTGACCATATCGGACGCCAAGAACGCAGCGCAGCTTGCCGAGCGGATTAGCGAAGTCGGCGACCTGCCAGTAAGCCTCTCGCTGAGCTCTGACCAATCGCGGGATCTAAGCGACGCGGAGCTCGTTTTCGTCTCCCAGGGCGTGCCCCTTGAGCTGCCCGCCCTGATAGCGCTACGGGAACGTGGGGTGCCGTTGCTTTCGATGACGGGGCTGTTCCTGGAACTATGCCCCGGGCCGATCGCCGGCATCACCGGATCGAGCGGCAAGACGACGACGACGGCGCTGGTGAGCGCAATGTTCGAGGCCGACGAGCGGCCGTTTTTCATGGGCGGCAATATCGGTGTCGGGCTGCTGGACCGGCTTTCGGACATCCGGCCGTACACGTGGTCGGTGCTGGAGATGAGCCACACGCAGTTGCAACTCGTGGGCCGCAGCCCGCACGTGGCGGCCATCCTGAACATCACGCCGAACCACCTGGATCGGTTCGGGTGGAACGAATACAAAAACTTGAAGACGAATATCATCCGCTACCAGACGCCGCAAGACGTCGCGGTACTGGGCTGGGACGACCCGGAATGCCGGGCCGCAGAGGCGCTTGTCCGGGGCAGCCTCCAGCGCTTCAGCATGTCCTCGGACATGCCCGGCGACGGCGTGTTCGTGCGCAGCGGGCTGGCGGTCTGGCGCCAGGGACGCCGCGCGGAGCCCCTGTTCGCGTTGAAGGACGTAAAGCTGCGGGGCCGGCACAACCAGCTCAACGCCGTCGGCGCCGCAGCTATCGCGCTGGCCTGCGGCATCACGCCCGAGGCTATCGCCTGCGCGGTGGAGACGTTCCACGGCGTGCCGCACCGGCTGGAGTTCGTGGCCGAAGCTGGCGGCGTGTCCTACTACAACGACAGCATCGCGACGACGCCGGAGCGCACGCTGGCGGGGATTCGTTCCTTCGACGAGCCCGTGGTGCTGCTGTTGGGCGGGCGTGACAAGCACCTGCCAATGGAGGAGTTGGTGCGCGAGGCATCGCAGCGCTGCCGGAAAGTCGTGATCTTCGGCGAATCGGCTGACAAGGTGGCAGCCGCCTTCAGGCAAGGCGGCGGCACAGTCCCCATGGTCCGCGTGGAAACGCTGGACGAAGCGATGGAGAGCGCCCGCGAAGCGGCGCTACCGGGTGACGTCGTGCTGCTTTCGCCGGCCTGCACGAGCTACGACGCCTACGAGAACTTCGAACGCCGGGGAGAGCATTTCCGGGCGCTCGCCCAGAAGATGCTGAAGGAGGTGGCGCCATCGCTTCGATGACAGACCAGAGCGGCCGGCGGGCAGGTTCCGCCAGGGCGGGACCGCCGGACTATCTCCTGCTTGTAGCAGTGACGATGCTGGTGATCGCGGGAATGCTGGCGGTGTACAGCTCTAGCTTCGCCGTCGGATACCACGAGTTCGGCAACACCAACTATTTCGTGACGCGGCAGGCGGTATTCGCGCTGATCGGCGTGGCGGCGATGGTCTTCTTCATGCGAATGGACTATAACCGGCTGCGCCGCCTGAGCCTGCCCATGCTGGTAATCGCCCTGGCGGCGCTGGTCCTTGTCCTCGTGCCGGGCATCGGCGTCGAGCGCAACGGCGCCTCACGCTGGCTCGAATTCGGTCCGATATCAGTGCAACCGAGCGAGTACGCGAAACTGGCGCTCGTGATCTACATCGCTGCCTGGCTAACAAGCCGGGGAGACGACATACACAAGTTCTCGCTGGGGTTCGTGCCGTTCGTACTGATGCTGGGCATCGTGGGCGGCTTGATCATGGCGGAGCCGGATATGGGGACCACGGTAATCATCCTGCTGACCGCAAGCACGCTCTTCTTCGTGGCCGGCGCACCACTGAGCCACCTGGCGTTGCTGCTGACTGTAGGAGGACTCATCAGCTTTATGGTGGTCCAGCAGCGAGAATATCAGGTGGACCGCCTGATTTCGTACCTCGACGCGGAGGGCGACCCCCAGGGCAACGGATTCCAGATCCTTCAATTGTTGATCGCGCTGGGCAGCGGCGGGCCGCTGGGCCTGGGTTGGGCAGAGAGCAGACAGAAGTTCTTCTACGTACCGGGAGCGCACACCGATGGCGTCTTCGCGATCATCGGCGAGGAACTTGGGTTCGTGGGTTTGATGCTGATCATCGGACTGTTCGCGTTCTTCATCTTCCGTGGATTGAAGATCACGATTGGCGCCCGTGACCGCTTCGGGACACTCCTGGCGATCGGGATTATCAGTTGGATCGCTTATCAATCCCTGATCAACGTGGCCGGGATCACGCGGACGATACCGCTAACCGGCGTGCCGTTGCCGTTCTTGAGTTACGGCGGCTCGTCTCTGATCGCCTTGATGGCGGCGGTAGGCGTACTGCTTAGCGTGTCGCGCTACTCGTCCACCCAGACGTACGCCGCAAAGCAGCGCGCTCCCTCGCCGGGGCCAGCGGCGCGGCCGCGGCGGCAACCGGTCTACGAGGGTGACCTCGCGTGAGACTGGCACTGAGCGGCGGCGGGACCGGCGGACACGTGTATCCAGCGCTCACCATCGCCGCGGCACTGAGACGCGAACTATCGCACAACGGCGGCGTGGAGATGATCTACCTCGGCTCAGCCGGCGGGCAAGAGGAGGAGATCGTGAAGCGGGAGGGGATCACCCTGCAGACGGTCTCCTCAGCGCCGATACGCGGGCGCTCGCCGTGGGAGATGGCGGCCAACGCGGGCAAGCTTTCCCTGGGAATAAAACAGGCTCGGGAGGTGCTCTCCCGGTTCCGGCCCGATGCCGTCCTCTCGACAGGCGGTTACGCCGGCTTCCCGGTGGCGGTGGCGGCGAAGACGCACGGTATTCCCATCGCGCTCTACCTCCCGGACCTCTCCCCCGGCTGGACTGTGCGCGCGATCGCCCCCCTGGCCCGCAAAATCTGCGTGACGGCGGCGGAAAGCCTGCGCAAGCTGCCGGCGGGGAAGACGATCGTGACGGGATATCCGGTGCGGGAGGAGTTTCGGGCGGTCAGTCGCGCAGAGGGCCGGTCCCGCCTGGGAATTGACCTCGAGGAGAAGGTCCTGCTCGTGGCGGGCGCATCGTCCGGCGCGCACAGCATCAATAAGGCTGTCGCCAGCGACCTTACAGCCCTGCTTGAGTTATGTGAAGTCATTCATATATCGGGGAACCGCGATGAGCCATGGCTGGCGGAGGTCCGTGACGGACTGCCTGATACCGCGCGTTCCCGCTACCACCTCTCCGGTTACATGCACGACGACCTGCCCTGGGCGATGGCCGCTGCCGATCTAGCCCTTTGCCGCGCCGGCGCTTCGGTCATGGGAGAGCTGCCCGCCGTAGGGCTGCCGGCCGTGCTTGTGCCGCTCCCGATCGCGGGCGGGCATCAGCGCCCCAACGCGCGTTACCTGGAGAAGAACGGAGCCGCGTTGGTCCTCGAAGACGAGGACCTGGACCGGATGCTGCCCCTTGTGGGCGGACTGCTGCACGACAAGGCGCGGCTGCGGACAATGAGCGAAGCAGCGCACCGCCTATCGCGGCCGGACGCCGCCGGGCGCGTCGCGCGCATCATCATCGAAATGGCCGGAGAACGAGTTTGAACGCCGTAGCAGCGATCCCGGAACGGGTGCACCTGGTGGGCGTCGGTGGCATCCACATGTCCGGCATCGCCAGGATATTGCGCGCCCGCGGGCACATCGTGTCCGGCTCGGACCTGCACCTCTCGCCACTGACTTCGGAGCTGGAAGGCATCGGCGTTACGGTGCGTGAGGGCCATTCCGAGGATCAGGTGGGCTCGGCGCAGCTACTCGTTTACACGTCCGCGGCGCATGGTGACAACCCTGAGATCGAGGAGGCGCAGCGCCGCGGCATCGAGACAATCAAGCGCGCGGAGATGGTGGCGCGGTTGATGCAGGGCAAGAAAGTAATAGCCGTCGCCGGTAGCCACGGCAAGACGACGACATCATCCCTAGTCGCTTACATGCTCCGCGAGGGAGGAATGTCGCCGACGTTCATGGTCGGCGGCGAGTGCGCGGACCTCGGCGGCAACGCCGCGCCCGGGGACGGCGACTACTTCGTCGTCGAAGCGGACGAATACGACCGGGCGTTCCTGGCGTACCGGCCGCATGTGGCTCTGATCACCAATCTCGAGCCGGATCACCTGGACATTTATGGATCGTTCGAGGAACTTCAGGCCGCATTCGGACAGTTCCTCTCTCAAGTAGACGACAACGGCATTATCGTCGCCTGCGGGGACTCCCCAGCCCTGCGGGCACTCCTTCCTCAGACCGTAGGAGACGGCACGTTCTACCCCGTCCGTGCCGTCTCCTACGGTCAATCGGAAGACTGCGACTGGCGGTCAACAAATATATCGCCAAAGGGTATAGACGCATCATCTTTTGTGGTAAAGTTTAGGAAACAAGTGTGGGGGGAGGCGCACACACTATTGCCGGGTGTCCACAATGTCGTGAACTCGCTCGGGGCCATAGCTGTCGGTGACGCGATTGGCCTCGACCGTGAGGCTATCCTTAGCGCTGTAAGCAGCTTCCGGGGCGTCAAGCGCCGCTTCGAGCTCGTGGGTGAAGCGGCCGGCGTCCGCATCATGGACTCCTACGCCCACCACCCCAGCGAAGTGAAGGCGGACCTGGCGGCGGCTCGGATGCGGTTCCCCGGACGCCGGATTGTCTGCCTTTTTCAACCCCACACGTACACCCGCACCACTTACCTGCTGGACGACTTCCGCACGTGTTTCCGCGAATGCGATTTACTTTTCGTCGCTGACACCTACGCCGCCCGGGAGGACCCGTCCGCCGGCATGAACGCGGAGCAGCTGGCAGCCGAGATCACTGATCCGCCAGCCCGATACGCGGGCGCCGTACAGGACGCTGCGGCCACAGTCACCGACGAATTACAGGACGGCGACGTGTTCTTCACCGTCGGCGCGGGCGACGTAAATGAAGCCGGCCCGATGGTCCTCGAGGCTCTGAAGAGACGATGAAAACCGACTTGATCGAACAACTACGTGACCTCGGGACTGTCCGGCTGGATGAGCCGCTTTCCCGGCACGTCACATTTGGCGTCGGCGGCCCCGCCGACGTCTACTTCGTGGCCGAAAGCGAGGACTCACTGCGGCTGGCCTACTCGCTGGCGCGTTCGAGCGATGTGCCGGTATTCATATTCGGATCCGGCTCGAATATTCTTGTCGGCGACAACGGCGTACGCGGGCTGACAATCGAAAACCGCACAGACACAATAGACGGCCCGGCGCAGAACGGCGCCGGCTTTAAGGTCCGCGTGGCGAGCGGGGTGAGCTTCGCGACGCTGGCACGGCGGATGGCAAATGCCGGCTACTCGGGAGTCGAGTGGGCCTGCGGCATTCCCGGAAGCCTGGGCGGGGCAGTGGTGACGAACGCCGGCGCCTACGAATCGTCGCTGGCCGACGTGGTGAGGGGCGCGCGCCTGTCGGACGCCAGTGGGGCGGTCAGGGAGCTCACGCCCGATGACCTGCAATTGACTTACCGGAACAGCGCGTTCACGCGCGGCGGCCTGCGGGACGCCATCGTCCTGTCGGTGGACCTGCGCCTGGACCGCGGCGACGCTAATGAGCTCAAGGCGCGCGTGAAGGAGATGGACGCCGAGCGCAAGGCGGCGCAACCGCCCGGGCGCAACTGCGGGTCCGTCTTCAAGAACCCTGCCTCGCCAGCAGGCGGGCCTCCGGACCACCCGTCCTGGTGGTACGTGGACCAGGTGGGCCTGCGCGGCCACCGCATCGGAAACGCTCAATTCAGCGAGCAGCATGCGAACTTCATCCTGAACCTGGGAGGCGCCAAAGCGTCTGACATCACTGCGCTGATCGGCCTGGCACAGGAGCTTGTTCGCGAAAAATTCGGCATCCAACTGGAGACCGAAGTGATGATGGTGGGGGAGTTCGCATGACGCCGCCACGTGTCGCGCGGGCGCAGGCGCTCCGCCGCAAGACGCTGCGCATCGGCGTCCTCTTCGGCGGGCGCTCGGCCGAGCACGAGGTTTCTGTCGTGTCCGCCCAGGGCGTGATGCAAGCGTTGGACAAAGACCGCTTCCGCGCCGTGCCCATCGGCGTGACGCGGCAGGGCACCTGGCTGACCCCCGCGCAGACTCAACAAGCGCTGGATAACATCCGCTCGGAGCGGCTCAAGAGCCTCGACGAGCCGCTGGGCGACGGCATCCTTTACCGCACCCACGCGCTTACCAGCCTGCGGCGGGTTGACGTGGTCTTCCCCCTGATTCACGGCACGAATGGCGAGGACGGGACGCTGCAGGGCTTTCTGGAGCTGGCCGGCGTCCCCTACGTGGGCGCGGGAGTCGCAGCGAGCGCCCTCGGCATGGACAAAGCGCTCCAGAAGACTTTCTTCCGCCACCACAACTTCCCGGTCGCCGACGACGTGCAGTTGCTCGCCTCGCAGTGGCGCGACGACAGGGATGGAGTAATCCGGGCCGCGGAGGCCGTGATCGGCTATCCGGCTTTTGTTAAACCCGCGAACAGCGGCTCCAGCATCGGCACATCAAAGGTGCGTTCGCGCGAAGACCTGGAGGAAGCGATCGCCGAGGCGTTCCGCTACGACCGCAAGGTACTCGTGGAGCGCTACATCGATGGCCGTGAGGTGGAGGTGGCCGTTCTCGGAAACGACGAGCCGGAGGCGTCAGGTGTCGGAGAGGTCACGTTTGGACGGGAATTCTACGACTACCAGGCGAAGTACGACGACCCGGGAACGGTACTTCACATCCCGGCCGACATACCGGCGGAAGCGGCCGCGAGAGCGCGGGAGATGGCGATTGCCGCGTACAGGGCAATCGATTGCGCCGGGCTGGCGCGGGTGGATTTTTTCTACACGCCGGACGGTGCGCTGATCCTCAACGAGGTGAATACGATCCCCGGCTTCACGCCGATGAGCCAGTACCCGAAGCTCTGGGAGCACGCAGGTCTCTCATACAGCGGCCTGATCACGCGGCTGGTGGAACTGGCGATTGAGCGGCATGAGGAGAAGGGCCGTGCATTCTAAGCGCCGCGGCCTCCGCCTCGGCCCATCGCGCCGCCGTCCCATCCAGGGCGAAGTGCTGATCGATGAAGCCACCGCACAGCGGCTCCGGCGCCGGCGGATCAAACGCGTAGCGGCTGCTGTCAGCCTCGCCGCCATCGTTCCGTTGCTCTCGTTGCTGTACGTGTCTCCCGCCGCCCGCGTCCAGAACGTGGAAGTGGTGGGCGCAGCGCAGACCGATCCAGCGGAAGTGCGCGCCCTTGCCTCGCTGGATGGAGACAGCATGCTCCGGCTTGACCTGGAAGGCGCAGCCCAGCGGATCCGCTACTTGCCTGCGCTAAAGAGCGTCCGGATCGAGCAGAGATGGCCTCAGACGGTGCGCGTTATCGTCGAGGAGCGCCTGCCCTGGGCCTACTGGCAGGTGGGCGACGCGAAGTACGTCATCGACTCTGAGGGAATCGTCCTTGCGGACGTGCCACCCGCGGAGGGCGCGCCGACGGTAACTGACCTGACGAACCCGGTGCGCCTGGTCCCGGGGGACCGCGTGGACAGCGACGCAGTAGAGCTGACACGCCTGCTGACCGTGCGAGTGCCGGAGGTCGTCGCGACGACGCCGGTCGCCTATGAGTACTCGGACGAAAAGGGCTTGGCGCTGACGTCCGACGTGGGATACCGCGTCGTGATCGGCGACAGCCAAAACATCGAATACAAACTGGCCGTCTGGAAGGAGATCGAGGAGACGCTGGGACGTGGCGCAATGCCGGGCCACGTCCTGGACCTGCGGTTCGAAGGCAGGCCCGCGTTCCAATGACCGGCTCCGCGCACTTGAGCAGGAAGGAGGCGATGAACAGTTGAGAGAAAACGTCCTGGCGGCAATCGACGTGGGGAGCAGCAAGGTCTGCACCCTCGTCGCCGAGATCACGACCGAGGATGATCTGCGAATACTCGGCGTGGGAATCACACCTTCGGCAGGCGTCAAGAAGGGGATGGTGGAGAACATCCAGCAGGCCACCTCCGCCATCGCCAATTCCGTCGACCGCGCAGAGCGGTCGAGTGGGAGCCGGATCCTCTCCGCGCACGTAAGCATCGGCGGGAACCACGTGCAATCGATGAACAACCGTGGGGTAGCGACGATCCCCGGTGGCCAGCGTCCGATCACCGAAGACGACATCGACCGGGCCATGGAGGGCGCGAAGGCGCTGAACCTGCCGAGCAACCGTGAGATCCTGCACAGCGTGCCGCGCTTCTTCGTCGTCGAAGGCGAGGAGCAGGTGAGCGACCCCGTGGGCATGTACGGGCAGCGTCTCGACATGGACACGCACATCGTGACCGGGTCCGTGACGGCGATCCAGAACCTGACGCAGTGCGTCGAGGGCGCCGGTGTCGAGGTGGAGGCGCTGGTCTTCTCGCCCCTGGCGGCTGCGGAGGCGGTGCTGGAGGAGGAGGAGAAGCGACAAGGCGTGATCCTTGCCGACATCGGCGGCGGGACAACTGAGATCGCCGTTTTCGTTGAGGGAGCCGTGTTCCACACCTGCGTCCTGCCGGTGGGCGGCTACCACCTTACCCACGACCTCGTGGCCGGACTACGCGCGCCCTACTCCCACGTCGAAGAGCTCAAGATCGAGCACGGGTCCGCGCTGCCGTCCCAGGTGGACGCGGAGGAGCTCGTGGAAATCGAGGCCTTCGGCGGCCAGCGGACCAAGGAGGTATCGCGCAGACGCCTGGCGGAGATCCTGCAAGCCCGCTTCGAGGAGATCCTCGAGATGATCTATATAGATGTAAAACGAGCAGGGTTCGACGACATGATCGCCGCCGGCCTCGTGCTGAGCGGCGGGACGTCCAGCCTGCGGGGCGTGAACGAGCTCTCGGAGCTGGTCCTGCGCATGCCGGTGCGCACGGGCATCCCCAGGCGCATCCACGGGCTCTCCGACTCGCTGAATAGCCCGGCCTACGCCACCAGCGTCGGGCTGCTGCACTGGGCATCGCAAGAGAACGGCCACAGCAACGGCCACAACGGGAACGGCAAGCGCTCACCCTTCAAGCTGCCGGAGATGGAACTGCACGGGGCCCTCGCGGCAGCTCAGAAGTGGATCAAGACGCTGATACCAAAGTAGGACCGGAAACGAAGAAGAAACTCAACCAGAGGCAGGAGAACAAGAGGTCATGAAAGGGGAGGAACTACATGGCTAGAGAAATAGACGGACTGCCACCGATCAAGGTGATCGGAGTCGGCGGGGGCGGCTGCAATGCCGTCAACCGCATGGTCAAAGCGAAGATCCCCGGCGTTGACTTCGTCGGCATCAACACCGACGCCCAGGCGCTCATGCTGTGCGACGCTGAGGCGCGCATCCGCATTGGCGACCGCATTTCGCGCGGGCTTGGCGTCGGCGGCGACCCCGACGTTGGCCGAGAGGCGGCGGAAGAGTCGCGCGCGGAACTCAAAGATGCGATGCAGAACACCGACATGGTGTTCATCACCGCCGGCATGGGCGGCGGCACCGGGACCGGCGCGGCGCCGGTGGTGGCGCAGGTAGCGAAGAGCATCGGGGCGCTCACGGTAGCGGTGGTTACGCGGCCGTTTGGCTTCGAAGGCTCCAAGCGACGGTCGAACGCAGACCAGGGGATCGAAGCTCTGCAAAAGGAAGTGGATACCCTTATCGTCATCCCGAACGACCGGCTTCTCGCGGTCTGCGATCAGAAAGCGACGATTACTGAGTCCTTCGTGATGGCAGACGACGTGCTGCGCCAGGGAATTCAGGGCATTTCGGAGCTGATCACGGTGCCGGGCGACATCAATCTCGACTTCGCGGACGTGCGCCGGATCATGCAGGATGCCGGGCCGGCGCTGATGGCGATCGGCCGGGGCACCGGCGAGAACCGAGGCGTGGAAGCTGCGCAGGCCGCCATTGCCAGCCCGCTGCTGGACGTGAGCATACAGGGCGCGCGAGGCGTCATCTTCAACGTAACAAGTTCGGGCGGCATGGGGCTGCACGAGCTGAACATGGCCGCCCAGGTGATCGCCGAGGTGGTGGACCCGAGTTGC
>Ga0247727_10019413_pt1 | contig 10535 bp, 10 predicted proteins | sample WisWelCaveWW1625_FD_202498 | JGI IMG/M metagenome (GOLD analysis project Ga0247727, IMG submission 202498) | Biofilm microbial communities from Wishing Well Cave, Virginia, United States - WW16-25 | ecosystem: Environmental > Aquatic > Deep subsurface > Groundwater > Cave microbial mat | place...
GCGCCGATGATTCATATTATGTCGGCTCAACAAAGAATCTTGACCTGCGTATTGCTCAACATCAATCTGGGAAAGGTTCAAGATATACATCAGGAAGATTGCCAGTGGAGCTTGTTTATGGCGAAGAATATGACAGAGTCGCTGACGCTTATTATCGCGAGAAGCAGGTGCAAAACTGGGGCAGGGCGAAGAGAGAAGCATTGATTGATGGAAAGCCAGAATTACTTCCTGTACTGGCGAAGAAGAAGTTTTACAAGAAGCCTCCGTTGGTCGAGTAGGCGGCGCTCGTCCGCAGTATCGAGACCAACGATGTTCAAGCATAATCTTGTAACAAGTTTTGCCTTACGGCGCGGTGGTCTCGACTGCTTGCGTCTCGACCACCGATAACCATTTGTAGTGGAGATTTGCATGTCAACCGATACCGCCCTCATCGAAAAACGAGAAGAACTCAAACGCCGACTGGCGGTGGGTGAGTATAAAACGCTGGTTGATATTTTTCTGCGGTGGTTTGACCACCTGATTCGGAAGTTTACTCGCCGCTCAAAACCTCTACCCATGTGGTTTATCACATTGCTCTTATGTCTTGTAGTTATCAGTGTTAGCAATATCGCTACAGGTAGAAACCTTACTCAGACCATTAAGTTACATGGACTAGTTCCTGTTCTGGCAGTAAACCTGCTAAACATTCTCAATATTGCCTCTCTGGTCATACTCAATCAATCTATAAGAGGTATCTTCACTCTCTGGCGCGATGACATTCTGGACGCGACCGATTCAATTACAAGTTTGGAAGAGTTTGAAAATTGGTTGAGATTGACTTGTAATTGGCGGCTACATTTTTTTGTGACAATTAGTGGAGGCATATTAAACGGTTTAAATCTGATGACTATAACCCCATTACCAGATGTGTACACCAGTTATGGCTGGATATTTTCAATCGTAATTACTGCCTTTCTCATCTCCATGTTTATCTCTGCGTTTCTTTATCTGTTCCTGATGTTCATATTGCTATCAGCAAGAATGCATAGGTACAATCTGAAACTCTTCGCGGCAGCCCCAAGTAACTCTGAACTAGTATCTCTCTTATCAGGCAAATTCAGCTACTTTCTCTACTTTGTTGCAGTTTTCGCAGCCGTGTCAACACTAATTTCTGCTTGGGGTGGATTTATGCCGTCATTTGCAATTAATTTAGTTTTGTTCTTGTGGTTGCCTATCATTGCCATATTCGTTTTGAATCAGACTAGCCTTTCCAGCGTCATTCGTCGGGCTAAATGGAAAACACTCAACGAAGCTCAAGCAAAGGTTGAGAAAATTCGAGCATCGAAGAATTTTGGAAATCAGGAAACAATGGATGCCATCAAGCGATTGATGGACTATCACGACCGAGTGAAGGCAACGCGTGATTCGGCGCTTGATTTTAGGACTTATCTTAGTTTTATCAATTCACTACTATTACCCTTGCTTGCCTTTATATTAGGCAACCTTGATTTGGTATTGAAGTTTTTTGGTAGACAACCATAGCGGAGAATAATCAATGACCACTCGATACTTCGGCGAACGGATTAAACGTAACGAAGACCCGCGTCTGCTTACGGGGCAGGGATTGTATGTGGACGATGTGGATTTGCCCAACATGCTCCACGTTGCTTTTGTGCGGAGTCCGTATGCGCACGCGAGGATTAATAACATTGATGTGTCACAAGCCTTACAGCGCGCAGGTGTGGTTGCCATTTACACCGCGAGGGATTTGGGTGATTACTGGAAGCCTGGTCCGCTGTTGGTTTCGCCGCCGCCTGTCAAGGATATTGTGTTCAACGAGAAGACACAAGTTCCGCTGGCGAAGGATAAAGTCAAGTTTGCGGGGGAGCCGATTGTGATGGTGTTGGCGGAGAGTCGCTATATTGCCGAAGATGCGCTGGCTGATATCCAAATTGACTATGAGCCATTCGCCGCTGTCGTGGATATGGAAAAGGCTTTGAGCGAGAACAGTCCGCTTATTCATGAAGAGATTGGTTCGAACATTGCGGCGCATGTAGTGCAGACGAAGGGCGATTATGAGTCGGTGAAGAAGGACGCGGCGTTGGTCATCAAACGGCGATTCAGTTATGAGCATGGATGCGCCGCCGCCATCGAAAATCGCGGCATCGTCGCGGAGTGGGATAAACGCGCGGGGCGGTTAACCGTCTGGGACACCACGCAGGCGCCCGTCGTGATTCGAAACGGACTGGCGGGAATGCTTGGGTTGTCGGAGCGGCAGGTGCGAGTCATCGCGCCGTTCATCGGTGGGGGATTCGGTCCGAAGATTATGATGTTTTATCAGGAGGAGGTTCTCGTCCCGTGGGCGGCGATGAAGTTGAACCGCCCCGTCAAATGGATTGAAGACCGCGCCGAAAATTTTGTCGCCACCACGCACGAGCGCGGACAAATCCACGATGCGGAAATTGCGTTCGATAAGGATGGTCACATTCTCGGTGTGCATGATGTCTTTCTGCACGACACGGGCGCGTATGCTCCGTATGGATTGACCACACCGCTCAACAGTCAATGCACCCTGTTGGGACCCTATGACATTACGAATTACTATTCCCAATTTACTGCTGTTTTTACCAACAAGACCATCGTCACACCCTATCGCGGCGCGGGGCGTCAACATGGCGTGTTCGTCATCGAGCGCGCGTTGGATATCGCCGCGAAAAAGTTGAACATTGACCGCGCTGAAATCCGCCGACGCAATTTCATCCCGCCTGATAAGTTCCCATACAACAACGAAATCATCTATCAGGATTTTGCCCCGCTTGTATACGACAGCGGTAACTACGAACCATTGCTGGATTACGCGCTCGAAAAAATCGGCTACACAAACTTTGTCAACGAGATTCAACCGAAGTTGCGCGCCGAAGGAAAACACGTTGGCATTGGCATCGTCGCGTACGTGGAAGGCACGGGCATCGGTCCGTATGAAGGCGCGAAGGTGCAGGTGATGAGCAGCGGGCGCGTCTCGGTCGTCACGGGCGTTGGCACGCAGGGACAGGGTCACTTCACGAGTTTCGCGCAAATCGTCGCGGAGCAACTCCGCGTCAGCGTGGATAAGATTGACGTCGTCACGGGCGACACCGACCAGTTCTATTGGGGCGCGGGAACGTTCGCCAGCCGCGGCGCGGTCGTCGCGGGCAATGCCATCAATGAAGCCGCGAAGGTCGTGCGGACGAAAATCCTAAAACTTGCCTCCGAATTTTTTGAAGCCGCCGAGGAAGACCTTGAACTCGTGGATGGTCAGGCGCGTGTCAAGGGTGTGCCGCAAAAAACAATTTCGCTTGGAGAATTGGCGGGCAAGGCGAACCCGATGCGCGGCGCGGTCAAGCCTGGTACAGAGCCTGGGTTGGAGGCGACCAGTTATTTCGGTCCAGAAAGAGGCGCAACCGCGAGCGGCATCCACGCGATGATTCTCGAAGTCAATCCCGAGACGCTGCAAATCCACATCCAAAAATATCTCGTCGTGCACGATTGCGGCAAGGTCATCAATCCGCTGATTCTCGATGGACAGATTCACGGCGGCGTGGCGCAGGGCATCGGCAATGCGTTTTACGAGCGGCTCGCCTACGACGAAAACGGGCAACTGCTCAACGGCACGTTCATGGATTATCACCTGCCCACGAGCCTGGATGTGCCGCGCATCGAAACGGGACATGGCGAGACGCTTTCGCCGCTCAACCCGCTGGGCGTGAAGGGCGCGGGCGAGGCGGGCGCGATTCCTGTCGGTCCGCTGTTTGCACAGGCGTTGGAAGACGCTTTGTATGACGTGGATTTTGAGATTTTGGAAATTCCACTGAATTCGAATCGGTTGTGGGAATTGGTGAGTGGTAAATAATTATTGGATGAAGTGCACCGCTTCACTCCTAGCCGATGGCTGGTCCTCACCATCGGCTTTTTCTTTAATCCCCAGCCTCTTGCTGTACGCTTTGTTGGCACGCTTTTCATTTTACACGACACTTTCCACTGTTTTTACGAGTTTATGATGTGGAAGAGATAAAACTATAAACGAGGGTAAATCCAACTTTCTCCAAAAAGAAAAGGCTTCCAAGTTATTAAATTTTTGAACAAAAAGTGTAATAACTGTTCCATGCGAAACAGCCACAATATTTTTATTGGGATGTTCGATTTCAACAGATACCAACGCTTTTGAAAACCTTTCAAGTGCCTGATTTGCTGTCTCTCTACCTAAAACCAACCTATCCGGATACATGAAAAAATCATTTAGTTTGGCTTCAAATTGCTCTTTACCTAAAAAATCAACACCTGTTCGGTCATGTTCATGTAAGCCTTCAAACGTATAGAATGGTTTATTGCTTTGTTGGGCTATGAATTGAGCAGTTTCAACGGCTTTTGGCTCAATGCTTGAAATGACAATATCAAGCGAATAAGACTCTAATTTCTCTGCCAACACTTTACATCGAAACTGACCAAGTTCTGAAAGCACCCATTCTTTAGCAGGAATCGTCGGGATAATTTCAGGGAGCGAATGTTTTACAAGGATAAGATTCTTCATACGAGACCTCTGCAAACAAACCAGTATTCAGGACTTGAAGGGGCGTGCCAAGGTTTACGTTAGTGGGTGGGGGGCGTGGACAATGTTCGGGAGCAGGACTACGCAGCGTGTTCGAGTGTAGAAAAAACTCGAAAATGCCGCACGCCTTATGGGCGGTCCCCAGCTGCCGAAGCGGAGCGAAGGGATTGGTTATGTTTTATGCCGTCATCTTCTCGCTGACGTTCCGAAAGCTGACCATGCTCACCAAGTAACTCGGCCCGTACTTTTACACAAGATTTGACATACCGCCGAGTCCATGACCACCAATGGGTGTTGTCTCAAATCGTTCGCCAAAACTAGCAATGAGAGGTTTCCCAAGCGTAATCGCCTTTTGGACAAATGGAAGAGAGAGCGATTCTTGATGACTCGTTTGACTAACCCAAACTTCAGTAATCCAAATGGCATCTTGATCAGTTTGATCTTGTGCCACAACATAGCTTAAGCAACCTGGCATACCTGCTATGCCGTCAATCAAGATCGAAATCAATGCATCTCGTTGACCTGGTATAGTTTTTATTTTTCCAATCAAACCATACATTTTTGCTCCTAAAGATTGTCGAACACTATTTGTAGCCGCCCACCCGTTCACTGCGCCCATGAAGATGGCGAGCGATCCATTTTATACGAGAGAATGCTTTGTTGGGCGGCATTGCTGGGAAAAGTTTGTATTTTTGTGAAAAAAATCACCCAGTTCCGTTAACCTTGATTCCGAGCATCTCTTTGTCATTCATTCTAACGCGGCAGGTGTTGACGCAACACACGCTGCCAATTTTCTCCCATGATATCCACGATGGCATCCTCCGGATAGCCACGAGCACGGAGGGAATCTGCGATCACTGGTAAATCGGCAATCGTATTGAGTTCAGCAGGAGCGGTTTCGGCTCCCTGCCCGCCATCGAAATCGCTGCCGATACCCACATGCTGCGCATTGCCAGCCAATTGACATACGATGTCAATAGCGTCCACGACTGCATCTACATGTATCTCCGCCTTGGTCTTCTGTCGCCACGCTGGATCAAGAGCCCAATTTAATGGCATGATGCCAATCACGCCGCCCCGCGCAATCAATCCAGCGATCACCTGGTCAGAGAGCAAGCGCTGGATCGGCACCATGCGACGGGGATTGGAGTGAGTGGCGATCACAGGGCCGGTATACCGTTCAAGGGCTTCGAGGCAGGCTTCGTCGGCCATATGACTGATGTCCAGAATCATTCCAAAGCGTTCCATCTCTGCCAATAACTGTCGTCCCAGTTCAGTCAATGGGCCGGAGTCGTTCGTGCTGGCGGTATAACGATTGGTGTGCCAGGCCGGCCCAATCACGCGTACACCTTGCGCGTACCAGAAGCCTACTTCATCAACGGTACGAATCAAGTCGGCATTTTCAATCAGCAGCACGAGACCGACTTGTCGCTGATCGGGAGATGGAGAAGCAGGAGTGGCCCAACTCATCAGGACGCGATCAAGGTGGTGTTGATGGGTAATCAACGCCATCTGGGGATGGGTGGCTGCCCAATGGCGATAAATGTTAAGCTGAGCAATCGCCTGTTGGTAGGCCGCCTCGATGACGGCATAACTCGGCTCGCCCACCTGCGCCCGCGACCGCGGAATGGCTGTGAGGGTGGCAAAGATGACTGCGACATGAGCCTGCAGCCATTCTGGAAGTCCCAGCATACATGTGCCGCTCGTATCGGCAATTGAGGTGCCAGCTTCAAGAGCGCGTATGGCATAAGCCGATTCAAGGTAATTCCGTCCATCGGTGAGGACGTTGAAGGCGAGATCTTCATGTGCATCAATGATTAGCATGTTCAGAACGCTCCCGGTTGTACATTGTGATCGGAATTGGCATGTCAAGTATAACTGGGCGGTTGTCAATCAGCAGCTTCGCCTGCGCGGGTTGGCTGCATGCGCTGGTTAGCGCGCGGCCTTGTTTGGTGCGATTGCGACTTTAGCGAACTCGTGGCGTTGCGTAAGCAGCCAACCTACCAACAATCCAAAAATGAAATTAGACGAGGCTGTTTCTATCAAGTGCGTCATTCGCACGGCTTCAGGCATATATGGGTTGGGTAGCAGTAGCTGTGCGTTCATCAATACGGCAAACAGCAATCCGATCGCTAGAGCGGTTTCCTGCCACTGCCCTTTCAGCATCCGAATGACAGGCATAGCTATCACTGCCCAAAACATCGCCCGCAAAATCTGGAAGGGAATTAGCCAAAACGTATTTCCCAGCACTGTGCCCATGTGAGCAAAGAAACTGCCTTCGTCAAGACCGCCGTAATACTCGCGCACTGCAGGATTTCGCCAGGCGATGAAATAGCCAAACGTGAAATACAAAATCAGATAAGCGAGGGCGATGACCGCGAGTTTCCACGCCCATTCGCCTGCGGGCATGACCAGGCGCGCGTTGCGTTCGATGTTTGCGGTCTCGGCTTTTCTCTTTCCCAGAATTAGAACAGCCAGCGCTGAGAAAGGGGCGGCAATCAGGCCGCCCATCAGAAACAGGCGCGGCAGCATGCCTGCTGGTAGACGTGTGATAAATACTGCCGACTCGATTTGCGACATGAACGTCATCACACCATAGAAGATGAAAAAGACTGTTGCAATAAGCTGCCAGCCTGCCCAACGGGAACGAAGGATGATATGAGTCAGAACAATGGTGTTCAAAAAGCACACGGCCAGTAAAGCCACTGCCGCTACGCCAGCCTGCTCGGGCGTTTGAGAATTACCTTGTCCTCCAACGACTCCACCTGCCATCGCGAAGCAGATGAACATAAGAATCGTCAGGGCTATCGCTTTTAGAACGATGGATAAAGCAGTTTTCATATTTTTCTCCTGTGAAAGCCGTAGCGCTGTGCGAGCGGGCTTACGGTTCGCGTTATTCGCTGGTGGGCATGAACAAGACTTGGGCGCAGAACGACCTCCGAGGGCACAAAACACTTGAAAATACGTCAGAATCCCACCCGTCCACTGCGCGCTCTGTTGGGCTGCGCTTTGACGGAAGGTTTACATTTTGCGTGCTACTACCATTATGTGTGTGCTGAATCCGAGTAGCGACGACTCGCTTTCCAATTGTCGAATAAGATTGAGCAACCATTCGCGTTGTTCAGGTTGTTGCCAGCTTTCTTTGAAATCCTTTAATAATCTGGCTGGGCCCTCGACAGCCAAGATCGTTTGTACTTTGAAGCCAACATCTTCACTCTCTTGTCTAAGTTCGTCAGGATGATGCCAAAACGTGGTTGTGAAGTAGGATGGGTCATCTGTTGGGTTTCTATGTTGACCATCTCTTAAGTCTCGCTCAACAATTGGCACAAATATCGGGTCGGTGATTAATCCTTCAATGAGGCAATTAATAGTAGATGCAAAACGGGAAATTCCTACAAGAAGGGCTACGCCATTAGGGCGTAATACTCGAAAAGCTTCACCTAAGGCCTTGATTCTATCCGACCGTTCTGTAAGATGGTATAAAGGTCCAAACAGCAGAACTGAATCTGCAAAATCGTCTGAATAGACAAGCTGTCTAGCATCCCCCACAGCCATTCTAGCGAGTGGGTAGTTGGGGTATTGCTTGGAAATTTCTGCGGCTTGCTCAATATGGCGTGGTACAGCATCAATGAGGTGTACATTGTATCCTCGTTGGGCCAGCCAAAATGCATGTATTCCCGCTCCGCCACCAACATCAAGTATAGTAGCAGCCGATGGGGGCAAGAACCGATTAAGAAGTTCTTGTGTGCGGGTTAGTTCAAGCTGACCACCCATACGCATTAACCTATTTGCTTCTTGCACTTGGGCGTAATATTTCATTACTTCAGATGACAGAATTGATGATTCGCTCACAATATCCTCTTCATAAATTTATGAACTTTGAAAGCAGCCCAACAGAATGGCTCATCTGCTGGCGGGCGTGGATTCTATTTGGGAGCAGGAAAAACTCGAAGCCAGAAAACTGCTCCTAAACCGCGCAGACTCCCACTTGTCGGGTGCACGCTTTGTTGGGCAACCACGAACCTGCCAGAACGTTGGCTATTAAAAAGGCGCAAAGCCTTACTGACAAACTCGCACCGTGACGACTTCACGAACGATAAGCATGACGTCATCTCCTTATTATTTGTGAATATTTTTATAGTGCAATTCTACAACGCCTGAGCGAAACGTTTTTGATCCGATAAGTTCCAATGTAAGATTCTTGCCCGATTCGAACAAGCGGGGACCTTTTCCTGCAACGATCGGCTGAATGAGAAAACGATACTCATCGATCAGACCAGACTGAGCGAGTTGCGATGCAATGTTCAACCCGCCGACGGAAATATTTTTACCCGGCTGTTGTTTCAGTTTCACGATCTCTTCTTGAAGGTTTGAGCGCAGAAGCGTTGTGTTGTTCCACTCCACGCTCTTCAATGTTGTTGAAAAGACGATCTTCGGTATCGAATCGAATGTACGCGCGAATTCGTTGGTCGCTTTCGTTTCCGATTGATTCACTGCGACATCGTGCCAGTACGGATACATCAAGTGATACGTGTTGCGTCCGAAAATTTCAACGCCTGAATCACGCAAGAGCCCAGTGAAGTACTCGTGCAATTCGTCGTCGGCGATCATCGCTTCATGGCCACAGTAGCCATCTATCGTGATGTTGATTCCAAAGATAACTTTTCTCATTTAATGATCCTTAGTGGTTTAAAAATTAAACAGATCATTCCATTCTGCTTTATTTTGTGATTAAAATAATTGCCAGAACAGCTATCACCACGCCGGTTAGCTGAGTACGCGTGATTTGTTCGCGTGCTATTAGTCCGGCAAGAATGGTCGTTACTGCCGGATAAAGGGAGCCTAGTACTGCTGCAACATCAAGTCGTCCGCTTTGAACTGCCAGCAGGAAAAACAGGTTGCCGCCGGCATCAAATAATCCGGCAAGCGTTGCTAGCTTTAGCGGAACAATTTTCGGAAGAAGCGGTCGACGCATAAAAAGTGCGAAGGCAATCAGCGCAAAGCATGAAGCGAGACGACCTGCCGCAAGGGGCCAGAAGACAGAATTGTTTCCAACGAATCCGAGCATAGTGAAGAATGCCCCAAATCCAAATCCAGCCAACAACGCCATACCAAGCCCCGCCGGACGACTGCCCAGACGATCAGGGCGTGACAACATCCAGATACTTGGAAGAGCCAAACCGAACCCGAGTAATTGTAATTCTCGTGGAAGACCTTTGGTGAGCGCGGTGAATATAACAGGGATTGCGGCTGCAAGCACACCCGAAACAGGTGCAACGATACCCATTCGTCCCACAGTGAATCCGCGAAGAAGGAATCCCAGTCCGGCCATTCCAAAAAGCCCCGCGAGTGCTCCCCATGCTAGATCCACAAAAGATGGAATTTTCTCAAGGCTCAATGAAACGATAACTAACAGGCACAATCCTATGGTGTAGGAAATAAGCACGGCGTGAAAAGTTCCAACACGGCGGGCGGTAAGTCCGTTTGTGAAATCACCTGATCCCCACGCTACGGCTGCAGAGAGTGCAAAAATAAATGGCAGAAAAGTCGATCCCATCTCTATTCTTTATGCAGGATGTGCACAGTTGCTCCCGAATCGAATTTTTTTATATTGTTTATCGCACGGTAGCGTGGAGAGATGGAACTTCCGCGCTGCGATGCCACCCCTGCCCTGGCTAAAAAAGCATTAAGCCTCATGACCAGGTCGCCACGGCTCGTCCACGTGCGTGAGCCAGACCAGCTCGGGGTCGAGCGCGAGCACCCGCAGTTGGCCTTCGGTGTGCGGCTCGTCGAGCTCGCCGAACCAAACCGCCACATCGCCGCCGACGATGATCGGACGCCCGCCAGTCTCGATGACGACCACCTGCATGCCGTCTGTGTGGCCCGGCGCCGGGACGAGCCGGAGCCCGGGAAGCAGTTCGAGCTCGCCGTCGACCGGCACGTACTGCACGCCGGGCGCATCGACCCACTC
>Ga0247727_10019414_pt1 | contig 10535 bp, 7 predicted proteins | sample WisWelCaveWW1625_FD_202498 | JGI IMG/M metagenome (GOLD analysis project Ga0247727, IMG submission 202498) | Biofilm microbial communities from Wishing Well Cave, Virginia, United States - WW16-25 | ecosystem: Environmental > Aquatic > Deep subsurface > Groundwater > Cave microbial mat | place...
CCCATGCCCCCCGGCCCTACCCCCGAGGTTCGCCGCGTTCTTGTGGTGATCAGCGATGGCGACGATACGCATAGCGATCGCGCCAAGAGCCAGGCCATCGAAGCCTGCCAGCGCGCCGGCGTGGTGATCTACGCCATCAGCACCAGCACGCAGTGGGTCACCGCCACCGAAGCGGCCGACCCCACCAAACGCGTCAACCGCAAGATTCACAAGGAAGCCGGCGACAAGACGCTCGATCAGCTCACGGAAGAAACCGGCGGGCGCGCCTTCTTCCCCTATCGCGTGGACGACCTCGCGCAGTCGTTCCAGGACATCGGCGACGAGCTCCGCAGCCAGTACTCACTGGCCTACGTGCCGCAGAGCAAATCCGTGGACGGCGCCTTCCGCAAGATCAAAATCGAAGTGGACCGCAAGGGCCTGACTGTTCGCGCCCGCAAGGGCTATTACGCCCCTCGCACCGCCCTCTTCACGCCCACCTCGGCCAAGCCCCCCGGCCAATAATTCGGTACTTGTTTGAAGCGTCGGCGTTCAGCCCCGCATTTTCTAGTCTATGCGCGGGCGGGCCTCCGTGGCCGCACACCGCTTTAGATGCTCTTGGTTCAAAGCTGAAATTCATTTCGCCGCAAGATGCCATCGAAAAAGGGCTCTGCTCTCCTCATGACGATTCACTTCTTCGGTTCGTAGTAGCCTTGTGGAACGTAGATCTTCATTCCAGGCCGAACAGTCTCAATCTTGATCTTATGGAACTTCCCCCTCTTTCGCGGACTCAAAGGAACGTAGCGCAGTGCATAACCAGATTGAAGATCGGCTGCCAAGTAGTTGAACGCATCGAGAAAGACCTCTTTCTTAGGGATGTTCATGGATGTTCCGCCGGTCTCCGCACTGATTCTAGCCGCCTTACCCAAGAATCTAGAGTACCCTCTCCGATCACTTAACTGCTTTGAAGTTGGTATCATAAAATAGACTGTTGTTTGGCTTCGAAGAGCGCGTTCAATCGCTAATTCGATTCTGTTCCGGCTAGCATTGTCCCCGTTGTCGCTGACTACGATTAACATCCTTCTCCCGGGCCAAGTGATCAACATCTTTTCACAGGCCCAAACGATAGCGTCGTAGGTTGACGTGCTTCCGCGCGGTTGCTCCGAAATGGCAAGCTGGATGTCTTGTTCAATTTGAGAAAGATCATTGCTGAAGTAACGACCGGGCCGTGCAGCGTCGCTGAAAGCAGCAACAAAGGAACGGTCTTCCTTCCGCAGCGCCAGACGAAAGAACTCAATTGCCGCGTCTTTTTCTGCTCCTGGCATGGCGTTCCTTCGCGTCCCGGATGTGTCGATCAAGAGCCCGATGGCCACTGGCATGTAATTGGCCGGCCAGAGCGAGTCAATCTTCTGTTCTTCGCCATCCTCAAACAGTCGCACATCACCTGTGCCGAGATCTGTCACGATGCGGTCTTCCTTGTCGCGCACGGTCAAATAAAGCGCAACAGGCTGCCCTTGCGAAATCTGTTGTCCCGCGACCTGGCGCTCATTCAAAGAGGCGGGAACTTCGATTGTTGCCGCGAGAGCAATCCCAGCAGCGAGAGAACACAGGTGAGCTAACCAAAGGTCAATACCAACTGTACTCAGCCGCATGATAATCAGATTTATACACCATCCTGGGATGAACCAGCATCCCCGATCATAATTCATGGACTGGGGGCGACTCTTTCTTGTTGTTTGCGGCTGGCTGAAGGCTGAGGCCTTCCGGCAAATACAGATGGTATAAAGTACATAACGGATAGCTGAAGACTGAAAGCTAATTTTTGGGCGCGTAATAGCCTTTCCGCGCCAGCACTTTCATGTCTGGTTTCGTTACTTCAATCTTCACCTTGCGAAATGTCCCATCGCGCGCCGTGTTCGACGAGTAGTAGCCCAGTGTGTATTGCGTACGGAGCTCTTCGGAAATCTGGTCAAATGCCTTTTTGAGGTCCTTTTCGTTTTGTACCTCGATGACCCGCCCGCCGGTTTCATCCGCAAACTTTCTTGCAGCTCCCCAATCCGCGCCGTAGTTGCGGTAATCGGCAGCCAGGAGAATGTGAATCACTGTGTCGGTGCGCTGCGCCACCTCCAACGCTTCCTCCAACCGGACTTTGCTGCCGTAGTCCACTGCGTCGGTCAGGATCACCAGCGATTTGCGTCCGGCCTCACGCGCGAGTTTTTCCCGGCAGGCCAGGTAAACCGCGTCGTAAAACGCCGTGGACCTTCGCGCAACCGTTGGAAACGGGCCCCGCACCGTCGCCGACGAGTACGGCGCATTGATCCGCGCCCGCTCGATGGCTCGCTCGAGCCGCGCGCGGTCGGACGTGAAATCGGCCAGCAGGTCCACGTCGGTGTCGAAGGACATCACCATGGCCAGGTCACTCGGTCGCATCACTTGCTGGAGAAATCGCGATGCCGCTTCTTGTTCCGCGGCGAGAATATCTTGAATACTGATGCTGGTGTCCATCAGTAGACCCATCGTGATTGGCAGGCTCGTCTCCCGCGAAAAGTTGGTAATCTTTTGCTTTACGCCGTCTTCGAGCACGCGGAAGTCCGCCAGCTCTAGTCCCGGCACGATGCGTTTCTTATTGTCGCGGACCGTGGCAAACAAGCTGACCAGGTCCACGGAAACGCGGATCGGCTGTTGCGGCTCTTGGGCTGCCGCCGGCGCTTTCGGCGCTTGTGTTCCGGACTGCGCTTGCTTACCACGGAGTGCCGCCGCACACAGGCCGCCTGCCAGTACTGTTACGCACACAAGTGAGAGGATGGGGCGGAGTCGCATACTATAATCGCCTTGGACTGCTATTCGCTAAGATGCAACGCGTACACGCCGGGATGTGCCCGCGCGGCTCGCTCGCAAATTCCGCGCTCTTCCGACGCATCTCACATACTGGTCGGACACCAATGATTTGTCCACGGAAAACCCTCGCGGTCGTGCTCTCGCTGAGCCTGGTGGCTTCGGCCGCTGCGCTCCAGCAAGCCGCCCCGCCTCAGGACGACCCCCGCGCGCGCATCCGCGCCACCGTGGAGCTGGTGGTCGTCCCCGTCACTGTGAAGGACGCGCAGGGCCGGCTGGTGGGCGACATTCGCTTGGACGAGTTCCGCATTTTTGAGGACGGCGTCGAGCAGAAGGTCGCGCTCTTCTCCGTCGAGCCGTTCCCGCTTTCGGCCGTCGTCCTGTTCGACGATGGGCTCAAGCTGAAAACTGCTGAGCAAGTCCAGAGCACCATGCGCACCATCGCCGGCGGCTTTGGCGCGCTCGATGAGGTGGCCATCGGGCGTTTTGACATTCTTTTCGAGCAGGTCAGCGACTTCACCGCCGATCCCGACAAGGTCTTCGACCAGCTCAAGCGCATCGAACTGGCCCGCTCCTTCCCTGGCCAGGCCGGCGGCCCGATGACGGCCAACCCACGCGTCAATACCGCGCAGGCGCCGGATTTGCAAGGCACAAGAAACCGCGCCACCCAGGTTCTTTCCGATACGCCCAACAAGAATATTGATGACGCCATCTATGCCGCCGGGCAGATGCTCCGTGCGCGACCCCGCGAGCATCGCAAAATTATCTTCCTGATCTCCGACGGCCAGAACTCCCGATACAACACTAACTCGTTTGCCGATACGGTTCGTCTGCTGCTCACTGCGGATATTTCCGTCTATGCCATCAACGTCGGAGAAGGCGCTCTTAGCCCCCTGAACAACGTGCTGGCAAAGTACGCGCGGGCCACCGGCGGCGACGTCTTCTCCGCCCACACCCGCGCAGACCTCGAGCGGCTCTATTCGCTCGTCACTGAAGAGGCCCGCAACCAGTACACCCTCGGCTATGTGCCCCAGGACACCGATCGCCGCGCCGAATATCACACGATTGAGGTCCGCGTGAAGCGCGGCGGCTTGCTCTTGCTTGCGCGCGAAGGCTACTACGCCATCCCGCGTCCGTAACACCTGCGCTGCACAATCTTCCCGCGCAGTTTTCTTCTTGACATCGCAGTTTCCGGTTCGTATAGAAAGGAACCATCGAAGGTGAGCTGCTTGCAGTTTTCCTTCGGCTCCGAGGGGAGAAAGCTCCACGGAGCAAATGCGCGGTGAAGAAGGCTCCCTAGAAAAGAGGGAACCAGCCTTCTCCACTAGGGACCATTCCCTGCGGGGCATCCGCCAGAGCGGATGCCCCGCTTTCTTTTTGTCGTCTGAATCAAGCAGGAAGGATCTTCGAACTGACTGCTGAAGGCTGAAGGCTGAGGGCTGAGGGCTGAAGGCTGAAGGCTGAAGACTGAAGGCTTTGTTCCTACTCCGCTTCTTCGTGCGCCGGGCAGATGGCTTCGTACTCGCAGTACTTGCACAAAAATCCCGGCCGGGCAGGGAACTCGCCCGCGCGGATGTCTGCCGCAACCTCCTGCACCTTCTGCCGGGCCTCGTCGAGCTGTTTCGAGTCGCGCGAAGACGCAACTGCGTCGTTGCTCTTCAAGTTGTAGAACACCAGCCGCGCCGGGTTCAGGTCCAGTTGCTCCCGTGCGGCCAGCGCGTAGATACTCAGTTGCAGACTCTTCTGGGCGTCGCGCTCCACCCTGGGCTTGCCCGTCTTATAGTCCACCACCTCTTCGCCTTCCGGGCCGAGCCGGTTGATCTGGTCAATTCGCCCGGTGACCACCACGTTGTTTTCCATTGGCAGCTCGAAGTATTTTTCCTGCGCAATGGCGTCCGGCGGCTCCTGCATCACGCTTTCATAGAACGCCTGCAATTGCTCCAGCCCTTCCTTCTTGTAGGCTTGCTCCTGATACTCATCTTCAAAGCCGGCGGACGACCACTCGCGCTGGTAGATGCGTTCCACCTCCTCCCATGCCAGCCGCCGCCTTTTGCGCAGCTCGGCGATGAACTGCCGGATGGTGTTGTGCATCACGCTGCCAAACGTCATCGCCGCCTGCGGCCCGCTGCGAATGCTCCAAACACTCTGGAAAAGATATTTCTGCGGGCACGACTGGTACGTGTTAATCGCCGACGCACTCAGTTGCAGCGGCTCGACCGCCGCCGGATGAAACCGCTCTGCCCACTCGGCGATTCGCGAATAGACGCGCGACGCGCCGGGGTCGGCCGCGAAGAGCTCGTTTGAGGTGCGCTGTGACCGCGCCGCCGGGCGCGGCTTCGGCCTCACCTGCGGCGCGATTTGTTGCACGTGCGCCTGCGCCATCTGCGCATCCATCTTGATGTCGTCCACAAACGGCGAAGGCTTGCTGCGCTTGTTCAGTATGGTCGTCAGCGTCAGCCGATTGCGCGCCCGCGTCAGGGCCACGTAGAACAGCCGCCGCTCTTCCTGAATGTGGAACTCGCCCTGCGGCCGCTCCTCCTTCATCAGCTCTTCGGGGAACTCCAGTACCGGCTCGCGCTTCCGCGCCGGAAACGCTCCGTTCACCAGCCGGATCACGAATACGTGGTCGAACTCCAGCCCTTTGGCCGCGTGTACGGTCATCAAATGTGCCGCGTCCGGCTCGGCTTCTTCTTCGAGGTTGATTTGCCCGCCGGCCTGTTCAAAGTATTCGAGGTACTCAACCAGCGCTGCCAGACTTTTCTCTTCGCTCTTCATCTCCCATTCGCGCACAAATTCCCTGAGGCGCGTCAGGTATTTCCGGTCCTCCTCGCGGGCTTCCACGCCCAGGTTCAGCCCCGCAGCCAGCTCATCAAACACCTCGCTGGCGCGGCCGCGCTTGGTCTTCTTGCGCAGGCCGATGATGAACTCGAGAAGCTCCGCTGTTTTCCGCCCATCGTGCGTGAACGCCAGCTCGCCCTGCGCGCTTTCGAGCGCATCCCAGATCGCCATCCCGCGGCTCTTCGACCCGCGCTCGGCCAGCCGCACCAGGTCTGCGGCCTGAAAGCCCCAGCCCGGCGCTGCCAGCACACGCGCGCAGGCCACGTTGTCGGAAGGGTTGGCGACGAGCCGCAGGTAGGCCAGCAAGTCGCGCACCAGCCGATTGCCGAGGATGGAAAGGTTGCGAATCACAAACGGAATCTTCCGCGCGCGTAGCTCCTCCACCAGCAAGTCGCGGTGCGCGTGCATCCGGTAGAGCACGGCCTGCGAGCCCCATCGCTCGCCCGCGCGGTGCAGCCGCGCGATTTCGTCGGCCACCCAGCAGGCCTCCTCGGCCGGGCTGCCCAGCTCGACGATGCGCACCTTCTCTCCATCGGGCTTGTGAGTGGACAGAAGTTTGGCTGGCAGCAGAGGCGATTTCTCGTTCTGCGCGATCACCTGCCCGGCCACGCGCAACACGCGCTGCGTCGAGCGGTAATTCTGCGTGAGCAGCCGGATGTGCCGCGCGGGGTCGCCCGTCCCGACGCGCGCGCCCGCGAATCGCTCAAGAAAGATCGTGAAGCTGCCGAACGACGCACCGCGAAAGCGATAAATGGCCTGGTCATCGTCTCCCACGGCCACCAGGTTGCGGTGCCCGCCGGCCAAAAGCCACAGCAGCTCGAGCTGCGCGATGTTGGTGTCCTGAAACTCGTCCACCAGGATGTAGCGGAAGCGCTCGCGCAGCAGCTCGAGCAGCTCGCGGTTGGTCTCCAGTTGCCGCACCGTCTCGAGCAGTTGTCCGCCAAAGGTCACCACGCCCCGTTCGCGCAGCAGCGCATCGCTGGCGCGGTACGCCCGCGCAATTTCTTCCTGTCGGGTGAGCTCCTCCTCCTGTGCGGCTCGGGCGGCATCGTCAAGCTGCGGTTTCTCCGGCGCGAATCGCGCGCGCAATTGTTCGACCCACCGCTCGTAGTCGTCGGGCGTGACCAGCTCATCCTGGCAGCGCGAGAAAAACTTCACGAAGTCGCTCAGGAACTGGCCCGGCTCCGCCAGCCGGCGGAAGCGCTCCAGTCCCAGTCGCGCCATGTTGCGCCGCAGCAGGATCCAGTGATCCACCTCGGTGAGCACCTTCAGCCCGGGGTCCACCTGGAGCAGCACATGGTTGTAACAGAACGAATGGAACGTGCTCAGGACCACCTCTTTGGCGCGCTCGCCCACCGAGCGCACCACGCGGTGCTTCATCTCTCCTGCAGCTTTGTCCGTGAAGGTCAGCCCGAGGATGTTCCGGCCTTCGAGCTCCGGCTGCGATTCGAGAAGGTAACGGATGCGCTCGGTGATCACGCGCGTCTTGCCCGTGCCCGCGCCGGCCACCACCAGCAACGGCCCGTCGCCGTGCTTCACCGCCTCGCGTTGCTGCGGGTTCAGCAGCTCGAAGGGATCGTCGGGTCGCGGCATCTCCAACAGCTTGCCCATGCGCGACATTGTAGCTTACGGCCGCAGTGCGTGGCGGGCTCGCCTCAACAGACTTTCCTCTGCACCGTCGAATCCGACTCAAATTGACCCCTGCCACTTGTACCGCCTATACTGAGCAAACCCAAGTTTGTGGTGCCCGCAAGAGGTTTCGAGTCATCTAATCGGGCGGGGATTCGAGAATGGAAGTTCCGGTCATACTCAGCGCCGTCCGAACGCCTGCCGGGAAGTTTCAGGGCGGCCTCGCGTCGTTCTCCGCCACTGAACTGGGCGCCAAAGTTGTCGCCGAAGCCGTTCGCCGCGCCGGCATCGAGCCCGCCCAGGTGGACGAATGCATCATGGGCAACGTCGTCTCCGCAGGCCTGGGTCAGAACCCTGCGCGCCAGGCGGCCCTGCGTGGAGGCCTCAATAACCGCGTCGCTGCCATGACCATCAACAAAGTCTGCGGCTCGGGCCTCAAGGCTGTTGCTCTGGCCGCGCAGGCAGTCGCGCTGGATGAGTCTCAAGTGGTCGTGGCCGGTGGCATGGAGTCCATGTCCAACTGCCCCTACCTAATGCCTGGCGCGCGCACCGGCTTCCGCCTGGGCAACGCCGAGATCATCGACTCGATGATCAACGACGGTCTCTGGGATGCCTTCAACGACTTCCACATGGGTCAGACGGCGGAACTGGTCGCACAAAAATACAAAATCTCGCGTGAAGAACAGGACCGCTTCGCCCTGGCCAGCCACCAGAAGGCCCTGCACGCCATCCAGTCCTGCCTATTTGAAGCGCAGGTGCTGCCCGTCGAAGTGCCACAGAAGAAGGGTCCAGCGGTGATCATCAAGATTGACGAATCGCCCCGCGCAGACACTTCGCTTGAGGCGCTCGGCCGCCTGAAGCCCGCGTTCAAAAAAGACGGCACCGTAACGGCCGGCAATGCGCCCGGCGTCAACGATGGCGCCGCGGCCCTTGTCGTCACCAGCGAGCGCACCGCCGCGCGCCTGGGCAAGAAGCCGATGGCCCGCATCGTCGCGCAGGCCACCAGCGGCGTGGACCCCAAGTGGGTGATGATGGCCCCCGTCGAAGCCGTCGAGAAGTTGCTTAAGAAAACCGGCTGGGACCGCGACAAAGACGTGGACCTGATCGAGCTGAACGAAGCCTTCGCCGTTCAGGCCCTGGCGGTGATCCGCGAGCTGCGCCTCAATCCGGAGAAGGTCAACGTGAATGGTGGAGCCGTCGCGCTCGGCCATCCCATCGGAGCTTCCGGCGCGCGCATCCTGGTCACGCTGCTTTACGAACTCGAGCGCCGCAACGCCAAGCGCGGCATCGCCGCGTTGTGCCTCGGCGGCGGCAACGCTGTCGCCCTTGCCGTCGAACGCTGACGACCTCCGTCATTCTGAGTCCCGGCTTTGCCGGGACGAAGCTCTGGCGCGCGGTGCTGCACGCCATCTTGAGCGCCGACGATTTGCGTCGGCGGTGAGAATCCCTCCCGTTGCCCCTGGGCAATCCCGTTCACCTCAACCCCCTTTAACTTTTCAGGCACTGTTCGGTGTACACTTTTGTTCGCAACTATGATCTGCCCCCTCTGCCACGCCGAATACCTTGAAGGTGTTACCCGCTGCGCCGACTGTGACGTCGACCTGGTCGCATCACTTCCCTTGGCACCGGAAGATGACGCGCCGGACCTAGTCTGGCGCGGGAGCGATCCGGTCGCGTTCAGCCGGGTCATCAATGTCCTTGCGGATGCCGGGATTGACTGCGATGTGCAGGCCAAGCACGACCACTTGGCGTTCGATCTCGGCATGCCGCGGCCCTTTTATGAAGTCTGGGTCTTACGCTCCCGGAGAGACGAAGCCTTGCCCCTTGTCTCGCCGATTGGAGATTCTCTGCCTCTTGCTTCTCAACTCCACAACTTCATGACTGATCCGGCCGACGACCCACCAGGCGATGACCGTTAGTCACGTGCCACTTGCTTTCACACTTCTCTTGTGTTTTCTTAGCGTTTTCCGTCGGAGGCCTCATGGGCATTGATCACATCAAGATAGTCGGCGTGCTCGGCGCGGGGACGATGGGCAACGGCATTGCCCACGTTTTCGCGCGCTGCGGCTTTCAGGTCATTTTGCGCGACGTCGAGGAGCGTTTTCTCGACCGCGCCCTCGAAACCATCACCAAGAACCTCGACCGCGAAATCAAGAAGGGCAAGGTCGCCGAAGCTGACAAGCCGAGAATTCTCGGCCGCCTTCAGCTCGTCTCCGACCCGGCCCAGCTTGCGGGCGCCGACTTCGTCGTCGAAGCCATCTCCGAGCGCCTCGACCTCAAGCTCACCGCGCTCAAGGAAGCTGACAAGCTCCTCCGCCCCGAAGTTATCCTTGCCTCCAACACGTCGTCCATCTCCATCACGCAGCTCGCCGCGGCCACCTCGCGCCCCGACTGCTTCATCGGCATGCACTTCATGAACCCAGCGCCGGTGATGGTGTTGATTGAAGTCATCCGCGGCCTGCAGACCTCCGACGCCACCTTTGTCACTACGATGGCACTGTGCGAAAAGCTCGGCAAAAAGCCCGTCGCCGTCAACGATTCCCCGGGTTTCGTCAGCAACCGCGTCCTGATGCCCATGATCAACGAAGCTGCCTTCTGTGTAATGGAAGGTGTGGCCGCGCCCGAAGCCGTGGACGCGGTCACGAAGCTGGGCATGAACCACCCCATGGGGCCGCTCGAGCTCGCCGACCTGATTGGCCTGGACATCTGCTTGGCTATTCTCGAAGTGCTCTACACCGGCTTTGGCGATTCGAAGTACCGCCCCTGCCCGCTGCTGCGCAAGATGGTGGCCGCCGGTTGGCTCGGCCGCAAGTCCGGCCGCGGCTTTTACACTTACGCTGCGTAGGCCGCGCGACATTCATGTCCCGCGAAGGCGCGGGCTTCTCTCCGAAAAATACTCTTTGCTTTTTCTTCGCCCTGTGGTAGTATCCCGCTGCTAAACACCTGTGCCGGGTGGCCACTCTCTGGTAAACTGCCGGCTGCGGGTCAGCGTCCAGAGGCAAAACTTCCCGTTCCGAGGTGGGAGATGACAGACGAAAAGTCGAAACTTCTTGAGTCGGCCATTGCGCAAATTGAAAAGCAGTACGGCAAAGGCTCCATCATGCGCCTGGGCAGCCGCGATATCCTCGTGCCCGTCAGCGTGATCCCCACCGGCGCGCTTTCGCTCGACCTCGCGCTCGGCGTGGGCGGCTTACCACGCGGCCGCGTGGTGGAGATCTTCGGCCCGGAGTCCGGCGGCAAAACCACCCTGGCGTTGC
>Ga0247727_10019415_pt1 | contig 10534 bp, 8 predicted proteins | sample WisWelCaveWW1625_FD_202498 | JGI IMG/M metagenome (GOLD analysis project Ga0247727, IMG submission 202498) | Biofilm microbial communities from Wishing Well Cave, Virginia, United States - WW16-25 | ecosystem: Environmental > Aquatic > Deep subsurface > Groundwater > Cave microbial mat | place...
ACACCGGGCTCAACCCACGCGGTCAAATTTTCCTGATCGATTTCTAAAATTCTTTTCCACGACGGAAAAAGCATGGTGATCGAACGCTCGACCGGGATGCTGCCGCCGGAAAGGCCGGTGCCGGCGCCGCGCGGAACAACGACAAAACTCTCGGCATTTGCCAATTGCAAAATGGCTTGCACATGCTCGACTGTCACCGGCCGGACCGCAGCCAGCGGCGCGTTTTCGCGCATCGGGGTGGCGTCGTAGGCGTAGGCCAGTCGATCTGCCGCTGAAGCAAAAACATTGGCCGGCCCGACGATGGCGGCGAGTTTTTTAAGAAAAGATGAATCTGTAACGGGAAGACTCATTAATGATATACGGGCAATATGAGTTTATATCACAGCAAAATGCAAAGCTAAAGCTTTGCACTCCGGTTGCGTTAACGATAATCTTCATAATTGTTGACGGTCCAGCGGCCGTTTTCGCGAATCGTGCTGATGAGAATTTCGCGCTCCATTTTTTCGCTGCCCTGGCGGGGTTCGATAGACAAATGATACAAAAACATCACCTGCCCGGCGTCTTGATCCGTGCGCTGCATCATTTTGTAATCGATAAACGGCTTCGACTGGTGAAATTCGCGCTCGCCGTCTTGAAAATGGCGCGCCTCGCCTTTGAGCAATTCGATTTCTTTGCGCAGCTTGTCGGCGGCGAGGCCGCTGGCAATTTCCAGCGCTTCGGCCTGGTTGAGCTTGATAAAATAGCGGAAGCAAAAGGCCTCGGCGACTTTCTGCGGATCATTGCTGACGCCACAAGAGCAAAAGGGCAAAATGAGTAAAACGTAAAGTATAAATATGAAAGGAGCTTGACGATTAATCATGCAAAATCGTATCAAAAATTAATATCGCCTATTTTAAGATCGGTGAACAAAATAAAGCGCCGGCCAACAAAAGTCAAGGAAAATATGGCGGGAGGGGCAAGACGTCATTCAAGGAATGACCGCCCGAGCGCGATAATCACCTGCGCTGACCAAGCGCCCGGACACGCTATTGGTTCTGAGGCCGTACCGGGAGGTCTCAACCTATCCGGCGCTTTCGGCAAAAATAGATTCGCCGCGGCGGCGCATGAGCCAGAGCGCCTGTTCCATTACTTGCAGCGCGTTAAAACATTCGTCGCAAACGAAATAATGTTCTTCAAATCTTTTGCGTACACTCGGCTTCAGGCCTCCCTCGATATAATCCATCACGATGTCATCACGGTTTTGAAATTCGCAAGTCATAGAAAAAAGCATCCCGGTCGGATTTGGCAGGCCAAACCCGCTCTGTTGTCGTTCACCGTTTCGCTTTCCGTAGAACGCGCGCTAATTGGTTTCTAAAAATTCTCTTACTTTGCGGAGGGCATAAGATTTCAAATTGCTCACGTCCTGTTCGGAAGCGCCAAGTCGTTGCGCAATTTCTTTGACTTTCAGGCCTTGATAGAAGTGGAATCGCAAGATTTGAGCGTGTCGTTCGTTTAACGAATCGACGGCTTGTTTAACTTTCTCCAGAAGATCGGCTTGCGTCACTTCGTTCTCCACATCAACCGGTTCTTGCTCGATGAGGTCGAGCGGCGCGATCGCATCGCGCCGCCGGCGGCGTTGGCGCAAAAAGTCCGCCGCCTTATGCCTCGCAATCTGCAAGACAAAAGTTTCAAAACGCGCGCCATGCCGCGCTTCAAAACGTTGCTGTTGCGCGGCGATATAGGCCGCCTGCATGACCTCCTGCGCCAAATCGTCGATGGTTGCCAGATCCAAGTCGGGAATTTTTTTTCGCAAAAAATAACGGACACGCAGCGCGAGCGCACGGATCGTCTGATCCGTCCAATCCGGGTGAGGGCTCACTCTTTTAACAATCCGCCTTGAGGTTCTCTCCACTACCGTTCACTTGACTTGCGTAGCCTAACCGGCATTTTGCTCCAAACCTCTCGCGCCGACGTTGCCGGTTAGGCCTACCTTTCGCGTGAACCCGCCTCCATCACTGGAAATGAGTGTCCCGAATTCAAAGCTCTCCTTGTTTAAATTCGAACTCCTTCTCCAAGCGATAGAAAAACAGCAATACCGATTTGTGACGACGAGGCGGCTATCGTGTTCTCCCCGCACGATAGAAAAGGCATCATGTCAAGATAGGCGCGCGCCGCATGGAAAACAAGCGAAAATATGCCCGATGAACTCCTTCGCCAAAGCACTCCATTAGTCTCCTAAGCCGGAAAAATCTTTAATTTTCTTGAAAAAAATTTTTCAAGAAAAAATTCAAGATTCTTTCAAGATAGGCGACTAAATGGGCAAACGAGGGAAAATAATAGACCGGAGAAATTGAATGGAGTACACGTGTTCTATGACAACGAGTTCAAATGAGAAGGTGAAGTCAAATAAACTAACCGGGCCTTGTTGCCCAAAAAGGAAATCGCATATGAAGCGATTCATTTCGTTTTTATTACTCGGTTGGCTCTGCTTGTCGCTCGTGGCATGCGGCGTCGACGCCCCCAATGGGCCGCAAAATGAAATCGTGACGGCAAATTCTGGTGATCCGCCCCCGCCACCTCCTCCACCTGTTGGCGGCGGTGGCGGATGAGAAGCGTTCGTCGCAGCGATATTTGATTTTGGCGCCAGTTCGGGTTTATTTTTATCATCAGGATTTCTCGAACTGGCGCTTTAAAAAACGCCTCGCACCATGGCAAAACGAAAAATCTATGCGCGTGGTTGGAAACGGCCTTGCCAGATGCGCGTTGCGCCAATCAACAGCGCGATAGAAATGATGGTGAGGAATGGCGTGAAGTTAAGACTTTGCTGAAAACGCAGGGTTTGATCAACTCCGTAATATTGAAAGGCCGCCCAGAAAAAAGGATTGGGTTGATCTCCTTCCAAGAAAAATAGTTTCGCTTGACGGAGCGCTTCCGCCGCGCCGGCGCCGGCGCGCAAATGCAAATAAAATTGTTCGGCGAGTTTTGCGCTGGTCTCCGCATCAGCAGGCCACAAACTGCCGATCACACTTGGAATTCCGGCAGCGCGAAAGGCTTGCACAAAACCTTGCAGCCCTTCGCTGTCGCGCAGAACTCCCGAAGCCGTATTGCAACTGCTCAGAAATGCCAGCCGCCCTTCAGGCAAATTCATCGCAAATATTTCGAAGGCGTAGAGGCTATTTATTTCAGCCCGATCTTCCGAAAGAATGATGCGCGATGACAAAGGATCGGCATTTTGTGCTTCGCTGTGGGCGGCAAAATGCAAAACGGCATAGGACCTCAGCTCATTTTGCCATTTTCCCTTTAAAGGCATGGCTTGGCTCATTATTCTAACCGCCGAGCTTCCCAGCGTTTCTTGAATGCCCTCCACTTCGCGCTGCGTTTGTAAAATATCATGCGCGCGCGCGATGCCGTTTTCGCCGCCGGAGGCGGCTGGCGCAATCGCTAAAACCGTTGCAGGAATTTGCAAACGCACCGGCGAATCATCAAATGCGGCTTGCAAAGAACTCGCATAGCGGAAAGTATAATCCTTGAGCATGAAAGCAAAATTTCGATAGTCTTTCGAGGTGCTATCCGGATTTGCGTTTTGCAACAACAGCTCGAAAGGCAAAAAATGTAAATGCGCATCGGGAACGATGAGCAATTTTTTGTCATTCGTGCTTTCAATAAAGCGCGCCAAAAGCAGGTTATAAATTTGATTGGCGGCTCGCGGTTCGTAGCGAAAAAGCAACGGCGAAATAAGCTGCACCTGTGGTGAATCCTGAAGGGCGTATTTCAACGCCGGATTGACCCGGCACACGAGCGTCTGCAAGGCTTGCGGCGAAATCGCTAAGTCATGGCCGCGAAGCGAATCCCCCTCGACGACGAAAACGAGCAAACCCTCTTTGCCCGCCAGGTAAACTAACGCTATTTCTTCCTGTTTCTTCAGTTCCTGTTGATAAAAAGTTAAAGACGAGCGCCAATGACCTTTCGCGCGCGCTTGAGAAGCAATGCCGATTTGTTCCCACAGACGGCTTTGTTGCAGCTCGAGACCGGCGACCTCCACGAGCAATTTTGTTTTTTTATCATCGGCGGCAGAATCAGACGCGGTGAGAGCCGCGAGCTGCAGACGTTTTCTTAAGAGCAGGCTATCGAGTTGAGTTCCCTGTTGGCGCAGACTATCCGCTCTCTCCACGTGAGAAAGCAAGCTCGCACGTTGCAAGCGCCGCCGCACGATTAAATCGCGCATCTTCTCAGCGACTTCCAGAGCCAGCGCCGGCTGCTGCAAATGCACATAAGCCCGGCTGAGCGAAAAAAACAATTCCTTCTCAAAAGACAAAAACGGGGAAGCGATTCCGGCGTTTTCAGAAAAAACGCGGCGGGTAATCAAACTCGCGCCTTCATTGAGAATATTCACCGCGCGCTGATAATCACCCTGCGCTAGAGCGACACGCCCTAAACCGTTGAAGCTTTCAATGATAGAATCATAAACCTGGGTTTCGACGCTTAATTGCTTCGCCTCCGCAAAATGTTGCTTCGCCTTAACGAGTTGAAGATGGTGCAACTCAATCTCAGCCAATTGCACCAGCGCATCTTGAGTGCTGGTTTTCAATTGCGCGCGACGGGATAAACGCAGCGCTTCCCCGGCAGCTTTTTCAGCCATAGTCCAATCGCCGGTTTTTTGCGCCAGCAACGATAGATTCAGCATAATGCTGCATTGCAAGTCAACGAGATTGCTTTTTTGGGCAAGCCCCAATGCTTCTTCATAGAATGACTTGGCTTCACGCCAGCGCTGCTGTCCGGCTAAAGCGCTGGCCAAGCTGCGCAAATAAGACGCTAAAAAAAATTGCCGCTGATATTTACGGCCATCGGCGACGACTTCATCAAAATAAAGTTGCGCCCTTTGATATTCACCCAAAACTTGATAGATCGTGGCCAAATTATGGGCCATGAGCTGTCGATGGCTTTCACTCTTTAAAGCATCAGCCATTTGATAGGCTTGCGTCCACTCCTGGATGGCTTTTTCATATAATCCCAGTCCGCGATAAACATCAGCCGTGTAATGATGCGCTTGCAGTTTGCCATATTCATTGCTCAACTTAACTGACAACTCTCCCGAAAGTTTTGCCTGCGTCAGCGCCTCTTGCAATCGGCCTTGCCGCAGACGGATGCCGGACAGCGTCGCCGCCAAATCTAATTGTAAATCGAAATGCCCGATAACGCGGCTCAATTGCTTAACGCGGCTTAACAATGAATCCGCGGCGTTTAAGCGTCCCTGACGCATATAAAAATGACTTTTTAGATTGAGCAGCTGGCCTTCGGCTTCTTTGTCATTCATCGCTTGCGAACGCAGCAAACCGCGATCAACGATAACATGCGCCGAATCAAGTTTGCTCATCAGCATCAGTTGAATCGCCCAACGAAAATAGAGCCGCCAACTTTGATGGCCGGCAGCAATCAAGTTTGCAAATTTGGCTGCAGAGGCTTCGGGGCGTTCTCGCAACGTTTCCCAATAGGCAAACGCATATTGCGCCAGCCAATCATTAGGATTCTGCGCGAGACGCGTTTTTAAATGTTCGCGGACTTGTTGCTCTAGGCCGTAGGCGGGCGCCCAATCAATTAGTTTCTGATGAATCGAAAGAAATTCCGTGCGATGCTGCACGGCTTTCCAACAATATTCGGCAATCTGCTGGCGCTCCCCTCGCAGTTCCGCCAAAAAGGCGAGCGCGCTATAAACCTCGCCGGCGGGCGCGCCTTTGTTGATGAGCTTCTCGAAAAAAATTTGCCCTTTGTCAAATCGGCCTTCCAACGCATAACATTGCGCCAAACGCCAGTAAGCATTAAAATAAAAATCTTTGCCGAGCAGCATCGTCGAAAAAAGACGCCGGGCGGTGGGATAATCGCCGGCGCCCATCGCTTCGGCGGCGCGCCAATAAACGGGCGTAATCCGTTGGGCAAAAGCAGGCAAAGCCCATATCGTCACCACCAGTATAAAAAGGCTCCGCAAAATTAGAATTTTTCGCCGAGAAACCGAACATAATCTTTTGCTCATACTTCAGTCAACTTTCCCTTCTCGCGCGCTTTTCTTTTTATCCAACAACTGCAACATCATGTCAATCTCCGTCGTGGGAAGTTGGCAAGTGTAGTTTTCGCAAACATATGCCGTGGCTTTGCCCTCGAGCGGCGTCATCGATTTCACAAATGGCAAGCGCTCACCCAGATAGGCTTGCCCTTCCTGACCATCGGCCATCAGCAAAATTTTGTTGGGAATAAAACGTTCATGCACGGCGCGCAGCATCGCGCGCGTATCCGGCGCGTTCGGTTTGCCGGCAATAATAATTTGCTTCGGCTTATCGAGACTGAAATCAACCGCTACCAGCATTTGCGGCATCGCATGCGGAATGCTTTGCAAACGACTGCCAAATAAACGCAGCGTTTTTTCCGCCATTTCCCACCATTCTTTTTTATCGAGCATTTGTGAGAGGCGCAGCAGATTCAACACCGCAATCGAATTGGCCGAAGGCTCGGCGCCGTCGTAATCTTCTTTCGTGCGCAGCAAAATCGTTTCATCTTCGCCGGACGTATCGTAGAAGCCGCCGTCTTGTTTGTCCCAAAACAGCCGGTTTTGTGTTTCCGTCAACGCCACAGCCGTTTCCAGCCATTTGATGCTGAATGAGGCTTCGTAAAGATCGCTCAAGCCAAGCGCGAGAAAAGCATAATCGTCGAGGTGCGCTGGAAATTTGGCTTCGCCGTCGCGATAGCGGCGAACCAATGTTTTCGTTTGTGTGTTATAAAGTTTGCTCAACACAAAATCAGCAGCGCGTTCAGCCGCCTGCAAATATTTTGGCTCATCAAGAACTTGCGCGGCGCGGGCGAACGCCGAGATCATCAAACCGTTCCATGCGGTGATAATTTTATCATCGAGATGGGGGCGCGGGCGCGTTTTGCGCTGCGCAAAAAGCTTTTGTTTCCCTTCATTTAATATTGTCGTGATTTCAGCTTCCGTTTTTTTGAACCGCCGGGCGGCCTCGGCAACTGCGTAGGCGGCGTACAAAACATTGCCGTCGCGAAAATCACCATGCGGGTCGTTGATGGTATTGCCGGAGTCGCTCACGCCGAAACCATAGTTGAAAATCTCCGCATTTTCCCTGCCGAGCAAATTTTCGATTTGCGGTTTACGCCAAAGATAAAACGCGCCTTCTTCTTTTTCCTCCGGATGCGCGGCGTCCGGCGCGCTGTCGGCGTCTTCCGCCGAATAAAATCCGCCCTCGGGATGCGTCATGTCGCGCAACACGTAATCGAGAATCTCGCGCGCGACCTTCGCAAAAAAGGCGTCTTGTGTAATTTGATATGCTTCAAGATAGGACCACGCGAGTTGCGCTTGATCATAAATCATTTTCTCAAAATGCGGTACGCGCCAGTAGGCATCGACCGAATAGCGATGAAAACCGCCGCCGAGATGGTCGTACATGCCGCCGGCCCACATCTTTCGCAAAGTGACGAGCGTCATTTCCAGCGCGCCTTTCTCGTTGGTGCGCGCGTAATAACGCAAAAGAAAATTAAGTGTCACCGAACGCGGAAATTTCGGCGCATTGCCGAACCCGCCGAGGCGCTCGTCGTAGCTGCTGTAAAATTGCGAATACGCCGTGCGCAAAATGGGCGAAAACAAAACCATCGAATCCGCATTGGCCGCCATGGCCGTATGTTCTTTTAACGCTTTGATAATGTCTTCACTTGATTTTAAAACCTGCTCGCGCTGCTCCATCCACGCCGCGTGCAGACGTTTGAGTAAATCCGGAAAACCGGGGCGTCCGTAACGCGAGTCCGGCGGAAAATACGTTCCCGCAAAAAACGGCTGCAAACCCGGCGTCAGCCAAACCGACATCGGCCAGCCGCCGCTGCCCGTCATCGCCTGCACCGCGGTCATATAAACTTTGTCCACATCCGGCCGCTCCTCGCGATCTACTTTGATGCAGACAAAATACTCGTTCATGATTTTGGCGATGTCGGCTTTTTCAAACGACTCACGCTCCATCACGTGACACCAATGGCAGGTCGAGTAGCCGATCGACAGAAAGATCGGTTTATTTTCCTGGCGCGCTTTCTCAAACGCCTCATCGCCCCATGGATGCCAGTCGACGGGATTGAAGGCATGCTGTAATAAATACGGGCTTTTCTCGTTGATGAGACGATTCGGCTGATGGCCTTCTTTAAGTTTGTTTTCAATGTATTCGGAAGCAGGGTTCATTTTATCCTCCGCAAGTTTCCTGGCGACGGCCAACCAGACGGTTGGCGCGTGGTTGGCGGATAATTTTGCATGTAGGCCGTAAAGCGCGGCAGTTGCGATTAGCAAAACCGCGCCGACAATGAGATAGCGGCGTTTTTTCATTCCATCGATCACGGCTTGAGATCCGATGGTCGCTCGAAATTTGTCCGCACCACGTAAGTAAAAATTTTCACACCGTCGATTTCTTCCTGCTCCAACAGGGTGTCGCTTTCCTGATGCTGGCTGCTGAAAACCACGTAAAAGCCTTCGGGCAGACCTTCGCTTTTTGCGTAAGCCGCAAGTTGGCGCTTGCCTTTTTGGTAATAAAATACATCGGACCAGGTTTTGATTTCGATGACATAGGCTTTATCCTGGTAAATGATCAAAGTATCGATCCGGCCTCGGCCTGATGGGACTTCCATAAAAGTTTTGCCGCCAAGCCGCTCAATGAAAAAATTGATAAAAGCATCGAAGGAGTAATGGCACGCCGACTCTTTGAGATTTTCCGTATCGAACGTGCGAAACCCGCGGCGTTGGACGTAGTGAAGGTAATGCCGGATGATTTTGTCGAGGTCCAACCCCGTCGCACTATAAAATGCTTCGAACCTTTCGCTCAGGCTGGTGTAATGCTTTGTCTCGCCGTTGCTCCGAGGGCGGAAAGCGGCAATCAGCGCGTTTTTATAAAGTGGAATCGGCACGTCCACGCTTCCGGTTGGATCTTTGGCAATCACACCATGGCTGTAAAGAAATTTCATCTGCTCATCATAGATCAGAAACGGGATGGGCGCTTCTTCAAACAACACTTTGATCATAAACTCTTTGTGCGCCTGGGCTTTGCTCACGATGTTGGAAATATTTCGGTCAATCCGCTCGGTCCGGAAGTAATCCAACACCCTTCGAAGGTTGGCCATATCCACGGGCTTGCTGCGGTCGGTACAATACTTTTCCACCAATTCCCGGCACAGCGTATTCACGAGGCCTGGCTGCCCGAGAGTGGACTCATAAATTTTGACTACGACCTTTTTCTGGAATGCCTGTCCACTTTCCTGCTCGTACTGACCAATCAATTCTTCGACCTCGGCTTTGGTGAAGTAGGGGACTTCAAGCTCGTCGGCGATATTGAAAGGAGAGGCATGATCCAAAACTACGTCGGAAATGTTGCGCACCCCGACCAGGATCAGGGAATGCAGACTGTGCAGCTCTTTTTTATGGTACATCTTTCTGAAAGTATGCATGAGATCACCGAGAGCGGCAGCCGGAACACCATCAAATTCATCAATAATCAAAATGATCGCTTTATTCGCTTGCGCCGTTTCTTCAAAAAAGCGGTGCAGACTCAAATTGTCGGAAATCTGTGTATGTGGCGCCAGCCCGAGCCTGGTCAACTCTATTTTCAGATCGTGGTCAAGCGTTGCATAAAACTTCTCCGGTGTGGCATTCTGCAAATCCTCCGTCGTAATCCATATCGGCAGATAATCAGGCGTCTGCAAGTGACGAATCAATAACTGAAAGTAGGTTGTCTTGCCGGCCTGTCGCGGCGCAAAGATGGTAAAGTATTTGCCCTTGTTGACTTTTTCCATCCCTTTAGACACCAATGCTTCCCGCATAACGGTGAAATGTCGTTCGGGATCGCACGGGCCTTCGACATTAAATTCTCGCATGCTTTCATCTCAACAAAAAATCGGGGTTACCGAAAGATTTTCAGAACTGTTCAACGTGACTCAGATCCGCATCGGCAAAGGCGCCAAATTCAAAATACTTCCATCAGAATAAAGGCGTGGTCCGGGCCTGTTTGATGAGGAATGTATCCAGCATTCCAATTCAAATCAATGTAGCATAAAATTCGAATCTTGCAAGAGCCATCACGATATTTATTTTTTTCAAAGCCTTTTCTCCGTGACGCCCGAACCTGCCCAAAACGCAAAAACCCCGGACGATGTGAGGCGCCCGGGTAAGCTCATCAATCTCAGGGGTTTCTTTTATTCGTGTCATGCCGCAATCGTCTCCCGGAGTTGATCGATGAACGATTGCTCGCCTAATTCGGCGCGTATTTTTCGCTCAACAACGGCGAGGAAATCATAAAACCCGCGGTGGAACGATTGCAGGCGATGGGAATGTTGCACACGACCGCGATGCGCAGCAGGGCGTTGATCGCTTTTTCAACCAACTTGCCGGTCGTTCCCGTGCAAACCAGGTTGTGCGAGAGCAGCACCTCGAAATTCCATTCCACCCACTCGATCAGATCTTTCTTGCGGTTGTCGTGCGCGACGAGCGCGACGTTAAATCGTTTTGCCTTTTATCGTTTTGCCTTTT
>Ga0247727_10019416_pt1 | contig 10534 bp, 12 predicted proteins | sample WisWelCaveWW1625_FD_202498 | JGI IMG/M metagenome (GOLD analysis project Ga0247727, IMG submission 202498) | Biofilm microbial communities from Wishing Well Cave, Virginia, United States - WW16-25 | ecosystem: Environmental > Aquatic > Deep subsurface > Groundwater > Cave microbial mat | place...
GGGGGCCTTTCTGTTGGGCAAGACACCCCGCAGCACTAGCTCTGATCGTCCGCTGACGCTTGCCCCGAGGGGGAGGGGGTCGAAATCTTACATACTCGGCGCCCTCGGGAGCGGGCAACAGCGTCGCGCGCGCCCCCGCGAAATAAGCGAGGGGTGTCTAGACGATGAGCCGCGCTAGAGGCGGCGGCAGGAAGCCAACCGCGACCAGGCTGAAGCTCCTCCGCAACACCCCCAGCAAGCGCGACGAGCTGCTCGCCCACACGGTGGCCGACCTCTCGCCGGTGGAGGAGCTCGACCTCGGCCTCTCCGGCTTCGGTGAGGACGAGCTGGCCAAGTTGCTCCGGTCGCTGGACGGCCGCGAGCGGAACGAGGACTTCGACCTGGGCGCAGCGCTGGAGACGCGGGCACCACCGAGTCCCTAGGAAGTGTCACCCATGTACTGGACGAGTACAAGAGGTTGCGGCTATCCCGCGCCGCATGTAAGCTCGATCCGTGAGATCAGCCGTGCTGCGCCGGGCCGCGCAGCCCCAAGGAGGAGTCTGAGACGACTATGCAGCGCACCCTCACCGAAACCACTCGCCGCGAGGGCGTAGCGTCCATCTCCGGCCGAGAAGCCATCGTGCGCTGTGAGGCCATCTCCCTCACGGCCAGCGAGGCCCCAGAGTTCATCGACATCACGGACGAGGTCCGGGCGATCGTTCGCGAGGCGGGCATCGCCTTCGGCCAGGTCACCGTCTTCTCCAGCCACACGACGGCCGCCATCAAGCTAAACGAGAACGAGCCGCTCCTGCTGCGCGACCTGGCCCGCGTCCTCCAGCAGCTCGCCCCCATCCAGGCGGACTACGAGCATAACGATTTCTCCCGCCGCACTGTGAACATAGAAGAGGACGAGTGCGCGAACGGTCACGCCCACTGCCAGCACCTCTTCCTGAGCACGAGCGAGACGATCCCCGTGCTTGACGGCCGGCTGGCGCTGGGCCAGTGGCAGCGCATCTTCTTCGTGGAGCTCGATCGGCCCCGCCCGCGCCGAGTACTCGTCAACCTCATCGGCGTGCCCGAGTAGGAGCGCTTGCGTTAGACAATCGAGGAGGCCCGCGCGGTCTCCTCTTTGCTTCCGGGGACCTCGGCTCGCCCTGGCAGGGTGCTGAAAAACTCTCAGGAACTGATGTCTCTCTTCCCACCCACCCGCCCCGAGGAGCTTGGTTAAGTCTGGGGGATACCCCCAGCCCCCGGCAGAAGGGCTGCGCCCCTCTGCACTCCCGCTTCTTCAGCACCCTGTTAGTGCCCCTTCAACTAAATGCCGTATGGATGGACGGGTATGCGGCGAGGCCGAGACTTCGACTCAAGTTGAAGCACCCTGCTACTGCCGGAGGGCGCTCCTACCCGCGCGGGATCAGGTGGGCGGCCGTCGCCTTGAACGAAGCGACCACGGGCGAGCCCTCCGCCAGGCCCAGCTCCTCGAGCGAACGCCGCGTGATGCTCGCGACGAGCGGAAAGCCGCAGTCGACCTGGAGGCGCACCTCCGCGCCCGCGGGCGTCAGCCGGCGGACGACACCGCGCAGGTGGTTGCGAGCGCTGTCCGTTGCGGCGGCGTCTCCCGGCGTGAGCACCACGTCTTCGGGACGAAGGCAGAAGAGCGCCTCGGCCGCGACGAAGACGTTCGCCGCCACTTCCACCCGCGCCCGGCCCACCTGCAGCGTCACCAGCCCTTCGCGGACCGAGATGACCCGGCCCGGCGCGACCGTCTCCACGCCCACCACAGCCGCGACGGTCTCGTCTGCCGGCGAGGCGTAGACCTCCTCCACCGGGCCGGCTTGTCGCAGGCTGCCGCTCGCCAGCACGGCCACCCGATGCGCCAGCCGGGCGGCCTCGTCACGGTCGTGCGTAACGACGACGGTCGTAACGGCAGTCTCGCGAAGCACCGCCACCAGCTCGTCGACGAGCGACTCGCGGGTCGGCTGGTCGAGCGCGCTGAACGGCTCGTCCAGGAGCAGCACCTCCGGCTCCAGCGCGAACGCTCGCGCCAGCGACGCCCGCTGCGCCTCGCCGCCCGAGAGGCTGCGCGCCGAACGTCGGGCCAGTCGCTCGATTCCGAAGCGGGCGAGCCAGCGCCGGACGCGGTCGCGGCGCTCGCGCTGCGGGAGCCCACGCAGGGCAAGACCGAGGCCGACATTCGACTCGACGGAGCGGTGGAGGAGGAGCGCCTCCTGAAAGACGACGGCCATCCGCCGGCGGAGGGCCAGATCACGGGCGGCGACCGGCTCGCCATCGAAGTGGACGGCGCCTTCGGCCGGCCGCTCGAGGAGGGCGAGCACCTGCAGCAGCGTGCTCTTGCCCGCGCCGTTCGGGCCGAGCACGGCCAGCACCTCGCCCGGGAGGACGTCCAGCTCGGGCACGCGCAGGACCTCGACCGCGCCCCGGCGCACGACGACGTCGCGCAGCGACAGCTTCGGCGTCACGGCGGGCGGTGCTGCTGCTGGACGCTGGTCAGCACGAGGTTCACCAGGAAGACGAGCGCGAGAAGGACGGCGGAGAGGGCGATGGCGGCCTCGAACTCGCCGCGCTGCACCTCCAAGACGACGGCGGTGGTGAGAACGCGCGTATCGCCCGCGAGGTTGCCACCCACCATGAGCGAGGCGCCCACTTCGGAGACGGCGGCGCCGAAGCCCGCCATGATCGCCGCCAGCAGCGGCAGGCGCGCCTCCTGCAGCACGAGCCAGAGCATCTGCAATCGAGAGGCGCCCAGCGCGTAGAGCTGCGGCCGCAGACGCGGCGGCAGCGCGCCCAGCGCGGCGACGGTGAAGCCGGTGACGAGTGGCGTGGCGATGACCGCCTGGGCGATCACCATCGCCGCCGGCGTGTAGATGAGGTGGAGCGCGCCCAGCGGCCCACTACGCCAGAGCATGACCGCCACGACCAGCCCGACGACGACCGGCGGCAGCCCCATGCCCGTGTTCACCAGCACGACGAGGAGGTTGCGCCCGGGGAAACGCCCAAAGGCGAGCGCGGCGCCCGCCGCGATCCCCAGCGCGAGCGCGATCAGCGTCGCCGAGCCGGAGATGAGCAGCGAGCGCAGCGTGATCTCCCAGACATCCCGGTCGCCCGTGCCGAGGATGCGAAACGCCTGGCGGATACCGTCCCAGATCAGGTCCACGCGGCTACCTCGTCTAGGGGGTCAGCTCCCGTCGGACTTGCCGGCGTGGCTCCGGGCTTCCCTCACCCCGGCCTGACGGCCGCCCCTCTCCCACAAAAAGAGGGGCCGGGGGTGAGGGCAGACGATTCGCGCCAGCCATCTGTTCCGCGGATCGTTCGCCATTAACCTGCCTAAGCACTATGGCGTCAACTCCTCCTCGGACTTGCCGACGTCCGGCACGAAGAGCGGCTCGCCCCGGAGCTTGGAGTCGCCCCTACGACAACTTGATCTGGATCGCTTTGGTCTCTAGATACCCTTCCAGGCCCTGGCGGCCCAGCTCGCGGCCGATGCCGCTTTGCTTGTAGCCGCCGTACGGCATGAAGGGCAGGCCGGCGGTGTGGTAGGCGTTCACCCACACCGTGCCGGCGCGAATCCCCTTGGCCATCTTGAGCGCAGTGTTGATATCGCGCGTCCAGACGGCGGCGGCGAGGCCGTACATTGTGTCGTTGGCGAGCTGGAGCGCCTCGTCTACGTCCTTGAACGTCATCACGCTGAGCACCGGCCCGAAGATCTCCTCCTGGGCGATGGTCATGTCATTGCGCACGCCGTCGAAGATCGTCGGCTGGATGAACAGCCCCTTGGCGAGTCCGTCGCCAGTCGCCCGCGAGCCGCCGATGAGGGCTCTGGCGCCTTCCTGTTTGCCCGCCTCGATGTAGTGCTCCACCGTGTTGAACTGGTTCTGGTCGACCACCGGGCCCATGGTCGTGGTCGGGTCCAGCGGGTCACCCAGTTTCACCGTCTTGGTGAAGTTCACCAGTTTCTCCACGAACTCGTCCTTGATCGACTCGTGGATGGGCAGCCGCGAGCCCGCCTGGCAGACCTGGCCGGCGTTCAGGTAGATGCCGAAGAAGGCGCCGACGACGGCCGCGTCGATGTTGGCGTCCGGGAAGATGATGTTGGGTGACTTGCCGCCCAGCTCCAGGGAGATCTTCTTCACATTGGACGCCGCCGCCCGCATGACCGCCTTGCCCACTTCGGTCGAGCCGGTGAAGGCGATCTTATCGATCATCGGGTGCTCCGCCAGGTGCTGGCCGATCTTGGAGCCGGGACCGGTCACGACGTTCACCACGCCGTTCGGCGCGCCCGCCTCCTGAATGATGCGTCCCAGCTCGATGGTGGTGCCGGACGTGAGCTGCGCCGGCTTGGCGACGACGGTGCAGCCCGCAGCGAGGGCAGGCGCCAGCTTCCAGCTCACCAATAGGACAGGGAAGTTCCACGGCGTGATCATGCCGACGACGCCCACCGGCTCGTGCACGGTGAGGCCGACAGCGTCGGGCACGAACTGGGTGATCGACTCACCGCGCATGTCGAGAGCGACGCCGGCGAAGTACTCGTAGACGTCGGCGGCCATCGCGATCTCGCCAATCGCCATGTTGAGTGGCTTGCCCACCTCCTGGGCTAGCATCGTGGCGAGTGGCCCGATCTGGGCACGCAGGCTGTCGGCGACTTTGCGCAGCACGTCGTGGCGCTGCTTGGCGGGCGCGTTACTCCATGTGCCGCTGTCGAACGCGCGGCGGGCGGCCGCGACCGCGAGGTCGACGTCGACCGTGTCGGCGAGCGGATAGGTGCCGACGGGCTCGCCGTTCGCGGGGTTGAGGCGCTCGAACGTCAGGCCGCTCTTCGCCGGGAGCCGCTTGCCGTCAATAAGCATCTGGTAGGTCGTGGCCTCGCTCGTAGGCTTCGTCTCGGTGGTCATAAGTGCCTCCTGTTTGAGCTACGACACAGCCGTTGCTATCGTAGCGGTTCATTGGCCGGTCACCGACTTCAGAACGGCATCAACGATCCACCTCCCTTACGGCGACAGCCCGTCCTCGGATTTGCCTGCGTCTGGCACGAAGAGCGGCTCGCCGAACTCGGCGACGCCGAACTCGCCGATCAGCCGCTGCGCCTCGTCGCCGACGAGGAACGCCGCGAACGCTTCGGCGCCCTCGACGTTCAGGCCGTCGTGGCGCTCCGGATTGACCTCGATGACATGATAGATATTCAGCAGCTCCGGGTCGCCCTCGTGCAAGAGCGCGAGGTCGAGGTTGTCCTGCTGCGCCAGGTAGGTGGCCCGGTCGGAGAGGGTGTAGGCGCCCCGCTGGGAGGCGATCTGGAGAGTCGCGCCCATGCCCTGCCCCGATTCCTCGTACCAGGCCTGGCCGGCGGGATCGAGGCCGGCGTCTTCCCAGAGCGACAGCTCGCGCGTGTGCGTGCCGGAGTCGTCACCACGCGAGATGAAGGCCGCGCCCGCGTCGAAGACCGCCCGCATCGCCGCCGCGGCGTCGGGCGCGCCGCCGACGCCGGCCGGGTCGTCCTCCGGCCCGACGAGGACGAAGTCGTTGTGCATGACGAGCTGCCGGTTCACGCCGAAGCCGCCGTCGACGAACTCCTGCTCGGCAGCGGGCGAGTGGACGAGCAGCAAGTCGGCGTCGCCGCGCTCGCCCATCGTGAGCGCCTGGCCGCTGCCGACCGCGATGACGTCGACCTCGTAGCCCGACTCGTCCTCGAACGCGGGTACGAGCGCGTCGAGCAGGCCGCTGTCCTGCGTGCTGGTCGTCGTCGCCAGGATCAGCGCGTCGCCGCCGCCGACGATCTCCTTAGCGTCGTCGCCGCAGCTCGCCGCGAACAGCAGCGTCGCGGCGACCAGTGACGCGAAGGCCGCGGCCCACATCGGAAAGTGTTGAATGCGCTGCCTTCCTTCACCCGGATGCCTCGCCAGGCGGCCGGCCCGTTCGCCACTCCTCTGCCTGCGATATGCCTGTGCCAGCATATCGACCCCAAACGAAAACCTACGCATGAAACACCTCCTGAAACTCTTTTCCCAGGTCCGATTCCATCACCCGGCGAAAGCGCTGGTAGAGCGCGAGGAGCCGCTCGCCCTGCGGCGTCAAACGGCTGCCGCCGCCGCCGGCGCCGCCGGCCTCGCTCTCGACCAACGCCACGCCGAGGTTGCGCTCGATCTCTCGCACCTTGCCCCAGGCGCGGCGATAGGAGAGGCCCATGCGCTGCGCCGCCTCCGCCAGCGAGCCGGTCTCGCCGACGTGGCGGAGGAGCTGCACGCGGTAGTCGCTGAGCACCAGGCGGCCGTCCTTCTCCACCCAGAGCTTGAGGCGCGGCTCCAGGTGCCGGCGCTCCTCGGGGGCGGGCCTCGTCTCGCTGCGCGCGGCCATGGCCTATCGATTGTGGCGAGACGGCGGCGGGGAGTCAAGGGGACGCGAACCGTCCAGGTCTCCTGAAGCTACTGCCTACCGCCTACCCGCAATGGTCCGCTGACGAGGAAAAGGGGGGCCGCTCTCCTGGTTCACTCGAATATGTCTTGGCCACCCGACCTTGAACCCGGGACGCTGGACAAGAACTGGTCGTCAAGCCGTCCATAGAGCGCGCGGAGAGCATGGTCGGCCTTGTCTCGAAAGTCATGCGGGGTAAACATATGGTGCAATCGTTCCGGTGTTGTTCTTCGCCAAAAGTCGGCATGCACCGATTCTTCCACGAGAAGCCGGAACGGCTTCTCCAACGCAAGCGCCATCCCCTTCTCCTCGATTACCCAGACGCTGGGTGCGGTCTTTGCCGCCGTTTCATTATTCAAGGGCCTGATTGAGTATTCAGGCGTCATAATGCCCAGAAAGACGGACGCGGTGTTTAGTACCTCCTTCACCGCGCCCAAGACGTTTTCGCTCTGCGGCCTATCAAAGCCTGTTACAACTTCAAAACCGAACTCTCCAGCAATCTTCGCTGCAATCTCGAAGTACGCCTGGCCTGTTGCCTTTGAGTAGGAAATGAATACCTTATGACCCGGCCACGGCTGATCAACAACCTCGATTGCTTTGCGAAGGCTGACTAGGTAGCGGGCACGTGTCCCCGCCTCCAATTGGGTGCGCACATCTCCGGATGTCCGAGCTTGTTCTGCTTCCTTCAGAAGTTCGTTTCTCTGGCGAATAAGCAGGGCGTAGAATGATCGTTCCACGGTACTAGGCCTCTCTTTTCGGTGGGATGAACTTGGCAAGCTCGACTGTGGCATCGTACCCGTTCAATTCTTGAGTCGTAGTTAGCCGACTTCGAATGACAGCGAGCAGATCTTGGTCGGATGCTGTCGACTCCGCATATAGGTTCTTCAGCAATAGGTCAAGCGTAGCGTATTCAGTAGATATAGCCGGGCGTAGATTGCTTGGGGGACGGAAGAGTCCCTGGCGGAGCTGCGACCTAATGATGTCGAAGGATGCTTGGTCTATTATAGAGAGAATTAGCGCGGGGACGTGAACGGCATAGCGGAAGAATACTCTGATGTGAATCACCCCGGTGTTTGGTAAAGAAAATAGAACTCGCATAATGCGATCCTTAGAATCCGTAAGGATCATCGCCCGGATGGGATCAGCAGGCGCCCCGAGGGAGTCGCGCACCGGTTCCATAATGGCGTCAGGTAGAAAGAGTTCTCCGTTGTTGATGACAAGGTCGACAGTGGAACCTAGCTCGCCAGATCGGAGACGTTCCCGGCAGCGGTAGTAGGAGTAAAGGCGGCGAACCCTCAGCCTCGGCGTTTCCCCGTTAGCAAACACAAAGTCCTTGATGAATGTAGCTGCTAAATAGGCATGTAGATCGCGCAACTCTGGCCGCTGCATCTGCGATCGCGCATCCGTCGTCAAGTCGCCGTTTGAGGCGTAGTCTCGGCAGTCCGCAAGGAGGGAGATGGCGTGGACATGGCCTGCGTCCAACGCCGTGCTTTCCGCGGCCAATATGTGAACTCGTTGATCACGCAAGAGGCCAAGTACCTGAGCCAATAATCCGGGAGATTGGTAGACGTCGAGCTCGATCCGCCAGAGATCGCCCCAAATGTCAGGCGGAAAGGTCGTTACCACGATTTCAGGCAACACTGGCGAGTCGTCCAGGAGAGCCGCTGCGAATACGCGAGTGCCAGCTGACAGGTTCAGAGGCGCCCTATTCCAAAGCGGAACGTGCAGCACAGAGCCTTGAACCATCGAAAATGAGCTTTGAATTAGCATTCGAGCCCAGCCTTCCCTGCACAGGATTCCAGAGAATCAGCCTAAGGTACAGGAAGGGCTCACTTTCTGTCAAGCGGAGCCAAGCGTGAGTCCGCTTCACCGCCGAAGAATCTCAAGAGTCCGCTACCATGGTCTTGCCATGGGCGGGGACGCCGACGACTTCGAGTCCGCGACCGAGAACGCCGAGCTGGTCGAGCTGCTGCGCCGGCGCATCGACGCCGAGGGCGCGATCACCTTCCACGACTTCATGGAGACGGCGCTCTACCACCCGCAGCTCGGCTACTACGCCACGCGCGAGCCGATGGGCCGCGCCGGCGACTACCTCACCAGCCCGGAGGTCCACCCCGTCTTCGGGGCGCTGGTCGCGAAGCAGGCGCGCCAGTGCTGGGAGCTGCTCGGCTCGCCGCCGGCGTTCGACCTGGTCGAGCAGGGGGCGGGCACCGGCCTGCTCGCGCGCGACGTCCTGCGCTGGACGCAGACGCGCGCGCCCGAGTTCGCCGCAGCGCTGCGCTATCGCATCGTCGAGGTGAGCGCATCGCTGCGTCGACGCCAGCAGGAGACGCTGGCCGCGTACGCGGGCGGCATCGAGTGGCTCGACGAGCTGCCGGACGCGTTCGACGGCCTGCTCATCAGCAACGAGCTGCTCGATAGCTTTCCGGTCCATCGCATCGCCCACCAGGACCGCCAGCTCCTGGAGGTGTACGTCTCGCACGCCGGCGGGCGGTTCGAGGAGCTGCTCGGCCTCGCGTCGACGCCGCGCATCGCGGAGTACTTCGCCAACCTCGGCCTCTGGCCCGGCGACGGCTGCCTGGCCGAGGTGAACCTCCACGCCGTCGATTGGATGGCGCAGGCGGCGCGTTCGTTGCGGCGCGGCTTCGTGCTCACGTTCGATTACGGCTATCTGGCGCCGGAGCTATACGCGCCCTGGCGCAAGGACGGCACGCTCCTCTGTTTCTATCGCCACAACCCGAGCGACGACCCCTACGCGCGCATCGGGCGGCAGGACCTGACGGCGCACGTCGACTTCACGACGCTAATGCGCGCCGGCGAGGCTAACGGCCTTGCGGTCGCTGGCTTCACGACGCAGGCGCGCTTCCTGGCGAGCCTGGGCATCGGCGCCGGCGTCGACGCCGTCGCTCGCGAGTCACCGGAGGCGCTCGAGGAGTACTACGCGCGTCGGCGGGCGGCGCAGGAGCTGATCGACCCGGCGGGGCCGGGCCGCATCCGGGTGCTGGCGCAGCGCAAGGACGTGGAGCCGGCGCCGCTCGCCGGCTTTCGCGAGGACGGCGATGCCTGAGCCCGGCGAACGCGCGCCCGACTTCGTCCTGCCCAGCACGAACGGGGAGGTTCGTCTGAGCGAACGGCTGGTGCGCGGTCGGGTGCTCCTGGCGTTCTACGTCGAGGACGCTACGCCGGCCTGCACAACGGAGGTCGCCGCGCTCACCGACGCCTACGAGACGCTGCGCGAGCTGGGCGCCGACGTCATCGCCGTGAGCGCCGACGGCGTTGAGTCGCACCGGGCGTTCGCCGAGCGGCTGGGCGGCGTGCCGTTCGCGCTCGCGTCGGACGGCGACCTCGCGGTCGCGAGCGCGTACGGCGTCATCGCCGAGGACGACGCGCGGCGCTCGCGGCGGGCGCTCTTCGTCATCGAGCAGGACGGGACGGTGTCGTACGCGGCAGACCCGTACCAGCCGAATAACCTGTCGCAGCTCGAGGGGGCGTTGCGGGCGCTAGGGGTGGAGCTGTGACGGCGGACGCGTCATCCTCGATGGAAGGCTACTCCGAGACGGTGATGGAGCACTTCGAGCGGCCGCGCAACAACGGCGCGCTCGACGGCGCGAATGCCGTCGGCTACATGACCAACCCGGTCTGCGGCGACACGCTACTGCTCATGCTGCGAATCGAAGCCGGGCGCATCGAAGAGGCGCGCTGGCAGTCGGACGGCTGCGCGGCGTCGATCGCGGCGAGCAGCCTGCTGAGCGAGCTAGCGCGCGGCCGGACGGTCGAGGAGGCGCGCGCGCTCACCCGCGAGGCGCTGGTCGAGGCGCTGGGCGGCCTGCCGGCGAGCAAGCTCCACGCGTCGGTGCTGGCGGCGGACGCCCTGGCGCGGGCGCTGGACGACTGGGCGCGGCGGACGCAGAACCCAGAACCGAGAACCTAGCAGGTGCTGAGAACTCTCAGGAACCAATGTCTCTTTTCCCACCCACCCGCCCTGAGAGGTTTGTTGAATCTGGGGGACACCCCTGTACAGACCGGGGACATGGGTTACACCCGTGCGGGGACATGGGTAACACTTTGCTCTGGCGGGGAAGCAAGGAGGTGCCATGCCCTGGAGGGAGGTCACAGCCATGTCCGAGCGAAG
>Ga0247727_10019417_pt1 | contig 10534 bp, 6 predicted proteins | sample WisWelCaveWW1625_FD_202498 | JGI IMG/M metagenome (GOLD analysis project Ga0247727, IMG submission 202498) | Biofilm microbial communities from Wishing Well Cave, Virginia, United States - WW16-25 | ecosystem: Environmental > Aquatic > Deep subsurface > Groundwater > Cave microbial mat | place...
ATTTCCCCGCCATGCGCCTCCGAGAGGATTTCAAGAACGTCCTGCCTGCGTTCATGACCTGCGCGGTCCTCGCATGGGCGCTCGCGGCGCATGGTCTCGGCGGATGGCCGGCACCGTGGCCGTGGCTGGAGACGGTGCGCGCCGAGGTCTTTGCATTGGCATCGCATCCGTCGGACCAGTGGATGATGGCGGTCTGCATCGGCGTGTATCTGGCCGGATTTGTTTATCTCGAAAACCTCCGTCGGCAGCAGCCATGTTGGCGTGACGTTCGTGGAATGCTCGCCCTGACGCTCGGCTGTTGGGCGGGGTGGGTTTATGCGCGCGACTATGCGGTGGCGGCACGGGGCACGGACTTCCTCGTGTTTGTTGCTGCCCTGGCGTTCGCCAACGTCACACGATTCGTCTGCACGGACGAAGCGCGGCGCAAGTTCGTGATGAGATTCCTGGTGCTGTCGCTCACAGTGGCAAGCTGCGTTCGAGTCGGTGGCGGGCTTTCCTACCAGTATCGAGGCGAGCCGCGCTTAAGAGGGCCGTGGGACAACCCGAACACGTTTGGCTTGTTGATGGCGGTTGCAGTGATCCTCTCGCTAGGACTGGCCCTCGACGCATGGTGCCGGCGACCGAAAACGTCTGACTGCGTCCTCTCGCGGTTGCGCCGGTTCGTTCCGTTGATCTGGCTGATCTGCGCAGTGATTGCGGGGGACGCACTCGTGCGCAGTTACAGCCGCGGCGCATGGCTTGGCGCTGCGCTCGGACTTGGCTGGTGGGTATGGAGATGGCTGCGCTCCTTGTCGGAGGGGCCCGCACCTCCTCCACGCCCCGTTCTACTGCGACGATGCGCGCTGCCAGCGCTCGTTCTTTGCCTTTCACTTGGCGTCATCGCCTTTTGGAACTTTCGCAACACGGAAGTCCCGGTGGTGCGCCGTGCCTTTTCCGCAGGCAACCTGAATGACTTCTCGTGGCGCAATCGAGTAGCCACGTGGCCGGGCGCACTCGAAGTGATGGCGCGCAAGCCGGTTTCAGGCTGGGGCTGGAACCGGCCTGCGACGGTCTTCGAGCACGGGCACAAGCCGGCGTCGTTGAACGAGGGCGGAGCGATTTCGCTCAACTCCTACCTGATGCTCGGGATGACGCTGGGCTTGCCGGCGCTGCTGGGATTCCTAGCCTGGGTCTGGTTATCTTTGCGAACGAATGATGACTCTGACCGGATGAACCTGGAGAATGTCCCCGAGGTGGGACCAATGGCGCGGCATTCCTACAAAGCAGCGGTGCTGGCATTGCTGGCTGGTCTCGCGTTCGATGGGGGCATTTCCAAATTATGTGTGGCCGTTCCATTCGCACTCATGCTGGAATTGTGCCATGCCGATTCGCCGCGCATCCCATCGCAACCTGCCGGTGGCGAAAGGCCTTCGATCAAGTGAGCGACGCGGTCTTGACGGGCGGGAAGGGCCGACGAGAACGCTGAAGCACGCAGGATGGGAAGTGCCCATGGAGCGCCGCGAACCTGCGGGGCAATCTCACGCTGCCATTCCATAGGATGCAGGCGACCGATGCTCGCGCGCGACCCAGGAATCCGGCTTCCACCGGACCCAACTCAGGAGTAAGGTCTCGCCGTCAGCCGGCAGCGGCGTGATTCGCAGAGGTTGCCGCTTGGAATAAAATCCCGCGCCGAGAACCGTTACGCTGCATGGAATCGAGAACCGCCGCCATCCTCACCGCGAAGGACGAGCGTTTCCTCCAGTCCTTCGAGGCCGCCGCGATTCCGTTCGGCGAGTGGAAGCACCGCACGCACCTGAAGGTGGCCGTGCTTTACCTCCGCCGCTTCCCGCTCGACATGGCCATCGCGAGGATGCGCGACGGCATCAAGGCCCTCAACGCCGCGCATGGCACGGCCGACGCGCCCGACCGCGGCTATCACGAGACGATGACGGTCGCGTGGATGCGGCTCGTGCATTTCACGCTCGGCGAATACGGCTCGGTCGGCACCGCGGACCAGTTCCTAGACGAGCATCCCGAACTGCTCAGCCGCCACATGCTGCGCTTCTACTACTCGCGCGACCGGATTCTTTCGTGGGAGGCGAAGGAGAAGTTTCTCGAACCCGATCTGGCAGAGTTCCCGAAGTCCCGTCCACCGCCCCCGCCGAAGCCGCTGCCTCAATTCCCCGGCCCGGTCCGGTGACTGCGGTCGGGAGGTTCAGTTTGCACGTCCAGCCGCGTTGGGTGCCTTCCCGACTGTGACGAACTCATGGCCGCATCCGCACCTGGTGTTGATTTTGGCCCGTGTCGCGGCGAGTGTCTCCAACGCGATGAACTGGGATGAGGATCCGAGATGGCAGGAGGGCATGTGGCGCGTTTTCAGAGGCGCCGTGATTGCATGCTTCGTGATCGGCTTTTTGCTCGCGATCATCACGGGGGACTTCAGCGGGGTTGCCGGTCTCGCCGTCACCGTCGTTGCGGTCGGACTGACCTGCTTCGTCCTCGCGTGTGTGTGTGGCTTTGCCATGAAGGCGCTGTTTTTCTTGGGCTGGTCTTTCTCCGAGTGGCTTGGCAAGGTCGCCCGCAAGCTCAGCGACTGACCAACTCCATCCACGCCATGCACTCTTCCAATTCCCCTGCCACCCGGCCCGGCCATTCGCGCCGGGGTTTTCTCGCCATCGCCTCGCAAGCCGCCGCCGGTCTCGCGGTCGCTCCCACATTCGCCGCGGATGCGCGCAAGGTCCCGCCCGATGACGGCAAGCTGCGCATCATCTGCTTCGGCGCGCACCCGGACGACTGCGAGTTGCAGGCCGGTGGCACAGGCGCGCTCTGGGCCGCGCTCGGGCACCACATGAAGTTCGTCTCCGTCACGAACGGCGACATCGGCCACTGGCGCGAGGCTGGCGGGCCGCTCGCGTTGCGGCGCACGCGCGAGGTGCAGGAGGCGTCGCGCATCCTCGGCACGCACGTCGAGGTGCTCGACATCCACGACGGTGAACTGGAGCCGAACCTCGAGAACCGCCGCAAGATCACGCGCCTCATCCGCGAGTGGCGCGCCAACATCGTCTTCGCGCCGCGGCCGAACGACTACCATCCCGACCACCGCTACACGGGCATCCTCGTGCAGGACGCGAGTTACATGGTCACGGTGCCCTTCATCACGCCGGACGTGCCGCCGATCCCGCTGCGCGACAACCCCGTGTTCATGTATTACACCGACCGTTTCCAGAAGCCGAACCCGTCTGCGCCGGACATCGCCATCAACATTGACCCGGTGATCGAAAGAAAGCTCGACGCGCTCGCAGTGATGGAATCGCAGTTCCTCGAAGGCGGGGCCAATGGCCACGCGGGCCTGCTGCCGAAGACGCCCGAGGATCGCGTGAAGCGCGTCGCCGCCGTTCGCGCCGGTCAGCAGGGCCGCTTCCTCGCGCTGGCCAACAGGTATCGCTCGAAGCTTGTCGAGTGGTATGGCGCGGATGCCGGCGCAAAGGTGAACCACGCCGAGGCGTTCGAGCTCACCGAGTATGGCCGCCAGGCGGACAAGGCGGAGCTGAAGCGGCTGTTCCCGTTCGCAAGGTGAGGATGGAGTGCGCGGGGAGATTACGCCCTACGTTTCCAAACAACTTTGGGATTCGCATCGCGCATCAGCGCTTTGGACTGCGGTCCCGCGTCCGCGGGACCGCTTTGGAAGGTGGTGTGATGTCCGAAAGCGCCCCCGACAAGTCGGGGGCGCACTCCAAAACCTCGCGGACCACGAACGGTTGCGAACCCCTACTGCCGCGGCGCGGGCGCCGGCTTGCGGGGGAGTTTGTCCTTCGCCATCGCCGTGTTGTAAACAAACGCGGCCATGATGACGGAAGCCTGCTTGAGGTCGTCGGCCTGCGCGCGGTCGAACATGTCCATGTTCGAGTGGTGCGTGCGGGAGAAGTATTCGAGATCATCCTGGATGAACTGGAATCCCGGCAAGCCGATGCCGTCGAAGCTCAGGTGGTCCGTGCCGCCGGTGAGGTTCGCGGTAAGCGTCTCGGCACCGAGGTCGCGGAACGCCGAGAGCCACTGGCGGAAGATGGGGCGCACGGCCTCGTTGCCCTGCATGTAAACGCCGCGGATGCGGCCGGAGCCGTTGTCCAAGTTGAAGTAGCCGGCGAACTTGTCGTATTCGGGTTTCGTGACGAGTCGCGAGTTGGCGCGCGAGGGGCCGCCCTGACCGAAGCCGCCGCCACCAAATCGCTTGCCGCCTTTCTCGCCGCCCTTGTCGTCGGCCTTCGCCTCGGCCTTTTTCTCGGTGTCCTTCTTCTCGCCGTCCTTGGTCGCGGGCGGCGCGTTTGTGATGGTGGTGATGTTGCCAAAGGTGTCGCGCACGTAGGCGCGCGAGCCGAGCAGGCCCTGCTCCTCGCCCGTCCAGAGGCCGATGCGGATGGTGCGGCGCGGCTTGAGCCCCGCGGCCTGGATGATGCGCACGGCCTCCATGCAGACAGAAACGCCGCAGCCGTTGTCGGTGGCGCCGGTGCCCGAGTGCCACGAGTCCATATGCGCGCCGAGCATCACGATCTCGTCCTTGAGGTCCGTGCCGGGGATTTCGGCGATGGTGTTGTAGGCCATGAGGTCGTCGGTGTGGAACTGGACCTGCATCTCCACGTTCATCTTGATGGATTCGCCTGCCTTGGCCATGCGCACGAGGCGGTTGTAATGCTCGTCGGCCATGACGATCTGCGGCGGGATGTTGCCGGCGTTGGTGGACCACGGCGAGGACCGTGAGAAGATGCCCGCTGGGCCGCCGCCGGTGCTCGGGATGCTGGCCTGCGAGAGGAACATGGTGCCGCCGTCGCCGCGGCGGCTGGGATCCACGATGAGCGCGGCGCCTTCCTTGACGATGAACGGGACGCGGCGCGACGCAAGCTGTGCGGCGGCGAGTGCGGCGGCGCGCTGTTCGGGGGAAGTCTGGCTGGTCGAGCGGCTTGGCGGAGGAACGGTCGGGACCGCGCCAGTTCCCGGCGGCGCGGCATTGGCCATGCGCAACAGGCCGGCTTCGTCCACGCGGAAGGACTGCGCCTCGAAGTGCGCCTTCACCTCGCGGCCGGGGCTGGCGAGCACGATCGCGCCCTTGAGCTTGCCTTCATACTTCTTGAGGTCGGCCTCGGTGGCCGCGTCGAGGTAAACGACTTCGGCCGTGAGCGGAGTGTCGAAACCGGGCGACCACGCCTTGGGGTGGGCGATGAGCGGGATGCCCTGCGGTTCGATGACTTGCGCGGAGAACCGCTTGAGCGACCACCCGCGGCCGAAGGGTCCCCACGCATGCAATTGGGCATTCTGCAAACCCCACGAGGCGAGCTTGTCCTTAGTCCATTCGTTGGCGCGCTTGAGGTTCGGCGAGCCGGTGAGCCGCGGGCCGATGACGTCGGTGAGGTAGCTGAGCGTCTGCATGACCTGCGAACGGTTGAGGCCCTCGTCTTTGATGCGCTCGATGGGGTCGTTCGTGTTGGTCGGCTTGAATGCGGGCAGGAACGTCGCGGCGGACTCGGCTCTCGGCGCGGATTGCTGGGCCTGCGCAGGCGCGAGCGCGACGAATCCCGCGAGCGCGAGTGCGGCGCAGAGTTTCGGGCTGAAGGTGGCGGGCGTGAAACGACTTTGAGGGGACTGGGAGGTCGGGGTCATGTTGGGCGCGAAGGTAGCGGGTGCGCGCCGGGCAGCAAGCATCATTTGGAATCGGGCGTTGCGACCGGGAAACCGGCTTTTCAGTTGTAATCGAGAGGTGGAGACCTAGTATCGCCGCGCTTCCCGTCCTGCGGGAAGCTGTCGGGGCGTAGCGTAGCCTGGCTAGCGCGCTTGCTTGGGGTGCAAGAGGTCGAGAGTTCAAATCTCTCCGCCCCGACCATTTTCCAGACTCCAACCCGCGGCGCGTTCCATGCCCGCGCACTTCCACGGCTCAGGGAAGCGCCGCAAGTTTGCCGGCCTCGGCCTCCCATTCGGGGTTCAATTCCGCCAGGCGTTCCTGTGCTTCCAACATCTCGCGATTCAACTGCGCGGCGCGGCCCGGCGTTTCGTAGGTCTCGGCCTTTTCCAATTCCGCCGTGAACGCGGCGAGTTGCGTTTCGAGTCTCAATATCTCGGCTTCGAGACGGGTGACGGTTTCCTGCTGCGCCTTGCGCCCGCGTGCGAGCGCCTGCCGCTGCCCGGCTTCGAGGCGCTTCTGGTCCTTTCGCGATGCGGCAGCGCCGCGCTGTCCGGACTTGTCCCGCCCGGAGGCATTCTGGACTGGCACGGCCGGATCGCTGCCGGCGGAAGTCAACGCGCCGCGGTCAGACCGCGCCTGAGTCTTGTCGAGGTAGTATTGGTAGTCGCCGGGATAGTGCGTGAGCCGGCCGGCGTTGACGTGGACGACGTGGTTCGCCAGTGCGCGGATGAAATACACGTCGTGGCTGATGAAGATGAGCGTGCCCTCGAACTGGTCCAGCGCATACACGAGCGCGTCAATGCTCGACATGTCGAGATGCGTCGTGGGTTCATCCATGAGCAGCAGATTCGGCGGGTCCACGAGGAGCTTCACCAGCGCAAGCCGGCTCTTCTCGCCGCCGCTCAGGACGCTGACCTTCTTGAAAACATCGTCACCCGAGAACAGGAAGCAGCCGAGCAACGTGCGGACAAACTGCTCGGTCACGCGTTGGCGCGTGTCGAACGCCTCTTCATAGACGGTGCGGCGCGGGTCCAGCATCTCGACGCGGTTCTGCGAGTAGTAACCGGACTTGGCATTGTGGCCGAGTTCGCGCGTGCCGGACTGCGGCGTCACCACTCCGGCCAGGATTTTCAGCAACGTGGACTTCCCCGCGCCGTTCGGCCCGACCAGCACCGTGCGTTGCCCGCGCTCGGCTTTGAAGTCCATGCCGCGATACACCACGTTGTCGCCGTAGGCGTGGTGGATGCCTGCCAGCGTGATCACCTTGAGACCGCTGCGCTGCGGCTGCGGAAAGCTGAAGCCCACTTTGCGCCCCTCGCTCGCCGGCGCCTCGACCTTTTCCATGCGTTCGATCTGCTTGAGCTTCGCCTGCGCCTGCGCGGCCTTTGTGTTCTTCGCGCGGAAGCGGTTGACGAAATCCATCAGCCGGCCGATCTCCCGCTCCTGGTTCTTGAAGGCCGCGAGTTGCTGCTCCTCGTGCGCGGCGCGCTGTTCGAGGTAGTCGTCGTAGTTGCCGCGGTAGCGCAGCAGCTTCGCCTGGCGGATCTCCACGACGCTGCCGACGAGGCTGTTGAGGAACTCCCGGTCGTGCGAGATGATCACCATCGCGCCCGGATACTCGCGCAGATAGCCCTGGAACCACAGCAGCGCATCGAGGTCGAGATGGTTCGTCGGCTCGTCGAGCATCAGCAGGTCCGGCTCCTGCACGAGCAGCCGCGCGAGATGCGCGCGCATCACCCAGCCGCCGCTCAACTCCCGCGCCGGCCGCTCGAAGTCCCGTTCACGGAAGCCCAGCCCCGCGAGCACCTGCTTGGCCTTCGCCTCGACGCGGTAGCCGTCAAGTTCGTTGAAACGGTCGTGCACGTCGTCGTGGATTTCCTCCGGGTGCAGCGCCTCGACCGGATGCCCGGCGTCCCAAGCCATGATGATCCGGCGCAGCCTCGTGAAGTCCGGGGTGATGGCCGTGGCCACCTCGATCACCGTTTCATCGCCGACCGCCGCGCTCTCCTGCGGCAGGTAGCCGAGCGTCACGCCGCGCTCGCGCGTGAGGGTTCCCTCGTCGGAAGTCTCGTTGCCAAGGATGATCGAGAAGAGCGTGGTCTTCCCCGCGCCGTTCGGGCCGACGAGGCCGATGCGGTCGTGGCGGTTCACCTGCAACGCCGCGTCCGCGAAGAGGACGCGCCCGCCATACGACTTGCGGATGTCTGAAAGAGTCAACACGAGGCGCAGAATCTAGGCATAGTTTTGTGGAACACAAGTGAACACAAGTGAACACAACCTTGCGGACTTCAACAGGGCGCATTTCAGTTTCTGGCCGGGCCGGCTGGAAGTGAACTCATATCCCGCGCCTGCTCCGGGGAATTCGGTCCGAAGGACCGCACGATAGTAGCCACGGGTGACCGGAGGGAACCCGTGGAAACAGAAGAATGGGCAAATCCGCCCCAGCGGGGCGGACGACCAGGGACCAAGCGGTGAGGAGGATGCCGATTCGTTCGCCCCTTTGGGGCGCGGCACGAGGCGAATCGTATCCACGGGTTCGCTTGGCTCACCCGTGGCAACTTTCGTTCGCTCCTTCGGAGCGGCCCAGAAGCCGGCTTCGATTCGCGCGAAGGCCGGGCAGCGACCTCACCATGGACGCGCAGGATTGGGACGCCTTGCGCGCGCATCCCCGGCGATCACTTTCCGCGCGATCGCTGGCGGGTCCTCGGGCGGAATCGCAGCGTCCAGCGGTGGTTGATCTGACTTGGCCGGTTCTTCAGCCCTGCATGCGGACAGCGCCGTCTCGATCACCCCAAGCAATTCGTTCCGGCCCTGCCTTGTCACGGAGGACGAGGTGAAGATTTCCGGCAGCACGGGATACCATTCGGAAAGCCGGGCGGTGAACGCCTCGATGTTCGCCCGCAACTTTGTTGGCGACACCTTGTCGGTCTTGGTGAAGACGAGGACAATGGGCGCGGAGATGCACGCCAGCCACTCGAGGAACTCCAGGTCAATCTTCTGCGGCGGCAGCCGGGAATCAATCAGCACGAAGAGCCCGAGCAGGTTCGGCCGGTGCTCCAGAAAGTCGCCGACGGCGGCGTTGAACCGGGCCTTGTCCTTGCGCGCCACCTGGGCGAACCCGTAGCCCGGCAAGTCCACGAGCCGCCAGCACTTGCTGACGGTGAAGAAGTTGATCAGCTTGGTGAACCCCGGAGTCGGAGACACCCGCGCCAGATTCTTCTGCCCCGTGAGCATGTTCAGCAGTGAGGACTTCCCGACGTTCGACCGGCCGATGAAGGCGAACTCCGGCAGCGACTCGTCCGGACACGAGCCCAGGTCCGGCGCGCTGCGGTCAAAAATGGTGGATGACAGGTTCACAATCGGAAACGAGCGGGCAACTTTCGCAACAAATCCCCTTCGCGGAAACAACCATTTCCCGAGAGCGTGACGTAGGGGCGCATCTCAGTTTCTTGCAACCGCGCTGGAGAGTTTGAAGCCGTTGCTCCCAGCGGGAGAGGGCAGGGGTGAGGGAGAACAGTGGCTGCGAAGTGTTCAAGCTCGCAGAAGGTGAAATGCGCCCTGTTCCCCAAATACCTTGCCAGCATGCTTGACCAAGCTGGGTGCGGTTCTAGGATGCTCATCAAATTCCCAGACACGCAAAGTGACCACTCCGCCTCGATTGAAGCCGGCCTCGTTTTGCTTCCTGACCCATTCTGCTGTCCAGACGCGGCTGTCTCCGCGGCCAAAAAAGGCGCCCATGAGAGCCATGATTCCGTCCCTCGTGTTCGGGTGTGTTTGCCTGTCGCATTCATCCGCGCACGCCGCCATCAACGTGCCGCTGACTGTGCAGGAGTTTTCCGGCGTCGCGCGGACGGGCGAAACTGTTCGGTCGGGCGTGCCCGTGCCGCGACGCGAGGGCTTGCTCTCCACGAGTGACCTGCGTCTCCTCGATCAGAGTGGCACGCCAGTCCCCGCGCGCTTCACGGTGCTTGGGCGCTGGGGCACGGGTCCGGCGGACACGACCGCGCCGCTTCGCTGGGTGCTCGTGGATTTCGCGACGGATGCCGCGGCGTCCACCACGAATCGCTTCACGCTGACCCAAGGCGGGCCCGGCCCGGTGATGCCGGCGGTGGGCATCGTCGAGACGACAACGAACATCACTGTCACGACTGGACCGGGCCGCTTCGAGGTGTCGAAGGCGCGCGGCTCGCTGCTGGAGGCCGCGTGGCTCGACTTGAACGGCGACACAACCTTTGCGGCGGGCGAGCAGATCATCTTTCCCGCGAACGACACGGGATCCTTCACCGTGACGAACAGCGTGGAGTTCCGCGCGAACAACACTGCGCCGCTCTCGGTGCTCGTGGATGAAAGCGGGCCGGGACGCGCCACCGTCCGCGTCGAGGGCTTTCACGGTGGAACGGGAACAAACGTGTTTCTCCGCTACGTGACGCGGATGACATTCTTCTCGGGCCAGAGTTACGTCCACGTTCACCACACCTTCATCGAGGGCCGCGTGATGGGTTCGGGCAACGGCGACTTTCCGGATGGAATCATCATCAGCCCCTTCACGCGCGCGGGGCTGCGCCTGCGGCCGTCGTTCAGCGGCGCGCTGAACGCCCGCATCACCGCCGACAGCGCCACGCCCACGGTCATCGCACTGACAAACGGGGCGCACACGGCATCCATCCGCGAGCGGACGCCGACCAATTACGTGCAGGGCCTACGCTACGAAGTCCTCGACAACTTGACGCAGATCGAGACGGGCCAGCGTGCCCGACATGCGTGGCTGGACGTGAGTGACAGCACTTGGGGACTCGCTGTGAGCACGCGCGACTTCTGGCGCAAGGGCCCGCAACGCCTCACGGGCGCGGGGGACGGCACGGTGACGATTGAGTTCCCGGCCGA
>Ga0247727_10019418_pt1 | contig 10534 bp, 6 predicted proteins | sample WisWelCaveWW1625_FD_202498 | JGI IMG/M metagenome (GOLD analysis project Ga0247727, IMG submission 202498) | Biofilm microbial communities from Wishing Well Cave, Virginia, United States - WW16-25 | ecosystem: Environmental > Aquatic > Deep subsurface > Groundwater > Cave microbial mat | place...
CGCTCGTGCACGGCGCCGAGCTGGAAAAAAAGTCCGGAGTTGAGCCGGTTGGTGTCGGAGGTCCTGGCGATCAACTCGGCGCTGGTCAGCGCCTTGATCGCCGCGGGGTAGTCCTTCTTCTCGCTCTGCGCCAGGCCGGTGAAGAACTCGACGAGATAGTTGTTGCCAAAGAGGCTGCGCGCCATGCCCAGGATGCGCAGCGCCGCGTCGGGTTCCTTGAGCCGCATGCGCACCTGGGCGAGATCGAAGTAGGCGGCCTCGAAATCGGCCTTCAGGCGGATGACCTTCTCGAAGTGCGCCGCGGCCTCGCGCAGGCGTTCGTCGCGTTTGGCGCCGTCCTTCGCCTCGGCGGCGATGGTTCCCAGCAGATAATAGATCTGCGGGTTGGTGGGGTTGTCGCGGAGGATGGCGTTGAGCTGTTCCTTCGCCTTCTCGTCGTCGTCCAGTCGCAGGTAACCCTCGACGAGCTTCTCGCGCAGGCCGGGCAGGTCGGGCGAACGCTTGAGGATCTGCACGTAAAGATCGGTGGCGCGCTTGAGTTCGCCAAAGGCGCGGAAGCCGTCGGCCACGCGGAGCATCTCGATGGCGTCGGTTTCATCGGCCAGCTTGTGCGCGCGTTCGAGCACGGCCAGCGCGCGCGGCTTGAGCTCGGCCAGTTCCTTCGGGCGCGCCTGGGTATAGCGGGAGAACAGCTCGACGAGGTCGAGGAAGTAATCCGCCGTGCTGCCGTTTCCCTTCTTGTAAGCCTCCTCAAGGACGCCGCGGGCCTCGGTGAACTTCCCGTTCTGGAGATAAACGGTGAACAGGTTTTGGTAGGCGGCGAAGAGTTTCGGATCGCGCGCCAGCGCCTTGCGCAAGGCGCTCACGGCCGGGTCGACCTTTCCCTGCTGTCCGTACGCCGCGCCCAAGAGCACGAAGACCATGGGCGCCGCCTTGGGCTCTTTGGCCGCCACGGACAAGACCTCGACGGCCTTGTCCGACTGCCGGCCGCGGAGCAGGCGGCGGGCGACTTCCAGGACGAGCGGTTCGTTGGCGGGATCGGCCAGCGCGGCCTTGCGGAACTCCTCGACCGCTTCGCGCGGCCGGCCGCGCATGTCGAGGCTGACGCCGTTGGCGAAGCGCGTGAGCGCCTCGATGCGCGCCTCGGTGAGCTTGTCGGTCGGGGCTTCGGCGGGCGGGGCTTTCTTCTTTTCGGCTGCCGGCGCGGCAGCCTTGGACTTCGCGCCGTCCGGCTTCTTGGGCGCGGGCGTGTCCGAAGCACTGCCGGATTTGGCGGGCGCAGTGGGAGCGGTCCCCGGCGACGAGCAACCCACGAGCGCGCAGACCAGCGCCGTCACCACAAGCCAGGCGGACAAGAACGGTTTCATGAGCAGATGGAAAAATGCCGGGCGCGCCCCCGTTTGCAACCGGGAACGCGCTCGGTTGAAAGACTTCGGCACCGGGACGCCGGGCCTACTTCTGCCAGGTGCGCTTCTTATGGCGGTTGAGGCGAAGCTTCTTGCGGCGCTTGTGCTTGTTGATTTTGGCCTTGCGGCGCTTTTTGAGTGAACCCATAGGTGTCTGTTTCGTTGGGCGTCAGTATACGACTTTGTTCAGCGGATATTCAATGATTCCTTCCGCACCCGCGCGTTTGAGCTGCGGGATGATCTCGCGGACGACGTGCTCGTCGATGATCGTCTCGACCGCCACCCAGCCCTCGGTGCTGAGTTGAGAGATGGTCGGGTTGCGCAACGCGGGCAGCGCGGCGAGGAGCGCGGCGAGATTTTTGCGCGCGATGTTCATCTTGAGACCGACCTTGGCCTCGGCTTCGAGCGCGCCGCGCAGGAGCATGGCGAGCGTCTCGATCTTGGTGCGCTTCCATTTGTCGCGCCAGGCGGCGTGATTGGCGATCAACCGCGGCGTCGAGGTCAACAACGTGTCCACGATGCGCAGCTTGTTCGCACGGAGGGACGAACCGGTTTCGGTGACTTCGACGATGGCATCGACGAGTTCGTGCGCCTTCACCTCGGTGGCGCCCCAAGAGAACTCGACCTCGGCCTTCACCTTGTGCTGGCGGAGGTAACGCCGGGTGAGGTTGATGACCTCGGTGGCGATGCGCTTGCCCTTGAGGTCCTTCACGGATTTCACCGGTGAATCCTCGGGCACGCAAAGCACCCAGCGCGTGGGCTGGCGCGAAACCTTGCTGAAGATGAACTCGCCGACCTCGTGGACCTTCGAGCCATTCTCGACGATCCAATCGTGCCCGGTGATGCCCGCGTCAAGGAAGCCGTGCTCGACGTAACGGCTGATCTCCTGCGCCCGGATCAGGCGGATGCTCAATTCCTCGTCATCCACGTAGGGCACGTAGGAGCGGCTGCTGACGGAGATGTTGAAGCCCGCCTTGGCCATCTTTTCGAGCGTGGCGTCCTGCAGGCTGCCCTTGGGCAGGCCGAGGCGGAGGATCGGTTTATTCTTCATTCGACTTTCGCAAATCCTGCTTCACGCGCGGCCGCGAGAACTTCTTCGCGGAATCCTTCACGCGTGTAACCGGGTTGATTTGCCAAGTCCGGCGCGGCAATGCGACTTTTTTCTTCGGCTTTTTCATCCGGTGGCCCGCAAAGGGCGGTCGCTTGTTCCAAGGAAACCCGGCGATGGAGGGTGGGGCGAGACTCTGTCGAGCCGTGTCCGTGTTGAAGGTGGGGCGAGGCGCTGCCGGGCCAAGTCAGGGCAAACTGCAACTCGGCTCGACGGAGTCTCGCCCCACCTTGTCTCGCCCCACCCACCCTCACTGCAAGCCCACGCGGTAGAAGCGGTTGGTGATCAGGAAATTTAACCCGCCGGTCTGCGAGCCGTCGTCGATCCGGATGTCTGAGGTGGGGCGAGGCTCTGCCGGGCCGTGTTCGTTTCCGATCCCAATTCCCAACTCGGCTCGACGGAGTCTCGCCCCACCTCCGTCACCAATGCACGTCGAAGACTTTGCCTTTGAAGGGCCAGTCTTCCAGGCGCTTCACCAGACCCCGGCGCAGCGGGTTCTCCTGCATGTAGAGCCACTTCTCGCTGTATTCCCGGCCATCCCGCAGCCGGTGATGCCAGCCGCGCGATTGAAATTTCCAGTCCGCCTGCCGATGCACCCGCCGGAAGTCGCGCTTCCAGAAAGTTATCCACTGCTCGATCGTGTAGTTCAGGTCGCGCGGCGCGCAGAACAGGTGCAGGTGATCGGGCATCAGCACGTAATCCCCCACCAGCCACGCCTCGGCTCCCTGCCAGACTTGATGGAGCAGTCGGTGGTTGGTCTCGCTCGCCAGCCAGCGGGCGCGATCCTCGGTCTTGACTGTGAGGAACACAATCGTGGGGCCGAGGGATTGGATATGGACTCCGGGAGCGGGGTTCCGGCGGGGGTGAAACAACTCGTCTGGGTCCGGCTTGCGCGTGAACTCGCTCATGGTGGGAAAGGGATGACGCGAGAATCGAACGGCCATCGAGCTGGGGCAAGCCCATAAAGGTGGGGCGAGACTCCGTCGAGCCGAGTTGGAACCCGAGGTGGGGCGAGACTCCGTCGAGCCGAGTTCCTTGGTTTGCTTATGTTCAGAACAAGGAATTGCAAAAAGGCTCGACGGAGTCTCGCCCCACCCACACACGGACTCGGCTCGACGGAGTCTCGCCCCACCTTCCTACTGCAAGCCCACGCGGTAGAAGCGTTTCAGGATTTGGGCGTTGATCCCGCCGGTGAGCGAGCCGTCGTCGGTCCACGTCGTGTTCGTGCCGGTGGCGGGGACGTTGGTGGTGGCGATCGGCCACGTCACCAGGTTCGTCGAGTATTCGATCCGGTAGATCTTCCCGGCCACCGACTGGAACTGCACCGTGATCTGGCCCAGCCCGTCCCGCGCCAGCGAGGTCACCTTCATCGCGCTCGCGGACACGGCCGCGTCCGTGCCGGCGGCTTGCTCCTGCAAATCGCCCTGGCCATCGCCATCCGAGTCCACGTAGGTCACGCCGCCGAGGGTCACGCCGGTGCCGGTGGCGTAGGTCACCGCGAAGCTCGCCAGGTTGTTCGACAGGTTCACCCGCGCGCCGGGCGCGTCCGCCGCGTTGGCGAAGGCGAAGCTGTAGGTGTTGTATTTGAGCAGCGTGAACGTGTCGCTGTCGTCGGGCAGGAAGCTGGGCAGGAGCGAGAGGCTCAGGGTGCCGGCCAGCTCGGCGAAGTTGGTCACGGTGAGCTGGTCGTATTGGTTGGTGGCAATCAGGCCGCCGATCTCGAAGGTCAGCATCGAGGAACTTTGCAGGCGGAGGTCGCCGTTGATGCGGATGCTGCCGGCGGAACTGCCCACGTTGAGGGTGCCGAAGTTGGTCACGGTGCCGGTGAGGGTGCCGTTGCCGGTGAGGGTGGCGTTGCTGGCGATGACGAGGTTGTTGGCGAAGCTGTGGACGCTGGCGGCGGTGCCGCTCATGCGATACGTGGCACCGCTCACGCCGTTGCCCACGGTGAAGAGCGCGCCGTTGCTCACGGTGGCGCTGCGGACGTTGAACGTACCGCCGTTGAAGGTGAAGAAGCCCGCGCTGTTGGTGAGCAACAGCCGGTCCGCCACGATGAGGCCGGCGTTGAGCACGTTGGTGCCACGGCGGATGTCCAGCACGGCGGTGCCGCCGGCATTGGTGACGCGCAAGGTGCCGCCATCCACCGTCAGGCGGTTGCCGATGGAAAGAGCGTTCTGGCCCACCAACACACCCGCGGCGCTCACCACGCCGCCATTGCTCACCACCAACTGGTTCCCGCTGCCGGTGCTGCCGACAAAGAGAATGCCGCTATTGGTTCAGCGCGAGCCTGCGCCCGTCACCAACGCCACGTTGTTGCTTCCGCTGCTGCCGATGATGCCGTTGCCGTTGGCCACCACCACCCCGCCATTGCTCACCACCATCCGGTTCCCGCTGCCGTTAAGGCCGACCGCGAGAAAGCCGCCGTTGGTCCAGAGCGAGTTGGCGCCCGTCACCACCGCCATGTTGTTGCTCGCGGTCGAGTCGGAGCCGATGATGCCGTTGCCGTTGGCCACCACCCCGCCATTGCTCACCACCAACAGGTTTCCGCTGCTGGCGTTGCCGACAGTGAGATTGCCGCTGTTCGTCCAGAGCGAGTTGGTGCCCGTCACCACCGCCACGTTGTTGTTCGCAGTCACGCCGTCGCCGACGTAGCCGGAGCCGTTGACTACCACGCCGCCATTGCTCACCACCAACTGGTTTCCACTGCCGGCGCCGCCAACATTTAGAGTGCCGCTGTTGGTCCAGCGCGAGCCTGCGCCCGTCACCAACGCCACGTTGTTGTTCGCGGTCGAGAGGTAGCCGAGGAAGCCGCTGCCGTTGGCCAGCGTGCCGCCATTGGTGATGAGCAGCCGGGCATTCGACGCGTTGGGGCCGATGATGAGGTCGCCGGCCACGGTGGTGGGGGTGGCGTTGCTGCGCACGTCCCACGTGGCGTTGGTGAAGCCGGGGTTGAGGCCCACCGCGAATTCCATCCCGTTGCTGATGGTGGCGCCGCGCGTGATGAGCGTGCCGCCGTTGAAGTCGAAGCGGCTCAACGCGCCGTTGGTCAGCAACAAATTGTCCGCCACGATGAGGCCGGCGTTGAGGACATTGGTGCCGCGGCGGATGTCCAGCGTGCCGGTGCCGGCGGCATTGGTGACGCGCAACGTCCCGCCGTCCACGGTCACGCGGTTGCCAGTGGAGGAAAGGGTCGCGCCCACGGTCACGTTGGTGGCGGTCACCGTGCCGCCGTCGGTGAGGAGGAGGGTGTTGAATGAGCCGTTAACGCCGACCGCGAGCTCGCCGCTGTTGTTCCACGCGGAGTTGGTGCCGGTCACCGTGACCGCGTTGTTGTTGCCGACAGTGGGGCCGGGCTCGCCGCCGATGTAGCCCGCGGTGTTGCTCACCGCACCGCCGTTGGCGATGAGCAGAGTGTTGAACGAAGCGTTCTTGCCGACATAGAGACTGCCACTGTTCTTCCACTCCGAGTTGGAGCCGCTTACGGTGACCGCATTGTTGTTGCCAGTGTCGCCGATGAAGCCAACGGTGTTGTTCACCCGGCCGCCGTTGGTGATGAGCAGGGTGTTGAACGAGCCGTCATTGCCGACGCGCAGTTCGCCACTGTTGTTCCACGCGGAGTTGGTGCCGTTCACGGTGACTGCATTGCTGCTGGCGCCCCCACTAAAGCCGATGCGGCCAACGAGGTTGCTCACCTTGCCGCCGTTGGCGATGAGCAGAGTGTTGAACGAGCCGGAGTTGCCGACATTGAGATTGCCGCTGTTGGTCCAGAGCGAGCCCGCGCCCGTCACCACCACCACGTTGTTGTTCGCGCCCGGGTTGAAGCCGAGGTAGCCGTTGATGTTGGCCACCACGCCGCCATTGCTCACCACCAACTGGTTTCCGCTGCCGGACTCGCCGACCGAGAGAATGCCGCTGCTGGTCCAGCGCGAGCCTGCGCCCGCCACCAACGCCAGATTGTTGCTCGCGGTCGAGCCTTGGCCGAGGTAGCCGAAGCTGTTGTTCAGCGTGCCGCCATTGGTGATGAGCAGCCGGGCATTCGGCGCGTTGAAACCGATCAGGAGCACTCCTTGCACGGTGGTGGGGGCGGCGTTGCTGCGCACGTCCCACGTGGCGGGGGCGGCGTATTCGATCTGCAAACTCCAGCCCGCCAGCGCGCCAGAGTCGCCGGCCGCATCATCCGCGACATACAGGGACCACGCGCCGTTGGGGCTGGACCCGATGAAGGAAGCGAGACTCGTGGAATAGGGGCCGCCCGGCGCGGGAGCGGGCATGGTTTCAGGTGCCTCGTAATCGGTCGGACGGTAGGTGCCGCTGGTGATTTGGGTCGCGTCGGGCAACAGGCCCGCGGCGTCATCGGCGAAAGTGAGGTTCACGCCGCTCACGTCGAGTTGCCCGCCGGCATCGGACATCAGCATCACCTTCTGTCCGCCGGGGCCGACCAGCAGGAGGTCGATTTCGTCGGGAAAGGTGTGCGAAAGACCGGTGAGCGTGACGGTGACTTTGGCGACGGGGCCGGCGGCGTTGGAAATGTTGATGACGGAAGGGTAGGGCGTGGCCGCGCTGCTGTCGTTGATGGTATGAGCAAGCTGTTGGTGAACGCCTGGACTGCTCCGCCGGGGACGAGATTGGCACCCACCAGGAAATTCAGCCCGTTGCTGATGGTGGCGCCGCGCGTGATGAGCGTGCCGCCGTTGAACTCGAAGAAGCCCGCGCCGTTGGTGAGCAACAGATTGTCCGCCTCGATGAGGCCGGCGTTGAGGACGTTGGTGCCGCGGCGGATGTCCAGCACGGCGGTGCCGCCGGCATTGGTCACGCGCAAGGTGCCGCCATCCACCGTCACGCGGTTGTTGAGAGACCCGGTGTTGAAGCCCACGGTCAGATCCGAGGTGGCCACGGTGCCGTTGTCGGCAAGGACAAGCGAGTTGCCCGAGGAACTGGAACCGACGCGCAGCGAAGAAGCGGTCCACTGGGAACCGGCTCCCGTCACGAGCACGCTGCTCCCATCGGCCCCGGCCAAGTTTCCCACTCTGCTGCCGCCGCTGAAGACGGCCCCACCGTCCCGGATCACCAACTGGTTGCCCGTCGACCCACTTCCGACCGTGAAGGAGCCGCCGATGCGCCACTCCGAACCGCCGCCCCCCACAGAGGCGGTATCGTTGCTGGCACCGGCGGCGGAGCCGATGATGGCGAAGCTCTGGTTCGTCACCACGCCGCCATTGCTCACCACCAACCGGTTCCCGCTGCCGGCGTCGCCGACAGTCAGAGTGCCGCTGTTGGTCCAGCGCGCGCCTGCGCCCGTCACCACGACCACGTTGTTGCTCGCGCCAGAGTTGACGCCGATGAGGCCGTCGCCGTTGGCCGCCACGCCGCCATTGCTCACGACCAACTGGTTCCCGCTGCCCGCGATGCCGACATTGAGGCCGCCGCTGTTGGCCCAGACCGAATTGGTGCCCGTCACCACCACCACGTTGTTGCTGGCGGAGGAATTGAAGCCGACGATGGCGCCGCTGTTGGCCACCCGCGCGCCGTTGCTCACCGTCAACTGGTTTCCACTTCCGGAGCTGCCGACAATGAGCACGCCGCTGTTGGTCCAGAGCGAGCCGGTGCCCGTCACCAGAGCGGTGTTGAAGTTGGCGCCGGATTGATTGCCGAGGGAGCCGTCGCCGCCGTTGGCCACCACGCCGCCATTGCTCACCACCAACTGGTTCCCGCTGCCGAAGTAGCCGACATAGAGACTGCCGCTGTTGGTCCAGAGGGAGTTGGTGCCGGTCACCACCGCCACGTTGTTGTTCGCGGTTGCATTGACTCCAATGAAGCCCGCGGCGTTGATCACGGTGCCGCCATTGCTCACCACCAACTGGTTCCGGCTGCCGTCGTTCCCGACGCGGAGTTCGCCGCTGTTGGTCCAGCGCGAGCCCGTGCCACTCACGACGGCGAGGTTGTTGGACGATCCCACGTTGCGGCCCAGGAAGGAACTCACGCCGGACACCGCGCCCACCGCCAGGGTCCCGCCGTTGGTGATGAGCAGAGTGGTGTTCGGTCCGTTGCTGCCCACATTCACATCGTTGGCGACGGTGACGGTGATGGCGTCAACGACGTTGGTGCTGCCGTCGGTGAAATAGAGGAACGGCGCGCCGGAGTTGGTCCACGCGGGGGAGTTGACGAGGGCGCCGTGGTAAGCGGGAGCGGTGGCGGTGGCGCTGTTGGTGGCCACGGTGCCGCTGGCGGCGTCCAAGCGGTAGTAGAGGAGGAGGCCCGGCTCGTTGCCGGCGAGGGTGCGGCGGTAGTTGGCGGAAATTTCGCCCGCCGTGCGCGCGGTGTTCCAGACGCGGAAGTCGTCGAGCCGGCCGTTGAAGGCGGAAAAGCCGCCGTCGCCGCCGAGGCGCAGGTCGTAGGTGCCGCGCACGAAGGGGGCCATGCCGGTCTTGTTGGTTTCAAGCACGCCGTTGCGATAGATGCGCATGGCGTTGGCGTTCGAGCTGGCCACAAGCGCGTAGTGGGTCCAGTTGCTCACGGTGCCGGACGGGTTGGGATAGGAGAGGCGGCCGGCGGTGGAGGCGTTGCCAAAATCCCAGTAGGTGGTGCCGTTGGTGTAGCTGACGTGGGCCAGCAAGCGGTTGGTGAAGTGGTCCGGCTGGAGCGTGAAGGCGGCATGCTCATCCAGCGCATGGGCGTAGGCCCAGAACTCGACGCTGACCTCGTTGGTGGGCGCAATGGCGCCGAAGTTGGTGACGTTGACGTATTGGTTGACGCCGTTGAAGGAGAGGGCGTTGCCAAACGTGGCCGGCTGCGCCTGGGCGCGCGGGGCGGGGAGGAGCAAGGCGGCGAGGGCGAGGAGGAGAAGACTGGGGAGACGAGGAGACAGGGAGACAGGGAGACAAGGAGATGAGGAGCGGGCGGCGAAGGTGGGGCGAGACTCTGTCGAGCCGTGTTCATGCCCGCTTCCGACTTGGCTCGACGGAGTCTCGCCCCACCGCGCCCGGCGGAGCGCCGAGCTCCAGCTCGGCGTGTTGGGAGCGGCCACCCACGCGCAGAGCGGGAGCTCTGCGCTCCGGGGCGCGGAAGGGTTGGGCGAAGTTTTCATCGGAGTATTCCCGTCAGCCCCGGCCGGCACACCGCCGCCATCCCGAACGCGTCGAGGAAAATGTCTGACGCCAGAAAGGGAAACCGTTTCCACTCGGCCGTTCAAGGCAATTGCACCCTCCCGCCGCACGCGGCCGGTGGTTCGGGCAACGACGTTGTCCCATTACTGAGAACAGCCGGTGCGCGCCGCGGAGGCGCGGAGGAGATCAAGCGCGGCGAAGAGTCTTCCGTCCGCTCACCAGGACTTTTCCTTCCGCCAACGCCCGGATCGCCGCCGGATACAACTGGTGCTCGGCCTCCTGAATGCGCGCGTGCAACGTCTCCGCCGTATCGTTGTCGAGCACCGGGACGGTTTGTTGCGCGATGATTGGCCCGCTGTCCACTCCCTGGTCCACGAAATGCACCGTGCAACCGGTCACCTTCACGCCGTAGTCCAGCGCCTGCCGCCACGCTTCGAGGCCGGGGAACGACGGCAGGAGCGAGGGATGGATGTTGATCACCCGCCCGGCGAAGGCGTGGAGGAACTCGCCCTTCAGGATGCGCATGAAACCCGCGAGCACGACCAGATCAATGCGCGCCTCGCGCAACGCCGCGATGTAAGCGGCCTCCGCCTCCTCATCGAGCTTGGTGCGGAATTTTCCCGGTGCGATGAACGGCGCGGCGATCCCCTGCTCCTTCGCCCGCGCGAGGATGCCGGCGTCCGCCACGTCGCTGAGGACCACCGCAACCTCCGCCGGAATTTCGCCGCGCTCGCACGCCTCGGCCACGGCGACGAAGTTGGAGCCTTTGCCCGAGCCGAGCACACCAAGACGGAATTTTCCCGAGCCGTTCATGCGCGCCTTTCCTAACAGAGCACTCTGGAAATGCAACGCCACCCGTGCATACTCCGCCCCGCGAATCATGAGCGCCACTGACGCCCCAAGCCTCCTCGAAGCCA
>Ga0247727_10019419_pt1 | contig 10533 bp, 22 predicted proteins | sample WisWelCaveWW1625_FD_202498 | JGI IMG/M metagenome (GOLD analysis project Ga0247727, IMG submission 202498) | Biofilm microbial communities from Wishing Well Cave, Virginia, United States - WW16-25 | ecosystem: Environmental > Aquatic > Deep subsurface > Groundwater > Cave microbial mat | place...
ATTTCATTATGCAATATTCCTTTGCTGTTTGTTGCAAAATTACTCATACATCTACCTCAAAAAAGTTAATTGTTCCTGTCAGAATCATTCCTGAAACAGAACATTTGGCTTGCATAAAAACATGATTTCCTGATTCAGCAGATATTGTTGATATAAATTCTCTTGATATTGTTTCATTGTTTGAAATAGAATCAAAATAAACTATTTTTCTTATTGTATTTCCGCTTGGATGTGTTGTTTCTACTATCAAACGAATTTGAACAACTCCGACTGTTAATAAAGAAGCATTAATTCCCGTAATATACATTCTTTTTCCACGTGTCACGTGATGAAGACAGCTAAAGAATTCATTTTCACCAGGCAGAATTGTAAAATATGTTGTTCCTCCCGCATCTTTTAATGAGATTGTCCCTAAATTAGAATTGTTACTTCCCACTTGAATTACTTCAAATCTTTCACTATGCCTTATATTTGTTGCAACAGTATCTACTGGCGTTGTTCCATTTAAGGATATTATTTCCTCAAATGGATTATAATTATCATCTAAATAAAATAATCTTATCTTTTGTGCCCCTGTTCCTGTTAAAGTATCATTTGCATTGTCGCTTACAAAAGTTATTCTTCCTTGTGCGGGTATATGAACAGTTGGAATTCCAGATGATATTAATTTAAAAGCAGTAGTGCTTGTATTGCTGTCTATTGCGAATCTGAACTCTTGTGAAAACTTTCTTGAAAAATCATCTGCCATTATGCCTTATCCCTCCATTCCACTAAATAGGATAACATTTTTTTATTTGCCGCTAATGCTTTTGCTTTCAAGACAAAACTTGTTGTGAAATAAACTGGTTGTGGTGATCTCCAATGAAAATGTGTTTTTGCCCTGCTTGTCGCTATCGAACTCGGATTTCCTTCTAAAGTATCTAAATCATATTCTGCAGGAGTTCCCAGATGAGCCATCACAACTCTGAATATTTCAACTCCATCAAGAACTATAATCATTTCAACATCTACTGTATCAAAATTAATTGATACATAATTTACTGCTCCTTCATCTGTAATTGTAAGTAAAGTTGTATCTGTTGATATAGGTAATGCAATATCTGTAGCTGAAGTTTGAAATCTTGCTTTCCATAAAGCAATTTCCGATGCACTTGTTGTTATACTGACAGGTACGGGGTTTGCTGTTGTATTGGAAATAAAAGCATCTGTTGTTAATCTTTTGAATGTATCTATATCACTTCTAACGTCTGCAAGATTTGTACCATCACCATCTCGGATTCTTATTTCTTGTATTCCAGAAGGAGTAGTATTTACATTTAAACTTCCATCTGGATTTACTTTTGTTTTATTCGCAGGCGTGGTTGGATCTACTAATTTGAATTCTTCTATTGCTGATCCTGTTGAAGCCATTCCCATTATGATCCCTCTATAATTCTAACTATTGTAGTTCCCGTAGTTACGAGCCCATAAATAGTTACATTATTTGTTATATCAAAAGCTATTGATGTATTTCTTGGAACTAAATAACCATTAGAAGTTGTAACTGATGAATCACCTATAAAAAGATTTTGTGCTCCATCGTTGAATATGACTATGACTTTTCTGTTTGTTAATGCTGTTGCTGGCAATGCTGTTGCAGTTGTTCCTACTATGATTGCAGTAGATTTTACTGCAATGTTTATTGATTGACCAAAAGTGACTGGATCTCCAGTTTCATTGACAACAAAGACTCTTCTTGCATCTGCTGGATCTTGCCAGGCTATTTGCTCATGGTTTAGAAGTCCTTCTCTTACCATTTTACACCTGAGTTATGTTTATTTGAATATCCTTTTGATCCTTAAGCGGCTCTAACAATTCTATTGTTCTGACTTTTGGCAGGAACTCTAATTTGAATGATTCTAAATTTGGTATTATGTCTTTTGATAATTGTGTGCAATAAACAATATAATCCCCCATTGTTACATATAATGTAAGCATTTCAGGAGTTTCATGATAGAAGATAGGGTGTCTAAATACTTCTTCTGTTTGATCTCTGAGGATTTTATTCAGTATTCTTTTAAAATCATCAAAGCTTATTATGAATATCATTTTTTCTTTTTAGATTTTATTATAGGTATTTCCTGTTTTGGTTCTTCTACTTGTTCTTCAGCAAGCCATTCTACAATAATTTGATTATCTGGATGCTCTAAAAGAGCCATATCGATATTGACTGTTTTATCATCAACATCATATACTTGTCCTCCATTCAGCATCATCGTTTCGCTAAAACAATATAGCGCATTTCCTTTCAGTTTAAATTTTCTGCCCATTTCATTTACCTCTCATTACCCTTTATTTAAGGATAATTAAATGTAGAGGGTAAGTTAATACCCTCCACTATTAAAAAAATTCTTATGGTGTACTTAAGTTATCTATAATAACTTGAGAATCAAATCTTTTCATAACGAATGTTCCGTATGTTTTGAACCATCCGCCCTGAACGTCTGATCTTGTACTTGCGTCTGCTCCAGTTATAGGAACGTGAGTAGCATCTACTCCATCCAATACTCTGAATTCAACATTATCCATATCAAGCAAATACATTGCATTATCTACATGTGAAGCTGTTCTTACTGTTCCATTCCATGTAACTCCATTTTTGTCCATGAATCTTGAAGATACGATAGGTATTCTCTTATATTGAGAAACGCTGAATCCTCCTTCTAATTCAAGTGTTCCAGTAAATCTCTGTTGTGCTTGAAGTAGCTGATTGATTTTATCGTGTCTTTCTGGTGAACAGAAGAATATTCTTTTAGCTCCTTTTGCTCCTCTTTTATCGGAAGCAGTTATAGATGAATCCAAATGAGCGAGTGTTAAAGCTGCTGTAGTTGTTGGTGCAGCGTGTACAACTTGTACATCTAACTCATCTCTTGCAGCTGCTCTTGCAACACCGTAAACAGTGTTTGTTGAGCCATAAGCTGCGTTGCTGTCCATTAATTGAATTAATCCATCGTAAGCTCCAGATAATCCGTAAGCTACTGTATCGCTTCCGCAGATGAATACTTTTTCTTCTGCTATGACAAGTGCTGCAACTGTATTTCTTGCTTCATCTTCAAGTGCATTGTAATATGAAGAACTTCCTGCGATGTGCATGTTTGTAACTTCATAATCTGCTCTTATTGATTTAGCTAATGCTGCTAATTGTGTTCTCTTGGAAGGTTGCGGTGTTCCAGTTCCTCCTTCTGAGTAGAATGCAACTCTGCTGTTTTCGAAATCAGTTGTCACGTTCCAAATGTATGCTAATTGATCGTGTGGTTTTCTTGAAACCATAGGTCTCAAATCAACTGATCTGTTTACTGCATCTACCATGATGCTGTCTATTCTTTTATTAATTTCAGCTCCTCCATGTGCACTTGCAACAACACCTACTGTGTTGGATGAAGTTTGGAGAGCTGCTCTTACTTGTAATAATGGTTCGTCCATTGACATTTTAATTACCTCGTTTATTTATTTTTACCAATAACCAAATCCTGAGAATTCTGTCTTAATCTCGCCCTTTTAGCGTGTGGATAAAGATTGTGAGTGGCAAATTCGCCCTGAAGTGCAATCGCTTCTCCAAGTGAAAGCTTGTTTACATTAGCAACAAATTCTTCTCTGCTTGATGTAGATACTGCTGATTCGGGAGAAACTATTCCCTTTGGCGCAAATGATTCTTTTGGAGTGGTCATTTGTTTTTTCATATCTTCAATCGTTTTTTGCATAGATTCCATTTGAACTTTGTAAGCATTCTTTTCCTCTTCGACTTGTTTTTGCTTTTCTTCCTGCTTTTTTGTCTCATCTTGTGCGATCTTATTTTTTAAACTCTCAAGTTCTTTTTTAAGCATTTCTGCTTCATTGTTTGTCTGTTTTTCTTCTGTCATTTTCTCACCTTTTTGTTCCTGTGATGCCCTAAATTCCATCATGCTTCTCATAGCAACTTCTACGATGCTATTTTGAGGCAATGCTGGCTGTCCTACGAAACTAAATCCGTAAAGATCAACATCATCAATAACTGTAACATATTCTCCGTTTCTAAATTCTTCAATTACATTTCTCGGAGTGAAATTAATTGAGATTCCATTAATGAATCCGTGCTGAATAGAATTCCATACTGCATCAAAGTATTTAGGATCTAAATCACGATAAAAAGGATTTAATCTTGTATCTATGAATAATCCTTTATCATCAATTTTCAAATCCACTACTTTTGCAAATGTAATGTCTGTTTGTTTGACTAAATCTGTTATTTGTGTCGCAACTGGAGAGATATCCACTCCATTATTTACAAGCTGATGCTGTAATGTATTGAGAAGACTTCTTATGTTAATCAATGCAGCAGTCTGATGTTCTGCATCAACAAAAACTTTCTTCATTTTTGCCTGTTCTGCCATTGATCTTATTGCGTTTTCCGTAAACAGTGATCTAAAAGAAGCTGTAGAGCCATCTCTATTACGACTAAATTTATAAAGATCCACCATATTGGGGATACTTGCATATCCTCTTACGATATATTCTTTTTCCTTTTGTTCATTAAAAGAAGTTCTTACTTCTATTTTATCACATACAAATTCGTAACTCATTTTTTTGCTCCTTTTTTCATCATCATTTGCTTAGGCATCATTTTCTTATGTGCTTTAAGCATATCTTTCTCTTCCATTCCATGTTCTGTCCTTAGATCCATCATTTGCATTGATGCTGGTTTGAACATTGGAGACTGCATCTCATTAATGACTGATTGAGCAAAATTTGGCGGAAGAAAATCTTTTCTTGGTTCTTTTGCCATATTAATATCCCTCCTTTGAATTTTATTTCTTCTTGATCGTGATAGTGCTATTGCAATAGCCTGTTCTCTCGGCTTTCCTGAATGTACTAACTCACTGATATTAGCTGATACTACTGCTTGCGATTTACCTTTTTTAAGAGGCATCTTTTAATACCTCCTCGTATTGATCAACTGGTTCTATATACCATTTAGCCGATCTTGTTTCCATTTGTTTTTGTTCTAACTTCTGAGCTCCCTCTTCTGAAACTCCTTTCTCATTTAGATTGTTTGACATCTTGTCTGTTTTCTTATTCATTCGTTGGCGAGAAGGCATCAAGTCTTTATTCATGACTCCCATTTCAATGAATGAGGTTTCAGGAAGTGTGTGAAATCCTTTCTTTCGTAAATATGATATGATTGTTTCAGAATCCATTCCCATATCTTTCATCTGTCTTGCAACTGTTATGATTGCTGTTTCATCTGCAAGACTTGGTGGATTGAATCTGAATTTAACTGAAGTTAATCCCAATTTAGGCAAAAGTTCTTTGTTGATTTGAGATGAGATAATTGACTGTATTTTTCTTACTCTTGTTTCAAATGGAATGCTCATTGCTTCTGAAGAACTTCTATTTGAATTATCAGGCAATCCTACGAATATAGGTGGAACTCTTGTTACCATTAAGACTTCTTCTCTTAAGAATTTTAGAATTTCTAATAATCCGCCATTGAATTCAGGAACGAGCATTTTAACATCTGCGTCTCCTGTTGCTATAATGTCTGATCCTGGATTTCTTTTTGCTCTTATTAAATTTGCAATATAAGCTTCTCTTTGCTCTCTTGAAGCTGTTTTAAGAACGTGCAATGCTTTTGGAGGTAAATGCTTGAATATTGACTGTAAATATTCATTGGCGAGAATTTTAGAAACAAATGATCTGCTTATAGGTTTTAATGGGGAATAGGATTCAACTTTGTTTCCTATCCATTTTAATCTGAAATAAATAACATCTTCGGGAGCAAAACTGACTTCTGTTGCTTTTTTGCCCTGAGGCTTTTGAACATAGCCAAGAATCTTTCCATGAACATCGTATGTGATAGCCATCTCTGTTGGAGGCAGAGGATGAATCTCCCATTTGTCTGTCCTTACTATCTCCATGAAACTATTTCCATAGAGTATTAGCTGGTAAATTATATTATCAACTACTCTGTCAAAATCAAGAACATCGTCAAATAGTTTTTGAGCTGATTCTGTTTGTCTGGCATTAGTGCCAGTTAAAGTGTATCCATTAGCTGTTGCCACATCAACGGTCAGATCCAACGCTGTCGCTAAGACTGGATCATTTTCCATCATATCGAGATGTACTCCTGCCAGTATGTCTGCTGATAAATTATAGGTATTCCCTGGAGTTTCGAAATATTTTTCTACTACTGCAGTGGATGACCTTATGTCTATAGAAGACTCTGGGGTGATAACTCGCATTGTAGAGACAAACAACTAATTAGATACCTTTATAAAGATTTCGTAGTATATAAATCTTTCGGTCAGTTGTATAACTTTTTAGCCTATATAAGTAGTTGGAGTTTTATTTTCGTATTCTGAAACATCTGCACCAAGCTCTTTTAATCTTTCTATTGCTTTAACATAATTCTCTGTTATTCTTTCCTGCTGTGATTTTCTTTGAATTGAATCTGTTTTTAGTTTTCTTACTTTTCTTTTTGTATCCAATTCAATTTCTCTCTTGGCAAGCTTTTCCCAATCTTTTGTAGTTTCAAACTCAAATTTAGGATCAACTACTTTTAAACCCAAAAGTTTAACTCTACAGCTTTCTTTTACTATTGCTATCTCTTCTTCCTGATCTTCAAAATAATCGAGATTGTTTTTGTAAATATCCATCCATTGTACGATGTTATTTTTAATATCTACTGTCTCTTCATCTTTTGCTTGTTTTTCCTTTTGTTCTTCTTTCTTTGCTGCCATAAAACTTTTCATTTCACCACCTTGTTTCCGCCTTTATATTTGCCCATACTTTATCTTCTCTCACAGAATGTCTTTCCATTGTGCTGGGATGAGAATAATCAAGCACAGTGCTTTCTACTCCCTGACTATCTTCAGATATAAAGGGAAGTGTACTCATCATAAAGCTGTCAATTCGGTCATCAAAACCGCTTCTTGGTTTTTTTATTGAGACATTGATCTCCTTTCTTATTTCCTGCAAAGCCTTCATTTCTGTTATTAATTCAGGAATATTGGGATATTTGATTCTGTTTCTGTTAAGCCAGTTTCTGAATTGGTAATAACCAGTATTACGGTTATAGCCATCTTGGCTTGCTTTATTTTGTTCTGATCTGAAATTAAAGAGTTCTATAGGCAATCCTTGATTTCTCATTCTTTGATTGATAGAATTGCCCTGTGGACAATCATCTGCGATTATCTTAACTGTCTTGAACTTTAACATCAATTCCTTAATATCTGAGTATATCATGTTATCATCTGAATCAAGCGGATAAGAATATTGATAAATTAATTTAACTTTCTCGTCAGTATCCAAAGTTGAGATAGTAATGACTGTATGACAGTTAGTCATACCATAATCGAGACCTATGCAGCAGGGAGTGGTCTTCCAATTATTCTGCTGCTGAAAGTCTTTCAATACGCCAGCATCTACTTTTTCTGAATTGAAGAAAGCATCTGCATCTACCGTGAATAAAGCGTTATATTCTTGATCAAAGTGTCTTGTATCCCCATTTAGTTTAGATTGTTCATATTTTTCTTTTATCATTTTTCTCTGATCTTTGTTTTCACAAACTGTCCAGGGAAACCATAATCTCTCATATTCGTGTTTAGATAATTTATCAAAGGGATCAAACAGATCAAACCACATCCCAGATTGTCCCTTTGGAGTAGAAGTAAGTATTATTCTCCCCGCAGTAGAGGAAACTGTTGGTTCTATGTCTTCTTGGAAAGTTATGTCATCCACACCAGCAGCTTCATCTATGATAACAACATCTGCTGTTTCTCCTCTTATTGCTCCAGTGGGAGGAAAGCATTTGATTGTGCATCCGTTGCTAAATGTAGCAACTTCAAGATTATTCGCCCCATACGGATCTAATCTATTTGAAATGTAATTCTTTTCTCCCATTGTATTTTTCATCCAATTATCACCTATAACAATGAGTTTTTTAATTTCAAGCATCAGTTTCTTTGCCTGATCATCTGATCTTGATACAATGCACACTTTTGTATTTTTATGAATACCTGATGGAAACTTATTAAGTATAGCTGCCCATAATGCTATGGTTGCAACAGATATAGATTTACCAATTTGTCTTGAAGAACATATTGCTAATCTCTTAAATAAATTGCTTTTTTTATATATCTGATGCTGAAAAGTATATGCCTTAATGCCTAAAATATGATAAGAAAAATAAGTAATTTCTTCTTCTGCCCTTTTCAGATCAATCTCTCCACTTTCAGGAGGTTTGCATATTTTGTTCCTTTCATCTATGTAATTAGGATAAATCTTAGTATATTCCATTATATGAGTATATCAACTAAAGCACAATATGTCTTTCCATATTTCCTTACGTGCATGATATTAGCAAATTTACAATCAGGATATTCTTTTTTTATATAATCCCATACTTGCTGTTTAATAGATTCTAAAGGAAATACTTCCCATTTGAATTGTTTCTTTGGGATTTTAATTTCTATATCTACTAAATTCTGAACATGATATTTCTGCTTATGATTAAAAGCTATAAGCAACTGGGGCATCTTGTCTATTGGTACTTTTCTGTCTTTCATTTTTAATTATATATTTTCTAACTGCTGCTATGAATTTAGGATCTTTCTGTGCTTCTCTTATATCATCTATTAATTCTCGAGCTTTCTTTTTCATGTGTATAAATGTGTATGTATTTGTATGTATAAACTTTAAGTTTCTATATGTAAACTTTTAGTATATAGTTATATACTATCAGTTAAAGTGGCTTAATTTAACTTCTTCATCATTTAAATGATTTCTTAATTCTTCTAAGATCTCTGCTGCTTCTTTGCCTACTCCTTTATCATTTCTTCCATATTTTAGATATTCTCTAATCTTAGAGAACACTTCAAACTGAAAACATGCTAAGTCTGTTCCTTTTGATGCGCATTCAAATTCTGAATTTTCTTCAGGAAGATTAAATGTTAATGTAGCTTTCATTTATATAAATCTCCAACCTAAAGCCCACCATATTAATATCCATTGAATTACTCCAGCATACAATGTTGACCAAAAGTTATAGTTCTTTTGTGGTAAATTGTGTTTATTTGAAGTATACAATAAATTAATTGCAGTTAAGATATATAATATAATCAATGCTATGTTCATTTTTCTTCTATATCCTCCAATAAGACTCTTTCTAATTCACCAAATTCGGCATGTAAGAACAATCCTGCAACTCGTCCTCCATACCTATTGATTACATGATCATAAATATACTGAGAAGCTTTTCCATAGATTGGCTTATCAGATCTAAAGTCTCTATCCTGTAAGAAGTAATACGTATCGTGTAATACTCTGAGAGAACTTATTTCCCGCTTAATTAATTTTTTGTAGTCTTTTTCCATATTCATACCCCCAATAGGCTATAACTGCTATTATTGCCATTGATATTGCTATCAACCAATAATCAGTCCCAATGCTAATCCTATCAAGAACCATAGAATATTCTCTGTTTCAACATCTAATTTCATTTTCTTATACACCATCTTAAGTAATAGTATTATGGTAAAAAGTAATAATGCTAAAAACAACCATATTCCTAACGCCAGGAAAATGATCGGCATAAACCATATTGTTAATATCAACAAAATGGTTAGTATAATGTATCTTATCATTTTATTCTTCTCCATTTAGAATGGATATGATTACCAAATTGTATTTCTATATCCTCTCCAATTTCCGCACTCACCATTGAATCAAATACTAATGCGAACTCAAATAGGAATTGTCTTCCTAATGAGATTATTGTATTTCGTTTAGTAACCTTTTTAGTTACTCTTTGATTCCTAACCATTGTTTCATATACTCTTTAAATTCATCATAAGATAAATATTCTGTATGACCATCTTCAATGATATTCTTGCTCATAATATTCTTGTTCTCTTTTTGTTTCTTCTTCATCTTGTTGTTTATAACCTACCTCAAACCATTCAACATATCTTTCATCACCGAAAAAGGCTTTAGGTTCATAATCTTCAACTCTAATCTTCTTTGAATTTGTTATAAGCTGTAACATCTATCATCACTTTGTCCTTGTTCTCTCTTATTTGAATAACGTCTCTTTTAAGTTTCACCAGATGTTTTGCTAATTCTATTTCTAATTCTATTGCTCTTACATAATTCCTGTCTCTAAGAGGGTTCGTTCCTTTTGCAGTTAGCTCTATTTCAAGGTCTATAATCTGTTTTTTTAGTTTAGCTGCAACATTTAGAAGATTATTCTCAGTTTGAACTATTTCTACTTTTATGTCTTCAAGTGTTTTAGCAGGTAGGTTATCCATTTTAGCAGACATATTATCCATATACATCTATTTATAAACTTATCTACTATATAAATCTTTCTATTATTGAACAGCTAAGAGTGATGATGAGAAGAAGTCATATACAAACAGTCATAACAGATACTCATCTCATTCGTCTCTTTCTCACTTTTCACTATTCCGCACATTAAACATCTTTTTACCATTGTTCCATTCTAAGTTTAATCCATAA
>Ga0247727_10019420_pt1 | contig 10533 bp, 12 predicted proteins | sample WisWelCaveWW1625_FD_202498 | JGI IMG/M metagenome (GOLD analysis project Ga0247727, IMG submission 202498) | Biofilm microbial communities from Wishing Well Cave, Virginia, United States - WW16-25 | ecosystem: Environmental > Aquatic > Deep subsurface > Groundwater > Cave microbial mat | place...
ATCTTGCACGCCATTGCCGCAAGCGCGCTGCGATTGCGGAACCCCGTGCCGTAAAGAATCAGAAAGACCTGATCAGTGGCATTTCCCAAATCGGGGCCAAGATCAATCGGTTTGGCGACGAACCGGTTCTGTGCCTGATTGAACTCCGCAATCGGCTCATAGCTCTGCGTCCCATCAGCCTTCACTCTCAACGCCACGCCCGCCGCCACGCCTTGCCCGCTCGCGTTGGCCGAAACCAGCCCCGGCGCGACCGCCGCAATCTGCACGACGCCGGTTGAGACTTTGCCGTCGCCGCTCGTGATCGTCACCGTCGCCGCTCCCGCAGCCGTCCCCGCCGGGATCAGATAGTTGACCTGCGCTGGCGCGACGAAGAACAGCGGCGCATCGCGCTCGACGCCCGCGCTATCACGCACCAACACCCGAGTCCCAGCCAACGTCGTCGGCAACGGCAACGAAGTCGCCACCTGCGTCCGCCCGTCGGTAAGCCCCGCGCCGAAGGCGGCCACGATGGATTCGCTCGCCAACTCCGCGCCGCCGTGAGCTTTGCCGCCGAAACGCTCGCCACTGCCGCCGTCTGCGTGATCGGCGCCGTCTGCCCCGCGACGTTGAGCGTACCGCTGCGCCCCTGCGCGCTCGTGTTCGGCGCGACGTTGAAAGCCACGCTGCCGCTGCCTGTCCCGCTCGCACCCGCCGTAAGCGTGATCCAAAGCGCCTGGCTGGTGACCGCCCACTCGCAGCCGTCGGCGCAAGTCACCGTCACACTGCCGCTCCCGCCTGCCGCCTCATAGCGCGCCCCATCGGTCGGTAGACGCAAGGGCGCGACCGCGTAACTGCACGTCGTCACGCTCAGGCGCAGCGTGTAATCGCCCGCGCTCATCGGCTCGAACGAAGTGACTTCAATCGTGTAGGCGCCGCTCGCGGGGAGCCGGAAGAAACCGCTGCCCGCCGGGATGCGCGCGTTGAGCGCGTCGCCGCCATCGTCATCTTCGGCCAACACCGCGCCGTCCGGCCCGATCAGGTAGAGGTAGGGATCAAAGGCCGTCGAGTTGAGCGAGAGCGCCACCAACTGCCCCGCCGCGCCGGTGAAGGTGTAGCGGTCTGAAGCGTAGGCCAAACTCTCCAGCACGAGCGAGCCACAATCGTTGGCGCTGAGCGAACCATTGACCGGCTGCCCAGCGCTGATGGGCGCGGCGGTGCAAGACCGCCCGGCTTGCGTGACGGTGAAGGTTTGGTCGGCGATGTTGATTACGCTAGCGCGTGAGTTAGGACTGAAGTTAGCCGCGACCTAGATAAACGAGGATTGGCGTGGTCAGGACAGGCAGGGATTGATCTCAGGCGCGCTGTTCTTTCCACTGCATAATCCTGGCGTGAATCTCATCAATGCTCGCCTCTCTCCAGTAATCCTTGATCTCAGCGACCGAATCACCTTTCCCGCGTTCGAGCAGGACGACGAATTGGAGGGCTTGCGGCAAACCCGGATGTTTGACCAGCGCCTTCCAGACTTTCCGCAGCAATCCGGTGTTTTCGCGCCGCATAAATCACTCTCCTGCCGCTTGCAACACACGGCTATACAACCCCGGAGCAACCCAGAAGCCGCTGTGCCTGAGCGCATCCAGCAACGGTTTAACTGCTGGAATCAAGCCATGCTGTTTAGCGTCAATCAACACGCCAAGCACTCCCAGCACGCGCAGCCCGAACCGCTCAGCCACCGCGCGCCCGCGCCGTTCATCCATCAATACCAGATCGGCGGCCAGTTCTTGCGCCAACGCGATGGTCTCCGCCTCTCCTTCATCAAGCTCCAGCCGCAACGCTGTGACCAGCAGGCGATTGGCGACCGGCTGCGTTTCGATCCAGCCGAGCGATTGCACGACGGCGCCGGGATAGATGCCACCATCAGCGGTCAACTCACGGAAGACCGCTTCCGCGATGATGACGCGCTGATGAATCTGGCGCAGCAAATCCAACTGGCCGATGGCGGCCAGATTGGTGAGCGGTGAAGTATTGCTGATGACGATCACGGTAGTTTCAACTCCGCCAGGGTTTGCAGATCAGCTTCAAATTCAGCCACACCGTAATGCAGCGGAATCTGCCGGCTGGCGAGGAGTTGTTGAAACTGCCATTGATTCATCCCCGCCAGATGGCTGGCCTGGCCGAGCGTCAACTTCTCGCGCTGAAACAGCGCCACCGCCAGTTCCTGGATCAACTCCGTCGCGGTCATCCGCGTGGTGTGCAGGATTTCGTCAGGGATTACCAAGCTCATTGTCTTACTCCATTTGAAGATCGGGCGCGTTACGCCGCGCCAGCACAAGGGTAAACAGGCAGCGTGCGAAGAGCAACAGGACGCGAGCGCAAAAGACTAAGGAGTCCACTCACCTACTACAACACGCATATCACTATCCCAGCCGTGGTCATCCGGCGTGTGGTTGAAGCGTGAGGTAGAGCGACAGTTAAAACTGGAACTGCCCCACCAACCGCCGCGTAGCACGCGACTGCTCCCACTTGTCGGACCTTTCGGATTGTCGAGGACCTTCTGCTTGTAGTAGTCCTTGTCGTACCAATCCTGCACCCATTCCAAGACGTTGCCGTGCATATCGTATAAACCGAAAGCATTCGGTTTCTTCTTTCCGATAGGAAGGGGACCAGGGTACCTGACGGAACCCCCGCGGGGACCCACACCCAAGATGGGGCCTACGTCATACCAAGCGTACTCGCCATGCAAATTCGCGTCATCTCCGAAACCGTACTTGCTTTGCGAACCGGCGCGGGCCGCATACTCCCACTCTGCTTCGGCCGGCAAACGATAAGCTTTGCCGGTCTTGTTCGATAGCGATTGACAGAACCTCACCGCATCATCCCATGACAAGGAGTGGACAGGTAGATCAGCACCCTTGAAGCTGCTCGGATTGCTGCCCATCATTGCTTGCCACTGAGCCTGCGTCACTTCATACTTGCTGATGGCGAACGCATTTACTTTCACCTGATGCTTCGGCATCTCGTCTGCCGCATCATCGCCCAAAACCGACATGCCACCATCCGACCCCATCACGAAGGTGCCGCCGGACAATTGAACCATCTCCAGCTTCACGCCATGCCCCAAATCATCCGTGAACGATTGCAATGCGGCAGTCTGCGATGCAGGTGGTGTGGGCGAATCGGCAACGGTCGGCGTCGGCGCTAAGTTCAAGGATGTTGACTCAGAACTTGCTTTAGCGGGCGCGGAAGAATTGCGGCTCAAGAACATCACCAAGCCAATCGCCAAAGCCAGCACGACGCCAGCCGCCACATACTTCCGACGATTACTGCGCGGATGCGCGATGTCGGATGGGTTGATTGGCTGATCGGGCGAATTGGCGCCTGGCGGTTCGGCGGGCTGGGGATCAATCTTGATCGTCTGCCGATCAAAGATAGATTTACTTGCCTGCCGCAAAGTTTCACGCATCTCCGCCGCTGTTTGATAGCGTTGCGCCACGTCTTTCTGTAAAGCTCGCGCAATCACTTCCTGCAATTGAGCCGGGACGTCCGCAGGCAAGGGATCAGGCGGTTGGTTGAGAATCGCGTGGATCAACGAGGCGTCATCCGTTTGCGGGAAAGGCAGGCGGCCGGCCAGCATCTGATACAAAATCACGCCCACTGCCCACAAGTCGGCTTGCTTGTTCCGCACGCGGCTGAAAGTCTCCGGGGACATGTACGGCAGCGTGCCGGCAATGTGATGGGTGGATTGAGACGATTTGAGCACGCGGGAGAGGCCGAAATCGGCCAGACGCGGGGTCGCGCCTTGCAGCAGAATGTTGTCCGGCTTGAGGTCGCGGTGAATGATGCTTTGCTCGTGCAGATGTTCCAGCCCGGACAACATGCCCAGCGCCATCTCGATGGCGGCGTCCATCGAGGGCGCGCGCCCGCTGTGGCGCCGGAGCCAATGCTTCAACGAGCCATCGCGGGCGTATTCGCTGACGATGGCGAGATGACCGTCGTAAACGTCGGCTTCGATAATCGGCACGACGTTCGGATGCCCGCTGGCAAGCTTCCAGACTTCAGCTTCCTGCTTGATCGCCGCGACATCAACCTCATCGCTCACCGCGAATTTGACGGCGAGTTGCGGCGAGACAAGCGCGGCGTGTCTTTCCGCCAGCCAGACTTCGCCGAAAGCGCCATGACCGAGTTTCTGAATGAGTTTGTAAGGGCCGATGATGTCATTCGGGCGCAGCATAGGGCGATCTCCTCAGGCAAATTCAAGAAAGTTGGGCGGCGCGTAAAAGCCGCGCTTGCGTAACGGCTCCGGCGCTTGCGTCTCACACAATTCACGCAGACGTTTCATGCTCGCTGCTGCTTTGAGTAGATAAATCGGCTCCGGTAATGCGCCAACATCCTCCGTCCACGGCGGCGGCGCTTGGCGCAAACGCAAAGCAAGCAATTCCACCAGCGATGCGGCGGCGGCCAGGAGTCGTGAATCATTCGTTTGCGGCTTCGGGCACTCGCTCAGGTTCGGATTCTCGCGCAACAAGTCTTGCGTCAAACTGCGGAGCAGCAAGCTCTCCCCATTGAGCGCGGCTTCGGCCAGTTCTTCAATTAGCGCCATAAAGCGTCTCCCACAAATCTGCGAAAGCATACTGCGCTTTCAATTCATCGCCCGGAACCAAATACGGCTCGACAGCTTGCCAGATATCATCGCGGCTGCCGGACATCTCTTGCAACAAGCGGCGCGCATCAGCGATGTCAACATCGTCGCGCCAGGCCGATAACTTCATCGCCAGCAGTTGCGCCGTCGAAGGGCTGCGAACCTCAATGCCCGGAGCCGAGAACACGACCGGGCCTGGACTGAGTCCGATCAGAAAACCTTTCGCTCCGTCATTCAGCCAATCATCCGGCCAGCCCCGTTCATCTGCGACAACTTGAGCCAGTTCTCGCACCACGCCAACTTCGCTTGGCGCGAGGATAATGGCATCCACATCACGCGTAGACTCGCGCGCTTCGTAAACCAACACCATCAAAGCTCCGCCAACCAGCGCCAACTCGATCTTCGTGCCGCGCGCTTCGGCCAGTTGTCCCAGTCGTTCCAGCGCCTCGATGATTTCGTGTCGGGTGATGGTTGCCATCGAACCTCATCCTCTCAAGCCGCCGCGAATTCGGTGTAAGCGCGCATCTCCGGTTCGTGGAAGGCGAGCACGATGTCTTCTTTGGGCACGCCCGCTTCGACCAATTCGGTGGCGATGCCGTCTTCCGTCCAGTCCTCTTCGATCCAGAACTTGCCGTTGCGGATGCGCGCGCAGAAGGTGATGCCGTCAATGCGTTCATCCCCCGACCAGCCCACCGTGAGCCACAGGTAATTGTCCCGCTCCTCGTCAATGATGAGTTCAGCGTCCACGCCGGGAACGGGCCGCCGGTTGACCAGTTCGAGATGCCTGGACAGGATTTGTTTGAGCAGTTGGCGATACTTGGCTACCTTATCCATTGGACGATTTCCTCCGTTTCCAAATTGACGACCAGGAGCGCAAGCTGAAACCGCTCCGCAATCGCTTGCACGGCTTTCTGACGAAAGTATTTCGCGTAGATGCGATCACCGATGGCGAGATAGAGCTTGCGGTCAGGCTCTGTCAGTTCGAGCAGTCCGAGATAGAGGTTGTACTGACCGAGCGCGAGTTTGAAATCCTGCGTGCGTGAGTGGCCGATGAAGCTTTTGATTTCGACGACTATTTTGCGGCCCGCGCGCTCAGCGGCAATTACGCGTTCGGCGGCGAGATCGGCCTGGAGTGTCATCTCTTCGTAGCGAATAGTGTAGGGGTCATCCGTGATGTCCCAACCATCCTTGATGAGCGCATTCTTTACCGCATTGGGGATTTTATCCAGCCTGGCCATGGCGGAAGTATAAGCTCGGTCCTGTCAGGTGGCAATCACACGCGATGGCGTTGTCATACCAGCCTTGATTGGCGAAGAAGCTGCTCGCGTCTTCTCGCCTTGGGCCGCATTCGGTTTGGAAGGCGGCGAGCGCACTTGGAGAAGAGCACCGTGTTGAAGCTCAGGTCAAATTGGCGTTGGGCGCCTGTCCCATCCACGTGCCCGCGTCGCCGCTGCTGGTCGAGCGTAAGACCGCGTGCAGGCCGTCCTGGAAATCGCCTTCGGCAATGCTTGCGGATGAGGCGTAGACGACGCTTTGATCGGAGGGCGCGATGGCGATGCTCGTACGCCCCATCCCGCTCTCGCTGAGCACGGGCGACCACGCGCTGGAGTTGGCCGCATCGGTGTTGCGATAGACAGTCGCTTGATCGAGGATCGTGCCGCACGAGGCGAAGAGGTAATCGCTCGCTTTGTCGGCGCCAATCGCCAGATCGAAGCAGCCGCCGAGAACGGTGATCGTGCTGGATGGTTTGGTCGGATTGAGGCTGCGCGTCCAGCTTGCGCCGCCGTCCATTGAGCGGAAGACGCCAGTGCGCGTCGCGGCGTAGATTCTTTGACTGTTAGCGGGCTACAGAACCGCGCTGAACATCAGGCTCAGAACGAATATGGCGCGGGCTGAAGTCTTCATCGGGCTGCTCCTTGTTGCCAAGCCAATGCTGACGGCGATTCGATTTTCGGGTGAAAGCTGACGAACGACGGGCGCCTCTTACCGCATCATTGCGGTGGTGGCGATGGCAGAAAGCAGCGATCTAAACATTGTTCCCAGCGATTGATGACGGGCGCTGGGCTGAAAACCGCATGACAATCTTCGACGGAACAGGGGGTTATCGGAGAAGCAAATGAGATAATAGCGGCAGAACCGCGCAAAAATTCTGTCTCGACGGCTGATATACGGATCAAGCCCAACGGCAGGTACTCGCGTGAAAACGGTTTGGTCGCTGTCGAGTTTGAGGAAAGGTCCGTCGTGAACCACAAGAACTCCCTGAAGACGAAGTTTCCACAAACCCTGGCGCTCTTGCTGGGGATCATTGTCATTTATTATAACTCCGGCAGCTTCAGTCGTATCTGGCAGTCGCTCTCTGCCCCGGTCGTCTACTGGAAGGATTGCATCTCGCCGTACCTGATGGCGAAAGCGATCCTCAATGGCGTCAATCCTTATCTTCCCTTGCCTCAACTGGCTGGGCAGTGGTTGAGCCAGGCGACCCCGGCTGATCATCCAACCCCTCACCCGCCGCTGGTTGGCATATTGAGCCTGCCGCTGGGCTTTTTGAGCTATGAAAAAGTCGCGCTGATCTGGCTCATGTTTGAGTTGGTGTGCTTACTGGCGACCCTGCTTTTGTTTCTCCGCTGGTGGGGCGCGTCGCTCAACCCCATCAAAGTCGCTGTCCTTTTCGGCCTCGGCTTGCTCTGGACGCCTGTCAACGAGGAACTCTGGCAAGGTCAATTCATGTCTTTCCTGCTGTTGCTCCTCGTTGGCGCCTGGCTGGCCTTGCGCGCGGGAAAGCAGGTTCTGGGTGGGGTACTGTTGGGCGGATTGATCGCGATCAAGATGATGGCTTGGCCGATCGTGCTTTTCCTGGCTCTTCGCCGTCAGTGGCGCAGCGCCGGCGCTGCCGCCGCAGTGGTTGTCACGGCCAATCTGTTGGCCATGGCGGTGATGGGAGTGAACGTCGTCACGGACTACTACCTGAAAGCCGGGCCATTGAATGCCAAACTCTGGCGGCCCGCGGAATGGAATTTTTCGGTCTGGGCCTGGGGCATACGCCTATTTGAAGGCGCGGGGTTCAGCTATCACCTGTCCCCTTGGTGGCCTGCTCCGGCGCTGGCGACGATTGCCACTTATCTGCTGCCATTGGTGGTTTTGTTGTTGGGGATGGCGCTGGCGTGGCGGGCGGCTAATTTCGACACGGCCTTTAGTTTGTTGGCCGTGGTGAGCATTTTGGTCAGCCCCATCGCCTGGTACTTTTATTTGTTGCTGGCGCTGATTCCGCTGGTTGTGCTGGCGCGGCGGTTAGTGAAAATGGGGTTACCGGTAGAGCCATCCGTGCTGGCTTTGGGGTTCTGGTTGCTGATGAGCATCAAGCCCGGAATTTATGATCAGCTCGCCAAGTCATTTGTTGTTCAGTCTACTCCTGAAGGCATGCTCGCTGTGCCCTTCGCCGCAGGGTTGCTGACCCTGGTTCCAATGGCGGCTTTGCTTTGCTGGTTGTGGCTGGTTTGGCGCACCGACCACGTCCAATTGCCATAACGATGAATTAAGCTCAAAAAACGCCATCGGTGATAGCGCCTCTCGCTTCGGTCCCGATTGGAGGCGATTCGACGGCGGGTGGAGTTTCTTTGAGTTTCTCGATCTCTGATTCGAGGATGTCCAGTGTGGCGCGGGCTGCGGCCTGATGCGCGCTTTTGATCGTCGTGCCTTCGCCGGTCGCCAGACAACGTCCGTTGACCCGCAACTCGACTTGAAACACGCGGCGATGGTCAGGCCCGATGCTTTCGACAATCGCGTATTGCGGCGTCGGCAGACCGACGGATTGCAAACGTTCCTGCAGCGCGGTTTTATAATCGGTCGCGGTCAGGTCCTGCGGATCAATCTCCACCAGTGTTTCTGCAAACTCCCGGCGGACGAAATCCCTGGCGGCTTCGATGCCCCGGTCGAGATAGATGGCCGCGATCAGAGCTTCGTAAGCGTCAACCTGCAAGGCCATTTTGCTGCGCCCGCCGGTCTTCTCTTCGCCGCGATTGAGCAGCAGGTAATTGCCGAGGCTGAGTCGCGCGGCCTGTTTTTGCAGGTTGACCGCGCTGACGGCGTAAGCGCGCATCTTCGAGAGCGTGCCTTCGGTCTGCGCCGGATAGAGTTCCAACAACCACGCGCTGATCAGGAATTCGAGCACGGCATCGCCCAGAAATTCCAGAGCTTCGTTGTGAGAGGGGCGCGGGTCGGGCTGTTCGTTGGCATACGAACGGTGTGTCAACGCGCGGCGCAGCAAACTTCGATCACGGAAGAAGTATCCGATCTCGTCTTCGAGTTGCGCCAGCATCTCTTCGAAGGAGATCAACGTCTCGGTTGGTTCTGGGGCCGGGTTTTCAATCGCTGTGTCGTTCACTAGGATTACTGCTTGTCGGAGTATCCCCGATTGTTTTTTCTGCTCTTGGTGAGACGAAAGCCAGCGCTCTGTGATGAGGGCTGGCTTTCGTTGATTACCGCCTGGTTATTGAATCCGCCGAATCCGAAGCCGGGCTTTTGCGATCAGTCCTGTTTGCGGAAGCCTGAAGCGATCAACTTCAGCCTCGGCGCTTCTTTTTCGTGCTGCTCTTGCTGCTTTTGGCCGGAGCGGCCTTGCTATTCTTGCTATTCTTGCCATTGACTGCCGCGCCCTTTCCGCCCGGGCCGGCGGCTACCGCAGCCGGGCCGGCAAGTTTAATGTTGCTGGCGCCGACCGTCGGGGCGGCAGGAGCATTCAGATTATCGGTGGTCTCGGCCTTGACCGGAATCGGCACGGCAGCGATGGCCGGATCGTTCGCGTAACTCTTGATGTAATCGGCAGCCTTGTCCGGAGCGTCAGTGCGAAACTTCCAGAACTGGTCGAACTGCGGTCTGACGACGTCATATATGCCTTTGGCTCCGGGTTTGGTCGCCGTCGCAAGGACGCGGGCGTATTCGGGAATCAGCTTGGTATCGAGCAACTCGTTGACCTTCTTGAGAATCTCTTTGCCTGCGTCAGCGATCTTCTGCTCGTCCGTCAGCTTGTCATACTCGGCTCGCAATGCGATGTATTGATTGCTGTAGATGCCCGAACGAAGCAGGTAATTGTTTGGGTCTTTCCAGCCGACGTCTTTGCCTTTCACCTGAATCGCTTTGGCCAGATAGCCGAGGGCCTGCTCCTGATCGCCTTTGGTTTCGATCAATTGAAAGCCCAGATATTGATTTATCTGAGCCATCACAATTTCACGCAGAGTGTCCCAATCTGATTGCTGCCAGCCTTCAGGCGCTTTTGCCGGCGCGAACGCTTTAAGCGCCTGCTCGCCGTACCCTTTGACCTTGTCATAATTCTTGTAGATTTGGCCTAACGCTCCACTGGCGCCGGCCAAGGCAATTCGGCCGATGACATATTGGTGGTCAGGTTGCAGCTTGAGGATATCGTCACCCGCAGAGAAAAGCTGTTCGAGCTTGTTAGCATCAGGAGCGCCCTCGTAGGCCTTCAAAGCGGTCTCGAATCTGGCCCAGGCTTTTTCCCAGGCTTTGCCCTTTTCGTAGGCATCAACTTTACCCTTAGCGTTCTTGATGTAGTTGCTGGTCGGGTATTTCTCAGCCAGTTCTTTCGATAACTGGTAGCATTTGTCTTCATCTATCGGCTTCTTCTCGGCGTTCACTTTGATGTAGCAGGTATCATACCAGACCCGTTCCAACTCGGCTTGCTTTTCGTCTTGTGCGTTGGCGGTCGAGGGCGAGAGCACGATACTGCAGGTGAGCATCGTAAGTGCGATCAATAGATTCGACTTCTTCATATGAACTTGATCCTCCACAGTCTTCTTCTCGGAATCTTCCCGGGGTCTTTACTCATGACTCGGGGTTGGGCGAGTCGCGGCAGCGCGCGACTCGGAGCATCTGATCATTGTCCTGGCGACTTTTGGGGAAGCGCC
>Ga0247727_10019421_pt1 | contig 10533 bp, 11 predicted proteins | sample WisWelCaveWW1625_FD_202498 | JGI IMG/M metagenome (GOLD analysis project Ga0247727, IMG submission 202498) | Biofilm microbial communities from Wishing Well Cave, Virginia, United States - WW16-25 | ecosystem: Environmental > Aquatic > Deep subsurface > Groundwater > Cave microbial mat | place...
CTGCACGAGGCCGGCGGGGCCGACGTGGTGCTGTCGACCACCAGCTCCGCCGAACAGCTCGGCCAGGTGGTGACGGGCCTGCGCGCCGAGGGCCGGCTGGTCAACATGGGCGTGGTGGACGATGCGGCCACGTTCGACCAGCGGGCGTTCTTGCTCGGCCACGGCAGCATCCTCGGCAGCGCCCAGGGGCGGCGGCGCGATCTGGTCGAGGTGTTGGAGCTGGCGGCGCGCGGCAAGGTGAAGCCGATCATCGAGACGTACCCGCTGGTGAGGATCAACGACGCGCGCGAGCGGGTGGCCGACGGGAAGGTGCGCTTCCGCGCCGTCATCCTGCCGAGGAGCTAGGCGTTCCATGTTCAAGGATCGGGTGGCGCTCATCACCGGCGGGTCGTCGGGCATCGGCCTCTCGGTGGCGAGGAAGCTGGCCGCGGGCGGCGCGCGCGTGGCGTTGGTGGCGCGGACCGAATCGAAGCTGCGCGCTGCGGCCGGTGAGTTGCGCGGCGAGGCCTTCCCCCTCGACGTCTCCGATCTGGCGGCGCTGGAGAAGCTCCCGGAGCGGGTGGTGGAGCGCTGCGGCCGCCTCGACATCGTGGTCAACAATGCCGGCGTCAACCACCGCGGCGCGATGCTCGACTGGCCGCCGCTGAAGCTCGCGGAGGTGATCACGACCAACCTGACCGCGCCGGTGGTGCTCTCGCGCGCCGCCGCGCCGCTGCTCCGCGAAGGGGGCGCCATCGTCAACGTCGCCAGCCTGGCCGGGATGGTTCCGGTGCACCACGAGGCGGCGTACAGCGCCTCCAAGGCGGGGCTGCGCGCCTTCACGCGGGTGGTGGCCGAGGAGCTGCGGCCGCGCGGCATCCGCGTGGCGGTGGTCTGTCCCGGGCCGGTCGACACCGACTTCTTCGGCGACATCGAGAAGGTCCCCGACCTGGTCTTCTCGCAGCCGATGAGCAGCCCCGAACGGGTGGCGGACGCGGTCCTCTCCTGCCTGGTCGCCGACCGCGTCGAGGTGGCGCTGCCCTGGCTCTCGGGTAAGCTCGCCACGCTCGGCTACCTCTCGCCTTCGCTCTTGCGCGCGCTGCGCCCCTTCTTCGAGCGCATCGGCGCGCGCAAGAAGCGCGCGTACATCGAGCGCAAGCGCGCCGCGACCTGATACGCTGCGCGGCTCCGATGGGCACGCTGGTCCTCGTCCGCCACGGCCAGGCCTCTTTCTTCGACGCCGACTACGACAAGCTCTCCGCGACCGGCGAGCGGCAGGCGACGCTGTTGGGCGAGCACTGGGCGCGGTCGGGCACGGCCTTTGATCGCGTCTTCCATGGACCCCGCCGCCGGCAGCGGCGCACGGCGGAGCTGGTCGCGGAGGTTATGCGCGCCGGCGGCAGGCCGCTGCCGGAACTGGTGCCGCTGGAAGGGCTCGACGAGGTGCAGACCGCCGCGCTGGCGGCCGCGCTGCCTGAGCTGACGCGGCGCGACCCGGAGCTGGCCTTGCTGCTCGACGATCTGGGCGCGCTGGCGGAGCGGCGGGCGCCATCCCGGCAGTTCGAGCGCCGCATCGCCCGCGTCCTCTCGCTCTGGGCGCGCGGCGAGGCCGAGGTGGAGGGCGTCGAGACGTTCCCCGACTTCCTCGCCCGCGTCCGCGGTGCGCTGGAGGCGATGCGCCGCGATGCCGCCCGGGGCCTTCGCGTCCTGGGGTTCACCTCGGCGGGCACCATCAGCGCCGCGATGGGCAGCGCGCTTTCGCTTTCGCCGGAGACCGCGGTGGATCTCATGTGGCGCGTGCGCAACACCTCGGTCACCGAGTTCCTCTTCAGCGGCGATCGCTTCAGCATGCAGTCCTTCAACGGCGTGCCGCACCTCGCCGACGGCGCGCTCGTCACCACCCTCTGAGGTTCGCGATGGACTTTTCCCCTTCGCCCCGGACCGCCGCTTTCGTGGCCGCCGCGCGGGAGTTCGTGGCCCGCGAGGTGGTGCCGCTGGAACGATCGTTCTTCGGCCGCGACTGGGCGTCGCTCGAGCCCGAGCTGCGCGCGCTGCGCGACAAGGCACGCGCCACCGGCCTCTTCGCGCCGCACATGCCGCGCGAGCTGGGCGGCGCGGGGCTTTCCCTGACCGAGCTGGCAGCGGTGGGCGAGGAGCTGGGGCAGAGCCCGCTCGGCCACTACGCCTTCAACTGCCAGGCGCCCGACGCGGGGAACATGGAGCTCCTGCTGTTGCACGCGACCGACCAGCAGCGGGAGAAATGGCTGCTCCCGCTGGTGAGGGGGGAGATCCGGAGCTGCTTCTCGATGACCGAGCCGGAGCGGCCCGGATCGAATCCCACCTGGCTCGACACGCGCGCCGTGCGCGACGGCGGCGACTGGGTCATCGACGGGCACAAGTGGTTCACCTCCAGCGCCGAGGGCGCCGCCTTCGCCATCGTCATGGCCGTCACCCGGCCCGACGCGCCGCCGCACCTGCGCGCCAGCCAGATCATCGTGCCCGTGGGCACGCCCGGGTTTTCCCTGGTGCGCAACATCCCCGTCATGGGCCACGTGGGCAGCGGCTGGGCCAGCCACGCCGAGGTCCGGTACGAGAAATGCCGCGTGCCGGCTGCGAACTTGATCGGGCCCGAGGGCATGGGCTTCGCGCTGGCGCAGGAGCGGCTGGGCCCCGGGCGCATCCAGCACTGCATGCGCTGGATCGGCATCTGCGAGCGCAGCTTCGATCTCATGTGCCGCTACGCCGTGGCGCGCGAGGTGGCGCCGGGCAAGCCCCTGGGCACGCGGCAGATGGTGCAGGGCTGGATCGCCGAGAGCCGCGCCGAGATCGACGCCGCGCGCCTGATGGTGCTGCACGCGGCCTGGGTCATGGAGAAGGACGGGGCGCACGAGGCGCGCGATCACATCTCGGCCATCAAGTTCTTCGTCGCCAACGTGCTCCAGCGCGTCGTCGATCGCGCGGTGCAGGCGCACGGCGGCCTGGGCGTCACCGACGACACGCCGCTGGCCTTCTTCTACCGGGCCGAGCGCTCGGCGCGCATCTACGACGGCGCCGACGAGGTGCACAAGGCGTCGCTCGCCCGCCGCATCCTCCGCCGCTACGGGCTGGAGGGCGCGTGAGCGCGGCATCCATCGACTCGCCCCGGCCGCCGCGGCCGGGCGAGGAGTTGGACGCCGCGGCGCTGCAGCGCTGGCTGCGTCTCGATGAGCCGGTCGCGATCGAGCAGTTCCCGCGCGGCCACTCGAACCTGACGTATCTGCTCCGCGCCGGCCCGCGCGAGATCGTCCTGCGGCGGCCGCCCTTCGGCTCCAAGGTCAAGACCGCGCACGACATGGGGCGCGAATATCGCGTGCTCTCCAAGCTCAGCGCCGTCTGGCCCAGGGCGCCGCGGCCGCTCTTCCATTGCGACGACCCCTCCATCATCGGCGCGCCCTTCTACGGGATGGAGCGCGTGCGCGGCGTGATCCTGCGCGGCAGCCGGCCCGACGCCGACGTCTCGCCGCCGCAAGCGCGCGCCATCGCCGAGGCGCTCATCGATACGCTGGCCGAGCTTCACGGCGTCGACTTCGCCGCGGCGGGGCTGGGCGATCTGGGAAGGCCGGAGGGGTACGTCGAGCGCCAGGTCTCGGGATGGGCGCGCCGCTACGCCGACTCGAAGACCGACGACATCCCGGGCGTCGAGCGCATCGCCCAATGGCTTGCGCGGAACATGCCTCGCGAGAGCGGCGCCGCGATCATCCACAACGACTTCAAGCACGACAACGTGGTGCTCTCGGCGGACGACCTGGCACGCGTCGCCGGCGTCCTCGACTGGGAGATGGCCACCGTCGGCGATCCCTTGATGGACCTGGGCACGGCGCTCGGCTACTGGGTCGAGGAGGGCGACAGCGACGAGATGAAGATGATCGCCTTCGGCCCCACCATGCTCCCCGGCAGCCCGACGCGGCGTGAGCTGGCCCAGCGCTACGCGCGCCGCACCGGCCGCGAGGTGACGGTCTTCCACTACTGCTTCGCCCTCTTCAAGACCGCGGTGGTCGCGCAGCAGATCTACGCCCGGTACAAGGCGGGGCTCACCAAGGACGACCGCTTCGCGATGATGATCGCGGGGGTGAAGATCCTGGCCGACGCGGCGAACGAGGCCGCTTCGCGAGGAAACTTCTGACGTTGCGGCTTGCCTGAAACCGGAGGCGCCGATCGATCACCCACGGGCGTGCCGGAGTCGCTCGCCATGACGGCCCCTCCCGGGCTGCTCGAGCGCGCGCGTTCCGGAGAGGCGGAGGCTTTCCGGGTGATCTTCGAGACGCACGCTCCCGCGGTCCGGCGCTTCCTCGGCGACCTTTTGCGCGACGACGCCGCCGCCGACGAGGCCGCGCAGGAGACGTTCGTGCGGGCGCACGCCCGCCTGGGGACGTTGCGCGAAGAGGCGCGCCTCTCCACCTGGCTGTTCGGCATCGCGCGTCTGGTCTCCTTCGAGCAGGGCCGGCTCGCCCGCCGCGAAGCGCCGGTCGAAGAGATGCCGGCGCAGATCGATCGCGCTCCTACGCCCGAGGCGGCGCTCTTGGGCGGCGAGGCCGATCGCGTGCTGGGCGAGGCGCTCGGGGCCCTGGACGCGGAGAGGCGCGCGGCGCTGTTGCTCCGCCTCGACCACGGCCTGGGCTACGCCGAGATCGCCGAAGCAATGGGCTGGCCGCTGCAGAAGGTGAAGAACGAGATCCACCGCGCGCGCCTGCAGCTTCGCGCGCGCCTCTCCGGTTATCTGGAGGAGAAGCCGTGATCCACGTCGACGCCGAGGAACTGGAAGCGCTCGCGCTGGGCCGGCTCCCCGCGGGCCGCGCCGCCGAAGTGGAGGCGCATGCCGCTTCCTGCGCGGAGTGCGGCCGCGAGTTGGCCTGGGCGCGGGCCGAGCGCGCCCTCTTCGAGCGCCGCGCCCGCACTCAGGCCGAGCCGGCGCTCTGGGCGGCGATCGAGTCGCGCATTGCCCCCGGCGCCCAGGTGCTGCCGCTCCGCCCCCCGCGCCGGCGCGTCTTCGCCGTGGCCGCGGCCGGGCTGGCAGCGGCGGCGGCCATCCTGATCTCCGTCGTCCCCGCCCGGCGCGCGCCCGTGGAGCCGGTCGGCGCCGACGAGTTGGACGCCCCGGTCGAGCCGGAGGTGCTCGCCGCCCTCGACGGCGCCGAGCGCGACTACCGGAAGGCGCTGGCGAAGATGGAAGACAAGAGCGCCGCGCAACGGCTGGAGAAGGCGCGCGCCGGGATCCCGCCCGGCGACGTCCACGCCCGGCTCCGCGTCCTGAACGGCTACGCCGCCGTGCTGCGCTCGCTGCAGCGCGCGGCCGATCTCGAGGAGGCAGACCGATGAAGCCCATGTTCCCGATCTGGACCGCCATCGTTGCGCTCGTGGCCGCTCCCGCGCTGCGGGCCGACGAGGACGACGACGAGGAGGTCGCCGAGGCATCCCCCAAGCCCGAGCCGCGTCCGCGCCCCAAGCCGCGGGTGCAGCGCGAGTGGCGCGGGTTCGACTTCGATGCCCCCGACTTCCACTTCGACTTCGATTTCGACGCCTCCGACTTCGGCAGGCTCGGCCGCGATCTGGGCAGGCTGGGCGAGAGGCTGGGGCGCGACCTTGGCCCCCTGGCGCTGCTCGATCGCGACGACGACGACGAAGGCGGCCGCGACCTGGTGCGCGAGAAGCTGCGCCGCTTCCGCGAAGAGCGCCGTCGCCAGCGGGAGCATCGCTCGGACGACCGGCCCGGTGCCGAGGCGTCGGGCGAGAGCACCGCCCGGCTGGCGGTGTCCGGCAACGTCTCCTTCCAGCTCCGCACCCAGGCCGCCCAGGTCGACGTCGTGGCCGGCAAGGCCGGCCAGGTGCAGGTCACGCTCACCCACGCGCCCCCGACCGAGGTGGCGCTGCGCCTCTTCGGCGATCGCGTCGAGGCCGAGTTCGGCGGCCGGCGCGTCCTGCGCCGCGGCCACCTCAAGGTCGAGCTACCGCCCGGCGCTCGCGTCGACCTCCAGTCGATGTCCGGCGACTTCACGGTCAAGGGCGTGGGCGGAGACGTCCGGGTGCGGACTCTGTCGGGCGACGTGAAGGTCGAGGGGTGCGCGCAGGCCGATGTGCAGAGCATCTCCGGCGACGTCTCGGTCGAGGGCGCGAGCGGTCCGGTCCGCCTGCAGACCGTCTCCGGCGGCGCGAAGGTGAGCGAAAAGGGCGGCGCCCCGCAGCTCAGCTTCGCCTCGGCCTCGGGCAGCCTCGACTGGGCGGGCACCTGCGGCAAGGGCTGCCGCCTGGTCACCGAGACGGTCTCCGGCGACGTGAGCCTGGTGCTGACCGAGTCCAGCTCGTTCGCGCTCAGCTTCGTCTCGCACAGCGGCCAGCTCGATCACGCCGGGCTGCCCATCGACATCAAGCGCGCGCCGAAGAAGAAGCACGGCGGCAGCGGCTGGGTGGAAGCGACGTTCGGCCGGGGCGAGGGCGTGATCGAGAGCGACGCGTTCAGCGGCGATCTGAAGCTGCGCCGCAAGTGAGGGACCGATGCTCGCCGCCGCGCTGGCAACGATGCTGCGATTGCAGGTCGCCGATGGCGCCGCCATCCAGGTCGACGGGGCCGTCGGCCAGGTGAGCGTCGAGGCCGGGGCGCGCGGCGAGGTGGTGGTCGAGTCGAGCGCCGGCCCGGGCTGGAAGATCGAGGCCGCGCCGTCGGCCGGGGGCGCGCGGGTGACCGTCCGCTGCGCCGCGCGGCGGTGCGATCATCTCGGGGCCGCGCTGGCCTTGCGCGTCCCGGCCGATGCGGCGCTCTCGGTGGTGGGCGCGCGCGCCTCGGTCGCGGTCCGCGGCGTGCGAGGCCCGGTCGACGTGGACGTGGCGGCCGGCGAAGTCTCGATCGAGCGCGCGCCGTCGCGGGGCAAGCTGGCCGTCGTGGTCGCGGCCGTGCTGCGCGCGCTCCGCGCCCTGGTCGAGGCCTGAAGCGCGAAGACCGGGCGCGAGGCCCGGTCTCCGTCGTCCTTCTGATGGACCGACCTTACTTCGGCGCGGGCGCCTGGGTCGGAGCCTGCGTCGGGGCCTGCGTGGGCGCCTGGGTCGGGGCCTGCGTGGGGGCCTGCGTGGGCTTCTGGGTCGGGGCCTGCCTCGGGCCCTTCGGGGCGTGCATCTTGGCGTAGGTGCAGCCGCGGCGGATGTTGGCGGCCGCCTCGCTGATGTGGTTGCGCGCGGCGCCGAACTGGCCACCGGCCTTGCCGACCTGGGCCGAGCCCGACAGGGTCTTGCCCGCGCCGAGGAGCGCGTCGTGGGCGGCCTTGGCCTTCTCGTCGCAGTCCACGACCTTGCCGGCCCTGGGCAGCACGATGCGCGGGCGGACGGGACGCTGGACCGGCTTGGCGAACGCGGCGCTGCCGAACATGAGGCCTGCAGCGACCGCTCCGAACATGAGCTTCTTCGTCATTGTGTATTTCCTCCGGGAGGGGATCCATCGATCGCGTTTGCAAGGGGGGCGCCAGCCAGTCCATGGCGGAAACCTTGAGGTAATCGCCGCGCAGTCACGCCGTCGGTCGGGGAAGATCGCCGCGCCCCGGGGCGCCCCGCCTCGGCCGGCATGGTAGAAGCGCGCGCTCATGCGGGGTGCCCTGGCCGCCTGCCTTGTCGCCGCCTGTGCCGTGGCGCCCCCGGCGGCGCACGAGCGGGGGCGGCTGGTGGTCTTCGTCTCCGTCGATCAGTTGCGGTCCGCCGATCTGCTGCTCTTCGCTCTCGAGCTGGGCCCGGGCGGATTCGCGGGCCTGGGCCGGCCGGCGGCGCTCCGTTACGTCAGCGTTGGCACCGAGACCGCGGCCGGCCACGCCACCCTCGCCACCGGCGCGTGGGCCGACGTCCATGGCGTGGTGGGGAACTCGCTCTGGGACGGCGCGCGCGAGCGCGAGGCCGTCGACGATCCGCGCTGCCCCGTCTGGGGAAAGGCGTCGGGCCGCTCCGCCGCGGCTCTGCGCGTGCCCACGGTGGGCGATGCGCTGAAGATGGCAACGCTGGGCCGGGGGCGCGTCGTCTCCGTGGCCGGCAAGGATCGCAGCGCGCTCTTGCTCGCCGGCGCGTCCGCCGATCTGGCGCTGTTCTGGGACGTCGACGCCGCTCGGCTGGTCTCGACGTCGTGCTTCGCCCCCGGCCCGCCGGCCTGGCTCCCCGCTCCGGTCATCGGCGGCGAATGGGCGCCGTCCCGGCCGCTGGACGTGCTGCGCCGCTACGGGTTCGAGGAGGCGCCCGGCGCCATCCTCTCGCACGGGATGGGCCCGCGCTTCCCGCACCCCATCGCCAACGCGCGCGCGTTCCGGTTCGCGCCCGCCAGCACCGATCTGTTGCTCTCCGCTGCCCGCGCCGCCGTCGATGCGGTCCAGCTCGGTTCGCGCGGCGAGCCCGACCTCTTGCTGTTGGGGCTCTCCGCGCTGGACTACGCCGGCCACCGCTTCGGCCCGCAGTCGGTCGAGCGCGCCGACGTGCTCCTGCACATGCACGACGCGCTCGGGCGGCTGGTGCGCGAGCTGCGCGGCCGATTCGGCGACCGCGTCTCGTTCGCGCTCTCCTCCGACCACGGCGTGACGCCCATCGCCGAGCAGTCGAGGGCGCTGCGCGTTCCGGGAGGCCGGCTGAGGGAGGAGGACCTCAAGGCCGACGTCGACGCCGCGGTCGCGAAGCGGCTGGGGCCGGCGCCCGGCGGCTGGGTGTCGTTCATGGTCTGGCCGTCGCTGGCCGTCCGGCGCGTGCCGGGCATCGATGCCGCGGCCGCCATCCGCGCCGCCGCCGAGGCGCTCCGCGCTCACGAGGGAGTGGCGCGCGTGGTCACCGCCGAGGAGATGGCGCACGAGCCGCCGTCGAGCCCGTTCCGACATGCCTTCGTTCCGGGCCGCAGCGGCGATCTCTTGTTCGAGCTGCTCCCGGGCTGGTCGGTGCCCGATAGCGGCGACGCCACCGAGCATCGCGGCCACTGGAACGACGACGCGCTGGTGCCGCTGCTGGTGAGCGCCCCGGGTCTGGCGCTGCGCCGCGGGTCGACGTTGCTGGCCACGCAGGTGGCGCCGGCGCTGGCGATGATGCTGGGCATTCCCGCGCCGGCGGCAGCGCTGGACGAGGCGGCGGTGGTGGAGAGGTGAGGGCTCGCGGTCGCACGGAAAAAGGCGGCGCCGATCGCCCGGCGCCGCCTCCTTTGCTGGCCCGCTGAACTTAAGCCTTGGCGACCACCGCCGCCTGGGGCTGCTGGGGTGCGGGGGCGGCGCTCTTCCTGGGCGCGCGCCCGGGGCGCTTGACGCGGTCGAAGTCCGCGCGCGAGGCGCTGTCGGCGAGCGCCAGCCGCCCGAGCCGCCGGAAGTAGCGCGTCTGCGTGCGGATGACTTCCAGGATGGCGTCGCGGTCCGCGCGCATCTTGCGGGCCTCGCCGCGCTCCTTGCCGCGCTCGCCGAGCAGCTTCCGGTACTGCTGGATCACCTCCATGAACTGGCGCTGCTCCTCCTTGGAGAACCCGCGCCGCGCCAGCTTGTCGGAGTACTTCCGCATCCCCGACTCGACGATGCCGAGGTGCGCCTTCAACCGCTTGTCCGTCTCAGGGAACGGCAGGTTCAGGCCCAGTTGCTTCTCGGCCTGGGCGTCGCGACCGCCGAAGCCGTTGGCCACCACCGCGCCGGCGCGCCGGAACTGGCCGAGCAGGTCGCGGAGCTGGTCGCGCACCATCTCCAGATTCCGCTCGGGCGGCTGCAGGCCGATCTCGATGATCTTGTGCGCCGCCTGCGCGTTGCGCTCCAGCTCCTTGAGCTCCGCCTCGAGCGCGCCCACCTCGGCGAGCTTGCGCCAGTGCTGCTTCGCCTTCTCGATGATGTGGTCGGTGTCGGCCAGGTCGGTTGCCGCGCTCGCTCCGGTACGGAATTGCGCCATGTGCTCTGTCTCCTTGTTGTGCGCGAACGATTCGCGCGGAGTGAAGCGTGGCAAACACTGCGGGTGAGGGTGCAAGGGGCCGGGCTCGCGCGGACGGCGAAGGAATGGGAGCACGTGGCGGGCGCGGCGGAGCGGGTGCGAGCTTGTTCGGCTCACTTGCCTAGGACGTTCGGCGTAGATCGGAAGCAGATCGGGAGCGCGCGGACTCCATCCGGCAGCGATCGCGATGGGTCCGGCCGCATCGCGATCCAGTTCGGGTTCGATCTCTGGCCGGTAGGGCTCGATCCCAAGCCGATCCCGCGCGACGGATGCGGGCCCGGCGTTCGCACGGACCCATTCGGCACTGTCAGCATTCGCCCCGACGCTGAACCGATGACGCTCGCCGATGGCTCAATGAGGATTGGCGACCCTGCTGATGCTGCAGCCTCACTTCGGATCACCGTGACAATACCGTTCGGCCTTTAGGTTCGTCGCGCTCTCGCGGATCGGGTCGCACCAACCGTGTTGACCTCCTGGTCGAGCTAGGTCAGCGTGCGAGCCGCTTACCCCGATGTGTTACGAGGCGCGCTGCATGAAGGCGTCGGCGGCGAAATAGATCCAGCTCTCCGGTGGTGACACGAATCCCGCGCCGTGCCACGCCCTCAAGCAGCC
>Ga0247727_10019422_pt1 | contig 10532 bp, 6 predicted proteins | sample WisWelCaveWW1625_FD_202498 | JGI IMG/M metagenome (GOLD analysis project Ga0247727, IMG submission 202498) | Biofilm microbial communities from Wishing Well Cave, Virginia, United States - WW16-25 | ecosystem: Environmental > Aquatic > Deep subsurface > Groundwater > Cave microbial mat | place...
GTTCGGCTAGGGCGCGCAGCTCGGCACAGGCATCCGCCGCCAAGACACCCCCCCCTGCGTAAATGACCGGGCGTTTCGCCTTTATCATTTCCTGGGCGGCACGCTTGATCTGCCACTTATTGCCGTTATAGGCAGGGGAATAACTTCGGATGGAGACCTGGTCGGGGTAGTGAAACTCGGTCTTGGCCTGCGCCACATCCTTGGGGAGATCCACCACCACCGGCCCGGGCCGCCCGGTAGTAGCAATGTAGAAGGCCTCCTTGATGGCCTGCGCCAGATCGGCCACGTCTCGAACCAGGATGTTGTATTTGGTGCAGGGTCGGGTGATGCCGATCATATCCGCCTCCTGGAAGGCGTCGTTGCCGATCAGATGCGTCGGCACCTGGCCGGTGAAAATAACCAGCGGGGTCGAATCCATGTAGGCGTCTACAATAGCCGTGACGGTGTTGGTGGCGCCTGGGCCGGAGGTAACCAGCACGACGCCCGGCTTGCCGGTAACGCGGGCGTAGCCCTCGGCCATGTGGGTGCCCCCTTGCTCATGGCGGCAGAGGATAAACTCGATCTCTTTCTCGTCGTAGAGGGCGTCGAAAACAGGGAGATTCACCCCACCTGGGTATCCGAAGACGACCTTCACCCCCTCCCGCCTTAGGCACTCGATAAAAATCTGCGACCCCGAAATCTTCAATGGATACCCCCGTTTCTTTGCGCTGCCCGTGGAACAACGCAACGCCCCGGATGGTACCATAGCCTTCCGCGACAGCGCAAATGAACGGCTGCGCGTGTGTCATGATTTTTTAGAAATGTCACGTCTGCCGATAACGAGAAGCCCAGCATCTCCGACGCCTCGCTGATCTTCATCTCTGACTTCATCCTAACACCCCCTCACTTCATTTTTAAGGAGGGATGATCCACGAATAGGACATTTCTAACGAGCCACAGGTGTGACATGATCACGGAGTTATGACAGTTGCGCGCCGATTCTTGAACCAATATGGGTGATGTGAGAAGATCGCCCCTGCATCAGCAAAGAGAAATTCTTCGATGTCTGATTTACTTGAAGCGCTCAATCCCGCACAGCGGGAGGCCGTGCTGCATGCCGAGGGGCCGCTGTTGGTGCTCGCGGGCGCGGGCTCCGGCAAGACGCGCGTGATCGTCCACCGCATTGCGCACTTGGTCCGCGCGCACGGCGTGCCGCCTTCGGCCATCCTGGCCGTCACGTTCACCAACAAGGCGGCGGGCGAAATGAAGGAACGGGTGGGAAGGCTCTTGCCCGGACAGGGCGGCGTCATGGTGTCCACGTTCCATTCGGCTTGCCTGCGCATCCTGCGTGCCCACATCCACCACCTCGGCTACAAGAACGATTTTGTCGTCTACGATGCCGCGGACAGCGTGGCGCTGATCAAGGTGTGCATGGAGACGCTCTCGGTGAACGTGGACCTCTATCCGCCGCGATCATTCGCCGGACGAATCAGCGGCCTTAAAACGCAGGGGATCACGCCCGATGCCTTCGCCGAGCGCGCGGCTAGCTTTGGCCCGGACGGTGCCCTGCGGAAGGTTTACGCCCTTTACCAAGAAAAATTGCGCCAGGCGCACGGCGTTGATTTTGACGATTTGATCGGCCTGACCGGCGTGCTTCTCTCGTCGCAGGCCGCGCTGCTTGAGCAATATCACGCGCGCTTCTCCCACATCTTGGTGGACGAATATCAGGACACCAACGCCGCGCAGTACCACCTGATTCGCCTGCTCACCTCGCCCCGACGCAATCTTTGCGTCGTCGGCGACGACGACCAGTCCATCTACGCCTTCCGCGGGGCGGATGTCGGAAACATCCTGGAGTTTGAACGCGACTTCCCTGACGCAAAGATCGTGGTGCTCAACCAAAATTATCGCTCAACGCGCTCCATTTTGGACGCCGCGGCGTCGGTCATTGAAAAAAACGGTCGCCGCAAACCCAAGCAGCTCTGGACGCAGAACGACGCGGGGGATCCGGTCACATGGGCGCGGGTTGCGAACGAAGAGGCGGAGGGCCGCGTTATCCGCGATACGGTTCTTCATCTAGGCCAGGCCGCGGGGCGGTCGTTCGCGGACTTCGCCATCCTCTACCGCACCAACGCCCAGTCGCGTGTCATTGAGGAGACCCTGCGCGCGGCCCGCATTGCCTATACCATCGTCGGGGGCCTGCGGTTTTATGACCGCAAGGAGGTCAAAGACCTGATCGCCTACCTACGGCTGATCGTCCGTCCGGAAGACGATGTGAGTTTCCGGCGCGTGGTGAACCTGCCCACGCGCGGCATCGGATCGGTCACGCTCGACCGATTGGCCGCGGAGGCGGCACGGCGCGAGGCATCCCTTTACGACATCGTCGCGGCGCTTTGTGACCCCGCCCGCCTTCTGGACGACGATCTGGCCCCACACCTCAAGCGGGGTGTGCGCGCGTTTTATCAAACGATCGAGACACTGCGCGGCGCTGTTCTGGGTGAACCCCCTTTTGCCGACGCGGCGCGCGCGCCCTCTCACCAGATCGCCACGCTGCCGGACTTGATTCGGTGGCTCATTGCGCAGATCGCTTATCTGGACTATCTGAAGAAGGAAAATCCCACCGAGGCCGAATCGCGCGCGGAGAACGTCATGGAGTTCGTGGCCGCCGCGGAGCAACACGAGCGTCTGCTGGCGCAAGAAGGCCATGGCGAGATGGGTCTGCGGGCGCGGCTTGCGGCCTTTTTGGATCAGGTGGCGCTGGTCACCAGCGCGGATGGCGCAGGTGGAGGCGGTGTGGTGCTGATGACGCTGCATGCGGCAAAGGGCCTGGAATTTCCCGTTGTGTTTCTGGTCGGCATGGAGGATGGCCTGTTCCCCCATTCCCGCGCGCTGACCGACCCAAAAGAGATGGAAGAAGAGCGGCGGCTCTGCTATGTGGGCATGACCCGCGCGCGCGAGCGGCTCTACCTCATCAGCGCGGATGAACGCAAACTGCACGGCGCGCTCCATTTCAATCCGCCGTCGCGCTTTATTCTGGATTTGCAAGGGAAGGTTCTCCGAAGCGGCGGGGCCGCGGTCCGCAAGCGCGTGGACGTGGACGCCGACCGGTACGATAGAGGTCGTTGGAATGCGCGTCCGGGCAAAAACGGGAACGCGGCGATGGGCCGATGGGTGGACCGGACGACGGAGGATGGGGGATATCGTCACGCGGAGGCGCGGGGCACGCGACCCGACGTCTCCATTGCGACCCCGCCGATTCCCTCCGAGGGCATGGGGATTCACATTCACCCCATCGGGACGAACGTACTGCACCCGACGTTTGGCATGGGGCGCGTGCAGCGCTACGAAGGCTCAGGCGAGGGGCTCAAGGTCTCGGTTGCCTTCGGGGATGGCGTGCGAAAACTCTCCGTCAAACATGCCCGGCTGGATAAGATATAACGGTTTGGCCATGACCGACATCTTGCAACAACTGATGCACAAAAAGGTGGACGTGATCTACCGGGGTGTGTGTTACCGGGGGGTTCTGGTCGGCACGGATGAAGACGCGATCCATCTTCAAACCGACATGGACTGGGTGGTGCTGCCGATGGGCGAGATAGCCGACGTCCGCGCGGCGCCGTCTTGATAACCCACGCGAGATCGGACAGTGGCCACTTTAGGCGCATGGCAACAGACGATGGGTGAATGTCCATGAGGAAGAGTCCGTGCGTTCGTCATTTCCGCTTTTGCGGGCATGACGGCGTTTCTTGAAGATCCGCTTCCGAGAAGAGGCCATGCCCGAACGAGATCAGGCGCACCACGACATTCAAATGCACGCGGGCACGGAAATGCCCCCACCTGGGGCTGCCACGCGCGCGGCAGCGCGGCGGATGGCCCTCCCCGTGGCGCTCTTTCTGCTGACGGTCTGCACCACGCTGCTGGCCGGGGCCTACCAGGAGGGGGGAGACCCGTTCCTGCGCCCCGCCGATCTGGCGCGAGGCGTCCCCTTTTCGTTCACGCTGATGTCCATCCTTTTTGTGCACGAGATGGGTCACTATCTGGTCTCAAAACAATACGGGGTCGAGACCACGCCGCCCTATTTTATTCCCGGCCCATGGCCGCCGCTGGGTCTGATCGGCACCTTCGGCGCGTTTATCCGCATGAAATCACCGATCCTCAGAAAAGACGCGCTCCTGGACATCGGCGCGGCGGGACCAATCGCGGGTTTTATCGTCGCCGCCTTGGCCATTGGCGTGGGGCTCTCCTCGTCTCGAATCGTGCGCATCGAAGAAACCGGTCCCTTGCTGCGTCTCGGCGACCCACTCGTGTTTTCGTGGATTGCCCAACTTGTCGGCAAAACACCGCCCATGGGGTATGACATCGCGCTCAACTCCGTCGCCTTCGCGGGCTGGATCGGCCTGTTTGTTACGTCCCTCAACCTTCTGCCGATTGGCCAGTTGGACGGTGGGCATATTGCCTATGCCTTGCTTGGCGCGCGGCAGAGATATGTCTCCCTGGGCATGGTGTTCGTGTTGGTTTTCTTGGGGGCGATCGGATGGCGGGGTTGGTATGTTTGGGCCTTGCTCGCGGCGTTGTTCGGTATGCGTCACCCCCCGATCCTAGACGAAGACACCCCACTAGACCTGGCGCATCATCTCGTGGGATGGGGGTCCGTCGTTCTGCTAATTGTCACGTTTATGCCGGTGCCGTTTTCCATCGGCGCGCGCTAAGGCCGTCATTCCCACCCTCGCGGGGCCACGATCCGTGTATGACCTGGTGATTTTAGGCGGCGGTCCAGGCGGATACGCCGCGGCCATTCGCGCAGGACATCTGGGTTTGACCGTCGTCCTCGTCGAGAAAGAGGCCGTGGGAGGCGCCTGCCTTCACCACGGATGCATCCCCTCTAAGACCCTACTGCACGGCGCCGACGTGCTGGCGAGCCTTGAGCGCGCAAGCGCGTTTGGCATCCGCGCGGAAAACGTTCGGAGCGATTTTGCCCAGGCCGTGGATCGGAGCCGCGCCGTCATCCAAAAACTCAACGATGGGCTTGCGCATCAGCTGCGGACGCATCGCGTGGAGGTGGTCATCGGCACGGGCACGCTTGCGCCCCCAGACGGCGTCGAGGTTATTACTGAGGCGGGAAGACAAACGCTCCAGGGCCGTCATCTGCTCATCGCCACCGGAAGTCGGGTGGGGGACTTGCCAGGCCTTGTGTGCGACGGACGGCGGATTTATACCAGCGACGAGGCGCTCGTACGCCGTCATCTTCCCCAGTCGGTGGCCCTCATTGGCGGCGGCGCGGTCGGGTGCGAGTTGGCCTATCTCTATGCCCTCTACGGCGTTCAGGTCACGCTCATCGAGGCGGCCCCCGCGCTGTTGCCTCGGGAGGATGAGGCGATCTCCGCGCTCTTGAAGCGCAGTTTTCAGAAGCGAGGGATCGCGGTGTGGACCGGCACGCCTATTTCGTCCGTTGAGGATCGAGGCGATACCTTCTCTCTGCGATGCGCCCCCGATGGCGCGGAATGCCAAATCGAGGCCATCCTGGTTGCGGTCGGTCGCCGGCCCAACGTAGAGGGAATGGGTCTGGCGTCGCTGGGCATAGCACTTGAGGGCGGCGCGATTGCCGTGGATGCGTGGATGCGCACCACCGTGCCCAACGTCTACGCCGTGGGGGACGTGACGACACGACCGGCCCTGGCCCACGGGGCAATGGCGCAGGGGGTGGCCGTCGCGGAGCGGCTGGCTGGAATGGACCGTGCCCCCATTGATCCGCTCTGCATTCCGAACGCGATTTATTGTGACCCCCAGGTGGCCTCCGTGGGATTGACCGAGGCGGCGGCCCGGCAAACGGGACGACCGATCAAAGTGGCCCGATTCCCGTTTTCTGCGCTTGGGAAGGCCGTTGCAATCGCCGAAACGGAGGGATTTGTGAAGATGGTTGCCGACGCCGCGTCGGATGAAATCCTCGGGGCGCACATCATCGGGCCAAACGCCACTGAGATGATCGGCGTTCTGGTGCTCGCGAAGACCATCGGGCTTCCCGCCTCGCGCCTTCCGTCCATTCCCTTTCCACACCCCACGCTCTCTGAAGCGATTTCGGAGGCGGCCTGCGCCTTTCGCGCGCCGCCGCGCGCCGTGTGATGCGTTTTTAGAGACACAGCCAGGGACAAAGCAGCCGTAGGCCGCCCCAGATGATGAAAAAGCCGATCACGTCAAAAACGCTGCCCGCGCGGATCATCCTACCGATGGGAATCAGACGCGAACCATAGACGATGGCGTTCGGCGGCGTGGAGATGGGAAGCATGAAACCAAAGCTGGCACCCAGCGTGGCGCCCAGCGCGGGGGGCAGGGGATTGACGTGCGCGGCGTTTGCAATCGCAATGACCACAGGAACAATCAGGCCAGCCGCAGCCGTGTTGGAGGTCAGCTCGCTAACGACGATTCCAAGAAAGACGGCCATGCCCGTGATCCCCCAGAGCGATTCGATGTGGAAGAGCGACGTGATGCCCTGGCCCAGGGCCGCAGAGAGGCCGGTCTTAAACATCAAGTCGCCCAGCGCCAAACCCCCGCCGAAAAACAGGATCGTCCCCCAGTCAATCTGGGCGGCTTCTTTCCACGACGGGGCGGCGCCCTCTGGGGGGCCGGTTGGAAGAAGGAAGAGCAGCGACGCCGCGAGAATCGCGACGCCCCCCTCCGGCAGTCGTCCATTAAAGAATCGCACGATCTCCGACTTGCCGCCGTAAAGCAACCCCAGCACGCCTGGGAGTATCCATAAAAAGACCGCAACGAGAAAGGCAATCAGCGCGTTTCGTTCCCCCGCCGTCCAAGCCCGCGCAGGTTCGCGCGCGATGCGTATCTCCGCGGTGGGCACGCGCATTGGGTGCAGCGCCATCAGAAGGGCAAAGAGCGCGCACGCCATCACCAGCATCAGCGGAACGGCAAAGGACATCCATTCAAAAAAGGAGAGGAGGCGCCCGGTCTGCTTTTCGATGAGGCCAATGCCGATCAGGTTCGGCGGCGTGCCAATCGGCGTGGCGATGCCCCCGACGGATGCGGAAAAGGCGATCATGAGCATCATCCCGGTGGCATACGAGGCAATCGTCTTACCCCCATGCACTGCGGCGAATGAACGCTGGATGCCGAGGGCAATCGGGAGCATCATGGCCGTTGCCGCCGTGTTGGAAATCCACATCGAAAGAAACGCCGTGATCGCCCCCACTGTGCCCAGAATACGGTAGGGGGTCCGCGCGACCCAGCGGAACGACAGAATCCATCCAGCAAACCGCCGGTCGAGCCGATGCACCTCCATCGCGCGCGCGATGAGAAAACTCCCGATGAACACAAAGAGGATGGGGTGGCCAAAGGCGGCGAGGACTTCGTCGGCCTTCCCGAGGCCGAGCAGGATGGCCAGCACGGGCGCCAAGAGGGCCGTCATGGCCATGGGGATGGCCTCCGTCACCCAGTAAACCACGACCCCCGCCATCAGCGCGGCGGTGGCGTGTGCGTTGGGCGGCAGATCCAGAGGCAGAAAAAAGAGGAGCACCGAGAGCGTCGGCCCGGCGAGAAGGCCGATCCGTTTGCGCGCGCGATCAAACCGCGCCTCCGCCTCGGAGAGCACTTCCAGATCGTCAGGCAGATCGCCAGGCAGATTGCCAGGCAGATCGTCAGGCGGCATCGCGCTGGCGGCGGTAGTGTCAATTTTCATGTATGAAACCGGCGCATCGAGGACGATGGGTGAGTAGAAAGTCCTGTCAACTGATTCTTGTTGATGGATTCCGGATTTTACTTCACACGTTTTGCCTGGAGCACGCCGGGGATCCGCGTAATGTTTTTAAGCGCCCGCGCAAGGTGCTTTGTGTCGGTCACCTCGATCTGAAAGGAGAGCGTCGCGCTCTGGCCTGCCGGGGCATCCACATCCACCTTTTTGATATTCGCCCCCGTCGCGGCGATCGAGGCCGAGACCGACGCCAACATGCCGGGTCGGTCCGGCGCCTGAACGCAGATCTCCACGCAATGCGTGGTCGCCTCCGCGTTGTCCCAGGTCACGTCAATGATACGTTCGCGGTCGTGGGCCAGTGTGTCAATGTTACGGCACGCCATCGCGTGGATGGCCAGACCCCGCCCACGGGTGATAAAGCCGATAATCGGATCGCCGGGAACGGGACTGCAGCACTTGGAAAGCCGCACCAGCACGTCGGATAGCCCGCTTACGCGCACGTGACTGATGCCCAGGCCAACCGTTTTGATCAGGCGATCCTTCATCCCCTCTTTGAGCGCCGACTCCGAGAGAAGGGGACGGATCGCCTGGTGCGCGGCAATTTTCCCATAGCCCACCGCCACGAACAAATCGTCCAGGGTACGAATCCCCATCTCCTTGACACCCGCCAGCAGCAACGGGGATTTTAACGCTGAGGGCGGGCTGAGCCGCGCGCGCCGCAACGCCTGCTCGATGAGATTTTTGCCGATCTCGCGGCCACGGCCCCGCTCCTGTTCGCGGATGAAATGCCGGACTTTGGTCTTGGCCCGCGACGTCTTGACGATCTTGAGCCAATCTCGGCTGGGGTGGTGCGTTGCGGAGGTCAGGATGGTGACGCGATCCCCGCTTTTCAGCGACGCGCCCAACGGCACGATCTGCCCATTCACCTTCGCCCCAACGCAGTGGTGGCCCACCTCGGAGTGGATGGCGTAGGCAAAATCAATGGGCGTCGCCCCCTTCGCCAACTCCTTGAGATCGCCCTTGGGCGTAAAAACGAAGATGGTGCTGGTGAAGAGGTCGCCCTTGACCGAGTCCATGAACTGGTGCGTGTCGGTAATCTCTTTCTGCCACTCCACAAACTGCCGCAGCCAGCCAAAGACAGCCTCGCTCCTTGGATCAATCCGACCCGCCTCCTTGTAGACCCAGTGCGCGGCGATGCCCTCTTCGGCCAACCGGTGCATTTCATCGGTGCGGATTTGAAACTCCACGCTGCGCCCGTGCGGGCCGATTACGGTCGTGTGGAGGGACTGATACATGTTGGACTTGGCGATGGCAATATAGTCCTTAAACCGCCCGGGCACCGGCATCCAAAGGGCGTGCACCAAACCCAGCAAGGCGTAGCAGTCCATCTTGGAAGTGGTGATCATCCGCACCCCCATCAGATCGTAGACCTCCTCAAATGGAATGCCCCGCCGCCGCATTTTTTGGCAGACGCCAAAGAGATGCTTGGGGCGGCCTGTCACGTTGCCCGCGATGCTGTGGGCGGCCATTGTTCTTTGGACTGTTGCGATCACCGCTTGTATGTATTGCTCGCGCCGGCTTTGGCCGTCGGCCACTTTTCTCTCAAGGTCGCTATAGGTCTCCGGTTCCAGATACCGCAAGCAAAGGTCTTCCATCTCGGTCTTGATCCAGCCGATCCCCAAGCGGTTGGCGAGCGGGGCGTAAATGTCCAGCGTCTCTTGGGCAATCTGCCTTTGCTGAGCCTCCGAGAGGGCGAAGAGCGTGCGCATGTTGTGGAGGCGGTCCCCCAGTTTAATCAGCAACACCCGCATGTCTTCCGCCATGCAGACGATCATCTTACGGAAATTTTCGGCCTGCTTTTCCTGATCGCTTCGGAAGGCAATTTTCCCGATCTTCGTCACGCCGTCCACCAGCGTGGCCACCTCATCGCCAAACGCAGCCTCGATGTCGGCCCGCGTGTGAGGCGTGTCTTCCAGCACATCGTGCAGCAAGCCCGCAGACACCGAGGCGACGTCCATCCGAAGCTGGGTGAGGAGGCTCGCCACCTCTAGGGGGTGTAAAAGGTACGGCTCGCCCGTCTTTCGCCATTGCCCTTCGTGGGCGCGGGCGGAGAAGGCATAGGCCCGCTCCAGCAGGGTGAGGTCGGATTGCGGGGCATAGGCGCGGACCTGCGCCTGAATCTTCGCAAGCGAAGGTCCCTTCTTGTTAGGCAAGACCTTGTCATACAAGGTAGATAGCATGGCAGGTAGGTCATGGTAGCCAATCCCCCCCCATCCGTCAACATTGTGCATGCGCCGGATCAGTGGCAGGCGTCTTGACCTGGGGTCTGTCAACTCATTTGAAAATCCGGCTCTTCCGGCTATGAGGTTTAATTGCGGCGATCGGGACCACCTATCCCTTGCCATCTCGTGCGCGCTCACCTTATGATGGCCGCTCTTTTGCCAGAGCGGGTACGCCTCCCCCATGATCACGCCGTTGACGACGCCATCCCCCATGACAACGCCGTTGACGACGCCATCCTATGAGCAGTTCTGTCAAAAGGCCAAAGAGGGGAATCTGGTCCCGGTCTATCAGGAAGTGCTGGCCGACACCGAGACACCGGTCTCCGCTTTCTTGAAAATTAAGAAAGAGCCGTATGCCTTCCTGTTCGAGAGCGTGGAGGGGGGGGAGAAATGGGGACGCTACTCGTTCTTGGGCGCCGACCCGGCCATGATCGTCCAGGCGACGGGGAACGATGTGACCGTCACGCAGGCTGGCACGACAGAGACCCACATCGCCGTCGGCAATCCGTTGCGGCTGCTCCAGAAAATCCTGGCCGACTTTCATCCGGTGCATGTTGAAGGACTGCCCCGCTTCT
>Ga0247727_10019423_pt1 | contig 10532 bp, 5 predicted proteins | sample WisWelCaveWW1625_FD_202498 | JGI IMG/M metagenome (GOLD analysis project Ga0247727, IMG submission 202498) | Biofilm microbial communities from Wishing Well Cave, Virginia, United States - WW16-25 | ecosystem: Environmental > Aquatic > Deep subsurface > Groundwater > Cave microbial mat | place...
GCGCTCTGAGGCAGCGCTGTTTTCTTCCGCCGATCGAAAGAAAAACCAACCAGCGGCCAAACCAAGGGCGATGCTGATGAGGGCGGTGAGGGCAATTTTTTTCATGATATTTTTCTCCTGCAAAACTTATTCAATTTCATGACTTTATTCGTCCGCTCGTATCGGATTATGGGATCAAGTGAAAAAATATTGCATTTTGTGACAAAACAGTGTATTTTTTTCAAAAATGAAAGCATGCTTTAATTAACCAAAACGACTTTGCGTGAGGCTCTCACAGACAACGACAATTATTGCACCAGAGAAATTGCGCGATTACGTCCTGAACCTCTCTAATCCTGACGGCGAATCCAAAGCACGTTACTGATGCAGATTGGCTACAAGCAAGCTCAGTGGCAAACGCTTGAGAGAGATTTGCGTGAGCAACATTTGTCACTTGAAGTGTTGCCTGGAAAACAGGCCATTTATGGCGTAAAGTATGAGATTGTTGCACCTCTTACTGGCCCTAATGGTCAACGGCGATGGATTCGATCCATTTGGATGATTCGCAAAGGCGAATCTGGCGCTCGTTTTGTCACTCTCATTCCGGAGAAACAGCCATGACTTTTCCAATGTTTGCCAGGGTTATCCTCGTTCAAAATCTGCCCGACGAAAATCTTTTTGCCGGAGATATGGGAACCATTGTTGAGCATCATCCGGCAACTGATCAGTATCCCGAGGGCTATGAAGTTGAGTTCTTCGCCGGCAATGGCGAGACGCTTGCCGTAGCATCGGTTCCGGCAATGGCTCTTCGACAGGCAACCCGCCGGGATATGTTGCATGTTCGTGAGCTTGCAACCGTGTGAGTTGTCCGGCAGCTACAGGAATTTCCACGAAAGTATTCTTTCCCAACCGACCCTGATTGCAGAATAATTTTATTCGCACTCGCCTTTCCAAGCTATATCTATCTTATTCCATCAATCCAGTTTTGTGAGTTGAACGCCAACAGCCAGCTCAAGCTCGGAGAGCCTTGTGCCGAAATCGGCTAGCGCCCGATGCGCCGCAAGCTTCGTATCGCGCAACACACGCTGGCTGTCGAGCAGCATGAGGAAATCGACTTTGTTGTTTTCATACGCCGCGCGGGTGGCGAGCAAGGATTGTTCAGCCTGCGGCACGATGGTGTTATCAAAAATCCGCATGCTGCGCCGTGTTTGTTCAACTTTATAGAAGGCGCTTTCAACTTCGGCTCTCACCATGTTGCGCATCGATTGCGTGCTCGCTATCGCCATTTGATAATTGGCGTCGGCCTCTTGCACGCGCAGGTTTTCCTTTCGCCAAAAGTAGATGGGGAGATTGAATGAAATCATCGCGTCCCAGTTTTTCATTTCGGGCATCCGGCGATGCGTGAAGCTCAGCATGAAGTCCGGGAAATATTCGCGGCGCGCCAGGCATCCGGAGAGTCGATACATCTCCGCCAGCGCCCGCATGTTTTTCAGCTCGGGGCGATTCCCATAAGCCAGGTTTAACAAAGAATCCAGAGGCAAGGAGAAATGCTGCGGATCAATGTGTTCATGAATCACCGGCACCTGGCTGTCGCGCAGGCGATTCAACAAGGCATTGAGCATGGCTGCCATCGATTGCCGTTCTTGCGAGAGCATCAAGCTATCATTCACCATCATCGAATACTCGGTCTGCGCTTTGAGAATGTCCGGCTGCAACCCCATGCCCGTGGCGTATTTGACATTGGCGATCTCGATGAACTGTTGCATCAGTTCGCGATTCTCGCGATTGACTTCAAGCTCATAGTCGAGATGAAAAAGCATGAAGTAGTTTTTTTTCACTTCGCTTGTCACTCTCAAAATCACCCGCTCATGATCGGCGGCAGAGATGTCTGCCTCGCGCCGAGCCATGCCGGACATCAGTCCCAGCTTGCCGGGAAATTCGAACATCTGACTGATGGTAATCACTCGCTCGCTGTCGAACGCGTTGCGCAAAGGATAAGGCACATACATCACTTGCAAGCCGATCTGCGGATCAACGAGCGTGCCGGCGGGTTTGATGCGCGCCTGTGAGGCTTGGATTTTCTTCTGCGCCGCTAAAATTTCGGGGTTGCGCTCGCGCGCTTCATGCAGAAGATCGTGCAGGCGGAGCGCCGCTCCGTTTTCTTGAGCACACAGTGATGATGACACCAGCAGGACAATTAGCCCGATGATTAATTTGTGCATGTCAACTCTCCTGAATCTCCCCTTCGAAGTGGGTTTGCCCTTACTATTCGAATGAAAAGTTGTACGAAAAGCAGTTTTGGCAAGTCGCTTGTTCAGCCATGAGAATATCATGGCAGCAGCACGAATCGCTTAATTCCAAAAAAAATTATGACGTGAGAAAACCAAAAGCGAAGATGCTAAGATGCACTCGCTCGAAATCAACGAGTCTTTAGCGCGCGTGGGGAGGGGATGATCAGATGCGGTAAACGCTATCGAGAAGATAAAGTGGTGGTGAGGCGGTGTGTCCAAAAATGGTTTGATCCGAACAAACACGTGAGGCCGTTGAACAAAATCCGTTAGCAAAATCTGACAAAATTTTTATCAGCGCCGGTGACAACGGCAAAGAATCCGATTTCGTTTTTTCTTTGACCGGCTGCAAAGAAGGATCGGTAGTGAGAATACCGGCGAGCGTTTTGCCCGGGGAGCAGGAGGTGAACGCCGGCGCTGTTGATCGTTCCATTTCGTCGCAGCAACAACATGCCCCTATCCGGCTCATGGTTTGAGGCTCGGACATGCTGCACATCGCAGCTACAAGCAGCGGCCAGCCTTGCAACATGGCGCTCATCGTAAGCAGTGCGATGACCGTTGTTTTAAGAATTAGATGCTTCATATAAACCGCTGACCAAATAATAACACCAGTTTTCGCTGATTGTTCAATCCTTGCCGCATGATGCAACGGTTATAACAACTCGGATGCTCCGTAAATTTCCACGATGACCAAAAAGTTCTGCGAATTGCTTGAGCAATGACCATGCCCGCTAAACAACACACCTCATACAAACTGGAATAAGTTAAGCAAAGATTGCCAAAAATCAAGAGCCAAGCACAAAAAGTTACTTTCACGAAAAAGTCATAACCGAGCAACTTGTCATCCATTTGATTGCTTTGTTGCAAAAAGCTTTGGCGGAGAAGGGCAATTTGATTAGCAGCCCCGCAAGTCAAACTACCACACCATTGCGCTATCGGCGCATTTTCATCTTGCAGCAACCCGCCCAAATCGAGTCGTGCTTGGATGGCACCGGCTTTGCCTGAATCGAGCGTGCAAATATCTCGGCATGAATAAATTGAAAAGGAGGTAGCACAATGAAGAGACGAGATAGGATATTCCTCGATGCGTTTGCTCTCTTTGTAGCTTTTGCTTTTTCAGCGACAAATAGCTTTGCTCAACCTGGCTATCAATTCGGCCAGAACAAAGTGCAGTACAAAAACTTCGAGTGGTCGGTGTTGCGCACGGAGCATTTCGACGTTCATTATTATAAAGAAGAAGCCGAAGCCGCAGTCGATGCGGCGCGCATGGCCGAGCGCGGTTATGCTTATTTGAGCGATGTTATGGAGCACCAGTTTAAAAACAGAATTCCTTTGGTGCTCTATTCATCGCTGAATGATTTCCAACAGACGAACGTTGTCAGCGATTTGTTGGGAGACGGCACGCGCGGCGTCACGGAATCTCTCAAAGGGCGAGTCGTGCTGCCGATCACCGGCTCGTATCGCGAGTTCAATCATGTGCTCGTGCATGAGCTGGTGCATGCTTTTCAATTTGACATCATCGATTCTGAAAAAGGCGGCGCTTCGCTTGCGAGCTTCAACCCGCCGCTGTGGTTCATGGAAGGCATGGCCGAGTATCTCTCCGTCGGCATGGACAACATCACCCGCATGTGGGTGCGCGACGGCGTGCTGAACGACAAGCTGCTGTCCGTTGAAAAACTCGGCGGCACGTTCGACATTCGGGTTTATCGTCTCGGCGAGTCGGTGTGGAATTACATCGGCGAGACTTACGGCAAAAAGAAAGTCGGGCAAATTCTCAAGACCGCGGTGAAGTTCGGCGACATCGAGCGCGCCTTCAAAGCGCAAATCGACATGAACTTCAAACAATTGACCACGGCGTGGCATGAAGCGGTACGAAAACAAGTTATGCCTTCAGATTCCACATTGCAGCGGCCGGAGCACATCGCGCAGCAGATTACTACGCAGGAAAGTTATTATCATCGCATTAATCTCGTTCCATCGGTCAGCCCGGATGGAAAACAGATCGTTTATGTCTCGAACAAGAATTTGACCGAGGAAATTTATCTGCTCTCGCAAAAGGAAGATGGCGCTTATGAAAACCGCCGGTTGATCAAGGGCGGGCAGAGCCGCGATTTTGAAGCGTTGCGCTTTTTCGATACGTCGATAAGCTGGTCGCGCGACGGCAGCCGCATTGCATTCGTCTCGAAGGCGGGAAAAGACGATGCGATCTACATCATGAATCCCAAAAATGATGAGATCGAACATAAGCTCGTTTTCGATCAATTGAATGGATTGGTTTCTCCAAGCTTCTCACCTGGCGGAAAGCAGCTTGTTTTTGTCGGCATCGAAGGCGGGCGCTCTGATCTCTACACCGTTGATCTGCCGGGCGGTAAGTTGAAACGCTTGACCGATGATCGTTTTGCGGAATTGCACCCGCAATGGTCGCCCGATGGTAATAGCATCGTGTTTGCCACCGATCGCGGCCGCGGCACCGATGAAAACAATTTTCTCTTCGGCGATTATGATTTGGCGGTTTATTCTCTTGCAACGAAGAACATCGAGCTGATCACCGATGTTGATGGCAATGCCATCAATCCGCAGTGGTCGCCGGATGGTCGCGACGTGACGTTCGTTTCGGATCATCAGGGCATTGCGAATATCTATCGCGTGAATTTGGCGAACAAAGAAATTTCTCCAATCACTTCTTTGCAGATGGGCGTCGCCGGCATCACGGAGAGCACACCGGCGATGAGTTTGTCGGCAAATGGCCGGGTGATGGTTTTCTCTTCGTTCGTCAAAGGCGGCTGGCAACTCTTCCGTATGGAAATGCCCGCGTCGAATATTTCGCTGTCGACCAATGGCCATGAAGTTGGATCAAAGTCGAATGGTAATGGACACACTGCATCTGTGTTAGTCGCGGAGGCAAAAGAGGATTCATCCTGGCTGCCCGCCATTCCTGATCCCAACACTTTTTACACCAGCTATGCGTTGGCGGCTGAAGACTCTGTGAAGCCGCGCACTTATAGCAGCACGCCGAAGTTGGCAGGCATCTCGATTGGCGCCAGTGTCGGCGGATATTACGGAACAGTCGGCGGCGCGCAAATCTTGTTCAGCGACATGCTGGGCAATCACAACCTGATTCTCTCCGCGGACATAAGCAGCAGAATCAAATATACTGATCTTGGCGTTGCCTACGTGAACCAGAGTCGGCGCATCAACTACGGTATGGAAGCCTTTCAACTGAACAATGCTTACGGAGCTTTCCTGACGCCGACTGCAGCGGGATTTGTCGAACAAACCTATCGCGGCGTGAATGCGTTTGCCTATTATCCTTTCAGCCGGTTTTCGCGGTTGGAGTTGAGCGCTGGGGCAACATTTGTCGGCCAGAATTTTATCGTCGAAAGAATTGAAGGCGGGCGATTGATCGAAGAAAAGCAGGACGGCCCAACGGCTCGCTTCGGTCAATTCGGCGCGGCGTTGGTTTATGACAACACGGTGTATGGGCCGATCGGGCCGATGACCGGCCAGCGCAGCCGTTTTGAGGTTCAACGCGCGACCAATGATTTTCAATTTACGACGATGATCGGAGATTATCGGCGCTATTTTAATGTGAGTCCGCGCTCGGTGCTGGCGTGGCGGGTGGTCGGTGCTTCGAGTCTGGGCCGTGACAAGCAAGTCTTTCGCATCGGCGGGCCTGAGACGTTTCGTGGTTCGGAATTCGGCGACATCCTCGGCACGAACATTTTGATTCAGAATCTTGAATTTCGCTTCCCGCTCCTGCCGTTTCTGCCGGCGGGCGCGGATTTTTTGAGCGCCGTCACGTTTGTGGACGCGGCTGCAGGTTGGGGCTTGAATGTGCCGGGTCTTATTAAAGAAGAGTTCAAACCGTTTTCAACTAATGGCGGATTTCATGTGCAAGACTTGCGCAGCGCCTTCGGTCTCGGCGCGCGGTTGAATCTTGGCTATGTCGCGCTGAAATTCGACATGGCCTGGCCGACGGATTTGCAGGAGATCCGCAAGCCGATTCGGATGTTCTCGATCGGCGCGGATTTCTAAATCTTATCTACCCTTCCTTCCTCCTCAATGAAAGTGGATGGAGCAGTTGTGGCTCCATCCACTTTTTGTTATGCAATTGCCTATCCCGGTTTGTTATTAAAATTAATGGATAAAACCTGCGCTTGCGAAAGATAGGCGGAATCACTATTTTCTTTCCACTTTACCACAACATGGGCACTACAAAACATTTTTTGACAACTCTTATGGAAAGATGTAATGAGTGATTCTCTTTTACCACTGATAACAAACCTGGCTACAAAAAATCGAGACTATGTAATATTTGTAGGAGCAGGTTTTTCTAAAGATGCCGGAGTGAAGAGTGGTTGGGATATTCTTATTGAGACGTTAATCCCTCTGTACGTTAATGAAAACAATCTATCAGAATTACCCACGGATCATTATTCAAAAGTTGAAGATTGGTATTTGAAGCATAACGAGTATAGCAAGCTTGGATATTCTGAAATTCTCGAACTTCTTTATAAGGGAGAGATTGAAAGACGTGAATATCTCAAAAAATTTTTTGTAAACGCGCAACTTGGTGAAGCGCATCGACAACTGGCACTGATGGTGGCAAATAGATTGGTGCGGTTCATTTTTACCACAAATTTTGATGATCTGATAGAAAAAGCGCTTGATGAGATGAATCTTGATTATGATGTGATATACTCAGATGATATTTTGAGGTCAACGAAATCTTGGGATAAAGTGCAAACGTGCAGAATATATAAATTGCATGGAGACTATAAAACGGGAAAGGTTAGAAACACAGTCAGTGAATTGCAAAAACTCGAGCTGCTCATTTCAGATGATTTCCAGTACATCATCGACAGGCATGGTTTGATTGTCATTGGCTATAGCGGTCGAGATAGGGGGGTGATGGATCATTTCCTCGACAGGAAACCTTACTCGTATCCGTTTTATTGGCAGTATAGGAGTCATCCAGAGGATAGAAAAAGCTATGAACTGTATCACGAATTAATGAATAAGTATGAGAACAAGTACAATAGAAGGATAAATTATGTTCAGAACGAAAGTGCTTCAGCTTTTTTGTCTGCTATCAACAGTGGAATTGAAAAACTTGATAGAATAGTGATTGCCTCTCAAGATGGAAAGCATGACTATCGAGACTATATTGTTGAGAAGAATGAGAAGAAGATTCGCGCTTTAACGATTGAATTGTACAATAGATTTGCTTCGCTCTATGATGAATATATCTCTAAAGAAGACAAAGACAGATTTTATGTATATAAATTTGAAGTTTTTGAAGAATTCGTTCGAAAAATCGAATGCATTTTCTATTATCTGAATGATCTACTGACTTATGATAAAAATATTGATGAAGCAAAATACTTTGCTGACAAAATCATTAAACGAGTTACTGATATGGATTTGCGTTACTCATGTGAATTCATTCGCGTATCAACACCATATTATGTTATGATGGTTTTTGGTGCTCTTTATTTGAGAAACAACCGATCCGAGTTAATTGCTTCGTTTTATGAATATCGAATAAAGTACGGCTCTGGCTATTATGAAAATTTGATCTCACTGCTTTCCTTTGAACAAGGAGGTTGGGCAACAATTGATAAAGAAAAATACAAGAGGAATTACTACGTTCCAAGATTTTCCATCATTCAAGAAAAATTATTACCTCCGATCATAACCTCGCAAGACTTCAACTTAATTGATGCTTATATTACTCTTGATTTAGTGATACATAAACGAGATTACTATTGGCGAGGTGCTTCATCAATGTTTCGAGATGATTTTCAAAATACTTTTTTCAAATACTTTGGCTCTGAAATAGACAATCGAGAAAAGGCTATTGAATTTTATAAAAACTTATACAAGAAATACTCTACTTACTATAATACGAGAGATGGCATTGACATGGTGCTGTCAGAGTTAAAGCGACAATTTTCGATTCAGGATGAAGAATTAAAATCGTAGGAAGCCACCTAATTTGTTCTCATCATCTCAAGGGATATAAAATTACCAGCATGAAAGTTCTCCTCTTCGACATCGACGGCACGTTGATCAACACCGGCGGCACCGGCAAAGACGCGATGAATCAAGCTTTTGAAGAAATCTACGGCGTGCCGAACGGTTTGGATGGCATATTGCTCGCTGGGCAAACCGATCCCAAAATCATGCTCGATATTTTTCAAAAATTAGACATGAAGTGGGATGATCGGAAAATGGAAGAATTCAAAGAACGATATTATGTTCGTCTGAGCGAAGAGTTTCAAAGGCCGCGGGCGTCGCGGCGCATCATGCCGGGATTTCCCGAAGCGTTAGAAAAATTGGGTGGGCTGCCCAAGACGCATTTGGGTTTGCTCACCGGCAACTGGAAGCGCGGCGCAGAAATCAAGCTGGAGAATTTTGGCTTGTGGAAATTTTTTGAGTTCGGCGCTTTTGGCGACGACGATCTCGACCGCAACAAGCTTGTGCCGCACGCCATTCGTCGTGCCGCGAAACTTTTTGGCAGCCATCCAGAAAGTGATCGCGTCTACGTCATCGGCGACACGCCGCGCGACGTGCAATGCGCTCGTCCGCACGGCGCTACAGCCATTGCCGTCGCCACCGGAGATTACTCCGTCGATGTTCTTCGCGCTGAGAAACCCGATTACCTATTTGCCGACTTCAGCAACGTTGATACGTTCTTACGAATTTTTACCAACGAACATCCCGCCTGAAAAGCGCAGAATGAGAATTTTTTAGCACCTTACCAAAGTGTTTTGTCTGAGAGTGAAAAACACAATCTTCATTTTCAGCGGACTTGCATTTGCATTGATCGCTGCACTGTTTTATTCTCACGCCAAACAATCTTCAGCCGGCATATCGAAGTGGCAGCAAGCGGCTTATAAAATAGCAGGAAATAAAATGAACACCAGCTCGGATTTCATCGCCCGCCAGTTGCAACAGGGAAAAAAGGCGAATCGTTTGATCAATGAAAAAAGTCCTTATCTCTTGCAGCATGCGTTCAATCCGGTAGATTGGTTTCCCTGGGGCGATGAAGCTTTCGAAAAAGCCCGGCGCGAGGACAAACCGATTTTTCTCTCCGTCGGATATTCCACCTGTCACTGGTGCCATGTGATGGAGCACGAGTCGTTCGAAGACAGCTCGATTGCCGCGTTGATGAACGAATATTTCGTCTGCATCAAAGTCGATCGCGAAGAACGTCCCGACGTTGACAAAGTTTACATGACCGCAGTGCAGGCGATGACCGGCAGCGGCGGCTGGCCGATGTCGGTGTGGCTGACGCATGATCTTACGCCGTTTTTCGGGGGCACGTATTTTCCTCCGGCGGCGCGTTACGGTCGCGCCGGTTTTCCCGACGTGCTCAAACGCATTCATGAAATTTGGACGAATGAGCGACAGAAGCTGCACGAATCCGCGGAGCAGATGTCCTCGATGTTGAAGCAATATGCCGACGTTCAGTCGTCCTCGGGCGCTGAAACAGGAGTTGACGAGACGTTATTGCGGAATGCCTACCAACAATTTCGTAGCAGCTATGATTCACAGCACGGCGGCTTTGGCGGCGCGCCAAAATTTCCGCGCCCTTCTGTTTTCAATTTTCTTCTACGATACTATCACCGCAACGGCGTTAACGATGCGCGCGAAATGGCCTTGCATACGCTGCGACAGATGGCGCGCGGCGGCATGTACGATCAAATCGGCGGCGGCTTTCATCGCTACTCGGTTGACGGACAATGGCGGGTTCCGCATTTCGAAAAAATGCTGTACGATCAAGCGCAACTGGTAAATTCTTACGTCGATGCTTATCAAATTTCCGGCGACATTTTTTTTGCCAGCATCGCTTGCGAAGTTTTGGATTATGTCCTGCGTGACATGACAGACGCCGGCGGCGGGTTTTATTCCGCCGAAGACGCCGATAGCGCGCCCGATGCTTCGGCGCCTGATCATAAAGTCGAAGGCGCTTTTTATCTCTGGCGGCTTGAAGAAGTGGAAAAACTTCTTGGCAAGGCAGCAGCGAAAATATTTTCCGAATATTATGACATTCGTGAGGGTGGCAACGCGCTTGCGGATCCACAGAACGAGTTTGGTGATGGAAATATTCTTTATGTTGCCAATGATGTTGTAGAACTTGCCAAAAAATCGAACAGAGCTGTCGATGAAGTTGAAACAGTTTTGAAGAATGGCCGGGAAAAACTTTTTGCCGTCCGAGAGAAAAGATTGCGCCCGCATCTCGACGATAAGATTTTGACA
>Ga0247727_10019424_pt1 | contig 10532 bp, 6 predicted proteins | sample WisWelCaveWW1625_FD_202498 | JGI IMG/M metagenome (GOLD analysis project Ga0247727, IMG submission 202498) | Biofilm microbial communities from Wishing Well Cave, Virginia, United States - WW16-25 | ecosystem: Environmental > Aquatic > Deep subsurface > Groundwater > Cave microbial mat | place...
ACGCGTCCTTTCTGGCGGTGCACAAGGCCCGCCAGCAGGGGCACGATCCCGGCGGCGCGAGCCTCGCCAGCGACGCGTTTTTCCCGTTCCGCGACGGCGTGGACGAAGCGGCGCGGGCCGGCGTGACCGCGATCATCCAGCCGGGCGGCTCCGTGCGGGACACCGAAGTCATCGCGGCCGCCGACGAGCACGGCGTGGCCATGGTGCTCACGGGGACCCGGCAGTTTCGACACTAGACTACCTTTCGCCACCTATGAGCCACGACGCCGCGTTGAAGCCGCCGTATCGCATGGCCGCCCTGGTCTCCCTGGGGGCCCTGGTGCTGTACGCCTTGACCCTGGCGCCCACGACGCAGTTCTGGGACACCTCGGAGTACATCGCCGCCGCCTACGTGCTCGGCATCCCGCACCCGCCGGGGAACCCGCTATTCGTGCTCATCGCGCACGTCTGGGGGCTGCTGCCGGTCGCGTCCAGCTATGCCGCGCGGATCAACCTGCTCGCGGCCACGACGAGCGCGGTCGCCGCGGGGTGCTGGTTCCTGATCGGGGAGCGCTGGCTCCGCAGCATCGTGCCGGCGCTGTGGCCCCGCCGGCTCGCCGCTCTCGCCGGCGCCCTGCTGGCCGCGACCGCGTTCACGGTGTGGAACCAGTCGGTCGTGAACGAGAAGGTGTACACGCTGAGCCTGCTCTCCGTGGCGCTCGTGCTCTGGCTCATCGTGCGCTGGGACGACCAACCGGCGGGGCAGGCGCACGACCACCACCTGCTGCTGATCGTGTACCTGCTGGCGCTCACGTCGACCAACCACATGATGGGCGTCCTGGTGGGCCCCGTGGTCGCCATCCTGCTGTTCCCGCCGCTGCGCCCGCGCCGCCCCGAAGACCCGGAGCGGCGCCGCGTGGAGTGGTCGCAGTTCCTCGTGTTCATGGCCGCGTACGCGCTCATCGTGGGATCGGGGCTCGAGCGCGCCGACCCGCTCAAGGCCGCCGCCGTGCTCTACGTCGGCGCGCTGCTGTACGCGATCTACGCCCGCAACTGGGGCTTCGCGCTCGTCATGCTCGCGGTCGCCGTCGTGGGGGTCTCGCTCTATTCCTTCCTCCCGATCCGGGCCGCCCATTTCCCGGCGATCAACGAAGGCGAGCCGGTCACGCGGGACGCGCTCTGGTCCGTGCTGACGCGCGAGCAGTACGGCAAGCCTCCGGTCACGACCCGCCAGGCCACCTTCATCGCGCAGATCGGCATGTGGTGGGAGTACTTCAGCTGGCAGTGGGGCCACGACTTCGGCGCCGGCGCGCGGCGGGGGCTGGCGGTGCTGTTCTTCTTCGTCGGCCTGCTGGGCGCGTGGCGACACTGGCAGGCGGACCGGCGCTCGGCGCTCGCCATGACGGCCCTCGTCTTCACCCTGACGTTCCTGCTCATCTTCTATCTGAACTTCAAGTACGGTTACTCGCAGTACCTGGACCGGCCGTCGCTCGAGCGCGAGGTGCGCGAGCGCGACTACTTCTACCTCGGCTCGTTCGCCGTGTGGGGCGTCTGGGTAGGAATGGGGCTCGCGACCCTGATGGAGTGGGTGCAACAGTGGCTCGCCCCGCGCGTCCGCGACGACGCGCGCCGCTGGTGGCTCGCCACGCCCGTGCTCGCCCTCGCCCTGATCCCCCTCGCCGGCAACCGCCTCACCGCGCCTCGCGCCGGGGAGACCCTCGCCCGCGACTGGGCCTACGACCTGCTCCAGACGGTGGAGCCCTACGGCATCCTCGTCACCGCCGGCGACAACGACACCTTCCCCCTGTGGTACGCCCAGGAGGTGGAGGGCATTCGGCGCGACGTGACGGTGGTCAACCTCTCCTTGGCGAACACCGACTGGCACTTGCGGCAGCTGCAGCGCCGGCCGATCTACGATTTCGAGCCCGACCGGGCGCCCGCCCTCTACCGGGGGCGGACCTGGCCCAAACCCACGGGCCGGCTCATGAGCTTCTCCGACGAGGAGCTCGCCGCCCTGCAGCCGTTCTATCTCCTCCAGGAACGGCAGGTCGTGCGCCTGGGTGGCATCGACGTCCCGCTCGACCCCCAGCTGCTGGGGCGCTCCTACCTCGAGCGCGCCGACATCGCCGTGCTGCAGATCATCAAAGACCAGCTGGGGAAGCGCCCCATCACCTTCTCACGCACCGTGGGGCTGTACGCCGACCAGTTCAGCCTCACCGGCCACCTCGAGGGCCACGGGTTCGCGCGCGTGCTGCGGCCCACGCCGATCATCCCGTCCGACAGCATCCAAGCGCTCGCGCAGCTGGGCTTCGTGAACCTGCCCCGCAGCTCGACGCTCGCCTTCGAGGTGTACCACGGCGACACCGCGGCGCGGTACCGCCCGCGGGGGTGGGTGGATCATCCGTCCGAGGGGATTCTTACGCTCTACGGGCTGACCTATCAGACGCTGGCGCTCGGGCTGCGCGGGCGAAGCCCCGACCTGGCGGCGCGGGCGCTGGTGACGGCGGACTCGATCTACAAGAACACGTCGGTGCAGCTGATCCCGCCGGGGGAAGGACCGTAGGCGTTCCGTGTCCGTGGGCTAAAGCCCCGGCTCGGCGCTTGCGCGGCGTGCCCTGAAGGGCGCAGAGCGGGGCGTCTTTCAAGACGTGTCGCGCCCGCGCCGAGCCCCGGCTTCAGCCGAGGGACCACCGGTGCCGGGAGCGCGTCGCCCCTACGATGATTCCGTGCGCGGCCCCCGCTCCACCACGGTCGCCATCACCGGTGCGCCCGGCATCAGCCGCTCCGCGCCCGCCACCACCACCTCCTCGCCGGCGTCGATCCCGGCGCGGACTTCCACGAACCCCGCCGTCCGCACGCCGAGGCTCACCTCGCGGCGCTCCGCCTTCCCGTCCTTGGCCACCCACACGATGTTCAGGCCCTGGAGTGGGATCACCGCGTCTTCGGGGATCACCACGGCGCTCGGCCGGATCTCGGTCGCCAGCTTGGCCTCGATGAACATGCCCGACTGTAGCTGGCGCTTGGGATTCGGCACGACCGCCTTGATGAGGATGGTGCGCCCGGGGAGCTGGACCACGGGGTCCACGAAATCCACTTCCCCGATGAACTCCTGCCCGGGCAGCGCCGCCACGCGGAACGTGACGAGCTGGCGCAGGCGCAGCCGCTCGGCGTAGCGCTCCGGCACCTGGAACGCGGCGCGTTGCGGGTTCACCGTCTGCAGCGTCAACAGCCGCGAGCTCGTGTTGACGTAGTCCCCCAGACTGACGAGCCGGCGCCCGACGACGCCCGCGAACGGCGCCCGTACGACCGTGCGATCCAGCCGGATCTTGAGGAGCTGGTGCTGCGCCTCGCTGCCTCGCGCGGTCGCCTCGGCACGCTCCATGTCCGCCGCCGAGGACGCGTTCTGCGCGATGAGCTGGCGCGCGCGCTCCAGCGCCTGCACCGCGAGATCGCGCTCCGCCGCGGCCTGCGCCACCTGCGCCTGAAGCTCGGCGTCGTCCACCTTGAAGAGCGCCCGGCCACGCTCCACCGTGTCGCCCTCCCGCACCAGGATCCCGACGATGCGACCCTCCACCTCCGGGCGCAGCTCGACCGCCTGCAGGGCCTCCACCTGGCCCGTCGCGGGGATCGCGTCCACCACCGTGTCTTGGAGCGCCACGGCGACCTCGACGGGCATCGGCGGCATGCCGCCCTGCCCGCCGCCGTCGGACGCCGCCTTCTTGCAGGCACCCGCGCCCACTACGGTGATCGCGACCAGCACTCCTCTGATGCCAACGCTCATCACTCGTCTCCCACCGGAAAGAGTCGCTCGCCCAGGATCGCCTCGAGCCCGGCCAGCGCGAGCCGGGCGATGTAGCGGGCCTGCACCAGCCCCGCTTCCGCGTCGGTCAGGCCCACCTGCGCGTCGAGCAGATCGAGGATCGTCGTCGCGCCCGACCGGTAGCGCGTCTCCTGCACCCGAAACGCCTCGCGCGCCACGACCCGCGCCTCGGCCGCCACCGCGGCGGCCTCGCGGGCGGAGTTGTAGGTGTAATAGGCGTCGGTCACGTCGCGCCGCACGGCCCGCTCGAGGTCCGCCCGCACCGACCGGGCGACGTCGCGTCGCGCGCGGGCCTGGGTCAGCGCGATCTCGCGCTGCGCGTTGTCCCACAGGGGGAAGCTGATCGTCAACGCGAGCACGTTGGTGGGGTTCGCCTGCGGGAAGAAATGATCGTCGAACGCGCCGCTCGAGGCGGAGAGCGTCGCGCGCGGCAGATAGCTGCCCCACTGCGCCAGCACGTCCGCGTCCGCCACCCGCTCGACGGCGCGGGCCACGCGGTAATCCGGGCCCTGTGCCAGGGCCCGCACCACCGCGTCCTCGATCGTGATCGGGAGATCGGGCGCCGGCAGAGTGTCGAGGGGCGCGGCGTCCACCGGAGTGTCGAGCCCGATGCGCCGGCCGAGCTGCAGGCGCGACACCCGCAGCGCCGTCTCCTCCTGAATCAGCGAGACGCGCGCGCGTGCCAGCTCGAGCAGCAGCTGGAGCGAGTCCGTCTGTACCGCCGCGCCCGAGAGCACCCGCGCGCGGGCCACGCCCACCTGCTCCCGGGCCCGGCGCACCCGCTCGTCCGCCACGCGCCGGAGCTCGCGGCTCGCCAGCACGGCGTAGTAGTCGGCCTCGGTGGCGACCGCCACGGCGAAGCGTGAGCGTAGCTCTCCCGCCTCGGCGCCCTCGACCTGGGCGTTGGCCCGCCGCAGCCCCGCGATCTTCTGGCCGCCGGTGAACAGGTCGAGCCGCGCGTCCACGCGCGCGCTTACCGCGTTCCCCGTCAACGCAGTCCCGGTCCCGAAGTCGAACACCGGGGTCGAGCTCCAGATGAAGTCGGTGCTCAACCTGATCGCCGGGACGATGAACAGCAGCCGCGCGGCGCGCCGGTTCCACGCGGCGGTCGCGACGGCGCCGGTCGCGGCGACGTAGCCGGGATCGAGCTGGGCGGACCGGCGCAGGGCCTCGCCCAGCGTCACCTGAGGCAGCGAGTCGCCGCCCGCGAGCTGCAGAGCGGCGAAGAGCGCGAGCATCAGTCGGCCGCCGCGCCCGCGAGACGCGCGGCGCGCCGCCCCATCACTCGCTCCCGCGCGCCCTCGAGCAGCGTCCACGCGACCGGCACCAGATACAGGGTGAGCGCGGTCGAGAAGATCAGCCCGCCCACGATCGCGTAGCCGAGCGGGCGCCGGGAGATCGACCCCGCCCCGAGCCCCAGCGCGATGGGCAGGGCGCCCATGATGGTGGACACCGAGGTCATGAGGATCGGCCGCAGCCGGATCCGCCCCGACTCGAGCATCGCCGCCGCGGTGTCCAGTCCCTTGGCCTTCAGCTTGTTCGCGTACTCCACCAGCAGGATGCTGTTCTTGGTCACGAGCCCCACCAGAAGGATCATCCCGATCTGGCTGAACAGGTTGATCGTCGAGCCCGCGATCTTCAGCGCGATCAGCGCCCCGGTGACCGCCAGCGGCACCGCCAGGAGCACGGTGAAGGGGTGCACCAGCGACTCGAACTGCGACGCGAGCACCATGAACACCACGACCACCGCGAGGATGAACGCGAAGTAGAGCGCCGATCCGCTCTCGCGCAGCTCGCGCGACTCCCCGGCCAGCGCCGTCGTGCTCCCGGCCGGCAGCACCTCGCGCGCCACCCGGTCCAGCGAATCGAGCGCCTCGCCCAGGGCGAAGCCCGGCGTGAGGTTCGCCGACAGGGTGAACGAGCGCACCCGGTTGAAGTGGTTCAGGACCTGGGGGCCCAGCCCCTCGCTCACGCTCGCGATGGCCGCCAGCTGCATCAGCTCGCCGCCGCGGCCCCGCAGCTGGATCCCGCTCATGTCGCTCGGCGTCGCTCGCTCGTCCGGACGCAGCTGCACCATCACGTCGTACAGCTTGTTGTTGCGCGTGAACGTGCTCACCCGCCGCCCCCCGAGCAGCGTCTGCAGCGCCGCGGCCACATCGCGCACCGGCACGCCGAGATCCTCGGCCCGGTCGCGGTCGAAGCGCACGGTCAGCTCCGGCTTGTTGACGCGCAGATCGGTGTCCACGTTCACCAACCCGGGGATCAGTCGCGCCCGCGTGACCAGCGTGTCCATCGCCCGCCCCAGCGTGGCGAAATCGGTGTGCTGGACGACGAACTCGACGGGGCTGCCGAACCCGCCGAACGCCGGCGGATTGTTCGCGAACGCGAACACCCCCGGGATCATGAAGTATTGGGGCTGCACCTCGGCGATAATATCCTGCACCCCGCGGTCGCGCTCGCTCCAGTCGGTCAGCAGCGAGAACACGATCCCGCTGCTCACGCCGCGGGGCCACCCGACGAGGCTGAAGTATCCGTCGAGGTCCGCGGTCTTGCCGAGGATCTCTTCCACCTGCCGCTGGTAGCCGTCCGTGTACCCCAGCGACGCGCCCTCCGGCCCGATGACGAACGTGAGAAACCACCCCCGGTCTTCGGCCGGCACGAACTCCCGCTTGAGCGACCCGAACAACACGACGGCGAGAAGGATGGTCGCCCCCCCCGCTCCCAGCACGTATCCCGGCCGCCCGAGGGCCCAGGCGAGCGTCCGCCCGTAGTGCCGGGCGAGCGCCGTGAATCCCTGCTCGAACACCTGGAACAGCCGCCCGTGCCGACGTTGCACGCGAAGGATCTTGGCGCACAGCATGGGCGTGAGGGTCAGCGCCACGAACCCCGAGATGGTCACCGCGCCCGCGACCGCGATGCCGAACTCGTTGAACAGCCGCCCCGTCGCGCCGCGGAGGAACGCCAGGGGCGTGAATACCGCGACGAGCGAGATCGTGGTCGCGATGACCGCGAAGCCGATCTCCCGCGTGCCGTTGATGGCTGCCGTCTCCGGCGCCTCGCCCAGCTCCTCCTGATGGCGGTACGCGTTCTCGAGCACGATGATCGCGTCGTCCACCACGATGCCGATCGCGAGCGTCAGCGCGAGCAGCGTCAGGTTGTTGATCGAGAACCCCAGGAAGTACATCACCGCGAACGTCGCGACGATCGACGCCGGAATCGCGAGCCCGGGGATGATCGTGGCGCGCAGGTTGCGCAGGAACACGAAGATGATCAGCACGACCAGGATGCCCGCGATCACCAGGGATCCCTGCGCTTCCTCGATCGAGCGCGTCACGAACACCGACCCGTCGAAGGCGACGTCGAGCTTCACGCCGGGCGGCAGCACTCCCTGAATCGCGGGCAGCTCCGCCCGGATGGCCTCGGCCACGGCGATCAGGTTGGCCTTCGACTGCCGCACCACGCCGATCGCCACCGCCGGCACCCCGCGGTAGCGCAGCACGTCGCGCTCTTCCTCGGGGCCGAGCTCCACGCGAGCCAGGTCCTTGAGCTTGACGACCTGGCCGCCCTGGCTCGCGACCACGAGCTCGGCGAATTCGTCCGGCGTCTTCAGCTCGCCCAGCGACCGCACCGTGAACTCGCGCCGCACCGACTCGATCCGGCCCGCGGGAATCTCGACGTTGCGGCTGCGGATCGCCTGCTCCACGTCCTGCACCGTGAGGCTGCGCGCGGCGAGCTCGTTGGCCGAGAGCCAGACCCGCATCGAGAAGCGCCGCTCCCCGAAGATCTGCGCGCTGCCCACCCCCGGCAGGCTCTGGAGCCGGGTTTTCACCATGCGGTCGCCGATGTCCGAGAGCTGCAGCAGGTCGTAGTTCGCCCCGGAGAGCGCCATCCAGAAGAACGGGTCCGCGTCCGCCTCCTGCTTGGCCACGACCGGCTCCTGGATATCCTCGGGCAGCCGGCCCCGCACCCGTGACACCTTGTCGCGCACATCCTGCGCGGCTTCCTCGACCGGGCGATCGAGCTGGAACTCGAGCGTGATGTTGCTGACCTGCTCGGCGCTCGAGCTGGTCAGGGTGCGCAGGCCGGGAACGGCGGAGAGCTCCTCCTCGAGGATGTCGGTGACCGCCGACTCCACCACCTGCGGGTTCGCGCCCGGCAGCACCGTCGTCACCGAGATGACAGGCGGATCGACGTCGGGAAACTCGCGCACGGCGAGCTGTGTGTAGCCGATCACGCCGAACAGGACGAGCGCGGCGCTCACCATGCTCGCCAGGACCGGCCGTTGAATGGAAACGTCGGACAGCTTCATCGCCACACCTGATGCACGAGACGACTACGATCAATCCGGGAGCCGGCACCGCGGGCAGGAACGCCGCCTGTCCGATAACGTAACACGGGGACGCGGGGTTCCGCACGCGTGGCGGCGGGCGTCCGCTTGACACCGACTTGAAACGCCGGGGCGACGGTGGGGAACGAAAGGAGCCCCCATGACCACCCGCCAGCTCACCTTCCTCCTTGCAGAGCCCGAGCGCCGGCTGCTCCGGGCGATCGCCCGCCGTCTCCCACCATGGATCCGATCCGACCACCTGACGGCACTCGGGGTGATCGGTGCGATCGGTGCGGGGGCCGCCTACGCCCTGACGACCTACGCTCCCGCCTGGCTGTGGGTCGCGAGCGTGCTGTTGGCGGTCAACTGGCTGGGCGACAGCCTCGACGGCACCCTGGCCCGCGTGCGCCAGGCCGAGCGGCCGCGCTACGGCTACTACCTGGACCACCTCGTGGACGCCCTGTCCACCACCGCGCTGGGCGTGGGGATCGGGTTGTCGCCCTACGTGGATCTACGCATCGCGCTCGGCGGGGTGCTCGCCTACCTCGTGCTCTCCATCAACGTGTACCTCGAGTCCACGGTCCTCGGCGTGTTCCGGCTGGCCTACGGGCGCATCGGGCCGACGGAGGTGCGGCTGCTGCTGTTGGCGGGAAGCGCGCTCGCGGCCCTCGTGAGCCCGGCAGCCGTCGCGCGCCTGGCGAACCCCCTCATCGTGGCGCTCCTGGCTCTGATCGCGCTGGCGCTGCTGCTACGGTGCGCGCGGAACCTCGCTCACCTCGCGAACGTGGAGCCGGACAGCCAGTAGCTCACTCTCCGCCGATGGCCTCGATGGGATCGAGCCTGGCCGCGCGCCGTGCGGGATACCAGCCGAACACGAATCCGACGGCCACGGCGAACACCATCGCCAGCACCACCCCCGGCCGATGGACCGCGATGACGAAGTCCCGGCCGAACTGGCGGCTGATGGCCTCGGTGACGAGGATCAGTCCCGCGCCGCCGCCGATCCCGATGATCGCGCCGAGGAACGCGAGCGTCAGGGACTCGGCGAGGAACAGCTGCCGGATGTCGCCGTCCGCCGCCCCCAGCGCCTTGCGGATGCCGATCTCGCGCACCCGCTCGCGCACCGAGATCAGCAGGACGCTGAACAGCCCGATCCCGCCGACCACGAGGGTCACGCCCGCGATGGCGTACATGACGGCGTTCCATCCGCCGAGGATGTTGTCGGCCATCGCGAGATCCTCCCCCACTTCGGCGGCCTCGTTTTCGACCTCGAAGTCCTCGGCGCCGCCGTGGCGCTGGCGCACGAGCGCCGTACCGGCGCGCAGCACGCGGCCGAACTCGGCCCCGGGCGCCGCGGTGACGAGGACCATCCCGACGCGCCCCTGGCCCTCGCGGTAGCGCGTGAGGTAGGTGTAGGGGACGTAGATCCGCCGCGCGACCCAGCTGAAGTCCACCGGCGCGATCTTCACCTCGAGCGGCGCGACGACGCCGATGACCCGGAACCGCACCCCCTCGATCGCGATCGTCCGGCCCACCGGGTCCGCGCCGCCGAAGAGATCGTCCTTGAGCTCCGAGCCGATGACCGTCACCCGGGCCACGCTCGCGATGTCGAGCGGTCGCAGGCTGCGCCCCCCCGCCATGCGGTAGTGCCGCATCTCGAGGTACCCGGCGTCCACGCCGTCCACGCGGATGAGCCGCTGGCCCGCGGGAGCCGTCACCACCATTTCCCCGCCCGGGTTGCGCCCGTGCACCGAGGCCACGCCCGGGAGCCGCCGCAGCGCCTCCAGGTCGCCGAGGCGCAGGCCGGGGTGCCGCAGGCCGGCCGCGGTGCGCGCGTCCTCCGGCGGCCCGCGGTCCACGATGCCGTAGCTGTTGGGGAAGCCGAACGCCTCGAGGTCGCGGTAGGCCATCTCCTTCATCGCCCGCGCGAGCGACGTCATGGCGACGAGCGAGGCCGCGCCGAACACGATCCCCGAGAGCGTGAGCAGCGAGCGCAGCGGGTGTGCCCGGGTCTCGCGCAGCGCGTCCCCGACGAGCTCCGCCGCGGCCTCCACACGCACCCGCAGCTCAGCCATAGCGCAGGGCTTCGACGGGCGAGAGGCGCGCGGCCCGCAGCGCCGGGTAGGCGCCCGCCGCCAGGCCCACCACGACGGCGGTGACGATCGCCACCGCGGCCATCGCCGGCGTCACGACCGCGGGCATCTGCATGAAGTGGGCGACGGTGCCGGTCAGGGCCGTGCCGAGGCCGAGCCCGAGCGCGCCGCCGATGACGGTCACCATCACGACCTCCGCCAGCACGTGGGCGAAGATGCCCGGCGCGGTGGCGCCGAGCGCCATTCGGGTACCGAACTCCCGCACGCGCTCGACCACCGAGGCGAGCATGATGTTGGCGATGACGATGCCGCC
>Ga0247727_10019425_pt1 | contig 10531 bp, 7 predicted proteins | sample WisWelCaveWW1625_FD_202498 | JGI IMG/M metagenome (GOLD analysis project Ga0247727, IMG submission 202498) | Biofilm microbial communities from Wishing Well Cave, Virginia, United States - WW16-25 | ecosystem: Environmental > Aquatic > Deep subsurface > Groundwater > Cave microbial mat | place...
GACCTGGCCGCCGGTGACCTGGACTTCGCCGCCCGTGGAACCGGGGGCGGTGCCCGAGGCGTCGAGAGTGCCGGTGTTGATGACCGTGCCGCCGGACGAGCGGAGGAAAATGCGGCCGCCGTCATTGACGACGGTCTGCGCGCGGATGACTCCGCCGTTGTTGATCGCGAGCGCGTAAATATTTCCGCCCGCGGCCTTGAGCTCCGCGGTGACGGCGGAAATGTTTCCGGAGTTGATGACGCCGTCGTAGCTGTCCTCGGTGGACTGTCCGGCGATGACGGAGATGCGCTCGCCGCCGACCGCGACGGTGTTCGCCTGACGGAGCTCGACGACGTTCGCGGCGACGAGTCCGACATGGTCGCCGGAAATATTTCCGGAGTTGCGGACGGTGTGCGCGATGAGGAAGACATCGCCGAGCGCGGAGATGGTTCCCTGGTTGTCAATGCCGCTGAGCGACGAACCGGAGAGGGTGAGTGCGGAGGCGTTCAGAAAATTCGCGTTCGCGGAAAGGCGATCCACACCGAGATCGAAAGTGGAGCCGACAAAAGATCCGACGTTGATGACGCCGCCGGGGCCGACGACGATGCCGCTCGGGTTGATGAGATACACGGTGCCGCCGACGGAACCGTTCGCGAGTTGCGAGGTGAGCGTTCCATAAATCTGCGAGAGGCCGCCCGCAGCGTCCACGCGATTGAGGACGGCAGAGTTCGCGCCCGCGCCGCCGAGGAACTTGAAGAGAGCGGTGTGGTTCGCGCCGATGTTGAAGGTGCTCCAGTCAATGATCGCGCGGTCGGCGAACTGATTGATGGTGGTGGTGTTTCCCGCGGTCCCGATTGTCGCGTTGGCGGCGCCTCCGGCGACGGTGCCGCCGGTGGGTTGCGCGTGGGCGGCGAGAGACGCGAGGAGGAGTGCCGTGACGGCAAAAATCCTAACGCTAAGTTTCTTCATGTCGTTGTTTTTGAAAGTGAGGTCGGTAACCGCGCGCTGTTATCCGTGCAAGTCGTTGTGCGGTCAAGAACTTAAACCAAGAAAATGTTCAGGTGAAAACCGGGTGGCGAAGCAGGAAAGTGCTGACCTGAACGGCCGGAATTCGCGAACCGGCGCGCGACCGCGCCGCGGCGGGAACCGCCCTGCGAGTGGATTGCGCCGGTGAAGCCGCGCGACGCGAAGACTTCTCCTCCTCGTCCTCGTCCTCGTCCTCGTCCTCGAACACCCCCCTCGCAGGTGGGAGAGTGAGTGAGCGAGAGAGTGGGAGAGTGGGAGTTGGGATTCAGCCGCGCTGACCCACACTCACGAGCGGAGAATTCGAGGACGAGGACGAGGACGAGGACGAGGACGAGAAGGCTTCGCGCATGGCCGGCGTAATGCCGGGCTTTTCACTTGCACGGGTCCGGAGCGTCGGCTTATCTACGTCGCGCCGGGCGAGCCCTTCCTGCAACGCCGGCTGCGACGGAGCCCGCGTGGCGGAATTGGCAGACGCGCTAGATTCAGGTTCTAGTGAGTAACATCGTGCAGGTTCGAGTCCTGCCGCGGGCACCACTTCGAGCGCGAGGCAGGGAAGGCTGAAACGCCCCGAGCATCCATGGCGGCCACGATCCGAAAAGCCAACTCCGCAGACGCGCCCCGCTGGCTCGAACTGCTCCGCGCCACCCTCGGTGACGCGCATCCCACGCAGCACGTGTATGACGAGGAGTGGGTCAAATCCCAACTCGAAACGGGGCCCTCACTCGAAGGTCCCGCGAAGGACGCGGCGCGACTTTACCGGACCACGCGCCGCTGGAAGTCGAGCGGCCCCGAGACGTGGGTCGCGGAACTTGACGGCAGCCTCGAAGCCACGCTCACCCTTCTCAACCCGCCGTCGGGCACCGAGACTCCGGTGGCGAACCTCGGGCGAAATCTTTTCCGCGAGTCGAGCTACACGAACGGTTCCGCCGACGAACTCCTGCGACACGTGCTCGACCAGTGCGCGCAAAAAAAACAGATGGTCGTCGCGCGCGTGCTCGCGTCGGACAACCCGCAGCAGGTGCTCTTCGAAAAGCACGGCTGCGTCTGCGTCGGCTTCCAGCCGCTGAAGCATCTCCATCAGGCGCGCGAGGAAGTGCTCTTCTACGCGAAGCCGGCGCAGTCGCGGCTCAGCCAGCGCGTGCCAATCTCGGAATCGCTCCCGCAAATCATCGAGCTTGCCGCGGCGTCCCTCGCCAACCTGAAAGTCAGCGGCTCGCTCACCGCACGCGACGGCGCGACCGGATACCCGCTCAGGACGGAGGCGACGTTTCACGACGCGACGGGCGCGGAGTTTGAGGCCGAGCTGCACCGCGCGAAGTCGAGCAACCCGCCGGTGGAACTCTCCGGCAGCTTCAACTGGGGCTTCGGCCTGATGCGCGTGGCGACGAGTCCCGACCCGATCAAGATCACGCTCGCGCGCCGCGGCGGGAACGTGGTCGGCGGCTTGCGCCATTATCTCGACGACATAGACAACTGCGTGCGCGTGGTGGACGGCTTCAGCACGGACGACCTGACGATGGGCGCGCTGCTTGCGGAAGTGGCGGACATCGCGCACCGGAATCTGGGCGCGACCTACGTGGAGGCGGACATCCTCACCACCGCGCCGCGACTGCTCAAGAGCGCGGAGCAACTGGGCTTCGTGCCCGTGGCGTATCTGCCGGCGTTCCACGTGCGCGAGGGCAAGCACACGGACGTGGTGAAGATGGTGAAGTTAAACGTCGTTTACACGGTGCAGCAAAACCCGGTGACGAGCCACGCCAAGGCCATCGTGCGGGTGATCGAGGGGAGCCTCGAGGACCACAAGCTCGGCGTCGCGCTCATCAACCTGCTGCGCGGACTCACGTTCTTCGAGGGACTCGGCGACGGCGAGCTGCGGAAGGTCGCGCGGCTGTTCACGCAGAAGCTCTTCCGCCCCGGCGAGCGCGTGTTCGCGCGCGGCGATTCGGGAGACGAGGCTTATGTGGTCATGCGCGGCGCCGTGACCATCTCGCTCGAGGACGGCGCCGAACCACTCGGAACGGTGGGACAGGGCGAGCTGTTCGGGGAGCAGGCGTTCCTCGACGGCGGATCGCGCGTAGCCACGGCGACGGCGACGCAGCCGTCCATCCTGCTGGCAATCCAGCGGGCGGCGATTCACGAACTCGCGCAACGGGAGCCGCATCTGGGAATGCGCGTGATGCGGAACTTCGCGCTCGGCCTTTCCAGGAAGCTCCGCCACATGAACATTTTCACGGCGGGGACGAAGTGAGTGGGGCAGCAAGGGAGAAAGGGAGAAGGGGAGAAAGGGGGACCGAAACCACGATTCCCCCTTTCTCCCTTTCTCCCCTGCTCCCTCTCACGCCCCTCCTCACCACGCCACGGCCACGGTGCGTTTGTTGCCGTAACGGTCGAGGAACAGGAGCTGACGCCGCGCGAGACCGTATTCGTGGACGAGCTTGGTGAGCTTCACGTCGTAGCAGCAATACTCGGCGATGTCGCGGATGCGGCCCTCTTTCCACCACGCGAGCGCCTGCATGCCGTCCGCGGTTTTCTCGAGGCCGAAGGTGCCCGAAGCGATCGAGTCGAGTGACAACCGGTGGGTCAGGTTTTTCTTCACCTCCTGCGCGAGGTCGAGCGTGCGGAGTTGCTGCGTGTCGAAGAACTCGTCGTAGCCGCGCAACACCTCGTAGTCGAAGCCGGCGATGTTGTAGCCCACCACGAGGTCCGCGCCGCGCAACTCGCGCATCAATTCGGGCACCTCGCGCTCCGGATAAATGCGGTAGCCGCCGCGCGCGGTGCTGAAGGTCACGCCCACGCTCATCTTCATGTCGCGCGCGCGATGCCAGCCGCCGACTTCCTCCTGCGACTTCTGGGTCTCGAGGTCGAAGTAAACGATGTTGGGCACGGCGGGCACGGCGCAACGCTAGCAAAGTCCGAGGGCGGAAGTCGAAGGTCCAAAGTCCAAGGTTGGAGCGCCGGGTTTCACCCGGCACGGGGGCGAATGCTGCGGGCAGGGCCGGGTGAAACCCGGCGCTCCGACCCCGGCTCACCGACCGGGTGCAGTTCCATTTGGAACAGCCGGCTTCCCAAGTGAAGGGCCTGCCGCTAGACTTCGCGCATGGACCCTGCGAGGAAACCGTGCCTGGACAATCCTTCCACTGACTGACCGATGCCGGGCACCTCGAACACGGCGGGCGGCAATGATTCCGGCGACGGGCGTCTCCGGATTTATCTGCTGCCGAACCTTCTCACCGCGGGCAACCTGTTCTGCGGATTTCTTGCCATCACGCGCGTGGTGGAGGCGGACCTCAACTCGCCCACGTTCCCGAGCGTCATCCGGGAGGCCATCCTCTACATCATCCTGGCGTGCGTGTTCGACCTGCTGGACGGGCGCGTGGCGCGGATGGGCGGGTTCGAGAGCCCGTTCGGGCGCGAGTTCGATTCGCTGGCGGACATCGTGAGCTTTGGCGTGGCGCCGGCGTTCCTCGTGCATCGCGTGGTGCTGAGGGACGTGTTCGTGGACCGCCCCGAGATCGGGTGGTTCATCGCGTCCATTTATCTCATCTGCGGCGCGTTCCGGCTCGCGCGCTTCAACTGCCTCGCCGCGATGAACCCCGACGGCGGCGGCGGGAAGGAGTTCATCGGGTTCCCCATCCCCGCGGCGGCCGGGCTCATCGCGTCGCTCACGCTGTTCCTCCTGTGGTGGAAGGACAAGGTGGCGGACTTCAAGGAGACGCCGCTGCGCTACGCGCTGCCGGTGATCCTCGTGTTCCTCTCGGTGATGATGGTGAGCCAGGTGAAGTATCCGACCTTCAAGAAACTCGACTGGCGCGCACAGCGGCCGTTCGTCAGGATGGTGATCATCGCCCTGGTCATCGGCTTCGTGGTCATCCTCCGCGAGAAAATCCTGCCGCCGGTGCTTCCGATCATCTTCACCGCCTATCTGGTTTACGGTTTCATCCGCCCGCGCATCTCCAAGCAGATGATCCGGGACATCGAGGACGACGGTGACGACGAGGACGAGACGCCGCCCGGAGCCTCGGAGCGCAGTGCGGAACCGCCGCCGAAGGAGGGGAAGTGAAGCGGAGCAGGGGAGCAGGGGAGAGAGGGGGAAAGGGTGAATCGTGGGTTCGGTCTCCCCTGCTCCCTTTCTCCCCTGCTCCCTTTCTCCTGAACACTGAATACTGCATTTTGCTGCCACCATGGACCACCTGACGATGCGCGACTTCTGGGAGCTGGTCATCAGCTTCGTCACCGGCTTCCTCGCCGGGTTCATCTACAACATCCCCGTCGGGCCCATCAACATCAGCATCATCAACGAGGGCGCGCAGCGCGGGTTCGTGCGCGCGACGCTCATCGGGACGGGGGCGATGGTGATGGACTCGATCTATTGCGCGCTCGGGTTCGCCGGCGCGTCGTCGCTGCTGGCCTCGAAGCACGTGCGCGCGGCGCTCGAACTGGTGAGCTTTCTCCTCATGCTGTTCCTCGGTTTCAAATATCTGCTCGCGCCGAACATCCCGCGCTTCTCGCACGGCGCGGACGTGATCGAGCAGAAACTGCATCCGCACACGGCGTTCGTGACGGGCTTCGTGCGGATGCTCGGGAACCCGAGCGTGCTCGTGCTCTGGCTCGCGCTCGCGGCGACCTTCAGCGCGCACCAGTGGGTGGACCCGACACTCGAGAGCAAGATCGCCTGCGTGCTGGGCGTCGCGCTCGGCGCCCAGGCGTGGTTCACGCTGCTCGCGTGGGGCGCGTCGCTCGGTCACCGCAAAATCTCCGAGCGGACGCTGCTCAAGCTTTCGCACGCGTCGGGATTCGGGCTGCTCCTCCTCTCGCTCTACATCGGCTGGCGGCTCGTCCACCTGCTCGCGCAACGCTGAACTCGTTCCGGGTTCTGAGTTCTGAGTTCTGAGTTCTGAGTTCCGGATCACCGCCTGCGGCTACGATGTTCAACTCGGAACTCCGAACTCGAAACCCGAAACCGGTCCTCACGCTCCTCCCGTTTCCTGCGCGTAGAGTCGCAGATACTTCACTGCCACACGCAGGTCCCTCGGCCAGGGTGCGGTGATGTGGAGTGCGGTGCCCGTGACGGGATGAGCCAGCGAGAGCGACTCGGCGTGAAGGGCGAGCGCGGAAATGAGCGGCCGTTCCTCCTGCCCGGGCTTGAGCCGGTAGCTGGTCTTGAACGTGGACAGCAGCAATTGCTTCCCGCCGTAAGCCGCGTCACCCGCGACCGACAAATCCGCGTGGCTCAGGTGGACGCGGATCTGGTGGTCCACACCACCGGTGAGGGGCTGGCACTTGAGCAACGTCCACCGTTTGAACCGCTCCAACACCGTAAACTTCGTGGAGCATGGCTTGCCCCGCACCGGGTCCACGCGCATCAGGTCCGAGTGGAACTGATGCCGCCCGACGCGTTCGGCCACCGTGAACTCGTCCGCCTCCGGCGATCCGCGGACCAGCGCGACGTGGCACTCGACCGGACGGGCCGCGCCGGACTGCCCCGCGAGCGCGACGAGAATCGGCTTCGACTTCGCGAGAAGCAGGACGCCGCTGTTCTCAAAACCCATCCGGTGCGCGTTGGCGAGGTAAGCCAGGCCACGCTCACGGGCCCACGGCACGCCGCGGACGATGCCTTCATTCAACAACCGCAACAAACTCGGTCGCGCGGCGTCGGAGCGGTCGGGTGAAACCAGCAGCCCCACTGGCTTGTCCACCGCGAGCAACTGTGCGTCCTCGTGGAGCACGGGGATTTCCCAGAACTCCTTCGTCGCGGGAGAGGAGAGTTTGATGGGGGGAGGCATGGGGAATTGCGGATTGCGGATTGCGGATTGCAGATTCGCGGAGCGCACGCGGCCCGGCTTCTTCAATCCGCAATCCGCAATCTGCAATCTGCAATGACCTCACTCAGCCGGCGGCTGGCCTTTGCCCGGGTTCGCGTTCTGCCGCGCGCCGAGGATTCCCGAGCGCTCGAACTCGCGGTTGAACCACTCGCTGAAGACGCCGCCCATCCGGCGCTCGCGGTATTCATCCGTGTAGCCGGGAAGGTCCGTTTTGAGCTTCTCCTCGGTGACGCCGGTGACCTCCTTCACATAAAAGAAATACGCGCCGCCGCCGCCAAAGGTCGGCTCGGGCTGGCTGACCCTGCCCTTGCCGAGGCGGAAGGCCTCCTCGCGGTAGCGCTGCAGGTCGGCACCGCGCTCGTCCAACGGGGCCATCTGCCGGAGGCGGCGATTGAGTGCGGGGACTTCCACGACGGTGATCTTCTCCGTCTCCGCAGTGTCCTTGAAGGATTTCCCCTGCGCGAGGCCGTTGGTCAGTTTCGTCATGGCCGCGCGGGCGGCCTGCATGCAGAGCTCGTGGGACTGGGCGCGCTTGTAATCGGCGATGACCCTGTCCTTCACGGCGTCAAAGGCCGCGTTCTCGGACGAGATGCGGCGCTTGAGGGCCAGGATGTAATAGCCATCCGGCCCCTCGACGGTGGGGGAAAGCGGCGCCTCGGCCGTGAGCGAAAACGCCGTTCGGATGAAGCGGATGGAGAGGTTCTGTCCGACCGGCCCCTCGATGTCGTCAAACGGCCCCGAGTCCAGCACGGGCATCTTCTTCTGCGCGGCGAGCGCGTAGAGGTTCGTCGGGCCGACGTCCTTGATGCGGTAAAGCTCATTCGCGAACGCCGTCGCCGCGCCCATCGCGTTGGTCCTCGCATGGTCCTTGCGGAGTTCGTCGCGAAGCTTTTTCTTCGCGTCGTCCGGCGTGAGGGTGGTGCCCTCGGGCCCGCGCAGCGCGTTCGTGCCGCGCGCGGTGAACTCGGCATCAATCAACGCCGTGAGGTTGGTCACGGCCGCCAGGGTTTTGTCCGCCTCCGCGAAATAGTTGGAGCTGGCGAAGGCCACGTAGCCGACCTGCACGCGCTCGGGGATGCGGTAGGTGGCCATGCGGTTGGTGAAGAACTGCGAGAGGGCGTTGGTCTCGATGACCACGCTGGCCACGAAGTTGGTGTCCTGCAGGAACACCGCCTCGGTGAGCACGGACTCGTTTTCCAGCCGGAAGGTCGCCTCGGCCGCGCGCGACGTGACGAGCGACCCGCTCATCCCGCGCAGGGCCACGAGGTGCCCCACCCCGATCTGGTGGCGGATGAAGTTGTGGAAATCAGCCTCGGAAATCCCGCGCGGTGCCAGCGTCTCGCGGAGGAAGCTGGCGTAGGCCTGCGGGTCGTATTTGCCGGGCTGGTTGCGGTCGGGGAAGTTCTGCCGGATGTAGTGCGCGACGGCGCTGTCGCTGACGATGACGAGGCTGCGCTTGAGCGCCTCACTGAGGACAAGACGCTGCCGCGCCTCGCTGTCAAGGTCGAAGCCCGCCATCCGCGCGATTTCCGGGCGGTCCGGCCACGTGCGGTATCGGAAGAAGAACCCCAGCTGCGCCTCGCGCGCCGCGCTGTTGATCTCGGCGGTTTCGATGGGCCGGCCGTAAATCGTGCCGAATTTGCCTTCGTCCCGCCCGCCCAATTGGGCGTCGGGCGTGGGCCAGATGACGAAGCTGATGATGATCACGATGATGATGATCACCCACATCCATTGGGAGTGTTTGCGCAAGGTGCCAAGCATAGTCTGCGAAATTGAGGGCGCACCCTACTCGCGGGCGCTTGCAAGGGTCAAACCCGAAAACGGCCGCGGTCGCCATCCGCATTCTTCACTTCGTCCTTTCACTTCGTCCTTCGTCCTTCGTCCTCGTCCTCGTCCTCGTCCTCGAATTCGAAAGTGGGAGAGCGGGAGAGTGGGAGAGCGGGAATGCGCCCCGGTGTCTTCGCCCACTCTCCCGCCCGCTCACTCTCCCACCTGCGCGGCGAAGATTCGAGGACGAGGACGAGGACGATTGAGCCGATCCGCGCGCGAACTCCACCTTTGACAAACGCTTCGCCGCCGTGCCACGCTCGCGACACCATGCGCCTGCGCCAACGCATCGCCACTTTGACAGGTTGCGCCCTGCTCCTCGCGGGGTGCGCGACCACGTATTCGACCTTCACGAACCTCACCCCGCGTTCCCAGCCCCGCAACGAGTCCGGCAGCTACCCGGTCGAGTTCACCTGGACTTCCCGGCAGACGGCGCTCCGGCAGGACACCGTGCGGCCCAAGGTGCAGATCGGCACCAATTACTACGCGATGAAGCGCATCGCCCAGCTTGCCAACCGCTGGGAGACCCTCATCCCCGTCGCGCCGGGCACGAACTTCGTCAATTACCGGTTCCGGGTGGACTACCTCTACAATTCCATCCCCGTGGCCCGCGAGGACAGCCGGGTCTCCCCGCTGTTCCAGTTGCACGTGGCGGACTCCCCCGCCGCGCCCATTGAAGTCCCGCCACCGGCGAAGCAGTAGCGCAGTTCCGAAGGCGCATCCGTCCCATCGGTCCCATCAACCATCTGAAGTGTGCCCAGCGTGGGACGAATGGGACGGATGAAACCCACGCTCTCAGACCGCCCGCACCATCACGGCACGATGACGCGGTAGTAGCGCGTCGGGAAGTTCGTGGCCTGCGGGTCGGTGAACTGGATGAGCCCGTGCCGCGCGATGTTCGTCACAATGGTCTCCCAGTTGAAGAGGTCGGCCGAGCCCTGCACGTGGTAAATCTGGTTGGTCTGCCCGCTCACGCGAAACTGCGGGACCACGCTTCCCGGCGCGCCCGCGCTGATGAAGAAGTTGGAGAGCGTCACCGGGACGCTGAAGTCCTTCGCAATCACGACGGGCAGCTCGACGTTGTCAATGAACACGGCGTCGAGGCCTTCGGAGAACGACGGGTCCTTGGCGAACTTCCATTCGAGCGTGTTCGTGCCGGCGGGGACGTTGAAGGTGAACACCTGCCAGCCGCTCTCGCCGCTGATGTTCGTGAGCACGGTGCCGTTCAGGCTGAAGGAGAAAAAGTCGTGGCCCGCCTCGGTGCTCACCCGGTAGGAGAACTGGCCCGGGCCGGCGATCATGGACGCCACGAGCCGGAGCGTGCTCGTCTGGTTGTTCCCGATCACCCCGCTGCGCGCAAAGTAGCGCCCGCCCGCGCCCGTGTTCGTCTCGGAAGCGTTTGTCAGCCCCGCCGTCCATCCGACGTTGCCCGCGGCGGACCACGGCAGGTTCGTCAGGCTGCCGGTCTCGAAGTCGTCCGAGAAAATCTTCGGGAGGAAGGTGGCCGTGAGGGTGGTGTTGCTGGCGAGGTTCACGACGATGGGGTTGTCGAGCGTGTTGAGCGCGCCGGACCACGAGATGAAATCGTGGTTGGGCGCGGGGTTGCCGCGCAGCGTGAGCAGCGAGCCGTTGGTGTAGGCGCCGGCAGGGATGGACACGGAGCCGTTGCCGGAGACAGTGATGCTGAGGTCAAACACCGCCGTCGGGGCGAAATCGTGGGACAGGAAAGCCGTGCCGGCAGCCCCGCCCAAGCCGTCCACGGCGATATGGTAGGTCGTCCCCGCGCGGACGGCGAGGGTGATGACGCTGTGGCGGAAAGGCGGCACGCCGTCGTCGTTGAACGCGAGGCTGGCGAGGGCGGAAACCTGGGAGCCGGT
>Ga0247727_10019426_pt1 | contig 10530 bp, 9 predicted proteins | sample WisWelCaveWW1625_FD_202498 | JGI IMG/M metagenome (GOLD analysis project Ga0247727, IMG submission 202498) | Biofilm microbial communities from Wishing Well Cave, Virginia, United States - WW16-25 | ecosystem: Environmental > Aquatic > Deep subsurface > Groundwater > Cave microbial mat | place...
AAAACCCCGCCTCCTCACAGGCGACCGCCCCACAGGACGCCTCCATCTCGGTCACTACGTCGGCTCGCTTGCAAACCGTGTGCGGCTTCAACATCAATACGAATCCTTCTTCATCATCGCGGACTTGCACACGCTCACGACCAAACCCGAGCCTGAATACATCAAAGAGATTCCAACTTACATCCGCGACATCGTGTTGGATTATCTCGCCGTTGGCATTGACCCCGATGTCAGTACGATATTTGTGCAATCGGCAATCCCAGAAACGTATCAATTGAATCTGCTATTTGAAATGCTCGTCACCGTGCCGCGCCTCGAACGCATGCCCACGCTCAAAGACATGGCACGCGATGCAAACATTGACTCCATGCCATTTGGTCTGCTTGGTTATCCCGTCCTTCAAGCAGTAGACATTTTATTGCCGCGCGCGCAAGCCGTTCCCGTTGGACGCGACAATCAATCGCACGTTGAACTCGCCCGCGAAATGGCGCGCCGCTTCAACAACCTCTACGGCGAAGTCTTCCCTGAACCTGAACCCATCATTGGCGATGTTCCACTTCTCGTCGGCACGGACGGACAAAACAAAATGAGCAAGTCATTGGGCAATGCCATTTATCTCTCCGACGATGCGGCGACTGTCGCAGATAAAGTTCATGAAATGTACACCGACCCCAAACGCCTGCGCGCCACCGACCCAGGGACAGTCGAAGGCAACCCCGTCTTCGTTTACCATGATGCATTCAATCCATCCAAAGCCGAAGTGGATGACCTCAAGGAGCGTTATCGCGTCGGTAAAGTCGGTGATGTGGAAGTCAAACAAAAACTCGCGGCAGCCATCAACGCCTTCCTTGAACCATTCCGCGAAAAGCGCGCATATTACCTCGCGCATCCCACCATCCCTCAAGATGTCCTCGCCAGCGGAATCCGCCATATGCAAACCGAAGCCAAAGCCACCATGGAAATTGTCCGCGAGAAAACAGGTTTATCCTATTCCCTCGATTTGTTTGCTGATGAAGTTGATATCTTTGGAGAGTACGATTAAAGCCAAACTCGGTGGTTGAGTAGACAGGAGCGAAGCGAGTGTCGTATCGAAACCACCAGTAAGCAGAGAAACTCTTGTTACGAGATTACTCTTGGACATTGTTGGTCTCGACTGCTTGCGCTCGACCAACGGAGAATCTTTGAAACAATATTATGAATAACAAAAAGTCTAACCACGGAGTCACTGAGTCACGGAGATTCATATTCAAAAATTCTCAGTGTCTCCGTGTCTCAGCGGTTAAGAAAGGTCTATAACCATGTTAGTACTTATAGATAATTACGACTCATTTACCTATAACTTGGTACAGTATTTCGGCGAACTCGGCGCGGATATCAAGGTCTTCTGCAATGACCAGGTCACAATGAATCAACTCATCGCGCTCAACCCGTCTCACCTCGTCATCTCTCCCGGACCCGGCGAACCCATCAAGGACGATGGGATCTCCTCCGATGCCATCAAACACTTCACAGGCAAGATTCCCGTACTCGGTGTTTGCCTCGGTCATCAAAGCTTAGGCGCAGTCTTTGGTGGCAAAGTAGACCGTGCGCAACGTCTCATGCACGGCAAGACATCGCAAGTGACTCACAATGGGCAGGGCATTTTCAAAAATGTCCCCTCGCCGTTTGAAGCGATGCGTTATCACTCGCTCGTGGTCTATGACCCGATTCCCGCCGAACTCGAAGTGACCGCCATCACACCCGAGGAAGAAATCATGGGACTCAAACATAAAGACCATCATACCTACGGCGTGCAGTTCCATCCCGAGTCGATTCTCACCGAACACGGCAAACAGATTCTCAAAAACTTTCTCGACCTAAACATCCCTCCCACCAAAGGAGAACAATCCATGTTGAAACCATTTATTGCCAAGACCATCAATCGCACCGACCTCACATCCGACGAAGCCGAACAGGCGATGAACGTCATTATGACAGGTCAAGCCACGCAAGCGCAAATCGGCGCGTATCTTGTATCGCTTCGCATGAAGGGCGAGACGATTCCCGAAATCACGGGTTCTGTCCGTGCGATGCGCGCCAACGCGGTCAAGGTCGAACTCGCCACAAAAGAATCCGTTTACGATATCGTCGGCACAGGCGGCGACGGCGCGCATACGTTCAACATCTCAACTGCCGCGGCGTTTGTCCTCGCTGGCGCGGGACGCAAGGTCGCCAAGCATGGCAACCGCGCCGCGTCGTCGCAATGCGGAAGCGCGGATGTCCTCGCCGCGCTTGGTCTCAACCTCGACCTCACGCCTCAACAAGTTGCCAAAGCGATTGACACCATCGGCATCGGATTTATGTTCGCGCCCAAGTTTCATCCTGCGATGAAGCACGCCGTCGGTCCGCGCAAGGAGATTGGTCAGCGCACCATCTTCAACATTCTCGGTCCGCTCACGAATCCCGCAGGGGCGCATATTCAACTCACGGGCGTCTACGATGCCAAACTCACCGAGCCGCTCGCGCATGTTCTCAACGAACTCGGTTCCAAAGCTGCGCTTGTCATTCACGGCGCGAACGGTCTCGATGAACTCAATACAACGGGCGTCAATCGCGTCAGCCATCTGAAAAACAACGCCGTCGAAACTTATGACCTCAATCCTGCCGACCTCGGTCTCGCGCAATCCACCGTTCAAGATTTACGCGGCGGCACGCCCGATGAATCCGCTGTGATGATGCGCGACCTCCTCTCCAACAAACTCAACGGCGCGCGACGCGACGTGGTCCTCCTCAACGCCGCCGCCGCCCTCGCCGCCGAGTCAGGCGATTTCAAGTCCGCGCTGGAAGAAGCTAAAGAAGCACTCGACAGTGGCAAGGCCCTCGCCAAACTCAACGCGCTGGTTGAATTCAGCCAATCGTTCGCATCCGTTTCCTAATCCGTGCATCCGTGAGAATCCGTTGATGAGCATACTTGCCCAAATCATCGCGCACAAAAAGATGGAGATAGCGGCGCTCGACGTTATAACCTTACGCCGCGCCGCAGACTCTTCTCCTGCGCCCAGAGATTTTCTCGCCGCAATTTCCCCTCTCCCTAAGGGAGAGGGGTCAGGGGTGAGGGCGCGCCGCCGCTTCGGACTCCGCCCGAGCCTGATTGCCGAACTCAAACGTTCCTCACCCTCAAAGGGACTCCTCGCCCCGCACCTCGACCTCCTCCAAGTAGCCGACATCTACACCCAAAACGGCGCATCAGCCATCTCAGTATTGACCGATGAAAAATTCTTCATGGGCAAACTCGAAACTCTTCGCCAATTACGAACACTTGCACCGCACGCAAGTGCAGGTGTTACCAATCACCAATTACCTCTTTTGCGAAAAGACTTCATCATCCACGAAACTCAACTCTACGAATCAAGAGCCAACGGCGCCGACGCCATCCTCCTCATCGCCGCCGCGCTTACTGACGACTCTCTCTTCACCGATTTACACGCGCTCGCACTTGAACTTGGATTAACCCCGCTAGTCGAAGTCCACGACGAAGCCGAAACCGAGCGCGCATTGAAACTGAAAGACGTAAAGTTGATTGGAATCAACAACCGCAACCTCGCAACATTTGAAGTCTCACTCGAAACAACAGAACGCTTACGCCCCATGATTCCAGATGATATTGCTGTTGTTTCCGAGAGTGGCATTTTCAATGCAGGTGATGTTGGTAGATTATCCAATGCAAATATTGATGCAATTCTTGTCGGCGAAGCGTTAGTGACATCAGATGATATTCCCGCCAAAGTACGTGAGTTGTCTGGAATGGAGAGACAAAAGGCCCGCCCTGAGCCTATCGAAGGGTCGAAGGTCGAAAATCTCTCTTGACTTTCGACCTGTAACTCTTAATATGGTCTTTCCACCTTCACATCTGGCAAAGGACGAAAATGCTTGTCGTTCAACGTGCAAATCGTAAGTCCGTAATGATGGGCGCTTGCCGCAATGAGACAATCGAGAAAGCCAACGCCATGACTCAAATGGAACCGACGATACCACTCCAGCGCCGCGTGCGAAATTGCGCCCGATATGTGAATCATCGGATAAAGCGCCAGTTCCTTTTCCACAAGGTCCTGCTCGCGGCGGTTGCGGCAGCCAGCCAGCAATTCAGCGGCGGTCACAACCGAATACGCCAGTTCGCCTGTGGAAAAATTACTCAGCCATGCTTTGGACGTTTCGGTCCCGCGCAGATAGTCTATGAAAATGGATGTATCCAGCAGGCGCGCCGCCTCAGCCATTTTGCCTGTTCTCCATATTTTGGCGAAGTTTCAAGGCAAAAGCGGCGGGGTCGTTGGCTTCGGGATAATCCGCCCAAATACCAAATGCAGCATGCTCGCCCGAAGCGGAAGGTTGAAGCGCCTGCCCGCGAAATTGGAGAAACTCGATGAATTGGGCAACCTCCACCAAACCATCCATGGATAATGTGTCCAACTGGCGAAGGACGAATTCTTTTGTCACTTGTTGAAATACCATGGCAGCCTCCAACAGGATTTTAGCATATTTCCAACAGGTTCATGTCGCCCCGAAAGAGAGAGTATGACCAAAATCAAAATCTGCGGAATCAAAACCCTGCCCGACGCGCTCGCCGCCATTGACGCGGGCGCGGATTATTTGGGATTCAATTTTTATCCCAAAAGCGTTAGGTTCATAGAAAAGAAGACCTGCGCCGAACTCACATCCATTTTGAAAAGAGAGCATCCGCAAATCAAACTTGTCGGCGTATTCGTCAATTCATCGGTTGAAGAAATGAAAGATATTATGCAAACCTGCTCTTTGGATTTGGCTCAACTGCATGGAGATGAAACGCCTGATATGTTGAATTCTCTTGATGGTAAAGCATTCAAAGCCTTTCGTGGAATACCCGAAAATATAAACGGTTTTGCAAGAGGAGATGCTCCCATCTTCTTGGTTGATGCTTCCGTGAAGGATGTATACGGTGGAAGCGGAGTCACTGCCGATTGGAACGGCGCGGCGGAGTTGGCGAAGAAATATCCATTGTTGCTGGCGGGTGGGTTGACTCCAGAAAATGTCGCGGAGGCGGTCCGCAGAGTCAAGCCTTGGGGTGTGGATGTGGCTTCGGGTGTTGAATCAGCCCCAGGTCAGAAAGACGCGACGAAGCTATCCGCATTTGTGAAAAAAATCCGAGAAGTAGAGGAGTAGAGAATTCTCCAATCCTCCCAATTCTCTTTACGAGGAAACCATGACATTATTGAATCCAAAATTCGGTCCCTACGGCGGACAGTTCGTCCCCGAAACCTTGATGCCCGCGTTGATTGAATTGGAAGAGGCATTCGTATCGGCGAAAGCAGACGCGGCGTTTCAAGCGGAGTTCAACAAATTGATGGCGTCGTTCGTGGGGCGACCCACGCCATTGACTTACGCAAAACGACTCTCGGAAAAATTGGGCGGCGCGCAAATCTATTTGAAGCGCGAAGACTTGGCGCACACGGGCGCGCATAAAATTAACAACGCATTGGGGCAGGCACTGCTCGTCAAGCGGATGGGCAAGCGGCGCATCGTGGCGGAGACAGGCGCGGGTCAGCATGGAGTCGCGTCGGCGACTGTTGCCGCGTTGCTGGGACTCGAATGTGTCGTGTATATGGGTTCCATAGACATTGCTAGGCAGGAGCCGAATGTGTTCCGCATGAAGCTGCTTGGCGCGGAAGTGCGACCCGTGACATCTGGCACGCAGACGTTGAAGGATGCCATCAACGAAGCGATACGCGATTGGGTGACGAATGTGCGCGACACGCATTACCTGCTCGGCTCGGCGCTGGGACCGCATCCGTATCCGACGATGGTGCGCGAGTTTCAGTCGGTGATTGGGCGTGAGGCGCGTGAACAGACATTGATGGAAGTGGGGCGCTTGCCTGACACGGTCATCGCGTGTGTCGGCGGCGGCTCGAACGCGATTGGAGTCTTTAGCGGATTTATACATGATGAACATGTTGAGTTGATTGGCGTCGAAGCGGGCGGAAGTGGAATCGAAACGGGCAAACACGCGGCGCGATTCGGTGACCCGTCGAGAGGGCGCGTTGGTGTGATACATGGAACAAGAACTTATGTCTTGCAAAATGAAGATGGTCAGATTGCGGAGACACATTCCGTCTCGGCGGGATTGGATTACGCGGCGGTTGGTCCTGAACACGCGCTGATGCGGGATAACGAACGCGCCTTTTATACATCCGCAACTGATGAAGAAGCGTTGAACGCGTTCCAGACGTTGTGTCACACTGAGGGAATTATCCCTGCGCTGGAGTCGTCCCATGCGGTGGCGGAGGTCATCAAGCGCGCGCCGACGATGAGGAAGGATGAAATTATCCTTGTTAATTTATCGGGTCGCGGGGATAAGGATTTGAATACGGTGATAAAAGAGATGGGTAATTTGTAATTGGTAAATCGGTGGTCGAGTAGACGGCGTGTTCGTTCGCCGTCGTATCGAGACCACCACTAACAGGAATTATTTTGCTTATATGTGGTCTCGATACGCCCTTCGCAAAGAGCGCTCAGGGCTACTCGACCACCGTAGCAGGAATGAAATTATTATGAACCGAATCGAAAATGCCTTCAAAAACAAACCCATCTTCATGCCCTACTTCCCGTTGGGCTACCCTGACCTGGAGACATCCATTGACGTGATTGAGACGCTTGCCAAAAACGGCGCGGACTTGATTGAGGTGGGTTTGTCCTTCTCCGACCCGCTGGCGGATGGACCTGTGATTCAACACGCCACACAGATTGCATTGGAGAAGGGAATCACGGTCAAAAAGTCGCTGGCGGCTGTTGCAGAATTACGCAAGCGCGGCGTGGACATTCCGTTGATTCTGATGGGTTACTACAATCCCATGCTGGCGTATGGACTGGAGAAATTTATCCATGATGCGCGTGAAGCGGGCGCGGATGGATTCATTGTCCCTGATTTACCGATGGAGGAAGCGGATGAGTTTGAACTCGCGCTGAGCGGAGCCGTAGGCGCAGACGAAGCGCAGGTGGATGGTGGAAACCGCGCTTCGTCTGCGAGCGAGACGAACACTCGCTCTCCGCTCAGCGCGATGCCCCTGATTCAAATGCTCGCGCCGACATCACCGAATGAACGTATGGAAGCGATTGCCAGAAATGCGAAAGGGTTTATTTATTTGGTTTCAGTCACTGGCGTGACAGGAGCGCGCACATCCATTTCAGAGGGATTGGGTGAGTTAATTCAACGCGTGCGTGAGCACACATCCGCGCCTGTGTGTGTGGGATTTGGAATCGGCACACCCGAACAAGCCAAACAAGTCGGCGCGCTGGCGGATGGGGTCATTGTCGGTTCGGCGTGTGTGAAGGCGATTGGGGGGAGTGAAAGTCCAGTTGAGGCGGCGAGGGAGTTTGCGAGGAGTTTTCGGGATGCATTGCAATGATTCGGCGGGCTGAAGCCCTGCCTCAGTTCGTGGAAGTCGGCTAAAAGCCGACTCGCTCATCAGCCCGCAGGGCTTCCATGTACTGAGCAAGCGGCTTTAGCCCTGCGGCGGGTCGGCGTGCGTGAAGACGATTGGGGGAGCGAAAATCCCGTTGAGGCGGTGGGGAGTTTCGCTAGGTATTAAAATAAAAGCAGAACGCTTAATCAGATAATGCTCGCAGTTCAAAACAGCAAAGGGGTATATTATAGCCACCTGCTAACAGATAGCGATTGTGCGGATCAAATACAAGTGTAAAGAAGATCTGACCCGCATTGAGTGAAACCAATTCCTCCCCGGTGGATATGTCCCAGATCCGAACACTTTCATCGGTGGCAATAGCGCCCAATTGGCCATCAGGACTGAGCGCCAGGGCGGTGATACGGTTGCCAGGCCTCGTCGCGGCTGGTTTAACGTTTGGGAATCGATACGCGCCACTCTTCAGATCAATCAACACTATCTTGCCAAGCTCATAAGTGCTGACCAGTGCCTGTTCATCGGGGGTAAAACACCATAAATCACCCAACCGACCACCTATCTTGTAGATTGTGCTCTTTTGAGTATTAAGGTTTGTAATTTTAATATGATCCCACATATTTATAAGCCAGTGTCCGCTGGGGCTGAGCACACCCCTGCCATCTGTCGGCAATTCACGACCGCTTTCCAAATCCAATAGAATGGGAACAGTCTGCTCGTCATTTGCGCCAGCCTTATAGATAGTTGCCCAGTGGCCGCGCTGATCCATAAATAGATATTGTTTGGTCCAACTTGTGGGCAGGGTGTAACCTAGCGGCGGTCGGGCTGGAAGACCTGTTGCTAAATCCCAACGAATGATCCGGCCATCTGCTGCGGCGGAGACCACCTGGTCATGATTAGGGATTACAACAACTGCTTGGACTCGGCTGGTATGCACACCGCTTAGAGTCTGAAGACACTCTCCACTTTCCAAATTCCATATCCGCAGGGTATGATCATCGGACGCGCTAACCAGACGCCCCTTGGATAAAAAATCCATGGCATTTATATCGCCATCGTGGTCTTTTAATATCCGTTGTAAAATACCGTTCGCCAAATCATAAATTGCCAATGTTGCCTTGTCGCACCCGTATGGGCAGATGACATAACGTCCGCTTGGATCAATAGCGGTCGGCTCTGGCTGTTTTGTATCTCTGAGGGTGGAGAAGACTTGTTTACCGCTGAGGATGTGCCATTTGCGCAGTGTGGTATCTTCGCCTGTCGAAGCCAGATATTCGCCGTCGGCAGAGACTGACAAACATTTGATCTGATGCCGATGTCCAGCAAGAACTTGCTTGAGGTAGCCATTCGGCCAATCCCAAACTTGGATCGTTCCATCATCTGAGCCAGTGATGAGGGTTTGCCCATCCGGAGTAAACACAGGCGAATGGAGGCGTCTGCCAGCGTGTGTGTTGAAAGCAGGTCCATCCATTCGGTCCGTACTCCAACGCCAGGTCTCGAGGCGCGAAATAAACTTTAATACAATCTGTTGTTCGTCTGGGGTAAATAGTGTTTGATTGGGCGCTTGCTTGCCGAAATCCCAATGCCAGAGCACTTTTCCGCTTTCCATATCCCAGATCAGAACGTGGTTGTCAAACATGCCTGAGCCTAACTTGCCATTGTTCGAGATCGAGTGGATTCTCAAAGGATCCCAGGTGTCGTCGTCACGATGAATGGCGGGGATCTCAAGCGTTACAGTAAAGTACTGCTTCTCGAAATCCCACACCCTTGCCTGTCTGCCATTGCTGGAAATGGCGCGTTTACTCCGGGCGTTCACGATGGCATAATCTTCCCTCGGTAGTAACTTGGGCGGATCCGGCAGGCCGGGAGATAGTGGAACGACGCCGCCTGTTTCGCCTATGACAACTGCATAATTTCCATCTGGAGTGAGATAGAGGTCGCGTACTTTATTATAGCCACGCCAATCGCGGCTGAACAAGCGCTGGCCGGTTTGAAAATCCCACACGATCAGTTCACGATATTGAAAATTAAGCGTCAGGGCATAACGATCATCTGGCGTGAGTTGCAAATGAAAGATGCCGGAGTCTTTGTACCCAACACGTGAAGCTTGTTCTGCGGGCATCTCTGCTTGCCAAGCCTGTACCAGTTCTAATTTGGTCATTTGGCGCCTACTCCTTTTTATTTAAGTGAACATTTCTGGATTTTCACTGCTATATGCCGATTGTACATCTTTAGTCTTGCTGAGGTAGTTGCAACAACGTATATGTCCTATCAGCAATCTCAATAGTTTGACCAGGTTCGAAATTGCTGGTAAACCATCTATACGCTTGCTCTCGATCTGCGCCGCCTTCGTCCGTCAATAACAACTGCTCACAGATCACGACCAAATCTTCAATCACTCGTTCATAACGATAGTATGCCAGTGCGGACAGGTTGGCGTCCGTTTTGCCGTAGCCTTTGTAGAACACGGTTTCTTCCCGTTTAGTTTTCCAGATTTCATCAATCCCGCCGCCGATGAACATCAGGTCGCGTTCCTTTGGCGCAAGGATGGGATTGTCCCAATCCACGATATAAAACTCGTCCTTGTCGCTGATCAGGATGTTGCCGCCGTGAATGTCCGTGTGGCAGAGGACAAGCTCCAATGGTTTGGATTGAAGTTCTGAGGCAAGTTGCTCTGCGCGTTCAACGAGATGAGTTATCTCGCCCCGCTTGGATTTCGTGAACTCTGCCAGTTTTGCCGCAATCGGGTCATCGAAAGTTTTGTTTTCAACCTGCGCTTGAAATGACTTCATACTTTCACGCCAATGTGGAGAGAAAGTTTCTTGTGGAATGAGCCGCTTAAGTTCTGGCTGGATTTGTGCAGAGTGAATCGCTTTGAGCGCCGCGCCGAGAGTCCGCCTGTGATGATCCGTCAATTCCACGTCAAAGCCATCTTTCCCTTCGACGAACGGATACAGGATCATCTTGTACTCGCCAAAGTCCGCCCAGCCTTGTTTTGACTTGGTCTCAAACGGAGCAATAATCTCCTTAATGCCCTGAGACTTGAGAAAGAGCGGAACAGTCACAGTGATTTCGTCAAAACCTTTTCTCAATTTCAGGAAGT
>Ga0247727_10019427_pt1 | contig 10528 bp, 10 predicted proteins | sample WisWelCaveWW1625_FD_202498 | JGI IMG/M metagenome (GOLD analysis project Ga0247727, IMG submission 202498) | Biofilm microbial communities from Wishing Well Cave, Virginia, United States - WW16-25 | ecosystem: Environmental > Aquatic > Deep subsurface > Groundwater > Cave microbial mat | place...
ATCGCGTTCATTTGACAAGTGCTCCTGATTTGGTTTTTCTGTTGGTTACTTAACGTTCTCAACAGATAACAACTTGGGAGCACATTAATTCCTCTTATTTAAATAATGTTGCAGTTTTCAGGATAAAATAATCCTGCGATCTTTTTTAGAAGCAAAAATTTTACTCTAAAGAGACCAAGAAACTCCATGATCGAAGTCAGCCATCTCACGCTTGAACACCCTTCTCCAACCGGCGCGCGCCGCGTGCTCGATGATCTTTCCATCTCAATTTTCGATGGTGAGTTTGTCGCGATCATGGGGGCGAATGGCGCGGGCAAGACCTCTTTTGCGCGTTGTCTGAACGGCTTGGTCATGCCGACCGCCGGAGAGATTCGGATCGATGGATTATCCCCGCTCGATGATCATCACCTGCCAACCATCCGCCGGAGTCTCGGCATGGTTTTTCAAAATCCCGACAATCAAATCGTCAGCGCCACGGTGGAACGCGACATTGCTTTCGGCTTGGAGAATCTCGGTCTGCCGCGCGAGGAGATGCACCGCCGCGTCGATGCTATGCTGTCGCTCTTTCATCTGGAAAAATATCGCAACCATCCGCCGCATCTTCTCAGCGGCGGGGAGAAGCAGCGGCTCGCCATCGCCGGCGTCGTGGCTATGCAGCCGCGCCATTTGATTTTCGACGAACCCACGTCGCTGTTGGATTATCCGAGCCGCGTGGAATTATTGAATCTTGTTAGTGCTCTCAATCGCGGCGAAAATATACAGGCTCCCGAGCCTCTGACAATTTTGTTCATCACCCAATTTCCCGAAGAAGCGTTGTTTGCGAAGCGCTTGCTTGTCTTCGATCACGGTCGCATCACGTTTGACGGCCCGCCCACCACTATCTTTCAGCAGGTCGAGGCTCTGCATCCTATCGGTCTGCACCCGCCCGTCGAGTTTCCGGTTTGGCAGAAATTGCAGGAGATGCAATCGCAAACCGGCAATATTACATTTTCTTCAATTGAAGATTTGATTCTAAATCCGATAGTTTAGTGTCTCAAAAGCAAAATCTTTGCATGAAAAGCAAAGACTTTAGCCGCAGAGAGCACGGAGCTACACAGTACACCACCTCATCCGCGAAGGTAAATCCCACCAAATCTCCTCCGCCATCCAAACCGGCGGCGCGTTCGGTATGCAGACCATCGACACTGCCTTATATTATTGAGCTTGTCGAAATACGAAATCTTTTCCGCAGCGGCGTGATCTCAAAAGAAGTTGCCCAGTCGCAGGCGCATGATAAGAGTTTTGTGACGGGGTAAAACTCCGTTGCGGATTGCATCAATATCCATACTGACCATTCAGATTGCGCCTTGCATTTTGCCTACCTCAGGAGTATATTGAACAAGTTTTTAATAAAGAAACTTTTTGAAGGAGTGAATCATGGAAAAATTGACCTTAGAAATCTCCGATGAGATTTCCGAAAAATTGGAGCCTTATAAAGATAAACTCCAAGAGCTGGTTTTATTGGGGCTTCAGCAAGTCAAAATAGAAGAAGCTCTGCTACTTTATTCTCGAGGCGTAACTTCGTTCGGGAGGGCAGCGGAGATGGCAGGACTGACCGAGAGGGAGATGATCCGGTACGCGCGTGCTGCCGGCATCCAACCTCGCTGGTCTGAAGGAATGGCAAAGGAAGAAATCTCGTGAGCGTAGTCAGTAATTCAGGTCCTTTGATTGCGCTCGCTAAGCTTGGTCAGGTGCATGTGCTCCATTCGCTCTACGGTCCGGTCTTGACTCCGCCACCAGTATATGAAGAAGTCGTGGTTTCTGGTTTGGCGCAGGGTGCGAATGATGCAGCGTCAGTTCAAATGGCTATTGAACGTCAGCACCTCCGTATAGTAGAGATAAATGAGCAGGATTTATCACCATTGGTTGCGGGACAGTCTCTTGATCGCGGAGAAAAGCATGCGATTCAACTTGCCATTGAGGAGAATGCCGAGCAGGTTTTGCTTGATGATCTATTGGCGCGAGAAGCAGCGAAGAAGTTGGGACTAAAAGTGAAAGGAACGCTTGGCGTTTTTGTCGATGCGGCTCGCAAAGGCGTTTTGAGTTCTTCTGAAATTGACATTATATTTGATGCGTTACTCAAACGTGGTGATATTTGGATTGCCGAGAACTTGATCTATCGCGTTTGGGATCAACTGAAACGAGAATTTGAGGACGATTGATATCGGACGCGTGGAGGCATTAGCTTGTAGGAGAATGAAAAAATTCCACCATCGCGAAGGTAAATCCCACCAAATCTCCTCAGCCATCCAAACCGGTGGCGCGTTCGGGATGCAGATCATCGACATCGCGTTATGTTATTGAGCTTGTCGAAAAACGAAATCTTTTCCGCAGCGGCATGATCTCAAAAGAAGTTGCCGAGTCGCAAGCACATGATAAAGGTTTTGTGGTGAGGTGAGGAGGAGTAGTTGCTCGATAACTCAAATGCCAGTCAACGGATTGGTGTGATTAAGAAAAAGGCGAGACGATTGACTCACAAGAGCGGTGAATTCATCGATTTTGTTCCAAAAAACCCCAAAGGTTATCACTCATACCTCAACGACTCCACCGGATCAAGACTCGCCGCTTTGCGTGCGGGGAAGAAGCCGGAGATTAAACCAATGCCGATCAGTAAGCCGATGCAAGTTAGCAGAATCGGTAGAGAAACCTGCGGGCTGCCGAAGTAGGCCATCGCGCCTTCCTCTGCTGGCATCATGCTCACCAATTTGATAAGCGTCATGCTGATGCCAAACCCAACCAAGCCGCCGGTGACGCAGATGAGCAGCGACTCGAAGAGAAATTGCGCGAGCACATGTTTGCGTCGCGCGCCCACCGCCCGCTTGATTCCAATTTCTTTCGTTCTCTCTTTCACCACCACGTACATGATATTTGCCACGCCCACTCCAGCGATTACCAAAGTCAATGTGCCAATCGCGCCGAGGAAGAGTTGAATTCCTAAAAATACTTTACGACTCTCTCGTTCATTTTCAATGAAGTCCCACGTTCCCAGCGCTTGTTCATCATTCACGTCGAACTTGTGACGCCGCGCCAAAACCCGCTTGATGTTTTGCATCATCGTTTCAGATTGCAGCACATTCTTCGGACGGATGACGAAGAACGGAATCGTGCGTGGACCATAAATCGCTTCCCACGTGCTTGCCGGAACCACGGCGCGATTTGCGTCCGGGCCGTTGCTCATGCTGGTCTGCAGTTTGCATTGCATCACCCCGACAACTGTGAATGGCAGGCCATCGATCTCCAGCGTCTTGCCAATCGCAGGGTCGCTACCGTACAACCGCTCGGCCATTTTATCACCCAAAAAGACCACGCGCTTTTTGTCGCGATAGTCAACCATATTCAGAAAGCGCCCGCCGTCCTGGGGATACATGCGGCTCATATCTCCGAAACTTGGCTCGACACCAATCGCATAAGTGGTGGTGCTGTTGCGTCCGGCAGTTAGGCGCGTGCCCCATCGCCCGTAATGGCGAGTGACTTGATCGACTTCCGGCACACTCTGGATGAGTCGATAGTCTTCTTCGGTAAAACGAATCGGCCGGCCTTTGGGCAGGCCTTGATAGGTGAGTGATGTTTCGCCGCCGTAAATGCGCACGACTTTGTCGCCGGCGTTGAGCAGGCCATTGACCATTTGAATTTTCATGCCCTCGCCAAACGCCAGCAAGAGGCTAATGGCCAACGTGCCCCAGGCCACGGCGAACATCGTGAGAAACGCGCGGGTTTTATGCGTGCGCAGGTCGTTGAAGAATTCGGAGATGAGGATTTTCCACATTTGTTATCTCCACCTTAACTGGCAAGATTCCAAAAGCATCACGCAAAGGCGCAGAGTTATCGCAAAGAGAAGCAAAAGGCAAAACAATTTTCTGGCAAAAACTATTCGATTAGAATGCCGTCTTCAAAACGGATAAATTGTATTGCCTCTACACGAGCCGGAACTAAAAAGGCAAAATGATTTAATGGCAAAATCATTAAAAGAAAATTTATATATCCGTACTTCAGCACAAAATTGATTTGCCATAAATGATCCTGCCATCAACTATTTTTCTTGTGGCTTTTCTTTGCGTTGTCTTGGCGCCTTTGCGGCTTTGCGTGAGATTTTGGTTCTTCAAGATCTCAAGCATTCCACAGGATCGAGATTCGCGGCGCGCCGCGCCGGAAAATAACCGGCGAGCAAAGCGATGAGAGCCAGCATCACAATCGTTGCTCCGGCGACGATCGGTGAAATAGTGGGCAAGCCTACAAAATCTTGGATCGGCAAGAGCGCCAGAACTTTCGTAATACCAAATGAGATGGCAAAACCGGATGTTGCGCCGATTGCGACGATGAAGAACGTTTCCAAGAAGAATTGCATCATGATATTTCTCTTGCGCGCGCCAACCGAGCGCTTGATGCCGATCTCGCGAGTGCGCTCGCGAACCACGACATACATGATATTCGCCACGCCGATGCCGCCGACCGACAGCGTGAAGCTACCCACAATCCCAAGAAAAATGTTGAATGCGAGGAAAAAGTAAAACAGAATCTTGTCGAACGCCGTCGTGTCCCAAATGCCCAGCGCGTCTTTGTCTTCGGAGTCGAACCGATAGCGCCTGCCCAGCACTTGATAAACCTGATTCTCCACATCTTTCTGTAGCAACGGCGACGTGGTTTGATAGATGATGTTGTTGATGTAAGTTTCACCGAAGACGCTTGCAAAAGTGGAGGCGGGGATGAACACGCGCTCGTTATCGCGCGAGTTGTACGAGGAGTTTTGCGTCTTCTTTTGCATCACGCCGATGACGACGAAAGGCACACCGTCGAGCAAAACATATTCATTGATGGGATTCTTTTCGGCAAAGAGGCGCTTTGCGGTTTCATCGCCAAGAAAGATGACGCGACGACGCAGGTTTAGATCAAGCTCGTTGATCCAACGGCCACCGGGCTGCGGCATGATGTTGCGCATGTCGGCGTAAATCGGATAGACGCCGGTCGTCGTTGGCACTTGGATGTTCGCGCCGTACTTCGCTTGGATCGAGCCATCGGAATATTCCGGACTGATTTTGGCGATGTCGCGAACTTGACGCTGCAAGAACGGCGCATCCTCCTCGACAAAAGAGATGCGCCGGCCATCGGGTAGTCCTTCGAACGGCTTGGCGGTGCGACCGGGGAACATGATCACAATGCCCTCACCGATGCCGTGCATGTTGACCGACGTTTGGCGTTTAAAGCCGGTGCCAAAAGCAAGCAGCACAATAACGGCAACCGTGCCCCAGGTGATGCCGAAGATTGTCAAAAAGGCGCGGAGCTTTTGGGCTTGCAAATCTCGGATGAATTCAGTGAGTGTGGTGATGAAGTGCATGGGAAATTCTTCGGATCAGTTATTCATATCAAATCAAAAACTTCACGCCCACAGAAATAAAAATCCCACTGAAGTGAAAATGTGAAAAAGACGGTCGCCACACGGATTAAAAAACCACGCGGAATATTTTTTTGTCAGTGTGGATTTTTTAATCCGCGTGGATTCATTTGAGTTTCTGTGGGAGTTCCTTTTCAGTGGGCGAAAAAGCCATCAGAGATTTTTTTGTATGTTATGGCTTACTCAATTTTCTTCGTTGGTCGTTCAGCTACTTCTTGATCCAATTGCAAACCTTCGAGTACTTCGACATTGATTGCATCGGAGAGGCCGGTCTTGATGATCGTCTCTTCGGTTTTGCCATCGGGCTTGGGCAGCAGCACACGCGCCGTGTCGTTTTTGAACTCGACCAGACGCTCGGGGATGATCAACACGCTGTCTTTTTTTTGAATGATGATCTCGGCATTTGCCGAATAACCGGCGCGCAACACCGTGCCGTTGGTTTCCAACAAACTGATCTCGACCGGGAACACGGTTGCATTATCATTCTTCTTCGCCTTGAGGGAAATTTTTTCCAGCCTGCCATCCACGGCTTTTCCCGGAAGCGCGCCGACTTTGATTTTGGCTTTCATGCTTTCGTGCAATTTGCCGACGTCGATTTCGTCAACCGTGCCGCGAAAGAGAATGTCCTTCATGTCGGCAATCATCATCAACACCGTTCCTTCTTGATAACTGGTGAGCGGAACGACCGGATCGCCGAGGTTAATGTTCTTCTCCAAAACGTATCCTGTGATTGGCGCATAGACAACGGTTTCGATGTTGGTGTTGGCAATTCTAACCTTGCCGCTCTCAATCAGCGCGAGCTTCTCCTGCGCCATCTTGACTTTGAGCTGCGATTGGACGAAAATATCTTGCGCGACTTGAAACTCGCGGTCGGAAATCAATCCTTTTTCTTTTAATTGTTTCTGGCGATTGATCTCGTTGAGCTGGGTTTTGGAATCGATTTGCGCCATCTCGACATTGCGTTTGGCTTCGGCAAGCTCGAGGGGAGTGGGGTCGGGTTTGATTTCAAGAAGGGGCTCGCCGGCTTTTACAAAATGCCCGGCATCGACAAAAAGCTTTTTCACAACTCCGGAGATCTTTGATTTCACCGAAATCTCGTTGAGCGGCTCGATGGTGCCGACGGCCATGGCTTTATCGACAATCTCGCCGCGCGTAACTTTGACGGTGGTCAATTTATTTTTGGCTTCACCGTTGCCGCCAAAATACAAAATAGCTGCAACGATCACGATCAGCGCCGTGGCCGAAATGATTAATGTATTGCGCTTGCGTTTCGTCATTTATGCCTCCCGTTTTACGACTGGGGTTCCTCAGAATTTGAAGGCATATACGACAGATATTTCCTCGGTGTTGCAAACAATTTCTTCTCAAAATTAAAAGGCGCTTGAAATTTTTTCCAAGCGCCTTGCACGAAGGAGGGGAATATCGGGCAGCTTAGAAGTAAACTGCTAATGTCAGCAACCCGCTATTGTTAATTCCTATGTCACTGCCGCTGCCCAGCTCGGTCGAAACCGTCTGATTTCCCTGCGAGACTTTTTCATCGGCCCTGGAAATTTTGTTGATGCCCAGCCGGTACTCGGCGGCCAAGCTGACTTCGTTAAAAAGAAAGAACTCGACGCCGGCCAGAGCAAAAACTCCCAGCGTCGTTCCGCCGACAAAGGTTCTGCCATTGACATTTTCACCGTTGCGATCATTCTCGACGGTTGTTTGATTGGTGCTCGGTCCGATAACCGCATTTTTGGATTCCGTGGAAGTCGTCGAGAAACTCAGGCCGCCGCCGAAGTAAGGACTTGCGCGTTTGCTTCCCAAGTGAAATTCTACTGCGCCCGAAACGCCGAATTGAGTTCCCGACTCTTCGCCGTCTGTTGCTTGCTGACCAGGGGCAGGATTTGCCGGGATGTCCTCACTTGAGTTTGCAAACTGGAGCGCGGCGCGCAGCGCGGTGTTTCGACCAAAATAATATTTTGCTCCAATGCCGCCGTCGAAACTTCCGGCGCGCAGCGTTGAAAGACCATCGAACGTAAAGAGCAATGCTTTTGACCCGGCGTTGTAGTTTGGATTAACGCCTTGGCCGAGCGCCAAAGAATTGGCGAGCAGCAGCGCCACAGCAACAGAGAGTAAATTTTTCATAAATTTTCCTCCTGAAAAGCGGTGAGTATGGGAAAAGTTGTTTATGAACGAGAAAACGCTTTCGTTCACTCATCAGATTCAACTGAATGACGAAGCAATGGTTTCAAAGGTTACAAACTCCGTGCCGATGCGCAGAAAAAGGGATCGTAAGAAACCTCTTGCGCATTCTGTAATTTGTTGGTAATGTCTTGGCACAAAATTGAAACGCACGAGCTTATGGCATTCTATCCAATTCAAATTCAAATCATCGCCGTTGGCAAACTGCGGCAATCTTTATGGCAAGCAGCGGCGCAAGAATATATCGATAGATTGCAGCGTTATGCAACGGTCGAGATTCGCGAAGTAAAAGACTCTCTTGGCCGCGGCAAAAGCGAAAAAGAAGCGATGGAAGAGGAGGCGCGAGAGATCTCCACTCGTTTGCAGCCGCAGGCCTGGAAGGTGGTTCTTGATAAGAATGGGAAAAAATTTTCCAGTGAAGAGTTTGCAGCTATTATAAAAGAAGAAATTGAAAACGGTCGCCGCGTGTGCCAGTTTGTGATCGGCGGGCCGGCCGGTCTGGCTCCCAGCGTAATAAAAGAAGCCAATCTGCGGCTTTCATTCTCTGAGATGACATTTCCGCACGAGATGGCGCGCGTTGTACTTTTGGAACAGCTCTATCGCGCCTTTACCATTCTTCGTAGTGAAAAATATCATAGATGAGCTAGCATTCTTCTAACTCGGATAAGCCGGAACAAATAGGAAAAATAGCAACGGATTTCACTGATTACACCGATTGTTTTTTGTGCAATCTGCGTAATCCGCGAAATACGGTGCAAGGGTTTTGCTTTTGTGCAAAGAATTCACTTTAAACAGACGATGACAGGGAAATCGCGTTTTCAATTTTGACAATCGTGCCGGAAATGTCTATATTCACGGCATCAATTTTATCCGCTCAATCTGTTTCATCCGCTTACTGTTTTTGGTAAATGGGTTAAGCTGATTATGCGGAGTCAATACATCCGAGAAAAACATATTTTGGAAAGAAGAATGTCTCACCATACAGAAGTTGCATCGCAACCCGCGCAATTTTTCAAGAAGGGCCTTGGCCTCGGGGAACAGATCAAGAGCCAATTGACCCGCGATTATCACAGCGGCCTTGTCGAATTTATTCGCGCCAACGGTCACATGATCCGCGTCGGCGATTTGCATTTTCATTTGGCCAAAGAGTTCGGTTTTTGCTATGGCGTTGATCGCGCCGTTGATTATGCCTACCAAACTCGTGAGAAATTTCCCGACCGGAAAATTTTTCTCACCGGTGAAATCATTCACAATCCGCACGTCAATCGCCGGATGCTACAGATGGACATACGTTTTTTGTTCGGCCAGTACGCCGAGGTTGAAGGCTATGAACAGCTCACTTCCGAAGACGTGGTGATATTACCTGCTTTCGGCGTGCCGCATAATGACTTGAAGCGCCTCGCCGCTCTCGGTTGCATCTTGGTTGACACGACCTGCGGCTCTGTGCTCAATGTCTGGAAGCGCGTCGAGCAGTATGCCCGCGATGGTTTCACCTCAGTGATTCATGGAAAATATTCTCACGAAGAAACAAAAGCCACCAGCAGCCAGGCAACGAAGTACCCCAACGGCCATTACTTGATTGTGCAGGATATGGAACAAGCGGATAAAGTCTGCGACTTTATTTGGGGCCGCTGGCCTCGCGCCGCATTTATGAAATTTTTTGCCAACAGCATTTCACCCGGATTCGATCCTGACGAGCATTTGAAAAAAATCGGCGTTGCCAACCAGACGACGATGCTCAGCGGCGAATCGCTGGCGATTGCCGGCCGCTTGCGACGCTGCATCGCGGAACGATTTGGCGAAGAAAATGCCGATGCGCATTTTCGCACCTTTGACACGATTTGCAGCGCCACCCAAGAACGCCAGGATGCGGTCATCGAGCTGGTCAGGCAAAAGCTCGACGTCATGCTCATCATCGGCGGCTATAACAGCAGCAACACCACTCATCTTGCAGAAATTTCAGGCGAGCACGCGCGCACTTTTCATATTGATGATGCAGCCTGCATTTTGAGCCTCGAAGCGATACGCCATCAACCGGTCTCGCATCGCGAAGAAGTGATCGCCCATGAGTGGTTGCCTTCAGGTGAGGTGCGCATCGGCCTGACTGCCGGCGCCTCCACGCCGAATAATAAAATCGGCGAGACTATCGAGCGGATTGTTCGCTTGCGGGGTGAATCGCTGGAGGAGTGGATGAAGTGACGGGAGGATGTGATGGGCACTTTTTACACAAAATGCAAAATAGAGAATATCGTCAATCGCGCGAAATCAGCGGTTCTGTCCAAGATGTTAGTGGACACGGGCAGCGAATGCACCTGGATTCCGGCGTCATTACTTGAGAAACTTGGTATCGACAGAGAGAAGAAAGACTTGCTTTTTGTAATGGCCAATGGACAAAGAGTCTCACGTAGTGTTGGCTTTGCGATAATTCGACTCAACAAATATTTTACCGTTGACGAAGTCGTGTTTGCTGAAAAGGGCGATTTGCTGCTTTTAGGCGCCAGAAGTCTCGAAGGTTTGAATCTTCGAGTAGATTCGAAACGCAAGAAGCTCGTTGCCGCCGGCCCGCTTCCGGCTGCATAAGTCCTGATATTTTCCCAAACCAAAAGTTTCTTTTAATGATTTTGCCGTTAAATCATTTTGCCTTTTTGGCTGCGGCTCGTCCCGGTTGGGGTAGATCAAATCAGGCCTACCTTTTTCTATTTTGGAAATGATCGTGTCTCATCAAGACGATGAAATCAAGCGCGAGGTTCAAGAAGAAATTCGCCGCCGCATTCGTGGAGAATTACGTTGCGATAAATTCAATCGAATTCTCTACAGCACCGACGCCAGCATTTATCAGATTGAACCTCTTGGAGTGGTAATTCCAAAATCCACCGAAGATGTTCTCGCGGTTTGTGAAGTTGCCCTCAAATACAA
>Ga0247727_10019428_pt1 | contig 10528 bp, 7 predicted proteins | sample WisWelCaveWW1625_FD_202498 | JGI IMG/M metagenome (GOLD analysis project Ga0247727, IMG submission 202498) | Biofilm microbial communities from Wishing Well Cave, Virginia, United States - WW16-25 | ecosystem: Environmental > Aquatic > Deep subsurface > Groundwater > Cave microbial mat | place...
CGGGCACTCATCCTATGTCAGGTCGGTGGCCTTCGCCCCGGACGGTCTGACTCTGGCCAGCGGGAGTGATGACCACTCGGTCAAGCTCTGGCAGCTCGCTTCCGGCAAACTCCTTCGCTCGCTCGCCGGGCACTCAGCCTCTGTCTGGTCGGTGGCCTTCGCCCCGGACGGTCTGACTCTGGCCAGCGGGAGTGATGACCAATCGGTCAAGCTCTGGCAGCTCGCTTCCGGCCAACTCCTTCGCTCGCTCGCCGGGCACTCAGACTCTGTCTGGTCGGTGGCCTTCGCCCCGGACGGTCTGACTCTGGCCAGCGGGAGTTCTGACAACTCGGTCAAGCTCTGGCAGCTCGCTTCCGGCAAACTGCTGCAAACGTTTGAAGGACATCTGGGCCAGGTTTACGCCGTCGCTTTTGCGCCGAATGGCGGATACCTGGTGGCGGCGGGCGCGGCGGGACGATTGCAGTTCTGGGACATCCGGACGGGCGAGACTTTTCTTTACCGCTACAGCTTCGGCCCCGGCGCGTGGCTCGACCTGCTGCCCGACGGGCGCTTCGACGCCAGCCCCGAAGGCGTGCGCTACCTGGGTTACACCGAAGAAGGGACGTTCAACCACTACACCGCCGAATCGCTGGTCAAGGAGTTTTACGCGCCCGACGCCGTGCGCGAGGTGTTGGAGAGATACACGGGAAGATAGAGATGACGGAACAGACGGAAATAACGGAACAGACGGAAATTGACAGGTTATTTTCGGGTCTTCTTCCGTTTGTTCCGTTCATTCCGTCTGTTCCGTATTCTCTGCTCAGGTGAAGCTGCGGTCGTCGAGCATCGCCTCGGCCAGCACGCCCAGGTACTCGTCGTGGGTCAGGTCAACCGCGCCGAAATATGCGATGTGTTCGGTGCGCATCTGAGCGTCGAGCAGGAAGTATCGCCGCTCGCGCAATCTTTCGACCAGAGCCACCAGCGCAATCTGCGAAGCCGAGGGCGCGCGGCTGAACATTGATTCGCCGAAGAAGGCCGCTTTCAAAGCCACACCGTACAATCCGCCGATAAGCCATCGCCGATCCCAGACCTCCACCGAATGCGCAAACCCGCGACGATGCAATTCGGTGTAGATTCGGACCATCTCCTCGCTCAGCCAGACTTCGTCGTCGTGAATCTCGTCGTGCCGCGCGCAGGAGCGGATGACAGCCTCGAAGGCCGTGTTGATCCTGATCTCCCAGCCGGTTTTCCTGATTGCCCGGCGCAACGAGCGGCGCACGTGGAATCGTTCGTCCAGCGGGATGACCGTGCGCGGCTCGGCCATGAACCACTCGATGTGTCCGTGGCGGCCACGAGCCATCGGGAAATAACCCTGCTGGTAACCGGCTACCACCATCTCCGGCGTAATCTTTCGACGTGAGGCTGACCTGCTGCTTCGCATGGGCGAACGATAGCACGGCGATTCGGCGACAGGCAAAGCCGGAAGCAAAGGTGGAACAGACTTCAGTCTGTTCAGAATGTGAACAGACTGAAGTCTGTTCCACCTTTGCGCGTCTGCGCTGCGCATCACGCCGACTGTTTTTGACGGGCGCAATGCTCTTTCTTGCAACGCTCAGCCCGGTCACTTCGTCTTTGGCTTGCAGACAGGGCAAACAGAACAAACAGTGAAAGAAAAATCTCAACGAATCCCGCGACGCGATGTCCGACAAACTTCAGTTTGTCGTTGGCCTCGTCAGCGCACACATCCGGGAACCTCGACAAACTGAAGTTTGTCGGACATTTTCTGGGGAGTAAGGATGAAACGAACCGCTATCTTCGCGCTTTCTCTGGGTCTGGTTTTCTCGATCTTGGTCTCACTTTCTTCACAGGCTCAGGTTCAGGAGCCGGCTGAAAACAAAGGCGCGGCGGCGGCCTGGCGCGCGTTGCTGCGTTTGCGCTCGACCGCGACCGTGCTGCACACGACGGCGCATCCCGACGATGAAGACGGTGCGATGCTCGCCTGGCTCAGCCGGGGCGCGGGTGTGCGCACGGGTCTGCTCACGCTCAATCGCGGCGAAGGCGGAGCGAATCTGGCCGGGCCGGAATTGTACGACGCGCTCGGCATTCTGCGCACTGAAGAGCTGCTGGCCGCCGGGCGTTACTACGGCGTTGACCAGATGTTCACGCGCGTGACCGATTTCGGCTTTTCAAAACGCCTGGACGAAACGCTCGAACATTGGGGCAAAGAGGTCGTGCTGCGCGATGTGGTTCACGCGATCCGGAAGTATCGGCCCGATATCATCATCTCGCGCTTCCACGGCAAGCCACGCGACGGGCACGGCAACCATCAGACCGCCGGGTTGATGAGCGCCGAAGCTTTCCGCGCCGCCGCCGATCCGAACGCGTTCCCCGAACATTTCAAGGAAGGCTTGCGCCCCTGGCAGGTCAAGAAGCTTTATCGCAGCATCAATGAAAGAGGGCGCGACAACGAGCCTGCGACGCTGAAGGTTGAGGTCGGAGCTTACGATCCGCTGACCGGGAAGTCGTACCGCGAGATGGCGCGCGACGGATTGAGCCATCAACGGTCGCAGGGCGCAGGGCAGGTGCGGGCCACTCCGGGGTCGGCGATGTCGTCGTGGCTGCTGGAGGAGAGCGTCCTGCCGAAGAGCGAGAAAGAGCAGAGCATCTTTGACGGGATTGACACGACGATCATTGGAATGGCGAAGCTGGCGGGTTCAACCGACATCGCTCCCGAACTCGTCGAGATCAGCAATCACGTCGAGGCCGCGACCAGGAACTTCGACGCGAGGCGTCCCTGGCTCTCCGCCACAGACATCGCCGCAGGAATGCGCGCGACGCGGGCGGCTTACGTCAAGGTCAAGAACTCCGCCATCGCAGACGCCGACAAAGATCACCTGCTCTTCCTGCTCGGCAACAAGGAATTCGAGTTCAACGACGCGATGAACAAAGCATTGGGGCTGACGATGGAGGTTCTGGTTGATCCTGAAAGGGCGGCTGAAGGGCCTGCGTCGTTCTTCCAGCCGCGCGAAACGTTCAACGTGGCGATCCCCGGTCAGAAGTTCTCGATCACGGCCACAGTCGTAAACCGCAGCCCAGTACAGGTCTGGCCCGACAAGATATGGCTTGATCAGCCTCGCAATTGGCCCGAGGCCACTTCAGACCAGTCGAAGTCAAAACCGATTGGTTTGAACGGGCAACTGAAGGCGAAGCTCGCGGTCAGCGTGCCGGAGAACGCCGAGGTCACGCGCCCCTATTGGTCGCGCGCCAATGAACTGCGCGATCACATTTACCAGATCAACCAACCCGAACATCTCGGACTTCCTTTTGCGCCACCCGACGTGACCGGCATCTTCAACTTCAGAGTCAACGGCGTTGGATTCTGGCTGCACAAGGCGGCGCAGACCGTTTACATTGATCGTCCGTGGGGCGAGCAGCGGCGCTTGCTGACCGTCGCACCCGCAATCAACGTCGCCATCTCGCCGCGCGTTGGCGTCGTGCCCATCGCCGCTGCGCAAACCTCGTTCAACGTCTCGGTCAACGTTTCAAACAACGTCAAAGGCGACGCGACGGGCAAAGTCAAATTGCGATTGCCCAACGGCTGGTCTTCAAACCCCGCCGAGCACAATTTCAAATTCACGCACGAAAGCGAAGCGAGCAACTTCACGTTCAAAGTCTCTGCCCCGCGCTCCGCGCCTGGCGCCGATTACAAGCTTCAAGCCGTCGCCGAATACAACGGCAAAGAGTACACCGAAGGCTACCGTGTCATCGCACACCGCGATCTGGAGCCGCGCCACCTTTACGCTTCGGCAACGATGGACGTGCGCGGCATTGACGTGAAGCTCGCGCCGAACCTCTCGGTGGGTTACGTGATGGGCGTCGGCGATGAAATTCCAAAGGCTCTGGAACAGATCGGCGTGAAGGTCACGATGCTCGGCGAGAACGATCTGGCCCAGGGGAACCTCGACGGCTTCGACGCGATCCTCATCGGCATCCGCGCAACGGCCGTGCGCGACGATTTGAAAGCCTACAGCAAACGATTGCTCGATTACGCCGAGCGCGGCGGCAATTTGATTTATCAGTATCAAACTCAGGAGTTCGACGCCGCGCCCTACGGGCCGTATCCCTACAAGCTCGGCGCTCGGGCCGAAGAGGTCTCGGAAGAAGACTCGAAGGTAACGATCCTCGATCCGGCCAATCCGATCTTCAACTGGCCGAACAAGATTGCGTCGGCGGATTTCGACGGCTGGGTCGAAGAGCGCGGCTCGAAATGGATGAGCACGTGGGACGAGCGATACAAGCCGCTGCTCGAATGCAACGACCGCGGGCAGACTCCGCAGCGTGGCGGGTTGATGTACGCGCGGCACGGCCAAGGAACCTTCGTTTACGCGGCTTATGCTTTTTACCGGCAGTTGCCAGCGGGGGTGCAGGGGGGGTATCGTTTATTTGCGAACATCGTTAGTTTGAAGCGGCAGCCACGTTGAGTTGGGTGATTAAGATGGGAAGCGATTTAGAGTTGTTGGAACGAATGAAGGCGTTGGCTAATGCGGGTAAGTTGCGTATCAGAATTCATGCCGCCAGACACATGGCCAAAGAAGGTTTTAGCGTTGCTGATATGACCGAGGCAATAACTGGGAAAAGCCGCATCCTGGAAAACTACCCGGAACAATCGCGCTGCCTGGTCGTCGGCTTTTTTCAAGTGAGTGAAAACGCAAAGTCACCATTGCATCTGGTCTGCGAGTATCCGCAGGAAAATGATTTAGAAATAGTCACCGCTTACATTCCACAAAAGCCATGGTGGTCATCGCCCTGGCAAAGGGGCAGAAAGAAATGAAGAACGAAACCAAAAATGGCTTGCAACGCGTGAAAAAAAACGGAGCAGTAAAGAGTGACACGAAAAAGCTCATGGAAAGGCCTTGCTCCGAATGCGGCGGGCAAATACGGCGAAAGGCAATCTCTCAGGAGTTTGAGCGAGAAGGGGTGAAAGTGAAAATTTCAGGCTTTATGGCTTGGGTCTGTTCTCGCTGTGGCGAAATTTACTTTGAGCCAGAGGCAGCCGACCGGTTCGCACAAGCAGTCAATTCACTTTTCGCCCTGGCGCTCGCAGGAAAACAACACAAAGGCAAAGTGCGGGCGCGGGTATCGTAGCCATAGCTCGCAACAATCGCCAGCGGGTACATTGGGTATCGTTTGTTTGCGAATATTGTTAGTTTGAAGAAGCAGCCGCGTTGAAATCGTTATGAGTAAAAAGGCAGTACGGAAACTCAGTACCCAAAAATTGATGGAAGGCCCTTGCTCGGAATGCGGCGGTCAGGTGCGACGGAAAGTCATCTCGCAAGAATTCGAGAGAGAAGGCATCAGAATAAAAATCTCTGGTTTCAAAGCCTGGGCTTGCACCCGCTGCGGTGAAATCTACTTTGAGCCGGGGGCAGCAGACAGGCTGGTACAAGCAGCCAATAGTCTCTTCGCCCTGGCGCTCGCTGGAAACCAACACAAAGGCAAGGTGATGGCTCAGGTTTCTTGACCGCCATCGCCAGGCCAACAAAACACAAGCTTTGCTGGGACAAGTTGTCGCATCCTTCGGATCGTTCTCTCAACCAACATCACACGGAGGTTCAAGATGAAACGCCAACGCAGTTCCATAGTCTTTGTCATTGCCGCGATCTGCCTGCTGGCCGTCGCGGCGCAAGCCCAATCGTTCACCGGCTCCATCGTCGGGACGGTGAAAAATCCCGACGGCGCCGTCGTCCCCAACGCCGAGATCACCATCATCCACGAACAGACCAACCGCGCCGTGACCGCGATGGCCAACGACGAGGGCTACTACGTCTCGCCGCCGTTGCCCGTCGGCGCTTATCGCGTCGAGGCGAAGATGAGCGGATTCCGCCGCGCCGTCCGCAGCGGCGTCGTTCTGCAAATTCAGCAGACCGCCGTCGTTGATTTCACCCTCGAACTCGGAGCGATTGCCGAACAGGTCGAAGTCACCGCGCAAGTGCCCGTGCTCGAAACCACCTCTTCGGTGCTCGGCAAGGTCTTGGATAACCGCAGCATCCTGGAATTGCCGTTCAACTCGCGCAACGTCTATTCGCTGATCTTCCTGACGCCGGGCGTCTCGGGCAGCATCGGCAACAACTACAACCAGATGAACTACTCGGTGAATGGCGTGCGGCCTACGATGATGGATACGGTGATTGACGGCGTGACCGCTTCGTTCCCGACCGTCAACGGCTTCACCGGCATCTCGATCTTTCCGTCGGTGGACGCCATTCAGGAATTCAAGGTGATGGGCGCAACCTATCCGGCGGAGTTCGGGCGCAGCCTGGGCAGCGTGCTCAACGTCGTCTTCAAATCGGGCACGAATCAGTTTCACGGCAGCGCGTATGAATTCCTGCGCAACTCGGTCTTCGACGCCAACAACTTCTTCGACAATCGGCGCGGGCAAAAACTCGGCAGCTTCAAACGCAGCCAATTCGGCGGTCACGCCACCGGCCCGATCATCAAGGACAAGACCTTCTTCATGGGTTCGTATGAAGGCTTGCGTTCGCGCAGCCTGGCCACGACCGTATTCACTGTGCCGACGCTCGAACAGCGCGCGGGCGATTTCTCGAAGACCTTCAATCAGGCGGGCGCGTTGATCCGCATCTTCAATCCGTTCACCACCCGCGCCAGCGGCAGCGGCTTCATCCGCGATCAATTCCCGGACAACAAGATTCCGGCCAATCTTTTCGATCCGGTTGCGCTCAACGTGCTGAAGTATTACCCGCTGCCCAACCAACCCGGCGATGCGGGGACGAATGCGAACAACTACCGGGCCAGCGGCTCGGCGCAGATCAATTTGGACAACTATGATTTCCGCATTGATCACCGCCTCTCCGAAAAACAGACCTTCTTCGCGCGTTACTCGCATCGTTACACCCAGAGCGTGCCGCTGAAAGCCTTCCCTGAAGACCTCACTATCGCCGAAGGGCGCATCATTGAGGAAAATCGCGCGCGCAACTTCGTCGCCGAGTACACGCGCACGTTGTCGCCCACGACCGTGTTGACGGGGCGCATCGGGTTCGCCCGGACGCTCTTCGTCTTCTCGAACCAGGGACTGGGGTTCAAGCCTTCGAGCTTGGGGCTGTCCGCGAGCATTGACGCAGTGGTTGATCGTCAAATGTTCCCGCGCTTCGCTCCGGCGGGCTACGTCTCACTCGGCGGCAACGACCACCGCTTCAATGCGTTTATGAGCTATCCGTTCATCGCCACGCTCACCCGGGCGCAGGGCAACCACAATTGGAAATACGGCGGCGAAGTCCGCCTGATCCGCGTCAACGTGTGGGAAGCGCGCAGCGCCGGCACGTTTGGTTTCAGCGCCGGTTTCACGCAAGGCCCCAATCCCACCACCGCCAGCAGCAGCGCCGGCAACGGCTTCGCCTCGCTCCTGCTCGGCGCCGGCACGACCGGCAACGTGTTGATCCAGGGTTGGAAGAACGTCGCAGCGCAGAGCTTTTACTATGCCGGCTACGTGCAGGACGATTGGCGTGTGAACCGCAAGCTGACGCTCAACCTGGGTCTGCGCTACGATTACGACGCGCCGCGCACCGAGCGGTACAACCGCATGAACTTCTACGATCTCAACGCGCCCTCGCCGCTCGCGTCGAAGGTACCGGAATTCCCCAACCTGAAAGGCGGCGTCCGTTTCGTCGGCGTTGACGGCAACTCGCGCCACCAGTATTTCAAGGACACCAACAATCTCGCGCCGCGCCTCGGGCTGGCTTACCAGATCAACGAGAAGACGGTGCTGCGCGCCGGCTACTCGCACATCTTCGGCCCGTCGAATCAGGCGGCGCAGGGGACGGTCGGCCCCTTCGGCTTCCGCATCGAATATCCCTGGCAAACGACCGTGGACAATGGGCTGACGCCGTTCAACCTGCTGCGCAACCCTTATCCGCAAGGCTTCCGCGCGCTGCCGGGCGCGGCGGACGGATTGTTGACCCAGGTCGGCGGCAACCTGGAATCCGTCCTGCAAACCACGATCACGCCGAGGAGCCAGCAATGGAACCTGAACCTCCAGCGCGAGCTGCCCTGGCAGGCGAACCTGGAGGTGGCCTACGTCGGCACGCGCGGGTTGCACCTTTCACGCAATGGCGAAGGCGGACTCAGTCTGAATCAGCTCGATCCGCAATATCTCTCGCTCGGCTCGGCTTTGAATCAGTCAGTGACCAATCCGTTCTTCGGTCAGGGCACGCTCGGCTTTTTCACGTCGCGGACGACCAGCCGGGGCCAGTTGCTGCGTCCCTATCCGCAGTTCACCGACCTCACCCCGCTTTATTCAAGCGGCGCTTCGTCGAATTACCACGCCTTGCAGGTCAGCTTCGGCAAGCGGTTGTCGCATGGTTTGCACATTGGCGGCAATTACACCTGGGCGAAGAACATCGAGGAAGGGCTGACCCATCAGGACAGCTACAACATTCGCGGCGACCGCGGGTTGGCCTCGATTGACATCGCCCACCGCTTCGTCGTCAGCTACCTTTACGAACTGCCGTTCGGCAAAGGACGCAAGTTCGGAGCGAGCGCGCCGGGCGTCGTGGACGCGATCATCGGCGGCTGGCAATTCAACGGCATCACCTCGTTCCAGAGCGGCACGCCGTTGAGCATCACCGCAAACAACACCGCGGGAATTTTCAATCCGCTGACGCGCCCGAACACCAACGGCCGGGACGCCAATCTGAGTGGCCCTGTCCACGAACGGCTCACCCGCTACTTCGACACGAGCGTTTACACCCAACCGGCGGCCTTCACCTTCGGCAACGCCGGCCCGACGGTGAACATCCGCAACGACGGCATCAAGAGCTTCGACCTGTCGCTCTTCAAGCAGTTCTCGCCGATCGAGCGGATGCGCGTGCAATTCCGCGTCGAAGCGTTGAATGCCTTCAACACGCCGCGTTTCGGCGGGCCGAATACGGGCGTGACTTCATCAACGTTTGGCGTGATCAGCTCGCAGGCGAATTCGCCGCGCCAGTTGCAGTTCGGATTGAAGCTGCTCTGGTGAGCGATTGAAACGTTCTGTTCGTAGTCCCGGCTTCAGCCGGAATTTCTCCTCGCTAAGCTTCCTCCTAAAGGCGGGACTACGAACTTCTTTCAGGAAAATAGGTGACAGGAAAATGCTTTTCCAGGTGGGATGGGGTATTTCCGGAATCCTCCACTAGCACAAGTCGTAAATTTATCCCCGTGCTCCCCGTGGTTGGATTTCACTCTGATTTCAACTCAAGATTGGAGTTGAGTTATGATGTGATCGCTGATGATTACCGTTTCTCCCGGGAGGTCGAGTTATGAAGCGAGCTTATCTGTTCCTCTTCCTGCTTCTCATCACCGGCGCCTGGCGCGCTTCGGCCTCCGCACAGCAGTCCGCGAGCCAACCTCCCGCCATCACGCGCCAATCGCTTGTAGCAGAGGCGCTGCGGCGCCGCTTGTCGTTGCCTCCCGTTGAAACACCCGGCGAGCCTTCGGAAGAACCCATCCTGCGCATTCAGACCTTCGCTCTGAGGCTGCCCGATTCCGACGCCGGCCCGGATCAATCGAAATCCTGGTTGAAGGGAGTGTCCGGCATCTACGACACGGCGCTCTTTCAACGCCAGAGGTTCCGCGAGACCGGACAGCCGATAGAGTTCGAGCGCGGCAACCTGTACTTTCGACAGGATCGTTATGTCGCAACGAAAGGCATGATCCTTCACCGTTTCTGGAACGACCGGATTGACCTGGGGCTTTACAAACGCCGCTTTCAAAACGAGGCGTCGCCCGTCCGCGGACAGGCGATGTGGTTCGGGCAGGCCGATTCGCTGAGCAACAGTTATCTTTTCAGCGGCGGGCGGCAGGTCTTTCTCGGCGTGCGATTCAAGCTGGACAACCCGGCTCAACGAAACCATTGACCGATTTGCTTCAGGATCACGAATGTCTTCACCAATCACTCGCGTCGAAATCGTACAAAACAATCTCGAAAGCTATCTGGCAAATGCTCAACCGGCAAGCCGTCGTCTTGACGAGGCTGCCCCGCTGCGACCGGGCAGCGGGCTGACCGTCGCAAAGGCGCTGGAGGTCTTCGAAGATCAGGTGACCAGCCGGTTGCTCGATGTCGCGGCGCGCGAACTGAAGAGACGCAACCAGGGCTTCTACACCATCTCCAGCGCGGGGCACGAAAACAACGCCGTGGTCGGCGCGCTGCTGCGATTGGACGATCCCTGCTTTCTGCATTACCGCTCCGGCGGATTGATGGCGGCTCGGTCACGCAAACTGCCAGGTTCAACCCCGATCTTCGACACGCTGCTTTCATTCTGCGCTTCCGCCGACGATCCGATCTCGCAGGGCCGCCACAAAGTCTGGGGCAGCCGCCCACTCTGGGTTCCGCCGCAGACCAGCACGATTGCATCGCATCTGCCGAAGGCTTCGGGCTTCGCTTTCGCGCTGCGGCAGGCGCGTCGAATCGGGCAAGCGAGCGACCTCAGCGATGATTCAATTGTGCTCTGTTCATTCGGCGACGCTTCGGCCAATCACGCGACTGCGCTCACCGGCA
>Ga0247727_10019429_pt1 | contig 10527 bp, 10 predicted proteins | sample WisWelCaveWW1625_FD_202498 | JGI IMG/M metagenome (GOLD analysis project Ga0247727, IMG submission 202498) | Biofilm microbial communities from Wishing Well Cave, Virginia, United States - WW16-25 | ecosystem: Environmental > Aquatic > Deep subsurface > Groundwater > Cave microbial mat | place...
TGGACATGCCCAACCGGGCGTACGACTGGCTAAGGCAAGGGCAACGTGACCTGGAGCACGCGCGCCGAGCCGCCGAAGACGGCGACTTCGAGTGGGCGTGCTTCGCGGCGCAGCAGGCTGCGGAGAAAGTAGCGAAAGCTGCTTTGCAACACTCCGGCCTCGAGGCGTGGGGACATTCGGTCACGGCATTGCTGGAGTCGCTGCCTGACGCTCAACCGCCGGATCCATCGTTGCTTGACGGCGCGCGCGAATGGACAAACATTACATTCCAGCACGCTATCCGAACTCGCACCCGCAAGGCGCACCCTGTGAGTATTACACGAAAGCTGAAGCTCACCGAGCCCTCGGTCACGCCGAGGCCATCATCCGCTTCTGTGCGAATCTTCTCGCTCAATCGCCGGCAAGTGGTCGAGAGATTGAAGACAGCAGCGAGGGAGCTGGCGCAGCAATACCCGGAGATTGAGCGCATCGTTCTGTTCGGCTCGTTGGCGCGCGGTGAGGCCGTGCCCGGCAGCGACGCCGACCTGCTGATCATACTGCGCGACTGCGACCTGCCGTTTCTCGATCGCAGCGTGCGCTATCGCCCGCAGCGTGTCGGCCTCGGAGTGGATGTGCTGGCTTACACGCGCGAGGAGCTGGAAAGGATGGAGAAGGATGGAAACCGCCTCGTGCGCCAGGCGCTCGCTGAAGCCATCGACCTGGTATAGCCGACCGAGGCCGTCACAACCTCAGATGAGAAAAGGCACACCGTCTCTTTTTTTCCCCTTGCATCGGGAACCGCTTCTGCCGTACAATTGTTAGCGACTTAACACCATCATCTCTCAACCGGAGGAAATCGACATGGCACGCAGAGGCTTTACCCTGATCGAGTTGCTGGTCGTGATCGCCATTATCGCGATTCTGGCGGCGATTCTGTTCCCGGTGTTCGGGAAGGCGCGAGAGAAGGCGCGAGAAGCTTCCTGCGCCAGCAACATGAAGCAAATCGGCACCGTCATGCGGATGTACGCGCAGGACTACGACGAGAATTGGCCCATCTCGGCTTTTGTGGATGGCCGCAGCGATCTGATTCGCCCGTGGTACGTGTTCGCGCGGCTGGGGCCTTACCATAAGAACCGCGATCTGTTCAAGTGCCCCAGTGATCCCACGCCCGGCGGCAATTATGTCTGGGATCGCGCGGTCTGGGCGGCGCGCGCCGACTGTCAACTCAACACCAACACCGTGACCACGCTCACTCCGTGTTACCACGCCGGCGGCATTGCCTTCGCCAGCTACTACCCCACCCAGGCCAGCCCCGGCTCCACCATCGAAGGAGGGGTGTTTCCGTCACCGCATCCTCTCACCACCGTCAACCCGCGTCCCACGCCCGACTCGGCGCTTGCGCTGCCGGCCGAGACCATCGTCATCACCGAGAAACGCACCGGCAATGGTGACTGGCATTGCGACCTTGGCGATTGCCGCGGCTGCGCGGCGCCGCCGGCCGGATTGAACTGCCTGCGCACCTGCTGTGCCGGCGACCCGGAGCCGCAGCGCACCGGCGCCGGTTCGGCGATCGGCACCGCGCCCAACAGTTGCGGCAGCACGACCCAGAACGGCGGCCTCTCGACCCGCCACAACGGCAACTCGCTTTACATCTTCGGCGACGGGCACGCCAAGGCGCTCGACTGGCGCCGGGTCAACTCCCCCGATCCGAGCAAGCAAAACGTCAAGTACTGGCTCTACTGGCTGCGCGGCGTGCCGGGAAAGTGACGCGGGGACAGGGAGCAATGGTGCAACGGCGTGACGGAGTGATGGAGTGACGGAGTGATGGAGGTCACTCCGCACGCAGCACTCATCACCGAACAAGAACCAAGGAGGAACTGCGAATGAAGAGCAAAGGTTTTACGCTGATCGAGCTGTTGGTCGTCATCGCCATCATTGCCATTCTGGCGGCGATTCTGTTTCCGGTGTTTGCCAAAGCGCGTGAGAAGGCGCGGCAGACGAGTTGTCTGTCCAACATGAACAACACGGCAAAGGCCGTGCTGATGTACGCGCAGGACTACGACGAGACCATGCCGTACAACTACCATTACGACGAGACGCGCACGGTAGCGTTATGGTGGTGGCAGGACGATGTACGACCGTACGTAAAGAACGACCAGGTCTTCGAATGCCCCAGCACGCCCAATGCCAACAAGCAGCGCTACACCTTCTTGCGACCGGCCGGCCAGCCGAACCCGCTCATCAAGGATCTCATCGCCAGCGTCTCGGCGGACGGACGCACGCCGGCGCCGTGGGATGTGGCCGGTGGCGCCTTCGGTCCCTTCATCAATAATGGAGGCACGGGCCGCACGACGCGCCCGATGAGCACCATCGAAGATCCCGGCGGAACCATCGCCATCTTCGACGGCTTTCGCTCCTTCGAACTCTGGCGCATCGAGCAATCGGACGCCTGGTACAACGATGGGAACGGCCCGTCGTTCGTGGGAAACACGCCCAACAGTAACCCGCCGACCGGCCATGTCCACAAGCGCCACAACGACGGCTTTGTCGCGATTTTCGTCGATGGCCACACCAAATGGATGCGCAACTCGAAGTTAGGCCAGTGGACGTGCAGGTCGGGGGATTGAAGCAGGCAGGCGATAGGATTGCGAATTAGTGACCGGTGATCCGTCAGTCAATCGCAGGTATGGATTCACACTGATGCAGTTGGTCATCAAACGTAAGGATGAAAAAACAATGAAACGCAACGGATTCACCCTGATCGAATTGTTAGTTGTCCCGACGCGGAGTCGGGGCTTCTCGAAGCCTCAATCAGCTTTTACGCTGATTGAACTTCTCGTCGTGATCGCCATCATCGCCATCCTGGCGGCGATTCTGTTCCCGGTGTTTGCCCAGGCCCGCGCGAAGGCGCGGTCGGCGGCGTGCATGAACAACAACAAGCAGATCTCCACCGCCACGCTCATGTACGCGCAGGATTACGATGGCAACTTTCCGGTGTGGGGCTGGCAAACCGAGCAATCCGGCGGGAGGCCGAACGGCGCAGCCTTCACCGGCAAAGTCATCTGGCCGATTGCCTACCTGCCGTACCTCAAGAATTCGCAGGTGTTTGCCTGCCAGAGCGATCGTTTTCAGGGCCAGGGCGTGTGCAATGCCGCTTCGCCGACCAGTTGCGGATGGGCCAAGCCGTTCGCCATCAGCCTCGGGACCAACCTGCGGATCCATCAGTGCGTCGATCCGAGCGGTCAACGGTGCGGAACCGGTCGGCCGTATCCGCAAACCCGGATGACAACTCCCGCCGAAACCTACTGGATTGCCGACATCTCCCGCGAGCATCCGATCGGCTTCGAGAGCGGGCCGGTCTGCGTTGAGAACACGCCCAATGGCCCCTGGCAGGTCTTTGGGATTGATCGGATTCGCTTCACCGAGGGGCCGTCACCGACTTGCGCCGGTGATTATTCGATGCCGGCCAATACGCTGAATCCCGATCAGTCCACCCGTCATCAGGGAGGCAGCAACATCATCTTCGCCGACGGCCACGTCAAGTGGCTGCAGTGGCGCAACATCAAGTGGGAGAACACCTGCCCGCACGGACTGAACGCCGCCCGCACCGGATGCGCGGCGAATTGACGAGTGTGAGTCTGAACCCGCCAAGCCTCGAACCAACCGAATTCTTCAAGGAGTGACCTCATGAAACGCACCGCCTTCACCCTGATCGAGCTTCTCGTCGTCATCGCCATCATCGCCATTCTGGCGGCGATTCTGTTTCCGGTATTCAGCAAGGCGCGCGCGAAAGCTCGTGGGGCGAGCTGCCTGAGCAACGCCAAGTCCATCGGCATGGCGGAACGGATGTATTCATCGGACTTTGACGGCATGTGGACGCCGCAGTTCATGTACGACGCTGCCGGGCCCGGCGACGCAGTGTGCAGCACGCGCGCGGGACAGAGTCGTGTCCGGCTGCGCTGGTGGGTCGATCTGATTCAACCGTACGCCAAAAACTATGAGGTCGCGCAGTGCCCGGACAATGCCGGCAACTCGGTGATTACGTTTTGCCGGGGTGGAACCACCGGGCTGCCCACACCCTTGAGGGTCGGCTTCGGGGTGAACGACATGGGAGCGACCGGCTTGAGCTCGGTTACCTGGTCGATCACAACTCCCTGGGCTCAAACCGTGGGCGGAGTCGAAGGGATTTGCAGACATTACGGCTATCGCGTTCCGGAACAGTGCAGCGGTGGTCCGGCCAATCCCGGTTACAATTGGTATTCCCCCGGTGAATCGAGAGTGGAAGACCCCGCCAACAGCTTTTACCTGGTCGAGAGTGTGCCGAACAACGCGGAAATCTTCCGCGAGATCCACGTGGACTATGCGCCGCCATCTGGCAGTCTCGTTGCGTCCCGTCACACCGACGGCTTCGTGGCAGTTTACGGCGATGGCCACGCCAAGTGGACGCGCCTCGGCAACAGCAGGCCATGCCAGTGGACGATTCAGGCCGACGACTGTAAGAACCCCCGCGACCCGACGACTGCCCCGTGATGCCGAAAGGCTCTCACCCTCGATTCTTCCAGCGGCAGCGTGTACAGCGCGCTGCCGTATCGTTTGTTCTACTGCTGGCGGCGTGGCGCAGCGGGCTGTTCGCGCAAGCGCTCGCTCCCACACCGACGCCGCTCGCCACCATGCTCGACGAGTTGCGAAGCGGGCCGCGTGAAAACCCCGCGCGCGAAGACAAGCTGCGCGAACTCTTCCTGGCCGCGGGTGCGAAGCCGGACGACGTGCTCATGATGCCGGTGATCGTCAACGGCCAGGTCGCCGGCCGCAACGTTGTCGTCACGAAACGAGGCACGACGCCGACCGCGCTGGTGATTGGCGCGCATGTCGATAAGGTATCCGTCGGCGATGGCGTCATCGACAATTGGTCGGGATGCGTGCTGATCAAGAATCTGTATCAAGCGCTCCGCGCGGTACCGACCAAACACACGCTGATCTTCGCCGCCTTCGCGCTCGAAGAGCGTGGGCTGATTGGTTCGCGACAATACGTCGAACTGCTCCAACGCGACAAGGCCCCCACGGTAGTCGCCATGGCGAACTTCGACTGTGTCGGGGTCGGAGGGCCTTTTCTATGGGCGAACGGTTCGAACCAACGGATGAAAGAGCTGGCCCACCGGGTTGCCGCTGAAAAGAAGCTCGAACTTACCGACCACCTCATCAGCGGGGTCAGCGCCGACAACCTGTCGTTCGAGCGCGTCGGCATCCCCAGCCTGACCATTGACGGCCTCCCGATTGACCAGCTTCGCCTCATCCACAGCGAACGCGATACGTTCGACGCCCTGGTGCCCGACCGGTACGAGGCTGCCTACAAGTTGGCGCTGGAATTAGTGCTGGCGATGGACCGGGCATTCTGATGCACGCTCATTCGCGCTGCGGCAGAATCAAGGCCATGCACTCAATCGTTGTTCGCGGATCCAGGGCTAAGCGCGCGCAGGCGCAGACCGTGGTGCGATGGCGATGAACTGAACCTCACAATTCTCCAACGCCATTCCCACAGCCACGAACCCACGCTCGTGGCTTTTCATTTTCGGAGGAACCCATGGCCGATACTCTGCAAACCGACCGCACTCGCGTCCGCCGCATTCCCAATCGCGGGGCGTACGATCGCGCCACAATTCACTCCATTCTCGACGCGGGATTCCTCTGCCACCTCGGCTTCGTGGTCGAGGAGCAGCCGTTTGTCATTCCGACACTGTACGGCCGCGACGGCGACACGCTCTACGTCCACGGCTCGGCTGCCAGCCGCATGCAGCGAGCGATTGCGACCGGGGTGCCGGTGTGCGTTACGGTCACGCTGGTGGATGGCCTGGTGCTGGCGCGCTCGGCGTTCCATCACTCGATGAATTACCGATCGGTGGTCGTGCTGGGCCAGGCGCTGTCGCTGACCGACCGCGACGCGAAGCTCCACGCGCTGCGAACGATTTCGGAACATCTCATCCCCGGACGTTGGGACGACGTGCGTCCGCCGAATGAGCAGGAGTTGATGGCAACCACCGTTTTGGGAATCCCGATTGTAGAGGCCTCGGCGAAAGTTCGCCTGGGCGCGCCCGGCGATGACGACGCCGACTATGCTTTGCCGATTTGGGCCGGTGTAGTTCCCGTGCGGATGACCGCGGAAACGCCAGTTGACGATGATCGCTTGCTGCCCGGGGTGACCACGCCGGGCTATGCGACCGACTACAACCGCCGATTCGGTCAGTAAAAAATCCGCTCGACCACGTCATCGTCTGCTTGTTCGGCCGGGCCATCGAACACGACTCGTCCACCGCGCAGCCCGACAATGCGGGTGCAGAACTGCCTTGCGAGCACCACGTCGTGCATGGCGAGAATCAGCGTCGTGCCCAGCTCCGTATTGATGCGGCACAGCAGTGCGACGATCTCGCGTGCCGTGCGAAGATCGAGGTTGGCCGTAGGCTCATCACCGAGCAGAAGGTGCGGCTGTTGCGCCAACGCGCGCGCAATGCCGACTCGTTGTTTCTGCCCACCGCTAAGATTGCGCACCCGCGTCTCCGCGAAATCGGCGAGTCCCACCTGCCGAATGCACTCTGACACCCGCCCATGATCGGCGGCGGAAAAATAGCCCAATAGGCTGGGCAAGCTGGCGCAGTAGCCCAGCCTTCCGACCAGAACATTGGAGGTTACGCTTAGCCGCTCGTGGACGTTGAACTGCTGGAAGATCATGCCGATGCCGCGCCGCAGTTGGACGCTTTCTCGGTTGGAGAGTCCGCGCACGCGGCCTCCCCGCACCAGCACGTCGCCGGCGGTCGGCTCGATCAGCGCGTTCACGCAGCGCAAAAGGGTCGACTTGCCTGCGCCGCTCTCACCGAGCAGTGCGACGCGTTCGCCGGCAGCGATCTCCAGGGTAACCGCGGTCAACACCGGCGTGCCGACGACGTAACTGTGCGAAACGCCGAGCAGTTGCACGGCCGGGCTGGTTGGACTGTCAGGCGTGTGCGAACTCACGCGGCAGTCAGGCGCTCGAACTCGTCGAGCAGTGGCGTCGTCTCGGCCAGCAACTGCTCGGTGGCGCTGACGCTGCCGATCAGGCCTTCCAGTTCGCTCGACACTTCAGTGGGGCTGTGGATGGTTACCAGACTGTCGTAGATCAAGTCGAACGTGTTCTCAATGGCCTGAAGTTGTGCATGGAGCATGCGTGCGTTGCGCGCGATCTTCTCGAAATTGTCCAGCCGCTTTTGCAGTAGGTCCAGGTTCTGACGCAGACTCTCGGCGACCCGCGAGTCCTTTTCCTGTTCGAGGCGGCTCTTCGTCAGTTTGAGGTCCCGTTGCACGGTTTCGCGCTCGGCGAATTTCGCATGCTCTCGATAGCGCGCCAGCGTCAACAAGAACCCGATGTACGAGTCAGCGAGGGCGTCGAGTTTTTGCAGCTCGGAGGCCATCAGATCGCGTGTGGTTTGGTCTTCGTTGGCCAGCGCGGTGTCGAGTTTCTGACGTACTGACAACAGATTCTCATGGCGATCTCGCGCTTCCAGATCCAGCCCGGCGATGGCCTGTTGCCGCGCGGCCATGCGCTGCCGATCCTGCCTGGCGTCGTTTTCCGAGAGCACGCGTTGCGTGTACTTGTCGGAGGTAGAGGCCATCAGCGTCCAGGCGATGGAGCTAAGGCCCCAGAGAATCATTGGCAGCGGATTCCAGTAATGGGCCGAGGCAACGAACGCCGCCGACCCGACGGCCACATTACCGGTGGAGGTGAGTGCGAGTTGCACCGAACGCTTCCAGATCTGGAACGGGGTCACGCGGTGAAGTGTGGCACGCCGCTACAAGGTCGCGAACCGGGTGCGAACCTCCTGGAGCAACTCGTGAAAAGCCGGTTCACCGCTGATGCCATCGCGCCAGGCCAGACCGCGCTCAATCAGGTCGAAATTGGCTTGAATGCGCGCGCCGGGCACCGGGTTCCCCCCCGCGTCACGGTCGCGACCCAGCAACCAGATATGGTCGGCGATTTCAATGGCGGCGGCAATGTCGTGAGTCACAACGACGGTGGTGTTCAGTTCATCGCTGGTGGACACTTCGCCGATGAGCTTGATTACCTCGTCGATGGCGACGCAATCGAGGCCGGAGAACGGTTCATCCATCAGCAGGAAGTGCTCGCTGCACATGAACTGCTGGCTGATGGCCACGCGTTGGCGCATGCCGCCGGAGAGTTGCGCCGGATACTTGCCGCCGTGTGCGCCCAAATTGAAGCGTTGCAAAAGCCCGTTGGCCTTCGCCCGGGCCTGATCGGTCGCCAGGCCCGCGCGACGGCCGGCGATGAGCAGGTTGCCGAGCACGGTACGATGTTCGAACAGGGGATAGCTCTGCGCTACGACGCCCACCATGCCGCGTTGCACCGGCTTGCCCTCCGGCCCGACCTGCACCGTGCCGGTATCCGGTGGGTCGAGTCCGGCGAGAATGTGGAACAGACGCGTCTTGCCCATTCCCGAGGGCCCGAGCAGCGCAACCACCTGACCCTGATTCTGGGTGGGCCGGTGAATATTGCGGATCTCAAAACTGAGGTCGCGCAGAATCTGCTGCCCGCCGAGTATCAGCGACACCCCGGTGACCTTGAGCAGCGTCTCGCGGTATTCGTACGCGGTGGTCATTTGCGTTCCAGCTTCAAATCGGCGTATGGGCACGAAATACGCCGGGCAATGCCCAGCGCATAGTCCTGCACCAACCCGACCAACAGGATGAGCAATTGAATGGCAAACACTTCCGCCAATCGCAAGTGCTTTTCCTGGTTCAGCAGCATGGCGCCCACGCCCCCCTCCGCGCGCGCGATGCCTTCCACCATGGTCAGCATCATCCAGCCGATGGCGGCGTTCTGGCGCAACACTTCCCACGCGCGGTCGATGGTGCCGAGGATGACCACTTCCCACACCACCTGCCATTCGGTCATGCGCAGCGTGCGCGCGTGATCGAACGCGGCTCGGGGCAACTCGGCAACGACCGCCGCCATCGAGGTGACGAAGAACACCGTCATTCCGAAAACCAGCAAGGAGAGCTTCAGCGGTCGCCCGCCACCGAATACCAGGGTGAACACGAACGTTAACCCAGCCAGGCTTAGAAATCGGCCCTTCGCCACCGCGCTCGCCAGCGGGCAAAAGAACGGCAGCACGGTGAGATAGCACAGCCCCAGCGAAATCACCAGAGTGACGAAAAGCGCCTGGGCATTGAGCTGGAAGCTGGTGATGAGGTCTGCCCCCAGGCCCTGCTCGGCCCACAACCGCTGGAGGGCTCGCGCGACCTCGGGCGGGCGAGGCAGCACCGCGAACGGCGAGCCCATCCAGATGAGCAGCGCGGCCGTAAGCTGCACGCCGACGATGAGCTTCATCGTTGTCGCCGAAACGACCCGGTTAGGCCGGAAGGCGGCAAGCAGGCCGCTCACACTACTGCCCCAGGCTGCGCATGACGATTTCGACCCGCCGGTTGCGCGCCATGCCTTCGGGCGTCGAGTTCGGCGCCATCGGCTGCGTTTGGCCGTGAGCGAAGATTTTCACGCGGCCTTCGGGGAAATTGACGGGGGACTTCTGTTGCACCCAGCCCTTGACCGCGAACGCGCGCGACTCGGAGAGCTTCATGTTGGCGTCGGGTTGGCCTTTGCTGTCGGTGTGACCATGCACTTCCACCACGGTGCTGCTGGCGACGAGCAGGTCACGCAGCAGTTTGTTGAGTTGGTCCTGCGCTGCTGCCGTAAATGTCGCCTTGCCGGTGTCGAATTGAATCTGCCACGACTTCCGGCTCACCACCGATCCGCTGGTGGACGAGGCCTTGAACTCTTCCTTGATCTCTTCCTTTGCCCTGGCAACGGCCTTCGGCTCATCGGCCGGCTTCGCCTTCGCCAGTGCCTGAACATACGAGGTGTCGAGAATCTCGGTGACCGGCGGATAGCTGGCAACGAGTTCGGGGTACTGGGCGACGACGATGTCGCCAAACACCTTATAGGTTGCGCCGAACAGATTGGCAGAGCCGGGCACCAGACCAAACAGTAGTTGGTTATCAACCAGGTTGTTCACCGACGAGCCGCCCAGTTCGACCATCAGACCGGTCCGGTCTTTCTCAACCACTACCTTAAAGTACTTCTCCCAGTAGGCGTAATCCGCGTCGGTCTCGTGATAGACGACCTCGCTGATCTTGGCCCCCTTGCTCAACGCCTCCGGGTTCGACTTGATCTGATCGCCGGCCTCGAAGATCGCCTTGAGCATTCCTTCGACGGTTGCCCGGTTGGACTTCATCCACTTGTCGATCCCGATGATGACGTTGGGCATTTGCGAACTGTACTCGCGGGTGGAGACGATGCTGACCAGACCGCCCTTCTTCTGCGCAATGGTCACGTCGCCCGGGGTCCAGGTGACTGCGGCCTGGACTGCGACCTTCCTGTTCTCGCCGGTGCGTTTGCCCTTGCGAACCACCGGTCGCGTCTCGTTGTAACCGGCGACGTACTTTTGCGCGGCGTCGATGTAGTCCTTGGCACTGACCCAGTTCAGCGCGTCGGGATCGTAGGTCTTT
>Ga0247727_10019430_pt1 | contig 10527 bp, 11 predicted proteins | sample WisWelCaveWW1625_FD_202498 | JGI IMG/M metagenome (GOLD analysis project Ga0247727, IMG submission 202498) | Biofilm microbial communities from Wishing Well Cave, Virginia, United States - WW16-25 | ecosystem: Environmental > Aquatic > Deep subsurface > Groundwater > Cave microbial mat | place...
GCCGGAGAACTGGAGCGAGGGCGCGCAGAGCCTCGTTCACCGTGGCGCCGTCCGGAAAGACGTCGAGCACCTCGGGATCGACCACAACGATGTTGGCGCCTTGGGCATATCGCGCCGCGGTCGCACCTCGAACCGCCGCCGAGAAGTCGTACTCCGGCCGCATCGTGTCGCGCTCGTCTTTCCGATGGCGACGGCTATAGCCCACTTGGACGCCTCACCACAGACCCAACGATACCCGATCCGGCCACGGGCACGGCCACCCCTGGTACCGTGAGTACGGCGTGACAGGCCTAAGTTTTAGATGCATACCGGCGACGGTGCCTTGCATTATTGCATAGGCGGCATTCACAATGCCTTCCGCCCTCGGAGCCCTCGTGGCTCAGGCCACCTGGAGAGAAGTCGGTTAGCGGCTTCCATGTGGTACAGGAAGAGCACCACTTCTCGGCTACCCCATAGGTAGTACGTAGCTTCGGATATGCGCGATTTGGCAATTTGAAGATTCCCTCCAGATCCATTTGTACTCGATAAAGGACGTTATCATTCACAACCGGCGGTTTGACAGAAGTCTCATAGTCGCTTATACTGGTAAGTGTATATATGCTGATATGACGAGGAATGCCATGTCCGAGCCAGAACAAACCACCCGTCTCACTATTACCTGGTCCAAAGAGGCCGATCATACCTTGCGCTCCTTCCTGGGCGCCCAGGGCATGAAAAAGGGCGACCTCTCGAAATTCATTGAGGAAGCCGTCCGCTGGCGCATCTTTCATCAGACCGTCCGCGAAGCCCGCGAAGGTTTCGCCGACGTTTCCCCGGACGAGCTCCAGAAGATGATCGACGAGGCCGTCGAAGACGTCCGCGCGAAACGCTACCGGGAGCGCGCCAAGCGGTCCTGATGCGCCTCATCCTCGACACCAACATCCTGCTCTCCGCCCTTCTCTCGCCCCTGGGAGCGCCGGCGAAGCTTATCGACGCCTGGGAGCGGAAGGTATTCACGCTCGTCGCCTGTGAGGCGCTCATTGCGGAACTCCGCGACGTCGCCGGCCGGCCGTTCTTCCGTGCGAGACTTCGCGCCAGTGCGGCCGAGCTGCTCGCCGCCGGCCTTCGTGACTTCTCTTTTTTTTTGCCGGGACCTGGCCCGATCGCGCCGGACCCCAAGGACTGCTTCCTGCTCGCGCTGGCTGAAGCCAGCGAAGCCGAGTTCCTCGTGACCGGCGACAAGGAACTCCTTTCCCTGAAACAGCACAAATCCACCCGGATTATCACTCCCGCCGCGATGATCGAGCTCCTGAAGGAAGCTGAGAGCGGCGAACAACGGAAGGACAAGTGAAGCGATGGCCAAAGATCTCATTCCGCTGACCGGAAACAACAGCCTTACCCTCGCTCGGGGCACCACCCGCCGCCCGCTTTTGGGCGGTCGGGTGCGACGCTTGTTAGCGCGTGCAGGCGATGTGATCGCCACTCATCGTGCCAGAAACTGCGGTCGCCGGCCGCGCAGTTTCTTGGGAGGCGCTTCTCCGCTTCGTCGCGCGGTACGCCGATGCCGGAGAACTGGAGCGAGGGCGCGCAGAGCCTCGTTCACCGTGGCGCCGTCCGGAAAGACGTCGAGCACCTCGGGATCGACCACAACGATGTTGGCGCACCAAATCACCAAATCAACCAATTAGCGAAGCGGGCGTCGCCCGCCTTGCTGAGATCAGGCGGGTGCGGAGGTGAGTAACTACCGCGAGCGCTTGCCGATGCAATACAGGTGCTTCTCGGTTCGCAGGAAAATCTGACCGTCAGAAATGGCTGGCGAGCTCAGCGTGTACTCACTGAGGGCGTTCTCGGCGAGCACCTCGAATTGCGGACCTGCCTTGAGCACCGTCGTCAGTCCTTCCTCGTTGCTGATGTAAATCTTTCCGTCGGCCAGCACTGGCGACGAGCTGTAGATGGCCGGCTTGATCCGCTGCCCGCCGGTCCAGACCTCTTTGCCGGTCTTGGCGTCCAGACACCAAACGATCCCGCGGTCGCCCACGCTGTAAAAGTACTTCCCGTCGGTGACCGGCGTCGGCACGTCCGGGCCGTTCTCAAAGGCCCAGACCCGGTGCGACTGGCTGACGTCGCCCCGCCCCCCGGCTTTGTACACCAGCAGCGGCCGGACCCGCGTCGGCGCATAGATCAGCCCGTCGTACACCACCGGCGAAGCGATGATCCGGTGCATCGGGTTGTTGCCGGGATTGAATCCGCCCCCGCGCCACAACTCCTGGCCGGTCTTCGGATCATGTCCGGTGATCACGTCTCCGCCGGTGATCACGATCTCCACTTGATCCCCGTAGCGCAGCAGCGCCGGGGTGGTGTAGGAATCGGGCGACTCCACCACCGCCTCGGTCGGACGCTCCACGCGCCACACCGTCTTGCCCGTCTTCTTGTCGATCCGCAGAATGTAGGACGGATCGTCGGTCTTCATGCCGTGCAGCACCTGCACGAACAGCGCGTCCTCGTAGAGCAAGGGCGAGGAGGCATATCCCCAGTTCAGGCCGAACTTGCCGTAGTCTTTCTGAATCTCCCGCGCCCACAGCTCCTTACCTTCGAAGTCGAAGGCCTTGAGGATCCCGGTGCCGGTCATCACCCACACGCTCTTTCCGTCGGTCGCCGGCGATGGGGAAGACATGTTCTGCTTGTTGATCCGGAAGTTCCCCGGCGCCAGCGGCCGCTTCCATCGCGGCTCGCCCTTGTTGCGGTCCAGGCACCACAACTCCAGATTCTCGCCCTCGCCGACGTTCAGGAAGATGTTTTCTCCCCAGATGATCGGCGTTGCCCCGGTGCGGCTGGGCATGGGCAGCTTCCAGGTTACGTTTTCCTCGGTGGTCCAGCGGACCGGCAGGTTCGTCTCCTTGCTGACGCCGTTTAGATCGGGACCGCGCCACTGTGGCCAGTCACCGGCCTGCGCGGCCAGGGAAATCGTCAGGCTCAGGATGGCGATGCGCATGTGTGTCTCCTCACCCGAGAATTGTACTACGTCCGGCCCGGGACAAACGGCCCGCTCTCCCTTTCCTTCGAACAGTGGTATAAGGGAGCTATGGCTCCCAGGCGCTCTGTTCTGATCGTGGCGGCCACGGCCCTGCTGGCGCAGCCGCTCAGGCCCGGCGCGGTCGACATCCTCCGCGACCGCTGGGGCACGCCGCACGTCTTTGCCGCCGCCGAAAACGACGGCTTCCATGGAGTCGGGTACGCCACCGCCGAGGATCGCCTGCTCCAGATGGAGCTATTCCGCCGCCGCGCCCGCGGACGCCTCGCCGAGGTGTTCGGGCCGGCCTGGGTCGATTCCGACCGCCGCTTCCGGATCGCCGGCATCGGCCGTCATTGCGACCAGGTCGTTTCCTACCTTCCGGCGGAGGTGCGCGGCTACCTGCGCTCTTACGCCGCCGGGGTGAACGCCTTCACCGCCGCCAATCCGGAAAAGGCCCAAAGACGCCTGGCGCCGCTCGGCGTCGCCCTCGAGCCGTGGACGCCCGGCGACTCGATCTGCGCCTGGATGGGTCCGGCCGAGGTCTTCGACAGCTTCATCGACGAACCCGCCATTCAGAGCTACCGCGAGTTTCAGCAATTGGTCGCCGACGCCGGCGAGCGGGAGGCCCTCGCCAGCCGGGGCATGGTCATCGACGACGCGGCCGCCGTAGTTTCCGAATCCGAAATGGCCAAAGACCGCGCAGTCTACGCGCTCCTGAAAGCCACCGCTCCCACCCTCGGCTTCTGGCGCCGCAGCTTCTCCGGCCCGGCCCTTACTTTCAGCCACGCCTGGGCGGTCGACGGAACTCGCTCGGTCACCGGCAAGCCCATCTTGCAAAGCGACCCGCAAACCTCGGTCAACAACCCGCCGCTGTGGCACGAATACCACCTGCAGGCTGGCCGCTTTGATGTCCGCGGGATCGGCTTCGCCGGCAGCCCCGGGCTGCTGATCGGCTTCAACACGTCGTTGGCCTGGGGCGCCACCGCCCTGGGCGCCGGCTCCACCGTCACCTTCCTTGAGAGACTGTCCCCAGACGGAACCGGCTACCTCGACGGGGGCCGTTTCGTCTCCTTCGAGCGCCGCGTGGAGACCATCGCCGTCCGGGGCGCCGCGGCCGTCACCCAGGAGGTTCTCACCAACCGGCACGGATTCGTCTTCAACCCCCTGGTCCGCCAGCCGCGTCCCGGCGAGGCCTATGTCAGCCACTACCGGCCGATTCAAGAAAAGGGAACCTCGGTGCGCGCCTTGCTGGCCATGATGGCCGCCCCGAGCCTGGAGCAGTTCCGCGCCGCCATGGAGCACTATTACAGCCCCGGGTTGCACGTCGTCTACGCTGATCGAGCCGGCAACATCGCTTATCAAACGCTGGTCCACGTCCCGCTGACCCCCCGCACCGCCCGCTTGGCCCTGGAAGGCTGGACCGGCCAGGACGAGGTGCTTGGCCGGATCCCTTTGGCCCACTTGCCCCGGATGCTGAATCCGGATTCCCACTTCGTCAGCCACGCCAACAACCTGCCGGTCGGCTCTTGGTATCCGCACGACCTGGGCATCTCCACCGGCGGGATCGGCCACACCGCCCGCTCCCTCCGCCTGATCCAGTTGCTGGCCGGGGACCGCCAGTTCTCCCTGGAATCCTTCGAATCCGGCGTGCATCGCGACGACGTCCATAGCGCCGTCGCCGCCCTGCTGCCCGTCGCCGCCAAGGTCGTCGAGGAGAACCAGCTCGCCGAGCCGCCGGTGCGAAACTTGCTCGACCGGCTCAAGACCTGGGACCTGCGTTATCGCGCCGGCGACCCCGCCTATCGCGCCGCCACCGCGATCGCCGACGCCCTGCTTCTCCCCTATCGCCGCTCGAGCTTGGCCACCCGTCTGGGCGGCGGAGAAGGCGGCCTCAGCCATCTGGCCCGCTTGTTGACCGGCCGGCCTGCCTCCGCGCCCGCTCCCCAGGACCAGCAGGTCCGCGACTACTTGCTCGCCTGGCTTCGACAAGCCGCCGAGCAGTACGCGCGCGGCAGCGACGAGCCGGAAGTCCACCCCATGCCGTATCAGGTCAATGGTCCCCTGCGCTTCCCTTCTCTCGACGCCAGGCTGGATCTGAGCTCGCCCCCGCTAAGTTGCGGCCAGGGCAGCACGATTTGGTCCCAGCGCGGCAATTCCTTTACTCAGATCGTCGACTTGGCCGACCCCGACCGCTCCCGCACGCTGCTTCCCCCCGGGATCTCCGAGGATCCCGAAAGCCCCTTCCACGCCGACCAGATGGACTTGTGGGTCCGCGGCGAAACGCATCCGGCGCCCTTGTCGCGAGCCAAGGTAGAGGAGATCACCGTATCCCGGCTGCGCCTGGAGGTTCCAGCGTCCCAGGTCCCCGCGCCGCCGCGACGGCGGCAACTGGGGCTCTGATGCTGGCGGCTGATTCACAGGGCGGTTTGTCCCAGCGGGCGCCTCAGAAACAGGAACTCCTCGACCGGCCGGCCCCCGATCAGGTGCTCCTGAATGATCCGCTCCAGCCGCTCCGGCGTCGCGTGATGGTACCAAATCCCCTCCGGATAGACGACCGCGATCGGACCCTGCTCGCAGATCCGCAGGCAGTTGACCTTGGTGCGGTACACGCAGCAGTCCCCCTCGAGCAGACCCAGCTCAGCCAGACGCCGCTTCAGGTAGTCCCAGGAAACGTTTGTAACTTCCCGGGGGGCGCAGTTGGGCTTGGTTTGGTCGGCGCACAGGAAGATGTGCCGGCGCGCCCGCGGCAGGTGCAGGTTCTCCGCGATCCGGACCAGCCGCTCGACCGATTCACTGGCGTCAGGCAATGGGGGCGCGGCCAAACCGGGCCTCCTATCCTAGCGATTATCGCAGACCCCCGGCTCGCCGGGCCCTTGCCCCCGCTAGCCCCCCCAATCAAAGGGCTTGGCAAAGCGTTTTTCCGTGATAAGATAGGGCAGGGTGGGAGAATCCTTACGAAGGGATAGCTCCACCCGGCTTCTTCGTTGGATGCTTTCGGACAGCTTGCGATTAGGGGATTGTGGGTGCGCACACCCTCAATCCCTTTTTTTGTTCTTGGAAGAAGGTTTTCGACGAAGGCAGCGCCGGCCGTGAAGGGGCGCAATAACTCCAGACAGAAAGGTTATCGATGAAGGAACGAGGGATCGTGAAGTGGTTCAACGCCGCCAAGGGTTACGGATTCATCCAGCGCTCGGCGGGCGAGGATGTGTTTGTCCATTTTTCAGCCATCCAGGCCGAGGGCTATCGGAGTCTGGAAGAGGGCGCCACCGTGGAGTTCAAGGTCAAGCAAGGACCCAAGGGTCTGCAGGCCGAGGAAGTCACCATCGTGGCTGCCTGACCGTCGCCTGAAGGGCGGTGATCTGGCGCCCGCCGACGACTCCGCCCCATTTCTAAAAGGAGGCTCACATCGACCAAAGACCATTTGGCCCGCGCCCCAGGGCCCGGCGCGACAACGTCAACCAATACATCCGCGCCCGGGAGGTACGGGCCGTCTTCCCGGACGGAAAAGTAGAAGTCATGCCCACCCCGCTGGCGGTTCGCCGCGCCAAGGACTTGGGGCTGGACCTGGTTCTGGTTTCCCCCACCGCCGACCCGCCGGTGGCCAAGATCACCGATTACGGCGTATACGCCTACCAGCAGAAAAAGCGCCAGCACGAGGCCAAGAAGAAGCAGCACGTCATGGAGCTGAAAGAAGTGAAGTTTCGGCCCAACACCGACGACCATGATTACGGCTTCAAGCGCAACCACGCCATCCGCTTCCTGCAAGAGGGCAACAAAGTGAAGGCGACGGTGGCCTTTCGCGGTCGCGAGATGGCCCACACCGACTTGGGGCGGGGGCTTTTGGACAAGCTGGTGGAAGAACTGGTCCAGTACGGCGCCGTCGAGGGACGGCCACGGATGGAGGGCCGATTCATGCACGTAATCGTCGGCCCGAAGAAGACCAAGTAAGGCGGAGCTAAAGACTTTCCCGGCCACTTCCGATCCCTCTGAGGGGTATCGGAATGGCCACCGAAGCGCTCATCGAGGCCGAAGTCAGCCCGGGAGGTAAGCCATGGGCTATGAAGGAGTTACCGGCCTTTCCAGCGGTAGCTCTTCAACTGCTCAGCCTGCTTGACAACCCGGAAGTCCCGCTGAAGAAAATCGTCGACGTGCTCAAGGTGGACCCAGCCTTGGCCGGCGAGCTGCTTCGGGTTGCCAATTCCGCCCTTTACGGCTTGGTGCAAAGGATCGACACGGTCAATCACGCGGTGGTGGTGCTGGGGACGGAAAACGTCAAGCGCCTGGCCCTGACGGTGTCCCTCGGGCGATACGCCCAGCGCTTCCTGCGCCACGAGGGCTTGCGCATTTGCTGGCACCATAGCCTCGCCTGCGCGCTCCTGTGCGAGGAGCTGTATTCCCACGTCGAGTTTCCCGGCATCACCCTCACCAAGGACCGCGCCTACACCGCCGGGCTATTGCACGATATCGGCCGCCTGGCGATGCTGGTTTGCTACCCCGTCGAATACAGCAATCTCCTCACCGTAGCCAGGCAGGAGAACTTCGATCAACTGGAGTGCGAGCGCCAGCTCTTCGATATCGATCACTGCGCGGCGGGCCAGTGGCTGGCCGGGCACTGGAACCTGCCGGTCGAATACTCCCAGGCCATCGCCCAGCATCACCAACCCGCGCTTCCCCCGGGTTTTCCGGCCCTGGTGCGCTGCGCCTGCCGCCTGGCGGATCTGGTCGGCTACAGCGTTCTCCAGGCGCCGTCCACGGAAACCTTGGCCGAGATCCTCTCTGAGCTGCCCCTGAAAAACGCGGAACAGGCTACCGCCGACATAGAGACGGCCGGCGACCGCGTGCGCCAAGCCCTGAGGGCCCTGGATCCTTCCAAGGCCTAGCTTAGCCAAGCTAAACACGCCTCGACTGGTTCCTGCATACACTGTGGCGGGGGCCTTCGGGTCAATCGCCAGCACGTTCACGTCGCGCCGGCGAAGGTCTTCCTCAACACCGGGAGGACGCAGTTCGGCCGGCCCAGCCTGGGAGCGTGGGTGACCTACGGACTGGGGAGCGAGTCGCTGGACCTGCCGTCAACAAGCTGCCGGCCTGAGATTCATCTGACCCTCACAAGAACGCTGTCGTCTTGATCCCGGAGATATCGAAGCTCTTCCGGCACCGCGGATTCCGGCAGACAACCTTGTCGTCGCGCAGGACCATATACGACTGCGCCTTTTGAAACTTGGCGCGGATCAGATCGTCGACCCGGCCTGCCAGCCGGTCGCGCTTTTGCCGCAGCACCCAGCGGAGGGGATACTCGTCGGATTGCCGGCAGTAAGGGCAGTGCAGAGTGGCCGGCTTGGTGGTCTCGGACTGGGAATAGAAGTCGCGTTCGTCCACGAGGATAGTTTCGCGCAAAGACGTGCAGGAACGCAAGGGCTCTTCAGCGATCTTCGACCTCGAGGACCGAACGGGAGTATGTGGTTTGGCGTGGTCTGGCAAGCCGTGGCATCGCCCAAGGGCCACCCGCTCACCTTCAGTTTGCCGCCGGGGCGCCCTACGGTGTAAGATCTGTGCCATGCCTGATTCACTTGCCTCCAACACGCCCCCGGCAGCCGACACTTCGCCGCAGCTTAGCGCCTCGCGCGACAAGAGGCTGCTGTTTGCGTTCAGCATCGTGCTGCTGGTCGGCCTGGCGATCGTTACGCTTATCAACCCGTACTTCACGGCGCAGCAGTGGTTCACCTACACGTGTATACTGGGGCTCGCGGCCGGGGGTTTCGCGGCACTCCTTCCGGGTGCTCTGGAGTGGCAGGTATCCCCAGGGCTGCGGGCCACGGGCGCCATCGCGCTGGTGCTTCTCGTGGTCTCCCTCGGACGGAGGGTCGAAGGTGTGCAGATGCAGCTCCGCATGTGGTCACTGACTACGCCGGCAGGCGCCGAGGCTCCCGATCCGAATGACGCGGTCGTATACGTCAACCTGGACGGTCAGGTTGTCAAGGCATTTGGCACACCAAGCCCAGTCTTCAAAGTGGATGCCGCGTTCGCGGGGCAAGACATAAACGTTCAGCGTGGCAGCGGCGGCGTAGTCGTTCACGTGCCTCGGGCGGCCGCGGGTCAACGCCTGTTTATATTTGTGGAACACCAGAATAAATGGTGGATCTCTGATGACATCTTCGTTCCACCCACAGATCGAATTGTCCTGAAGGAGACCACGCTCGACTCTCTGCGGAGGCGAATGCCATGATTAGAAGCAACATGGCCGCCTGCGCGCTCATGAGCGTTCTCTCCTCGCTCCTTGCGCCTCCGCTGGCCGGCGCCGATCTCCGCGTTGGCAACGTCTCCTCTTACGCAGGGAATAAGAGATGGGACTGGACGGTGTTCATCACGGCGCCTGCCGATGTCCTCGATCGCGTGCGCTGCGTCGAGTACAAGTTGCACCCCACCTTCCCCGAGCCGGTGCAGGTGATCTGTGATCGAGGGTACGACAGCAGCCGGGCGTTTCCGCTGACCCGGAACGGCTGGGGCGAGTTTGAGATCGCAGTCACAGTAACGTTCACGGATCGCAAGCCGCAGACAGCAAGACACTGGCTGAGTCTGCAGGCGCAGAAATCGCAGTTGTGCAATGTGCTAGTCCAGCGAAGCGTAACCGAAGAAGATGTCTGGTCCCTGCCAGACCCGTACCGGGATCTCCACCTGTATGTGGAGGAACTGCACAGCCGTAAACCGGCCCGAATCATCGTGTTCAATACGAAAGGCAGGATCGACAGCAGAACCTTCGACTGGGATGATTTCAAGAAGCAGTTGCGTCAAATCAAGAGCAATCAGCCGATCTCTCTCCAGAATTATGTAGAAGTCACGGCGACGGCGCAGACTCTGGTCGGCGTGCAGCTATCCGGCAGGCCGCCATTGCAGTTCTTCGTCAGCGACGCCGCTAAGGGGACAGCTCATGTGGGCGTCTGCGAAGCTCCTCGGGGGGGAGGTCCATGATGCCGTACCTTCCGGGGCGCGCGGCCCCCCCGCTCACCTTCAAGGGGGTCCCGGCCCGGGTCGCCGAGGGAGTCGAAGCCTGAGTCATTTTCCCGGTTCTTTCCGCTGCATGGGAAAGGAGGTGCTGGCATCAGCCGCTTTAGTGCGTTCGGGTCTCCTCTCCCGCCATTCGCGGAGCAACAGCGTGATTTCACCTGAGGCCGGCTGTTCCACAAAACGTTCCTTACCCAGGAGCCCCCGGGGGTGCTTGCCGGATTCTATCGATAGCGCACCTTCCCAGGGCGGGAGGTCTGCTGCCAGCGGCCCGCTCACTTTTCCCCGTCTCATCCGTCTATTGCAGTGTAGGCGAAGGCGATTGATAATGTGAGGGTTACGGCGCTGCCGGGAATGACCAGCGTGCAGACGAGGCCGGGCCCCCCCCCGCATTCCGACGCGGCCTTGATCCGGGCGGCACAACAGGGCGACCACGACGCTTTCGAGCAACTGGTCGGCCTCTACGATCAACGTGTCCTCCGGCTGGCGCTGAACCTTCTCCGCTCGGAAGAAGACGCCCGGGACGCCTATCAGGA
>Ga0247727_10019431_pt1 | contig 10527 bp, 11 predicted proteins | sample WisWelCaveWW1625_FD_202498 | JGI IMG/M metagenome (GOLD analysis project Ga0247727, IMG submission 202498) | Biofilm microbial communities from Wishing Well Cave, Virginia, United States - WW16-25 | ecosystem: Environmental > Aquatic > Deep subsurface > Groundwater > Cave microbial mat | place...
TTCGCCCCCATACCACAAGTCCTCTTGTCGCTCTCTCATCTTCCGCGTGCCCATCGCCATGATTCGATTGTAAGATCAAAACATTTCCAGCGCTACATGTTTTTGACTTTAGACACGGGCTGCTAGATGTTACCTCCGCACCTCTGTATGGCCGTCCACAATACACGGGCTACCTCCTGCCTGCCGGACATGACCCGCTGTCGCAGGCATTGCTCGACACGCGGCCCGAATGGACCGTGGGGCGGCTAACTGCGGCCGCCCACGCCACGGCCCATCAGACCGATGACATCTCGCTGGTCGGCCTGGCTGCGCGCATCCAGGATGCGGTAGTCCTCACCGCCGTGCGAGAGTCAGTCGTGCTGTATGCTGAGGTCGGAAGTGGGGATGCTCTCCTCCTTCACCCAGAGTATGTGTGGAAGGTCGACAAGGACCTCGCCGAACATGCGAAGAGGTTCATTGATACGTTCAATGCACTCTTCGGCGAAGAACTGCCGCCGCCGGAGCCGGTGCAGGCCGGGCGCTACTGGAATGCATACGACGGCAATGAGATCCTCGGCCGTTGCGTTCGGATCGGGCACGCCCCCCCGGGCTCGCCACACTATCACTGGGCGATTTGCAAAGGGGACGCTGGCGAATTCGCCGTGCAGGAGTTTTGGCATCCGGAAGTGTGGACAACTGTTCGGTATCGTTCCGCCCTTCGTTACGGCGGACGGTGTCCGGATCTTTGAAGGCGGAGTCGTGTGCAGCGAATTCACTGACTGCGGCTTAACGTGAGCGCCCGAGTACTGAGGAGTCCGAAATGGCTACTGTCACAGCAGCGCTTCCCAAAGTTAAAGGCGGCAGCTTCCTGATCGAGTCCGCCGCGCCGGACCACATCATGACGCCGGAGGATTTCACCGAAGAGCAGCGCCAGATGGCGGCGACGGCCGGCGAGTTCATGCGCAACGAGATGACGTCGCGCATCGAGGAGCTGGAGCGCCAGGCGCCGGGCGTGGCCATCGAGCTGCTGCGCAAGGCCGGCGAGCTGGGCCTGCTCGGCGTGGTGGCGCCGGAGAAGTTCGGCGGCCTGGAGAGGACAAGGTCACCGGGCTGCTGGTGGCCGAAGCACATGAGCGGGTACGCGTCGTTTTCGGGCGGCGCGCACGGCGGCATCGGCACGCTGCCGATCGTCTTTTTCGGCCGGCGCAAGGACGGCGAGTGGTTCGAGCTCAGCGCGCAGGATCTCGCAGCCCTCTGGAGGCGGAAGTTTATGTGAGCGGCTGGATCATTCGAGGCACGCGTCAAGCCTGTCTGTAATGGTGGGGGATGAAGTTTGAGCTTGTTGGCTCGATAGCAAACGCGGAGGTCATAGCAGCCGGCCCAAGTATCCGGGTTCGCTCGTACCTCCGTAAGGCTTACGGTCATGCTCGATGGCGAAAGATGAAAGGCATTGCCTCTGTTCGCCTGCCGAACGGCGCTTTGCGCACGGTAGAGGTACACTGGTATGAAGCGCACGGGATCGGCAAGAGAGATCTGAAGATCAAGCGCTATGTAGACGAGCCATGAAAGCGCCCACGAAACCCTTCGCCCTTTGTATTGAGAATTCCGACTATCAGGCCTCCCTCATCACCGGGAAGGTCTATCGGATTCTTCCCGATCCGAGAGCCGCCAGAGACGACCTGGTCCGGATCGTGGATGAGTCTGGCGAGGATTACCTGTATCACAAAGACTATTTCGTATTTGTGGATTTTCCACCAGCAGTCAAGAAGAGGATCCTTGCATTGGAGCACATCGCATAACCAAGGCATGCACCCGGCCGCCGAAAAACCGGGCGGCGGGTGAGCCGCCAGTCGTACTGAGGAGTTCGAAATGGCTACTGTCACAGCAGCGCTTCCCAAAGTTAAAGGCGGCAGCTTCCTGATCGAGTCCGCCGCGCCGGAGCACATCATGACGCCGGAGGATTTCACCGAAGAGCAGCGCCAGATGGCGGCGGTGGCCGGCGAGTTCATGCGCAACGAGGTGTGGCCGCGCATCGATGAGCTGGAGCGCCAGGCGCCGGGCGTGGCCATCGAGCTGCTGCGCAAGGCCGGCGAGCTGGGCCTGCTCGGCGTGGTGGCGCCGGAGAAGTTCGGCGGCCTGGAGATGGACAAGGTCACCGGGCTGCTGGTGGCCGAGCACATGAGCGGGTACGCGTCGTTTTCGGGCACCTTCGGCGCGCACAGCGGCATCGGCACGCTGCCCATCGTCTTTTTCGGCACCGAGGAGCAGAAGCAGAAGTACCTGCCGCGGCTGGTGACGGGCGAGCTGGTGGGCGCCTATTGCCTGAGCGAGGCCCACGCCGGCAGCGACGCGCTGGCCGCGCGGACGCGGGCCGATCTCGACCCCTCCGGAACCCACTACCTCCTCAACGGCGAGAAGATGTGGATCACCAACGGAGGGTGGGCCGACGTGATGACGGTGTTCGCCAAGGTCGGCGGGGAGAAGTTCACCGCCTTCCTGGTGGAGCGGGCGTTTCCGGGGGTGAAGTCGGGGGCCGAAGAGCACAAGATGGGGATCAAGGGCAGCTCGACCTGCCCCATCATCCTGGAGAACGTCCCGGTGCCGGTGGGGAACGTGCTGGGGGAGGTGGGCCGCGGCCACATCATCGCCTTCAACATCCTCAACATGGGACGGCTGAAGCTGGGCGCATCCTGCGCCGGAGGGTGCAAGGCCCTCCTGTCGGTGGCCATCAAGTATGCCAAGGAGCGGCGGGCGTTCGGCAAGGCCATCGCCGAGTTCGGCCTCATCCGGGGGAAGCTGGCCGAGATGGCGATCCGGACCTACGTTGGCGAGGCGATGGTCTATCGCACGGGCGGGATGATCGACGCCCTCCTGGCGGATTTCTCCTGGAACCGTCCGGACGCGGCGCAGGCGGTGCTGAAGGCGGTCGAGGAGTTCGCGGTGGAGTGCTCGATCGTGAAGGTGTATCTGTCGGAGATCCTCGACTACGTGGTCGATGAGGGCGTGCAGATCCACGGCGGGTACGGCTACCACCAGGATTACCAGGTGGAGCGGGCGTATCGCGACTCGCGGATCAACCGCATCTTCGAGGGCACCAACGAGATCAACCGGCTGCTGACCACCGGGATGCTGCTGAAGCGGGCGGCCAAGGGACACTTGCCGCTGATCCCGGCGGTCCAGGCGCTGCTCGGGGAGGCGCTGGCGGGGCCGAGCTTCGAGGGCGGCGATGCCGAGGACGGTCCGCTCGCGGCCGAGAAGAGGATCGTCGCCAACGGCAAAAAGATCGCGCTGCTGGCCGCCGGGGTCGCCTTCCAGCGCTTCACCACGGGCCTGGAGGAGCAGCAGGAAATCGTGGCCTCCATCAGCGACATCATCATGGAAGCCTACGCCATGGACTCGGCCGTGCTGCGCACCGAGAAGCTGATCCAGGCGGGCCGCGGCGCGCACGCCGCCGACATGACGGCGGTGTTCGTTCGGGACGCCCTGGTGCGGGCCGAGACCTCGGCTCGCGAGGTGCTGGCCTCCTGCTCGGAAGGCGACACGCTGCGCACGCAGCTCGCCTTTCTGCGCCGGTTCACGAAGTTCGATCCGGTCAACCCGGTCGAGCTGCGCCGGCGGGTAGCGGCGCGGATCATCGAGGCCGAGAAATACCTGGCCGCCGGATGAAGTCCGCTCGATGAAACAGCGCGTGGTGCTGGCGGTGGGCCTGCCCGGGTCAGGCAAATCCACCTGGTTCGCGAGGCGCGGCATCACCCCTTTGTCGAGCGATCACCTGCGCCTGCTGCTGGCCGACGACTCGACCGAGCAGCGGTTCCAGAAACAGGTCTTCGCCGCCCTGCGCTCCCTGCTCCGGCGGCGGCTGGAACTTGGCCGGCCGGTCAGCTACATTGACGCCACCAACCTGACGCCGGCCGAGCGGGGCCACTACATCCGCATCGCGCGGCGCTACAGCGCTTCTGTTGAGGCGGTTTTCTTCGATGTGCCGCTCGAGGTGTGCCGGAGGCGCAATCTCGGCCGCGACCGCAGAGTGCCCGAGGAGGCCTTGGAGCGTCTGGCGGCTCGGCTCGTCCCGCCGTCCCGGACGGAGGGGTTTTCCCGCATCACCATCATTGAGTAGGTGCAGTATACTGGTCGATTACAAAGCAGGAGAGATCCGAAATAGGGAGGTACTGTGATGAGAACCAGATTCGGCATCAATGAATCCTTGACGGCGTTAGCCGTCGCGCTGCTGGCCGGCGGGATGGGGACGGCGGCCGCCGAAGACTTCCCTACGCTCGTCAAACGCCTGCAACAGGAGAAACCGACCTTCGCCAAACGCCAACAAACGCTGCTGGCGGAGCGCTACGACCTGGCCGATCGCCCCGCTCAGGGCGTCACGATGTCCAAAGGCAAGCCGGTGCAGGAAGGCATACGAGCGAAGCTGCCCAAGGAGATGACGTGGGAGCGGCTCGCCACCCAGTTGCCGGACGAGATCAAGAGCAAAAGCCTCTGGCCGGCCGGTTTTTACCCCTTGCCCCATCCGCATCACGAAGCGGGGGGAATGGTTTTCCCCCAGCCGCTCATTGACGAGACCAAGAGCCAGACCGGGCGCGACCTGGCGCGCTTTGACCTTGACTTTGACTTGCCCAAACATCTCCTGCCGGAGTTCCCGGCGCCCATCTATCTGACCACGCGGCCTGATCTGGGTGACGTGTCAAAGGGGCAGCTTCTGACGCTGGCCAACTTCCACGGGTTGTTCAAAGACATCCTGAATCCCAAACAGCTCGATGGCCTGCGGCTGCTGCTCACGCCGTTTCCCCAGGCCCAGTTCAACGCCACCGAAGACCGCCGGGCCCTCACCGCCCACCAGGGCGTGGCGTGCCTGGACTGCCACGCCAACGGGCATACCAACGCTGCCACCCACACCGTCGGCGACATCCGTCCCAACGAGCACCGGCATCGCATCGGCACCCCCTCGCTGCGCGGCGTCAACATCCAGCGCCTCTTCGGCTCGCAGCGCGCCATGAAGAGCGTGGAGGACTTCACGGAGTTTGAGCAGCGCGCCGCTTATTTCGACGGTGACCCGGTGCAGGCCGAGCGGAAGGGAGTCAACATTCTGGAGCGCGGCAGTCAGGTGCATTTCATGGCTGAGATACAGGATCTCCTCGACTTCCCGCCCGCGCCCAAGCTCAATGTCTTTGGAAAGCTTGATTCCACCAAGGCAACCCCGAGCGAGCTGCGCGGCCAGGAGTTGTTCTTTGGCAAGGCGCAGTGCGCCACCTGCCACCCCGCGCCCTACTACACCGACAACCTCATGCATAACTTGCAGGTGGAGCGCTTTTACCGGGAGGTGATGATCAACGGCCGCAAGGCGTCCGCCGATGGTCCGATCAAAACGTTTCCGCTACGGGGCATAAAGGACTCACCCCCTTATCTGCACGACGACCGGTTGCTAACGCTGGAGGACACGGTGGAGTTTTTCAACCTCGTATTGGGAGTGAAGCTGAATGGCCAGGAGAAGAGAGACTTAGTGGCCTTCCTGCGAGCGCTTTAGAAGCGGGCCTGGCGCATCGGCAAGCCGTAACGCTGCGGGTGATTTGACTTCATCCGGCGCCCCATGCTAGGTTTGAGTATTGGCGCGGCTCGATCGGTGTCGTCCCCGAGCTCCCACCTTTCCTTGTAGATTCTTATGGATCAGACGCTTAGCGCGCTAGGCGACATCTTGCTCAAAGCTCTGCCCACCTTCTTTCTGGTGATCCTGCTCTACATCTATCTGCGGAGGCTGTTTTTCACTCCGCTGGGGGCGGTGCTGGCCGAACGGCGAGAGGCCACCGAGGGCGCCCGCACCCGCGCCGAGGAAATGTTCCGGAAGGCCGAGCAGAAAGCCGCCGATTACGAAGCGAAACTGCAGGCGGCGCGAACGGAAATCTACCGGGAGCAGGAGATTCACCGGCAGAAAGCGCTCGAGGTGCAGGCCGGCAGGGTCCGCGAGGCGCGGGCACAAGCAGAAGCCCAGTTGCGCGAGGCCCGCGAGCGTATCGCCGCCGACGTGGCCGCCGCCAGACAGGATCTGGCTGCCCAGGCCGGCCAGATGGCCGACCAGATCGTCAAAGTGGTGTTGCAATGACGCTCGCACCCCTCGCCGCGATGGTGCTGCTGGCCGCCGAGGGCGGACACGACAACCTGATGCTGTTCCGCTGGATCAACTTCCTCATCCTGGCCGGCGGCTTGGGCTACCTGATCCGGAAGAACGCCGGTCCGTTCTTCGCCGGCCGCAACGAATCGATCACGCGCGAGATCGCCGAGGCGCGCAAGCAGCTGGCTGAATCGGAAGCGCGGGCCCGGGCGATCGAGGAGCGCCTGTCGCGGCTCGACCAGGAGATTGCCGCGCTGCGCGAGACGGCCCGCGGCGAGATGGCGGCCCAGGCAGTGCGGCTCGAGCAGCAGACCGGGCAGGCGATGCGCAAGGTCTTCACCCAAGCCGAGCAGGACATGGCGGCCGCCGCCAAGTCCGCGCGGCAGGAGCTGAAGGCCTACGCCGCCGGCCTGGCGGTCGGGCTGGCCGAGGAGCGCATCGCGGGGCGCATGACTCAGCAGACCCAGAGGGCCTTGGTCGAGGCGTTCGTGAGGAACCTGTAGACGATGGCGTCAGCGGTGGCAACCCGATACGCGCGGGCGCTGGTGGACGTGGTCACCAAGCCGGGGGCGGCATCGACGCCCGAGGCGGCCACGGCGGAGCTCGACTCCTTCGCCGCCGCCTTCGCCGTATCGGCCGAGCTGCGCAACGTGCTGCTCTCCCCGGCCATCGCTCCGGTGAAGAAGAAGGCCGTCATCGCTGGACTTGCCTCCAGGCTGGGGTTGAGCCGCACGACGCGCAACTTTCTCTACGTGGTTGCCGATCATCGGCGGCTCGGCATGCTCCCCGAGATGAGGGCCGCTTTCCAGGGGCTGCTCGACGAGCGGCTGGGCATTGTGCGGGTGGATGTGGCCTCGGCGCAGCCGATCGACGCCGGGCAACAGCAGGCGCTGGCCGCGCGGCTCGGCGAGCGCACCGGCCGGCAGGTGCGGCTGAACTGTTCCGCCGATCCGGCGCTGCTGGGGGGGCTGGTGGCGCGAATCGGCTCCACGATTTACGACGGCTCGGTCCGGGGGCGGCTGCGGGCGATCGAGCGCCGCCTGGCAACGGATAACTGATCATAATTGAGGTCCTATGGCACAAATCAGCGCGGATGAGATCTCGAAGATCATTCGCGAGCAAATCGAAAACTACGAGGGGACGGTGGAGGTCTCCGAAGTCGGTTCGATCATCTCGCTCGGCGACGGAATCGCCCGGCTGCACGGTCTGGAGAAGGTCATGTCGGGGGAGCTGCTCAGCTTCCCGCACGGGGTGTCGGGCATCGCCATGAACCTGGAAGAAGACCAGGTGGGCTCGGTGCTGCTGGGGGAATACACGGAGCTGAAGGAAGGCGACGAGGTGCGGCGTACCGGGCGCATCATGTCGGTGCCGGTGGGCGAGGCGATGGTGGGCCGCGTGGTCAACGCTCTGGGCCAGCCGATCGACGGCAAGGGGCCGATTTCCACCACCGATTTCAACGCCATCGAGCGCCTGGCCCCCGGCGTGGTCGAGCGCCAGCCGGTGAAGGAGCCGATGCAGACCGGCCTCAAGGCCGTCGACGCCATGATCCCCATCGGCCGCGGCCAGCGCGAGCTGATCATCGGCGACCGCCAGACCGGCAAGACCGCCATCGCGCTCGACGCCATCATCAACCAAAAGGGCGGCGACATGATCTGCGTCTATGTCGCCATCGGACAGAAGCGGTCGACGGTGGCCCAGGTGGTGAAGATCCTGGAAAGCTACGGCGCCATGGACTACACCATCGTGGTGGTGGCCTCGGCGTCGGACCCGGCGCCGATGCAATACATCTCACCCTACGCCGGATGCGCCATGGGCGAGTACTTCCGCGACCGTGGCCGCCACGCCCTGTGCATCTATGACGACTTGTCGAAGCACGCCGCCGCCTACCGCGAGATTTCGCTGCTGCTGCGCCGGCCGCCCGGACGCGAGGCGTTCCCGGGAGACGTGTTCTATCTCCACAGCCGGCTGCTTGAGCGCGCCGCCAAGCTGAACAACGAAAAAGGCGGCGGATCGCTCACCGCGCTGCCGTTCATCGAGACCCAGGCCGGCGACGTCTCGGCCTACATCCCGACCAACGTCATCTCGATCACCGACGGGCAGATTTATCTGGAGTCCGACCTGTTCAACAGCAACATCCGCCCGGCCATCAACGTGGGCATTTCGGTGAGCCGGGTTGGCGGCAACGCGCAGATCAAGGCCATGAAGCAGATCGCGGGCAGCCTGCGGCTGGACATGGCGCAGTACCGCGAGCTGGCGGCCTTCGCGCAGTTCGGCTCGGACCTCGACAAGGCGTCCCAGGCCCAGCTCAACCGCGGCCGGCGGCTGGTGGAGGTCCTCAAGCAGGACCAGTTCCAACCGCTTCCGGTCGAGAAACAGATCGCCATCATCTTCGCCGGCACCAACGGGCTGCTGGACGACCTGGAGATCGAGCAGGTGCGTCCGTTCGAGGCGGAGCTGTTCCGGTACCTGGACAATGCCAAGCCCGAGCTGCTGAAGAAGATCGCGGCGCAGAAGGAATTCGACAAGAAGGGCGAGCTGGCCGGGGAGCTGAAGGCGGCGGTCGGGGAGTCCAAGAAGCGCTTCCTGGCCGAGAAGCGGGTGGCGGCCGGCTGAGCCCGACGCGATGCCGAGCCTGATCGATATCCGGCGGCGAATCCGCTCGGTGCGGAGCACGCAGCAGATCACCAAGGCCATGAAGATGGTCTCGGCGGCGAAGCTGCGCCGCGCGCAGGAACGGGTGCTTCAGGCGCGACCCTACGCCGGGTTGATCCGCGACATGCTGGCCAGCGTGGTGTCGCGCGTGCCGGTGGGCGTTGATGGCGCCGCGCATCCGCTGCTCGAGCGCCGAGGCGAGAACCGCATCCTGCTGCTGCTGCTCACCGGCGACAAAGGCCTGGCCGGCGCCTTCAACACCAACCTGATCAAGGCCTCGCAGGCGTTCCTGGCGGAGCGCGCTGCCGCACGGGTGGAGCTCGAACTGATCGGACGCAAGGGCCGCGATTACTATCGCCGGCGCCAGGTGACGGTCTCGGGCGAGCACATCAACGTGTTTGCCAAGGTCGACTACGGCGTCGCCAGGGGAATCGCGCGGAAGGCCATCGATCGGTTTACCGCGGCCGAGGTGGACGCGGTCTACCTGATCTTCAACGAGTTCAAGTCAGTGCTCTCGCAGAAGCTGACCATCGACCGCGTGCTGCCGCTGGAGGCTCCCTCGGCGGCCACGGGCCCGGTGGACTACATCTACGAGGAGCCCGCCGAGCAGGTGCTGGCCACGCTGCTGCCGCGCTACGTCGAGGTGCAGGTGTACCGGGCCATGCTCGAGAGCGCCGCCGCCGAGCACGCCGCCCGCATGACCGCCATGGACGCCGCCACCACCAACGCCGGCGAGATGATCGACAAGCTCACGCTGTTCATGAACCGGGTGCGGCAGGCCAGCATCACCAAGGAAATCATCGAGGTGGTCAGCGGCGCCGCCGCTATTGGATAAGGAATCGACATGTCATCCGCACGCATCGGGAAAGTGGTTCAGGTCGCCGGCCCGGCCGTCGACGTGCAGTTCGCCGAGGGCCACCTGCCCCTCATCTACAACGCCGTCCGTATCACCAGCGACGGCTTCCAGGCGCCGGCGCCGATCGACATCCTGGTGGAAGTGCAGCAGCACCTGGGCGAGGGCCGCGTCCGCACGGTCGCGCTGCAACCGACCGAAGGCCTGGTGCGCGGCATGAAGGCCGAGGACCTGGGCGTGCCGATCTCGGTGCCCGTCGGCAAGCAGACCCTGGGGCGCGTGCTCAACGTCATCGGCGAGCCGGTCGACGGCATGGGTCCGGTCGAGACCGCGAAGCGGATGCCGATTCACCGGCTGGCGCCGACGTTTGAGGAACAATCCACCGAGTTGCAGATGTTCGAGACGGGCATCAAGGTCGTCGACCTGCTCGAGCCCTACCTGCGCGGCGGCAAGATCGGGCTGTTCGGCGGGGCGGGGGTCGGCAAAACGGTCATCATCATGGAGCTGATCCACAACATCGCCCTGAAGCATGGCGGCGTGTCGGTGTTTGCCGGCGTGGGCGAGCGAACCCGCGAGGGCAACGACCTGTGGCTGGAGATGCAGGAAGGCGGCGTGCTCGATCCGCGCGACTGGCGGAAGTCCAAGGTGGCCCTGATCTACGGCCAGATGACGGAGCCGCCCGGGGCGCGGCTGCGCGTGGGGCTCACCGGCCTCACCGTCGCCGAGTACTTCCGCGACGAAGAGAACCAGGACGTGCTGCTGTTCATCGACAACATCTTCCGGTTCACACAGGCGGGCTCGGAGGTGTCGGCGCTGCTCGGGCGGATGCCGTCGGCGGTGGGATACCAGCCCAACCTGGCCACCGAGATGGGCGAGCTGCAGGAGCGCATCACCTCGACCAAGAAGGGCTCCATCACGTCCGTACAGG
>Ga0247727_10019432_pt1 | contig 10527 bp, 6 predicted proteins | sample WisWelCaveWW1625_FD_202498 | JGI IMG/M metagenome (GOLD analysis project Ga0247727, IMG submission 202498) | Biofilm microbial communities from Wishing Well Cave, Virginia, United States - WW16-25 | ecosystem: Environmental > Aquatic > Deep subsurface > Groundwater > Cave microbial mat | place...
AGTATGACGGCCATCATTAACTCAAAACCCTTCAGACGCTCCGGGTTTACCCACTCGAATCCGAGGAAACACAGAACAAGCAACGTCAACCAGATCGTTGCCTGAAGACCCGTGATCAATAACTCTATGAACAATGCTGTCGTACTCATATTCTGCGCTGATCCGTCAAACAGACTTGGCCGGTGCAGACTATCTCAGCTTTTCGAGAATCGAGCTGGCGCTGTATACGGCAAACAGGCGTTTGAAGATAGAGATCGTCGGATAACCCAGGACTCGCAGCGTGTGGTAAAGCAACGCCGCCCAATACTCGTCGGGAAAGTTATCGGCGGACCCAGCTTGGCGATAAACGTCTTCCGCTGTGTTACGGATGATCTGAATGAGCTCAAGGCAGCATATGACATTCGCCTTGTGTCCAGGTTGTACCCAGTCTTCTTCTCGAGGCCTGAGTTGCTTCCAGTCATTGAGCAAATGCTCTTCCAATTCCAGCCAGAGTGCTATCTGCATTGGCGTGTAATCGAAAGCAGGAAGTTCACTGGCTGGACTGTCGGCTTGCCGATCCAGCAGCATGAACTTCATTTCAACTTCCAACCGCGCGAAGTCCTGAACCACGTGCCCTGATTCCTGATAGAAAGGAAAATCAATCAGGAAGTGATGATCTTTCTGTTCGAGCCAGAGCAAAACATTGGCTGCATTCAAATCGCCGTGCGCTGGCGAAAGCAGAACGTTCAACGGGCTATCCAGTTTGCCGAAATCTGTCTTTCCGCTATCCTTGCTCAGCAGTTCGCGGATGAGCGCGACTCTATCGCTCCAGCTTGGCGGAGAGACGGGCAGGCGAAAACGTTCTCCCAATTGAGCGTCGAAGCTGTCGAGAAAAGCGATGATGCGCTGTTTGGCTTTGCCAGTGAAACGATAAGGCGGGAGTGCGGAGTAGCTGTTTGATAGAGCGTCCGGCGTTTTCCAAAGCAGTTCAGGTTCCTTTCGGGGTTTGTTGCTGTACCATTGGCGGCAAAGCCACTCCAACACCATTTTAAGCGCCTCCTGGCGATCTTGGCGGATCGTGGCGGGAGCAAAGTCGAATGGCAGCCCTGCCGGTTTTTTTGGTGAAGCTCTTTTTGACAAGACCTTCGCTTCTGCAATCAGTAAGGTTTCAAGATCAATAAACTGGCCGAGTTTGTCGCTACCGAGAAAGCCATAGCAGACTGCCTGCCAGGTATTGCCGCTGGTCGAGGCGACGTGCTCGAACAAATCCGACGAGGGTGGAGCCTGCGGCGAGCAAGTCTGGCAAAGATCGGTGATGTGTTTGCGAAACTGTTGATCTAGCAGTTGGCGAGCTTTTTGATGACCGGCGATCTCGGAACGAATCTTCCATTCGTCCGTCTTGTCAACGAGCTTGAGAACAAATTCGGGATTGCCGGCAGGGACGGGTTCGGGGCGAATACGGAAGACTCTGGAGCCGGATTTTCCCTGGCCAAGTCTGGCGACAATGACGTTATTGCAAACGAAGAAACCGCGAACAAGCTGCGCCAATAACGCCTTGCCGACATCGAGCTTCCGGCTGCCGGTCAGCGAGCGCACCTGCTCGTGCAACAACAGATCGTTGTCTAGCTCGACGTTCGGCCAGCGCGGAGACCAACTTAACCATTGCCTGAATTGACCGATAATTTGCCTTCGCTCTTTCTCACCCAGACCAACTGCCGGAACGAAGAGCGGCGTCCAACGCGAAGACGTTCCTGAGAACTTCGGCGGGCCGTCCTCGCCGTAGATACAAGCAAGCTTGCGTTTAGGCACTAAAACACGGAGCGCGTCGAAATAGACACTGATGCCTATTTTGGGCGGAACCGGAAGACTGGTAGCGATGAGAATGACATTCCAGGAAAAGTTCGCCGCCAGTTTTGTTACCTCGTCGGAATTTTGGGCGATGACGGCTTCGACAGAGAACTCTTCGGCAAAAATCTTTTGCAATAGCCCAACTCGTCCCTGATTCGCATCACCGATCAAGACTCTCTCAAGAAAGTCAGCCATCGGCATCCTCCTCTCCGGCGCTGAGCGGCGGCAGCCCGCAATCTTTCCATCGTTTGCGGAAAGTTTTGGCGTCTATCCCGGAGTCTTTTGCCGCTTGCGTGATGTTATAGCGCGCGTGTTCCAGCCGATGCTGCAGATAGACGCGATCAAAAGCGCGCTCGTAAGGCTGGAGCGATTCACGATAGCCGAGTTCGAGCCAGTTTGCTGGCAACAACCGCAACAACTCTTCAACCAGCTTTTGAGCAGGTTGATTATGCTGGGCCGGCTGCTCCGTGACCTCGGCCGCCGCCGCCGGTTGAGAAGCCGTTTGAGCTTGAGGCGCGAGAAAGGCTCCCATGCTCTGCAAAGGCAGATGGTGAGGCAGAATGACTTCGCCATCGCATTCGATCAGCGCGCTTTTGACCAGGTTTTCCAGTTCGCGGATGTTGCCGGGAAGCGGATAACTGCGAAGGATGGTCAGCGTTTCGCGGGCGAAGCGGACGACACGCGCGCCACGATATTTGGCCAGGAAGTGATCAAGCAGTAGCTTAAGGTCGCCCGCTCGTTCGCGCAGCGGCGGAATCTGGATGGTGAACTCGGCAATCCGGTGATACAGGTCGCTGCGGAAACTTCCTTCATTGACCGCTACTGCCAAATCACGATTTGTCGCGCAGACAATCCGCGCCGTGAAGGGTAACGTCTTTGTGCTGCCCAAACGACGGAATTCATTCTCTTGAATGACGCGCAGCAGCTTGACCTGAAGCGGCAATTCCAGATCGCCGATCTCGTCCAGAAAAAGCGTCCCACGACTGGCTTCTTCCAAATAACCGAAGTGCTGATTGGCCGCGCCGGTGAAGGCACCTTTTTCGTGCCCGAAGAGCGCGCTTTCGATCAATGTCGCCGGAATCGCGCTGATGTTGACGGCGACCAGCGGGGCTTTGGCGCGCGGCCCCAGTTGATGAATCGCCTGCGCGATCAGTTCTTTGCCCGTCCCCGATTCGCCGATCAGCAGCACCCGCCGATCATCGTGCGGAATCGCTTTGGCCACCTGTTTGACCATCTCCAGCAGCTTTGGTGATTCGCCTAGAATAGTTTTGCGCACTTGTTCTACCAACGGCGAGAGCGGGTCGCGTTCGGCCAGCAAACGTCGTAAGCAGGCCAGGACGCGCTCGGAATCGAGCGGCTTTTCGAGAAAGTCGCTCGCCCCCAAATGAGCCGCGCGCACCGCCAGACTGGCGTCCAGCCGCCCGCTGACGATCACCGCCGGCATCTCCGGCCAGACTTTCCGGCATCGCATCAGCAGATCGAAACCGAACGGCGGGCCAGGAATCTCCCAAAGGATGAGCGCCGCAGCAAATGCCACGTTCGCCTCCGAAATGACGCTTTCAGCCTCCGCGCCCGATCCGCAAACTGTAGCTTCCCAGCCATCTTTGGCCAAAACCCGGCCAAAGCGTTCGGCGTCGCGCGCGGGGCTGTCAATAACTAGTACCTTATGCATTTTGAGCCAATGGTATGAAGTAAGTAATGACATTGCCTTGCCTGGACGCCTCGACACTCAGATGCCCGCCGCCGCGCCTTGCCACATGATGGACAACCGACAATCCCCAGGCCCGCCCCAGATCGTCATCGGGTTTCAGACTTTCACCTGTGTTAATAGCCGTCGCTTTTTCAACTGGGATGAGGTCCAGGTTGTCCACAAAACGAACCTCGGCCTTTCCGTCTTTCTCGGTCTTGTCAACGGTGATGATGATGTCCTTCGACAGATTGTTCTGGTCGGGAAGCCCGCTGATGCCGCCGAGTATGATCTCGCTGAGCACGGTACGCACATCCTGGCCGAAGGAGATGACTTGGGTTTTTCGCTCTTCCGGGATTTTGACGTCAACCCGCTTGACCGTCAGACAGGAAGAGATGGCATCTACAACTTCCCGCAGGATGTCTTCGATGAAGCCCACAATAAACTTGTCATTTAGTATGTCCGGCGAGACAACCAGTTGAGCTTGCGGCTGCCCTACCACCGGGATGTATTTTTTGAAAAGGTCTTGGCCCATCTCTCTTGTTTCCACGTATTCTTCCTGCGCTTCTATGGCTGCTTGTTTCATCGCCGCCAGGTGTTCGAGCAGAGGGTCTTGGGAATCGTTCTGAGCGTCAATCCCGAAGCGTTCACTGAAACTGAGCTTCATTCCTTCGGCTTCCCGCAAGATGGTTTGGACAACATTGGAAAGGTGGGAGTTGACCTGATTGATGAACTCCAATCGCGCAAATGGAATCAGCGTTTTGAGTCGGTCTTCAAAGACTCTGGCGCTCTCCTTCATCAGCCTTCGTTCCCAAAGCTGCAGGACTCGTCCTTGCAGATATTGTCGATCATAAGGTTTGGATATGAAGTCAACAGCGCCTCTGAGAAACGCTGTCGAAACGCTCTCGAAGTCGGTAAATGCTGATACAACAACTATCTCTTTGGCGGCCTTCTTGTTGTGTGCGAACTCTAGCAAGCCGAGTCCAACCCGCACACCTTCTTCTTTCCCACCTGGAGGGGTGGGGAGATTGAGGTCGTCCAAAAGAATATCGAAAGGCTGTCCCGACCGGGAAGCCTCTTCCAGTTTTTTTCGCGCGGTCTGGGCGCAATCGGCTGTCTCGACGAAAATTTCACCTATGCCGTAACGCCGCCGTTCGATTTCGGAGATGGAACGGAAAGCAAGTTCCAATCCGTCCAATTGACCGGGATCATCTTCCACTACCAACGCTCGCAACTTCATGTGCTTTCTCCTCCTTCGATGCCAGTGGCAACGTAATGAGTACTCTTGTCCCTGCTCCCTTCACGCTGTCTATTTCAATTGCCCCGTTGTTGGCCCGGATCAAGACAGATGAGATAAGGACGCCCATCCCCATTTGACTACGAGTCGTGAAAAAGCCGGTTTTCGCCGTCTCCAATTCCTCTTTGGTCATGCCTTCTCCGGTGTCTGCGATCAGAATCCGGGCTGTTTTTTGAGATTTATTGACGCTCGCTTCAATCGTCAGCACCCCTCCATCGGGCGAGGCTTTGATAGCGTTGTGAATCAGATTGTAAAACGCCTCTCGAATATGATCCTCATTGGCCATAACGACGATCTTCGGTGAGACTTGCTTATTGACAACTATCTGGCCTGACTGGAGGCCTGTCATACCAACAGCTTCTCCGACTATCTTGGACAGATTGCAGGGCTGCGAGGTGATTTGAACCATGCTTTTGCCAATTCTCAGCGGCCTTTCGATCATCGCCGCCCCGGTCTTGAGGCGCTCTTCCATCTCGGAGATTCTGCTCTTGAACAAATCTTCGTCGGGACGCGCCTCGGTCAGCAAAGCCGGCAGATATTTCAGGTATTGAATCAGATTGATCAAGCGATGGCCACTCTGAGAGAGTACTGTCCCCATCGTCTGCAACGCCGATTGCCTGAGCACTGCTTCGGTCTTGGCCTCTTCCCGCTCCGAGAGCAACTTGCTGCGGTGATAGGCAGAAGCGATCTGATTGCCGAGAGCCTCCAGATGGCTAAAATTGTCACGTGTGAGCATCGGATTGGCACCTGTCGTTTTGTTCCAACGTAGATCAATCACGCCAATCAAACTATCAGCTACGGTCAAAGGAATGCAGATGCGCTCGACGATGCCTTCGGCGGTGGAGAGCAAAAGGTCTTCACTTTGCCGATTCTCGATGCCGGGCCGTTCAATTTGAACTTTACGCAGACTGCCTGTCAGGTGGATCAAATAATCAGGGATTGAAAGGTCCTGGCTTTCGGATTGAGAGGGCAAAACCTCAGAAGCGATCAGTCTGTACCGAGTGTTCACATTTTCTTCAGCGCATTCATAAAAATTGGCCTGAATGGCGTTTAGTGATTCGATCATCTGCCGGCACAAATTTTTTGCTGCTACCTCATTGTTCACCGACTCGGTAAAGACGCCCAGAATTTCTTCCCAACGTTTCTGTTCCTCCTTTATCCACAGAGCTTCACGATGCGCCAGTAGAACGTTGACGTACGCGGCAAGAGCGTAAGCTCCCTCGTTCAGGAGCGTTAAATCGGTAGTCTCAAATCCGCTCTGCTTGCCCACCGCCTCTTTTTGAATGCGACGATGAAGACTCAGTACTCCTAGTCGCTGATTGCCGATTTTCAACGGCAAGCCTATAGATTCGACGGTCAACCCTTCCGGTATTTCAGAACCATACATTTGGAGAACGTAGCGTCCGTGCGGGGACTGGTCCGTATTCTTCTTATGAGTGCGCATGTCAGGAACGTAGACAGCCTGATCGGACATCACCACGTTGCCAGTCCAGCCATCGCCGATATGATAACTGGCAATGTTCGCCCAGTTCGGATTAATCCATCCGTCTTCAGCGCGCAGAATAAGCTTCTGAGTCGCTTCATCTATCAGGTAAAGCGAAGCCGTCTCAGCTCCGATTGCAAGGCGAAACCGGGAAGTGATTTTTTTGAACGATTCAGGCAGGGAATCGAGATCGGCCCCTATCACCGGCTGATCCCAAATCTCCGATCTGATTTGAAGGAGCTTGAGGGCTTCTTTTTCTCGCCGTTTGCGCTCGAAATGCTCGACCATAAAACCGAGATGTTTTCCCAGCGACATTAGCGCCCTGATCCGGGGTGGAGTGAAGAACCACTGCTGATCGGCGTAAAGACCTAAGACTCCCAACTTCTCTCCTGCTTCAGCTTCAAGCGCAACTGCAGCTTCAAGCGCAACTGCAGCAAATGATTCGATCTTTTCAAGATTGCTCGCAAGCACAGGAGATTGGTTTTTGTAGCGTTTGAGCATTTGCTGGTGAATTGGATCGTTGATGACATCATTGACGGTAGTCATCCCGCCAGCCAGAAAAGCGTGGCTGAGAAGAGAGACATCGTCAAAGAACACCTCACGTCGAATTTTCATAGCCTCCGGGTAACACTGGCCATCGCCAGCCATCAGTGTGAGGATTCGCCGGTCATAATCGGCCAGCCGCACATACCCGATTTTCAATCCGAAGGCTTCGAGGGCTTTTTTGATAAGAGTTTGCAGCCCTTCTTCCAGCGTCTTGGCAGACAGACTTTGAGCGAACTCCTGGTCGAGCAGGCTGAGTATTCTGGCTTGGGTCAGATTGTAGATTCTGTTGAACGTTGCGCCGAAGATCGAGCCGAACGAGTCGAGCACGTCTTTCACCGGCGTTGGAAGCTCACCGAGGTATCTCAAATCTCCCAGATCAACTTGCAGCACACCAAGCGCCTTGTCGTCCAGCCGGAGCAAGGGAACGATGTATTGACTGATGATTTCTGAATCTCTAACCGCTTCCCGATCGCAGCGTAGGTCCTGAGATGAATCCTTGATGAAGAAAGACTTTCTTTCTCTGGCGGCAATGGCCAGGATGTTGTGCGCCATCAGAGGGCGAACTGCCGATCCTCTGGTTCTCTCAAATCGTCTGCCGATAGAGTTTTTGGCGACGACAAATTTTTCCGTGCGATTGCGCTGAATCAGCCACAGTTTGGCGCCAGGAAAACCTGTCTCAACCACGATCTTCAATGCTTTGCTTATTGCATCTTCAAGGTTCATGGTACCGGTCATCGCCGCCGCGTTTTTGGCTAACGCCCTGAGTCCCCGAAAGGTCAGTGAGCGTTGGCGTATCTCATCGCCGAAGATCAACCCGGCCACTCCGCCGTTGCCAAACAAAGAGCGTCCTGTTTCGTCAACGCCCATTTCACCGTCAACAAATCCGCCGACGCAGGGAATGCCCAGAAGGAGTTCTTCGACCCTGCCCAGCAGGTTTTCGATCTCTAGGCCTGCTTTCTGCCAGGCGTTGCAGGGAAGCATCAGGCAGGCGAGTGGACAGGCAATTGGGATTTTCTCTCGCGCTTCAACCAAATCCTTTTCGACAGTAGCCTGGATTCTCGTTGACTCCGGCATCAGGATTTCAAAGAAGGCTCCGTCATTCACTTTGCGCATCAACTCGACGGAGTGTTCGTCGGCTGCTTCACGCGGAACGTCTATCACCGGTTCGCTGTTGGAGGACATTTCGCCGAGCATCACGTATCTGCCTTTTTCGCGGATCACATCGGCGGCAGGGCGGCCATCGAATTCGTGAACGGTTCTTTTGTCTTTGGAAAGCTTCGTCACCTTAAGAGTTTCCCCCGTATGGGAAAGTCCGTGTCCAAAGGTGGTAACGAGAGGCGTGCCAGAACTGATCAGTGCAGTGACGATGGCATCTTTAAGGACTAGACGGTCGGCGAATTGTAGACCGGATTTCGAGCGGTTCGGATCATTGGCTGAAGATACTCCGCCCGCTATCCGAATGCGGCTTTTGACTCCTTCGCGCAACCGGCGATGAAGCTCCGGAGCGGGATAACCAGCAGCCAGCCCATCGTCGCCGAATCCAGGAAGAAAGGTGATAATTGTAAGGTCGGCGAAAGGGTTCGGGTCGGTCTTGCCACCGGGAGTCAAGTCGAGAGTATGGAGCACATCCTTGACGGCTGATTCAGGATTGTTTCGCGCGTCCACCCCGACGGCGATCTTGGCCTTGACCAGCCGCGAAGCCAAACAGACCAGCAATGCGCCGTCAGGATGAACCTGTTGGTCGAAAAAGACGGCGGCCACCGTACTGCCGATGAGCGGGATGTCGTGATAGTCGTCGTCGGCAAAGGCTCGATGCACTCCGGCGATCAATTGTGCAGCTTTCGATTGTTCCAGGTAAGCCGGCGAGGCGAGCAGGATCAGCAGCGAGGGCGGAAAATGCTCCCGGTCTTCGAGCGCGCGCAGTTGCTCCACGCATTGGCGTCCCAATTCTATACCGTCTTCAATCGGTTGACCGGCTGGAGAAGAAAGTTTTCCGTACAGAAAAGCCAGGTAACTTGGAGGGCGATTTGACATTGTATTGACTCCCATTGATCTAGAAAGTCTGGGTTGCCAAAGCCCTCACCGCATTTGCCGGGACTGCTTATCGCTGAAGCGGTGAGGTGGGTTTCTGCTAAAAGAGAATGCAGCGACAATTTCCGTGGCGATGCAGCAAGGGAACTCTGCTAACCCGAATTTCTCAACGCCTTGAGGTCTGTATTGCCATAAGCTCTCTATTGTCAAGGTTTATAGCCAAAAAACAGAGGCACTATAGAAAACAGTCTGTTTTTCGGACATCTGATGCCAAAAGCGTTAAGAGGCTGCAAAATCAAACGATTGGTCATTGGCTCTCAAAGCAATGAGAAATTCGGGCTAAAGCCATTCAACTACTTCAATCAGGTGGATCACATCATAGCCCTTCAGCAAGTTCCCGAACAAGGCTTTATCGGTTCAAGGAGGCGAGCGGGCCTCGCAGTGCTTGAAGTGAGGGCCTTCGCCCGCCTCATTGACTGCGGCTTCTTTGCCGCGCGGTTTGTCAATGATCTCGGACCTGCCATTCGGTCCAGTGAAATGGATTGGGGGATGACTCCCAATCCCGCACCAGCTATGAATTTGCTTGCTGGCCATGAAAGCTCGATACCCTCTGACCTGCGAAACGCTGGGCGCGGTTGTGATCATTTTTCTTGTCTTCATTTTGATTACCTCCGTTGTGCCTACAAATCTCCCGGCATGGTGCCAACGATAGAAGAATCGCTCCTTCTTTAGAGTGGATTTGGCCGGATCAGTTTTCGAAGCTCCTCCACGTCATCACGGTTATTCGGGGGAGGCTTGGATTGCTGCTTCTTCGTGTGTTCCGGCGCGAGGGGGGTGCCCTGTACGGCCGGTGTGGGCTGGCTTGGGAAGTAATCATGGAGCATCATCCTGATCATAAATGAGCCCATCGCAACGGTGATCGCTACGAGTAGAATGGTGAGAAAAAAAAGCTTTCTCACAAAGGCAATGCTAGTGATGGCCCCGATGACCATTTGGGAAATGACTCCCGTACCAAATTCTGCTGTCTGTTTCATACTCCCTCCTTTCTCCCACCTTATCAGCCGATGCGAACTGACGGGGAGCGAGTTGTTATTGTTTACCTGTCGCATCGTGACCAGCTATAAAGCACGATGCGTGCCATTCATCGGAGAAGATTGTCGTGGTTCGTGGCAGGCTTGTTGACTGGGCTTGCAGTTGACTGCGATATAAAGACTTCGCCCTGTCTTACGCCGTCGGGTAGCGATGATCCGGCAGACGTCGATCGCTGAATTGAGTCGTGAGAGAGAGGAATGGAGTCCCCGAAGAGGGGAGAAACGTGGCTTATCGTCCGGCTCAATGCCGGAGTGGGGGTCATCCGAGGTCGTCATATCACTTGGTCTATCCGCCGCTTAGTGGTAATTTTGCCTCGCATTATCTTTCCGACAATTTAAACTACAGGAGAACTCATTTGTGATGATAAACGCTGATGCGCTCGCAATCGCGCAACTCAATCCGCCTCGTCGAATTCTGCTCGGCCCTGGCCCAAGCCCCGTTGACGACCGCGTGCTGCGCGCGATGAGCGCGCCGCTCGTCGGCCACCTTGATCCGCTCTTCGTTCGCACGATGGATGAAGTGCAGGAGCTGTTGCGCTACGTCTTCGAGACCAACAACCGTTTG
>Ga0247727_10019433_pt1 | contig 10526 bp, 8 predicted proteins | sample WisWelCaveWW1625_FD_202498 | JGI IMG/M metagenome (GOLD analysis project Ga0247727, IMG submission 202498) | Biofilm microbial communities from Wishing Well Cave, Virginia, United States - WW16-25 | ecosystem: Environmental > Aquatic > Deep subsurface > Groundwater > Cave microbial mat | place...
GCCGGAGGCTTGCGGTCGGCCTTTCCAAGCGGCGCCTCGGCCTCCCAGCGCTTGCGCCAGTAACGGGCAAGCCCCGCACCGTTCATGCGTACCGAGCCCAAGACGTCGTAGCGGGCGGGATCGAAGGTTGCGCCGGTGGTCTGTTCGTCGAACTCTCGTCGTCCCAGAGCATCGAGGGTCGCCGCGAGCACCGCCTCGTCGGTGGCCGGATCGACCTGCAGGAGCCGCTGGACCGCGTCGCTCCACGATGTGATGGTCGCGGTCGCGCGATCGAAGGCCCGGGCTGGGTCGGGCACGCGTCCGGCGTGTGATGGAAGCAGGGCTGTGGGCGAACGATCGCGCATGCGCCGGATGGTTCGAAGTGCAGCTTCCACGTCGACCTCGGGCGGTGGGAGGGCCGGTCGCATCACCCCCGCCCACGGGAGGTAGGTGCCGATCGCTTCGCCGGTGAACATCGCTCCCGTCGTCGCGTCGTGAAGGGCGATGTGATGCGATGCATGACCGGGCGTGTGCACGACGTCGAGCACCCGGTCACCGAGGGCGATGCGGGCGCCGTCGGCCACGTCACGCACCCGCTCAGCGGGACACGGCCGCGTGTCGCCGTACAAGGCGTGCATGCGCTCGGGACCGTAGGTGCGTGCCGTGCTGGCGATGAGGCGGGCGGGGTCGACGAGGTGGCGGGCGCCGCGTTCGTGGACCCAAAGCGAAGCTCGCGGGAAGCGGTCGAGGATGGCGCCTGCGCCGCCCGCGTGATCCACATGGATATGGGTCACGACGACGTGGGCGAGGTCGAGCGGACCGAGCCCGAGCGCACCGAGGCCGGCGGCGACGGCGTCGGTGTCCGCCCCGGGGCCACATTCGACGAGGCACGGCTCGCGACCCCCGATGAGGTAGACCGTGTTCACGTCGCGCTGCCCCGCCATCCCGGTGTCGATGGCGTCGATGTCGGCGACGGCGCGGGTGACGAGCGGTGGGAGGTGCGGCGTCTCGCCCGGCGTCTCGCCCATGACGCAGTCTGGCACGAGGACTGTCAGGGGTGCCGGTTAGGCTCCTGTTCGGAAGGAGGTCTCATGGTCACGGTGAACGTCGTCGTGTTGGCGGGCACCGTCGCGGCAGATCCGGTCCAACGCCGGATGCCGTCGGGTGACGAGGTCACCGAGCTGAAGGTCTCCGTCCCGGAGGTCGGCCGACGCCACCTCCCCCTCCCGGTCGCGGCGTGGCACGCCACGGTCGGTGCTCAGGCGTTGACGGGCATCGCCAAAGGCGATCCCGTCCTCGTCCACGGGCAGCTCGTCCGCCGGTTCTACCGGAGCGGAGCAGGAGCTCGGAGCCTCACCGAGGTGGTCGCGACGGGGATCAAGAAACTGGAGGTCCCGGTGGACGGCTGAGAGCGGGGTCGAGCGGCATCATGACCATGCCGGTGCGTGGCTTCGGCCAGAAGAACGTTGACTTCTGAGGAAGGCGTTCGCCCCCGGTGACGACCCGCTGGATGGCTGCGAGGGAGGTGGGTGCCAACAAGTAGGCGCCCCTAGCCTGCCCCGACCTGACGAGACGGTCGGCGTCGGTGGCGTCGTGCGTGAACCGGAGGGTCTCGCCATGGCCCGGAGCGGTGGTCGCGCCGGGGGTCATCGCATCCAGCCACAGCTCATGCAGCCGCTTGACGGCGGGCGGGCCGCCGGCCAGAGCGTGGATCCGGTAGATCACGTCGCCGTCCGGCGAGGTGGTCGGCTCCGCCGCGGCCAGCGGCGGTCCCACCTCGCGCCGTCGGATCGTCGCGACGGTCGGTGGGTCGTCGCGCGTCGCCGCCAGGGCCGCTCCGAGGGTCGCGACGTCGGTTCCGCCGCCCAGGAGTGCGACGCCCGGGAGTTCGCCGCGCATCACTACGCGATGGTAGGGGAGCACATCGAGTCGCTCGCTCCCGGCGTCGACCATGAAGGTCAAGATCCGGCCGGCCACGTCGTGCTTCGACTCGTCCCGCCGTTCCTGCTGGTAGGCGAGGGCCGTGGTGTAGCGGTGGTGGCCGTCGGCGATCACCAGCGGCGCACCGCCGAGCCATCGGTCGAAGTCGGTCGCGGCGTCCAGCGTCCATAACGCGTGCTGAACGCCTTCGGCGTCGACGAGTGACGACCACGGCGGTCTCGCGACCGTGGCATCGAGCACCACAGCCAGCTCGTTCGAGCCCACGTCCACAGAGCCGTAGACGGCCGACAGGTGGGTGCGCGTGGCGCGCAGCAGGCGCAGCCGGTCACTCACCGGCCCTGGCATGACGCCTTCATGCGGCAGCACGAGCGTCCCCCACGGTGCGAGCCGCATCGCACACACCACGCCGCGGATACGTGCGCTCCGTCCGGCTTCGTCCCACCGCATCTCATAGACCAGGTATGAGGGCGGGTGACGGCGGAGTACGCCGCTCGCGATCCACGTATCGAGGCGTCGCGCCGCCGCCGCGTAGCGGTCGAGCGGCAGGGTGCCACCGTCGGGCCCGGCCAGGGCACCGTCGCCGGGTTCGTCCGGCAGGTCGACGTGAACGATGTTGTAGGGGTTGGCGTCGACGTAGCCGCGGCGCCGAGCGACGTTGATAACGTCGTACGGCGGTGCGGTCAGGGTCGCCAGGGACCCGGCAACCGAGGTGTCGTATCGAAGGGACTCGAAAGGAGCGAAGCGTGACACCCGACCTGTATAGCAGGCAGCCGGGGTCACGCTCCCGCCGATGATCGTCGACCGCTACGACGCCGTCTTGTTCGACCTCGACGGCGTGCTCTACCGAGGCGAACGACCGATCGCCGGTGCCGCCGACGTGGTGGCCGCCGTCCGCAGGGCGGGCAAGGCGGTGGCCTTCGTCACCAACAACTCGGCTCGCACGCGAGCCGACGTGGTGGCCCATCTTGCATCGGTCGGCATCGAGGTGTCCGAAGGCGAGGTCGTCACCTCGGGTCTCGTCACGGCGGCGACGCTCCGCGCCCGCGGAACGTCGACCGCGTTCGTGATCGGGGAGGGGGGGTTGCGGGCCGCCATCGAAGCCGAGGCCATCGTGGTGCTCGACGACGCGGCCGGCGGCGGCGGCCGCGTCGCCGACGCGGTGGTGGTGGGGTGGGACCGGCGGGCGACGTACGACTCCCTCAGACGTGCTTCGGCGCACGTGCAGCGGGGCGCCGCCCTCGTCGCGACCAACGCCGACGCCACGTTCCCGGCGGCCGACGGGACCCTGTGGCCCGGCGCCGGGGCGCTCCTGGCCGCCATCGTCACGACGACGGGCGCGGAACCTCTCGTGATCGGGAAGCCGCACGCGCCTCTGCTCGAGGCGGCGCTCGCCGCGGCCGGCGGGGGGCGTCCGCTGGTCGTCGGCGACCGGATGGACACGGACATCGCCGGCGCGAGGGGGCTGCGGTGGGACTCGATGCTGGTACTCACCGGCGTCTCGACCCGTGACGATCTGCGTACCGCCGGCTTCGCGCCCACGTACCTCTCAGACGATGTCGGACTGCTGGTCGAGCCCGATTGAACGCCGCATTATGCTGCTTCTAACACGAGGGAGGCGCCGATCATGACCACGTTGACCGATCTGCGGAAGGCGGCCGAGGCGACCCTCGGGTCGCTCACCCCGGCGAAGGCGCAGCAGCTGGCTGGGAACCTGCTCGAGCGGGGGGCAGCCAAGGAGCAGGTTGCGAAGCTCGCCGGCGACATGGTCGAGTGGTCACAACGCAACGCCGACCGGCTACGAGACCTCGTCCGGCGCGAGGTGGGTGCGCAGATGGCGCAACTCGGGCTCGCGCGTCAGGCGGACCTCGACTCGCTCCGCAAACGTGTGCGTGCCCTCGAGCGAGCCGGTGACGGGTCGAAGCGGAGCGGGGCGGCCACGGCTCGGTCCACGGGGGCTGCGAAGCCTGCCAAGGCCGCGAAGCCTGCCAAGGCCGCGAAGCCTGCCAAGGCCGCGAAGCCTGCCACGCGGGCGTCGAAGGCGACGTCCACGACCTCGACCACGAAGACCAAGGCGCCCTCGTCGAAGGCGAAGGCTTCGACCCGCACGCGGAGACAGACGTCGGGCCCCCCCGGCGACGCGTCGGGGGGCCGGGGCTGATGGCAACGCTGTGAGCCGCCGCCGCCTCGACATCGAGATGGTACGCCGGGGGCTCGCGTCGAGTCGCACCGAGGCCGGGCATGCGGTGCTCGCGGGTCTCGTGACGGTGGGTGGGGCACCGGCGACCCGAGCCGGCGCCCTGGTCGCGGCCGACGCGGCGGTGGTCGTGCAGCGTGGAGCCCGGCGCTTCGTGTCGCGCGGCGGCGAGAAGCTCGCCGCCGCGCTCGATCGGTTCGACATCGACGTCGCGGGCAAGGATTGCCTCGACGCCGGGGCGTCCACGGGCGGGTTCACCGACTGTCTCCTGCAGGCGGGGGCCGGGCGTGTGATCGCCGTCGACGTCGGCTACGGTCAACTCGCCTGGTCGCTCCGAGGCGACGACCGCGTCACCGTGATGGAGCGCACCAACGTCCGCTCGCTCACACCTTCGGGTCTCCCGTACCCACCGGCGATGGTCGTCGCGGATCTCTCGTTCATCTCGCTCCGGACCGTGATGACCCCGCTGGTGCGCCTCAGCGCCGAACCCGCCGAGCTGGTCGTGCTTGTGAAGCCCCAATTCGAAGCAGGTTCCGCGAGCGTGGACCGAGGCGGCGTCGTCCGAGACCCGTCGGCGTGGCGACGTGCGATGGCCGGCGTGGCCGCCGCCGCGGCGATCGCAGGTGCCGGGGTCGCCGGCGCAATGGCGTCATCCCTGCTCGGCCCGGCCGGCAACGTCGAGTTCCTGCTTCATCTGCGCGCTGGCCGCGAGTCGTCCCAGGCTGCAGAGCTGCTGGACGCGGCGGTCCGAGAGGGCACGACGGTTGCGGCGGGGGCGGCCGCCGTCGCGGCGGGCTCGGCCCTCGCCGGCACCGGCCCGCTCGACGAGGAACCAACCGTGAGCGCCGAACGATGAGCGCAGTAGGTTTCGTGGTGCATGAGGGACGGCTGCATGCCCTTGCGGCCGCGGACGCCATCAAGAAGGGGCTCCACGAGAGCGAGATCGACGTGGTCGACGTCGTGACCGATCCGTCACCCGTGGATCTGGTGGTCGCGGTGGGCGGTGACGGCACCTTCCTGCGAGCTGCGCACATCGCCTCGGGTTCCGGCGTGCCCGTGCTCGGCGTGAAGGTGGGACGGCTCGGGTTCCTCACGGAGGTCGACCCGGAGCACGCGCTCGGCGCCATCGTCGACGCCGTGGCGGGACGAGCGGTGACCGAAGAACGCCTGGCCGTCGAGGCGCGCCCCGACGACGGCGAGAGCTTCCCCGTCCAGTGGGGCATGAACGAGATCATGGTCGAGAAGAAGGCTCGACACCGTCTCGTGCGTCTGCGGATGGAGGTCGACGGGGCCTACGTCACGACGTTCTCGGCCGACGGGGTGATCGTGGCGACCCCCACGGGTTCAACCGCGTATTCGTTCTCGGCCCGAGGCCCGATCGTGTCGCCGAACGTGCCGTGTCTCGTCGTGACCCCCATCGCCGCACATATGGTGTTCGACCGGTCGTTCGTGTTGACCGCCGAGCAGCTCGTCACGCTCGAGGTCGTGGGCGACGAGCCCGCCGTGTTGTCGGCCGACGGGCGCGAGAGCGAGGACATCCCCGTGGGGACGCGCATCCGCATCGGCGCATCGGCGCGACCGGCTCGGTTCGTTCGGGGCACACATACCCAGGCGTTCTTGACGCGTGTCCGGGATAAGTTCGGGCTACCGGGCGATCCCGCCGATCGCACGGCCGGTCTCGACGACCACCCCGCCGCTGCGGCTCCGGGGGACGTCGGCGGCCATGGCTAAGATGCCGGCGTGCTGCACCAGCTCCACATCAGCGGTCTCGGCGTCATCGACGACGTCGAGATCGAGCTGCATCCCGGTCTGAACGTCCTGACGGGCGAGACCGGGGCGGGCAAGACGCTCGTGACGGTTGGGCTGGGGTTGGCTTTGGGTGCCAGAGCCGGCGCCCATCTCGTGGGCGATGGACGGGCGCATGCCCGGATCCAGGCACGATTCGATGCGCCCGCGGGCGCCGACGAGTGGGCGGACGACGGTGAGCTGATCATGGCCCGCACCGTCGGTGTCGACGGCAAGAGCACGGCGCGGGTGGGTGGCCAGCTCGCCACGGCTTCGGTTGCGAGCGACCTCGGCGCCCGGCTGCTCGAGATCCACGGCCAGCACCAGAGCCTCCGGCTGCTGGAGCCGGCGACGCAGACGGCGTTCCTCGACCGGATGGCAGGCCCGGCACACCAGGAGGCGGTGGCCGAGCTGGCGGCTTCGGTCACGGGGCTCGCGGCGCTCAGGCGCGAGCTCGACGAGCTGACACGCTCGGCCATGGAGCGCGAACGCGAGGCCGACCTGCTCGCGTACCAGGTCCGCGAGATCCAGACCGTCGCGCCGGCTTCCGGCGAGAGCGCTTCGCTCGAGCGTGAGGAGGCGCGACTGGGACACGTCGAGCGACTGGTCGAGCTTGCTGCTCGGGCGGCGGAAGCGCTCGGTGGTGACGGCGGCGCCACCGAGATCTTGGCCGGCACCACCCGCGACCTCGACGCCGCGGCACAGCTCGATCCCGACGCGGCCGACGTGGCCGGCAGGCTCGTCGGCCTGGCGGCCGAGGCGGCCGAGCTGGCCCGTGACGTCCGCGGCTACCGCGACGGTCTGGCGGTCGATCCGGAGCGACTGAACGAGGTCCGCGAGCGTATGGGCGCCCTCCGCGGCCTGCATCGCAAATACGGACGCACCGAAGACGACGTCCTCCGTTTCCTGCGTGGCGCGATCGACCGCCTAGCCCGGGTGACCGATGCCGACGGCCGGGTCGCGTCGCTGGCCCAACGGGCAGACATCCTTGCTGCCGAGGTCCAGGGTCGTGCTCGCGACGTCAGCGCGGGGAGGTCGGCGGCCGCTCCGCGACTCGCCCGGGCCGTCGAGGCCGAGCTCCACGAGCTGGGGATGCCGGGCGCCGCGGTCGAGGTGGCCCTCGTGCCCGTCGAGCCCATCGGGACGGTTGGCGCCGAGCGCGCCGAGCTCCGGCTCGCCCCCGTGGCCGGGCACCCACCCCGACCGGTCGCGAAGGCTGCCAGTGGCGGTGAGCTGTCGCGGATCATGCTCGCATGCCGGAGCGTCGTGGCCGACATCGACGATGTGCCGACGTTCGTGTTCGACGAGGTCGACGCGGGTATCGGCGGGCAGGCCGGGCTCGCCGTTGGGCGCCGTCTCGCGCACCTCGCCGGCGCCCGGCAGGTTCTCGTCGTGACCCACCTGCCGCAGATCGCGGCATTCGCCGATCGACATTTCGAGGTGTCGAAGCGGGCGGGCGTGGCCTCGGTGAAACAGCTGGGCGACGACGAGCGGATCCGCGAGCTATCGCGGATGCTCGCGGGTCTCGAATCGTCCGACACCGCGGCGCGCCATGCTGAAGAGCTGCTGGTCGAAGCGGCGAGGTCGAAGGTTGCGACCTGAACGCTTGCGGCCGGGCTCAACCGCTGCGTGACGCGAAGTTGCGCGTGTCGCTCCCGCGGCTCGTCACCACCGTCTGCTACAGTCGCTCTCCGTGGTGAGAGAGCACGCGAAGTTCATCTTCGTCACGGGTGGCGTCGCCTCCGGGCTCGGCAAGGGCATCACCACCGCCTCCCTCGGTCGTCTCTTCTCATCGCGTGGCCTCAAGGTCGTCTTGCAGAAGCTCGATCCTTACGTCAACGTCGATCCGGGCACCATGAACCCGTTCGAGCACGGCGAGGTGTTCGTGCTCGACGACGGCTCGGAGACGGACCTCGACCTCGGGCACTACGAGCGGTTCCTCGATGCCGATCTGCATCGCGGGTCGAACTTCACGACCGGCGCAGTCTACGGTGCGGTGCTCGCGAAGGAACGCCGCGGCGACTACCTCGGCAAGACGGTGCAGGTCATCCCGCACATCACCGACGAGATCAAGACGCGGGTTCGTGCGTTGGCCGAGGCCGAGCAGGCCGATCTGCAGATCGTCGAGATCGGTGGCACCGTGGGCGACATCGAGTCGTTGCCGTTCCTCGAGGCCATCCGCCAGCTACGCAACGAGGTGGGTCGCGAGAACTGTGCGTTCGTCCACGTGTCGCTCATGCCGTTCATCGGTCCTTCGGGTGAGCTCAAGACGAAGCCGACCCAGCACTCGGTGAAAGAGCTGCGAGCGTTGGGTCTGCAGCCCGACGCGATCGTGTGCCGCTCGGACCGGCCGATCGGGCGAAACCTCAAAGAGAAGATCTCGCTGCTGTGCGACGTGCCGATCGGCGGGGTCATCAGCGCGCCCGACGCCCCTTCGATCTACGAGGTTCCGTTGACGCTCGCTCGCGAAGGGCTCGACGGTCTGCTGGCGCACCACCTTGGGTTGACCGACGAGCCCGACCTCACCGAATGGGTGGCCCTCGTCGACCGCGTGCACGCGGCGACCGACCCCATAGACATCGCGGTGGTGGGTAAATACGTCACGCTTCGTGACGCCTACCTGTCGGTGATGGAAGCGCTGTCGCACGGCGGGTTCGAGCATGGGTGCGACGTCGCCATCACCTGGATCGCGTCCGACGATCTGGGGCCAGGCGCGACCGACGATGCGCTCGCCGGCGCAGACGGGGTCTTGATCCCCGGCGGCTTCGGCGTCCGGGGGGTCGAGGGCAAGGTCGACGCCGTGCGTTTCGCTCGCGAGCGCCAGGTCCCGTTCCTCGGCATCTGCCTGGGCTTGCAATGTGCCGTCATCGAGTTCGCTCGCAACGTAGCCGGCCTGCCCGGGGCGAACTCGAGCGAGTTCGACCCGGCGTGCATCGACCCCGTGATCGACCTGTTGCCCGAACAGAAAGACGTCACCGATCTCGGCGCTTCGATGCGCTTGGGCGCCCAGCCCTGCTACCTGGAGGCCGGGACACGGGCCGCGGCGGCCTACGGAGTCGATGTGGTGGAAGAGCGGCACCGCCATCGCTGGGAGGTGAACCCGGCCTATCACGAGACCTTGCGCGGGGCCGGTCTGTCCTTCAGCGGCACCTCGCAGAAGGGGCGCCTGGTCGAGATCATCGAGCTGCCCGGTCACCCGTTCTTCGTGGCCGGGCAGTTCCACCCCGAGCTGCGTTCGCGTCCGACGCGACCGCACCCGTTGTTCCGAGATTTCGTGCGAGCCGCGCGTGATCATCGCCGTGCGAAGGCCGCGGCCGGTGAGCGCATCGTCGTGACCGGCTGAGCGATGGCCGCCGGGCTTCGCGAGCCTTCGTCGGTCACCACCGCGTGGGCGGGCAAGTACCTGAGCGTCGAGATCGAGTCATGGCCCGGGTTGGACGACTACGAAACGGTGCGCAAACACGACGCCGTGGTCATCGTCCCGCTCACCCCGTCGAACGAGGTGGTGCTCGTGCGGCAGTTCCGCCCTCCCGTGCGCGATTCCTTGCTCGAGGTGCCCGCGGGGCTCCTCGACGTCGACGGCGAAGACGCGCTCACGTGTGCCGGGCGCGAGCTGTGGGAGGAAACCGGGTACCGGCACCGCCTGATGTCCTTCATGGGTGGGACCTACCTCTCGCCCGGGTTCACCGGGGAATACGTGCACCTGTTCTGGGCCGAGACCGAGGCCGAGCCATCGGGGCCGGTCGAAGACGGGATCGAGGTGGTGCTCATCCCGTTCGTGCGTGCCGTCGCCCACGCCCGCGCCGGGAAGGTGCGGAACGCCGCGACGGCGCTGGCGCTCCTGCTCGCCGACGCGCAGATCCCGGGAGCATGAGGCGGTGCCGGCGCCGACATCGCCCGAGCCTCCCACAGCGCTCGATCGATCGATCGAGCGCTACCTCGACCACCTGATCGTCGAGCGCGGGCTCGCGGACAACACCCTTGCCGCGTACCGGCGCGATCTCCGCCGGTACGCGGCGTTCCTGGGGTCGCGCGACGTGCACGAACCCGCCGAGGTCGACGAGCGCGTGCTCCGCGCGTTCCTCGCGTCGATCTCGGCGTCGACGCATGGGCCCGATGATCATGCGTACGCGGCCACCTCGGTCGCGCGTGCGCTCTCGTCGGTGCGGTCGTTCCACCGGTACCTGCTGCGCGAAGGTATCCTCGACCGTGACGCGACGGCCGGCGTCGTGCGACCCCGGCTCCCACGAGCGCTCCCGCACCCGCTGTCGGCTCCGGAGGTCGTGACGTTGCTCGACGCGCCCGAGCCTGGTTCGGTGTGGGGGATCCGCGACCGCGCCGTGCTCGAGCTGTTGTACGGTGCGGGTCTGCGGGTCTCGGAGCTCACGGGTCTCGACGTCGACGACGTGGACCTCGAGGAGGGCCACGTCCGGGTGCTCGGCAAAGGTGGTAAGGAGCGGGAGGTGCCGGTGGGACGGTACGCGCGCGAAGCGATCGGGATCTATCTCACACGTGCGAGGGCGTCGCTCGCCGGCCCCCGGTCGCGAGCGGCGTTGTTCCTGGGCTCCCGCGGCGGCCGGCTCACCAGGCAAAGCGTGGGTCGGCTCGTGGCGGGCCACGGCGGCCG
>Ga0247727_10019434_pt1 | contig 10526 bp, 13 predicted proteins | sample WisWelCaveWW1625_FD_202498 | JGI IMG/M metagenome (GOLD analysis project Ga0247727, IMG submission 202498) | Biofilm microbial communities from Wishing Well Cave, Virginia, United States - WW16-25 | ecosystem: Environmental > Aquatic > Deep subsurface > Groundwater > Cave microbial mat | place...
AAAGCATTTTTCTTTTGTCAAGCCGAAAACTCCTAGGAATCCACGTGGGACTTCTATGCATTGCTCTTTCGTTGTTGCTCCTATTTTTATTTCAGAATCCCTGAATATCTGAACCTGGATCTCGTGCTGCCCTTCTCCTATTTCAACTATTCTGTTTTCTGGATAAATAATCGTCTCTGTGGCATAATCTGATACAAAGGTAACTACTGCATTTCCCCCATATGGCCTGCCATCGAGAAGAAGTTCAATGTTTGTTGGATAAACTCTCTCCATAATTATATCTAAGGATCCTGGCTGCACTGTTGAGAAGAGATATCTAGTGTCCTTGAAGCCGGGAGCTTTTGCAGAAACAAAACCATTGACGCATTGAGGGAAGTTTTTTGTCAGTGTCCCTGATTCTGTACTCCCAATATCACACTTGTTTCCGAAGCATTCGTAGGAAACTTCTGCATCTACACTTCTGAGAGAAGTGTCATAAGTGTTTACTTGGACTTGTGTGTTTTTATACCTGCATAGCTCTGGAACAATATCTTCTAAGGCACTTGCATTCAGAGATTCTCTTGGATTGTTCCCCTGTATCACGACTGCAACAGGGAACTGGAAGATTTCTTCTCCTTCATAGACCTGAATCAGAATTGGATATCTCATGTTATAAACGAAATGATAAGGAACATAACAGAATCCCAGAATTCCAAGACCAGCTTGATTTCCTACAGGACTTGAAATTAAAATTCTGTCGTCTGCCGGTGAAACCTCAAAACCATTAGGCCAATTTTTAGAATTCAAAAAACTTACATCTTCATTTACAGGAAGATTCAGTGCAAAATAATCGTCCTGGCTTCCTTTGTTTTTTAAAGCAGCAGTGTTTGCTTCTATTGCCTCCTGCAAGCCATCGAAAATTTCTTCAGCATCCCATGTTAATGGGGCACAAGTTATTTCAGCGCCATCGACAGGAGCATACAGCCTCAAGACATCTATGGCATACCTTTCCAAAAATAGGTTTTCCTGCTCTTCCTCATAAACTGTTTTCGCAGATTCGTATAGTTTTCCGAGTCTTGAGGTTTCAGATATCTCATGGTTTCTTACAAATGCCGTATCGTTTTCTTTTTCTATCGTTAAGGCAAGGTTCAGGCTGACATCCACTTCGTTATCTTTTATGCTCACGTCTGCCTTTGGTTCATCTGCCATGGTGATTGCAAATCCTTCATCATAATAATCTCTGAGATTGCAATCCCTCACCCTTTCCTCTATAAAACTCTCGAGCTGCTTTTCCATGTCATTTCTCGAAGGTATCTGCTCTTTCTGAATGTTGTTTCCTGAAACATAATACCAGTAAGGAATAGGATTTCCTAAAAAATTCAGCTGGGAAGAGAAGGGCATATAGGCAGAACCTGGCTCAAAATCAGGGAGTTCTATGTATCCTCCCTGGCTAGCTAACACAGATATTCCTGCAGCTGTATCTTCCTGGAGACATTTCACAAAACTGGTGTATGCAGGCTGTATGTTCGGAGGGATTCCTCTCACAGAAATAGTCCCGCTTAAAAAAAGATACCCCAAAACCAGGGCAACAATAACAATCGCGATTATTATGAAAATGCTGAGCTGACCTCTACTCTGGCCACGCATGGACAGAGTTCCTCTTTTAAAACCCATAAAGGAAAGATGGAAATTACGTATATAAATTTTATTAGGATGTGGGGATTAAACAGCCAGAAATAAACATCAAAACTAATTGGAAATTACTATGGGTTTTTGTACCTATTCAATCTCAAAAGAGCAAATCCTCCCCAAATTATGAGAATTCCACCAATAAGAATTATCCATTTGTTTATGGGGTCTATAGCTGCAGGAAGTTTTATAAAATTAAAAGCATAGTTGATGAAATAAAGTCCAAAAAGAAGATAAACTACCAAGAAAAAGCCAGAGCCACCGCGACCTCTTTTTTCAATCTTGCCGATCATGATTTATTTATAGGAGACATCATATTTAAATATTTTCATAAGTTTCATTTTTTGCGGCCTTGTAGTCTAATGGCAGAACATGTCCTTGACGTGGACAAAGCCCCAGTTCGATTCTGGGCAGGGCCATTTTTTTGTTTATTTCTGTTTCTTTGGGCAACGTTTAAAAACCACTTTCTTCTTTCTAAATTTATGAAAATCCCGAAAACAGTAAACAGATATTGCCCGCATTGCAACGAAAAAACAAGGCAGAAGGTAAAATTAGTGGGCACTGGTTTCCAAAGAGGAACAATGACGAGGGGTTCAAAATCAAGAGCAAGATTAAGAGGCCTAGGCAGAGGAATAGGAAATAAAGGTAAATGGGGTTCCAAACCTCCACAATCAAAATTCAAGAGAAAATCCAAGACAACTAAAAAAACAAACATAATGTACATCTGCGAAAAATGCGGAAAATCTCATTACAGAAAGGGAAGAAGAAATAAAAGAGCAGGAAAGGTGGTGCAGGAATAATGATAAAAAATAGTGATAAAATCAGGGAAAAATTTTTAATGAAAGTAAAATCAAGTTTAGATGATTTAACGCTTGCTTTTTTTATTAACAATAATTTAAACTTAAATACTGCGAAGCAGGCAAATTCAATTTTATAAAAATGGCTCAGGCAAAAATAAAACAGAAATTTTTTGATGTGGAAATGCCGATTTTAAATAAAGAGACGCAGCTTTATGCCTATTACTTGAATGAGCTGGAAGGCAGAACGATAAAATATGATTTAACAAGATTTTTGCGCGGAAAAGGGGTTCTTCTCAGCATGGATGTAAAAGTAGAGGGTGGCAAAGCTTCTGCTTATCCGAAAGAATTTGTAATTTTGCCTTATTTCCTCAGAAGAATGATAAGGAAAGGAACAAATTATGTGGAAGATTCTTTTTCTGCAGATACCAAAGATTCAAAAGTAATTGTAAAGCCTTTTCTTATAACAAGAAAAAAAGTTTCCCGTTCTGTTCGAAAAGCTCTGAGGGAAAAGGCCAGGGAAGAGATAAAAGACTATTTAAAAAATAAAGACACAAAAACCATCTTCGAGGAGCTCATCCAAAATAAGATGCAAAGGCCTTTAAGCCTGAAACTGAAAAAAATCTACCCTTTGTCTTTGTGCGAAATCCGTGTTTTCGGGGTTGAGAAATAAATCACAAATAATTTTATATGGAACCGAAACTTGATCCAAGATTACATTTTGTTGTTGCTACAGCTATTATTGTAAAAGATGGAAAGTTTTTGATTGCTAAACGCGCTTTACATGAAAAAGCTTTTCCAGGTAGATGGACAGTGCCTGGCGGAAAATTAGTTTTTGATGAATACAAAAGTTTGCCTTATAAAACTGATTATCCACAATGGTATAATCTTGTTGATTGGGTTGTGAGGAAGGAAGTTAAAGAAGAAGTTGGGATAGAAATTGAAAAACCCCAATATCTTTGCGATCTTGTTTTTGTCAGGCCCGATGGTTATCCGGTGGTGACACTTTCTTACTTTTCACACCACAAAAGCGGTAACGTGAAACTGTGTAAAGACTTAATTGATTATGCATGGGTAACATTAGAAGAAGCAAAAAATTATGATCTAATAGAGGGAATTTACGAGGAATTAGAAATGTTGGACAAACACTTGGGTGATAAGAGCCAAACGGGGAAAGAAATAAAATAATCAAGAAAACCTTTTTAACTGGTTCTTCTCTCATTTTAAAGGAAGTTGATGGTCAAGAAACCTTGGTTTCTTACCTATGCCTGTGTAGCTCAGTGGCAGAGCGGCGCACTTGTAATGCGTAGGTCAGGGGTTCAACTCCCCTCACAGGCTTTTTTTTTCTTAACAAAATCTGCAATCGTGTAACCAATATTCCCAAAAATGCCGATAATGCTTATGGCAGCCATTGGTTTTTTTGTTATCTGGGACAGGGCTGTTCTAAGTATACTTTGGCCGAACATGAATCCTGGATAACTATAAGAAACATCCTGAAATGTTTTGCCAGCTATGTCATCTCCAAAAAAATAATTCCCCCCAAAATACAATAGAGAAGGCGCTATTCCGCAGAATGTCGCATTGGCAAGAGTCAGGTTTTTTTCTTTCCATCCAAGTCGTTGTGTGTATCTTCTCTGATATTTTGGCAGAAGAGTGCCGCCAACATCAACTATGTAAAACAAATATGCTAATTTCTTGGCCTTATTTATCAAAGAATTATGATTTTTGATGTCATTTAGTTGGTCAATGCTATTATCAAGTTTTTCCAGTGTCTTTTCAAGTCCCATTCTAATTCACTTCTCCACAACATCCGCCTTTCCATCGTCAATGAGTATCTTTGCTATGTTTTTTGGTATATTTGCCATTTGGCCTTTTCCAAATGGCCCCAATTTCCCGCCATCCATATCCATAAATTCCTCGACATCTGTTCTGAATATTATCAGTTCATTTTTGTCTTCTGTGGGTTTTTTTCCGTTGAGAATCTCATGAATCTTCTTATCTGTGGAGTCCATGCCTTTCATCATATCCTCAAAAAGCCCACGTTCAAAGGCCAGCATATTTTCAAAATCCTGTTTGGAAATTCCGGTCTCTGCAGCTATTAAAACAAGGGAGAGAATTTTTTTTCTTCTTCTGAGCATCAGCTCGTTAAAAATCGTTACTGCATTTTCCAGCTGTTTTTTTGTTTTTGCTATTACATCAGAAAAAATATCATCCTCTTTAGAGGACATTTCTTTCTTGTCTTTCAGATATTCTGCAATCTCTTCCACGAAATTCTTCGGCAGGGATTGCAACTGTTCAGAATAACGCTCTTTTCTTGCCGCCTCGTAGATATCATTATAAGTTATCATATTTTGGTATAGATTTTTATTTAAATTAGGAGATACCAGCCATTTTTAACAATTGCTGTAGCGCAATGTAATTTTAACTAAAAAATCATCCGTTAAATCCAACTTTTTCCAGAAAGTCTTTTCCAAGAATGCTTCCAAGCTGCCCTTTCTTTGCCTCTCTCTCACAGAATTTAACTCCTTTTTTTTCAGGATTTTTATCTTCTTCCTTTTTTTTAAAGAAGCTTGGAAGCCTGAATAAACTTAGTCTTGGAATAGACTGGTTATACAACAGGACAGGCACAGGGTCTGCACTGTGTGCTTTCAGCCTGCAGGGAGTTGAATGGTCTCCTGTAACAACGACCTTGATTTTATTAGGGGGTGCAAATCCTGCCAGGAATTTGAACAGGGTTTTGTCTATGTATTCGAGCATGTGTTTTTTTTCAAATGGCTTGTTGTCATGCCCTGGAAGGTCTGTCTCTTTTATGTGTATGTAAGCGTAATTGAAATTCTTGTAGTTTTTTCCTATCGTCTTCTCTGAAAATTCGCATGCCTGCTTTAACCCATCCCAAAGATTAGAGTATGAATCAAAATTTTTAAGCCTGGGGTAATCAAAGGAAAAATCTGTCATCCCGCTGACTTTTGCAAAGCCTGTTTCCACAGGCATGTAGGTCACAGCCATCCACTTCTTATAGAATTTAAGTTTTGGGATTTCAATTCCTCCTCCTCTGACAAACAGGAAGTTTGCAGGCATTAATCCCCTTTTCCTTCTTTCTTCATTCACAGAATGGGTGTTCAGGACCTCGTATGCCTTATCCACAAATTCTTTTAAAATATTTGTAGTGTATACTGAATTTTCATCTTCATCCAATGGATTGAATGTCCCTATTTTTTCTGCAGTCGTTGTTTCTCCTTTTGAATATGCATAATCGTTGCCTGTGATGTTATCTGAAAATCCGCCACGTAAAACCAAAACAGCACGGTGCTGAATTGTAGGCTTAAATTCAAATTCGCACGGAATCTTGATTTTGTTCAGTGCCTTTGAAAGGACCTCTGCCTCTGCTGTTGTGAGGGTTCTTCCTGCTCTTCTGTCAATAATTTTTCCAGAACTCAGAGAATCTATCGTTGCGAAATTAACTCTTAATGCAAGGTCTCCGCGCATCAGTTTTAATCCAGCTCCTCTAGCCTCCAGCTGTCCTCTAGAACTATTGGTCAGTTCATTTCCGAAAATAGAAACAACTGCCTCGTCTGATTCAGGAATAAATCCAGGTCTTACAGGATACATATATCCCATTTGCCCCCTATTTGCCAGGAAATCCAAGTTTGGCATTTCTGCAGCTTCTAATGGTGTTTTATCTCCCAGCTGTTTGGAAGAAAGATCTCCTAAACCATCTAACACAACCAAGATGCCTTTCATAAAAGTAGAAGAGAGGTTTTGTTTATAAAAATTTATGTTGGTAGTTAATATTATAAATATCTCAAGTTTATTAATGGAAGTTGGCGGTTAAGAAACCGTAGGTGTCTTACCATGTTCAAATTTTTAAAGGAAAAAATAGTAAACTGGGCTAAAAAAATTTCGGGGGAAAAATCCCTGGAATCCCGGGAAGAAAAACAAAAAGAGCAAAAGAAGGTAATAGCTAAACCGGAAAAAGAAAAAGGGTTCTTCGAGAAAATAAAAGCAAAGATATCAAAGACAGAGATATCTGAGAAAGAATTTGAAGTCTATGGAGAGGATTTAAGAATTCTTCTCCTGGAAAATAATGTTGCTTACGAAGTTGCAGAAAAAATAATCAGCGAACTTGGAAAAAGAATTATTGGAAAAGAACTTTTAAAAAAAGAAATAGAGGATGAAATCAGAGAGGTTTTAAGGGAAATTATCAGGGAAATTTTGATAGAACCATACGATATAATTGAAAGAATATTGGAAAAAACTAATGGTCAGGAAAAAGATCCTTATGTTATTCTTTTTGTCGGCATAAACGGAACAGGAAAAACAACGACCATAGCAAAAATTGCAGCCTATTTGAAAGGAAAAAAAATTTCCAGCGTGATTGCTGCTGCAGACACTTTCCGTGCAGCCTCTATAGAGCAGCTGAAAAAACACGGGGAGCGCCTTGGTGTGAAGGTCATAAGCCAGCAATACGGTTCAGACCCTGCTGCTGTCGGATTTGATGCGATACAATATGCAAAAAAGAATTTCATAAATGTTGTTCTGATAGATACTGCCGGAAGAATGCACACTGCCAAAAACCTGATGAAAGAGATTGAAAAAATTTCCAAGGTCTGCAGGCCTGATTTGAAGCTTTTCATAGGAGAAAGCATAACAGGAAACGATTCTGTAGAGCAGGCAAAAAGCTTTGACTGGGCAATTGGTATAGACGGCATTGTTTTAACAAAGGCAGATGTCGATGAAAGAGGAGGCACTGCTTTGTCTGTGGGCTATGTGACAAAAAAGCCAATCCTTTTTCTTGGAACAGGCCAGGAATACAGTGCAATAGAAGTCTTCAACAAGGAAAAATTTCTGAAAGAGTTAGGGCTCTAAAGAATCTAATATATCTTTATTTGGAAGAGCACCAGATATCCCTATACCAACGCTAAGGGCATGAGCCACATTAATAGTCTTAACAAGTTGAGATTCGTCCATTCTCCCGGTCTTTTCATCCTTAGAAAGAGGTTCGTTTTGTTCAGCTGAAAACATTTTGTAAGATTTACTGTACAACCTATCAGAAGAACTGAACTGGTTGGTTATGTGCAAATAACAATCATCTGTCATAAATTCCCTTTTTCTAATCTTTATAAGGATATTGATGATTAAACATCAATTATTCCACAGAAAAACCCAAACTTTATTAACCTTTTGTTTTGTTACTAAATTATGCTGGAAAAACTTGGAGAAATCCTGAGAAAAGCCACGAATAAGATAGCAAATGCCATATTTCTTGACAAAAATCTCGTTGATTCCATCATAAAAGATTTGCAGAGAGCTCTGATAGAGGCAGACGTGAATGTCCTCCTTGTAAAAGAACTCAGCGATAAAATCAGGAAAGCGGCCCTGGATGAAAGAATCAAAGGAATTGAAAAGAAAGAGCACATAATAAAACTCCTTCACGATGAGTTGGTTTCAATTCTCGGCCAGTATAAGCCCCTTGGGTTGCAAAAAGGCCAGAACAGGATAATATTCCTCGGCCTTTACGGCGCAGGAAAAACAACGACAATTGCAAAACTCGGAAATTATTACTCAAAAAGAGGGAAAAAAGTTGCGCTTATTGGTTTGGATGTTCACAGGCCAGCAGCTCCTGAACAATTAAAACAGCTGGCTGATAAAAACCATTTAACCTGTTTTGTTGATTATGATGAGAAAAATCCTGTAAAACTCTGGAAAAGTTTTGAAAAAAAGATGAAAGATTATGACCTTGTCCTTGTAGATACAGCTGGGAGACATGCTTTAGACAAAGGCCTGATTGATGAGATAAAATCCTTGAATAAAATCGTGAATCCAACAGAAACAATCCTTGTAATGCCGGCAGATATAGGCCAGGCTGCAAAAAAACAAGCCAAAGAATTTCTGGAAGCAGTCAACATTACAGGAGTGATAATCACGAGAATGGATTCCACGGCAAAGGGCGGGGGAGCTCTGACAGCGTGTGCTGAGGCGGGAAACAAAGTCAGCGTTTATTTCATAACAACTGGAGAAAAAATTAATGATATAGAGGAATTCAATCCAAAATCTTTCCTTTCAAGACTTTTAGGAATGGGAGACCTCGAAAGTCTTATGGAAAAAATCAGGTCAGTTACAGATGAATCCAAGAATGCTAAAATGCAAGCCCAGATTTCAGAAGGAAAACTTTCTTTAGAGGATGTGATTGAGCAGGTAAAATCCATGAATTCCCTCGGCGGTTTCGAGCAGATTAAGAGCATGATTCCCGGTTTTGGCAATGTCAAATTAAAAGACACAGGAATGATGGAAAATGCGCAGGAAAAAACAAAAAAATGGGAACACATCATAAAATCCATGACTCTTGAAGAGAGGGAAAATCCAGAGCTTCTTGAAAAGCAAACTTCCCGTATTGCACGAATTGCTCAGGGTGCAGGAGTTCATGGAAGCGATATCCGTGCTCTCCTGAAACAATATAAGATGCTCAATGAAATGCTGAAATCAGGAAAAGGCATGGACATGTCCCAAGGAATAAGCCAGAAGCAAATGCAAAAACTCGCAAAAAAATTCGGGAAAATGAAGAAAATGAGGTTTTAATTATTTACCAAGGGATTTTCTATAACCAATAACTAATTCAGCGCCGCTTAGGTCAATTCCGCCACTGGCTATTGACCTGTAGTTTATTTCTCCAAAAAGTTCGCCTTTTTTATCTTTTAAAAAAGAGATGCCTCCTCCTAATATCAGCCCCAATCCCTGATTGCTTACCTCATCGCTCTCATTTCCAGCCTGACCACTTTCCCTTATCTGGCTTAAAATAAAACCTGCTCTTGTATACCAAGCTCCCTTTTTATTACTCCAAATGTCAGTATAATGGGCTGTTCCTTCAAAAGAAAGCATGCTTAACTGATATTTCACCTTAAGCGGGTAATTTCCAGGCCTGGGCTCTTCTGCATTATCACTAGAAAGTCCAAAACCAGCTTCCCATCTAAAATTTTCATCAATGTCTCTAGTTACTCTTGCCCCAAATCCAAAAATTGGACCATATCTCTTGCTCACTTCTGTATCCCTATCTCTGTAAAGACTTAAGGCAGAAGTTATGTAGGTTCTAGGAACAAAAGATTCACTTTTGACTGAATCTGAAGATTCCTGTGCAGAAACTGCTGCTGGAAGTGAAACAGCGCCGGCAATAGCAAGAGGCGCAAGAAATTTTCTCATTAGTCTTTTCATAAAAATACCCTATCAAAGAGGTATATAAAGATTGCTATAATAAAACATCACTTTTAAAAATAAAAATTTCCTATAACTTTTGAAATGAAATACAAGATTTTTTTGTTTGTTTTTGTTATAAGTCTTATCAGCTCTATAATTTTGTTTTCAAATTCTCTTACAGGCATCTGCGACCCTGGCAAGGGATGCGATGTTGTAAATAGCTCTGTTTATGGCTCAACGTTTGGAATAAGCAACTCTCTTTATGGAATTTTTATCTTCTCGTTCATGATTCTATTAACTGCTTTTCATATGAAAAGGCCAAACAGGCATACCAGAAAAATAATCCATGCCACCGTTATTTTAGGTTCCGCAATAGCGCTGTATTTTCTATACCTGCAGTTTTTTGTAATCAGGATTTTCTGCAGTTTCTGCCTTATAATTGACTTTGGTTTTCTGGTTTCCCTTATCTTCCTGTTTTATCTCTGGGAACATTAAAATGTCAGAAAAAATTCTTCAGCATGGGGCAGAAGCGCTTATTTTGCTGGATACAGACACAAACAAGGTAATAAAAAGACGCATAAAAAAATCCTACAGAATGGAAGCCATAGATGAAGAAATAAGAAAGCTCAGAACAAGGTCAGAAGCGAAGCTTCTTTTAAAAGCCTCGAGGCTTATTTCTGTGCCTGAAATAAAAAATGTTAATTATGACAGCAAGGAAATATCTATGGAGTTCCTGGAAGGAAAAAAGCTGTCTGAATATCTGGACTCTTTTCCATTAGAAGAGCAGAAAAAAATCTGCAGAAAAATCGGTGAAAGTATAGCCAAGATTCATGATGGAGATATTATCCACGGCGACCTAACTACTTCAAATAT
>Ga0247727_10019435_pt1 | contig 10526 bp, 6 predicted proteins | sample WisWelCaveWW1625_FD_202498 | JGI IMG/M metagenome (GOLD analysis project Ga0247727, IMG submission 202498) | Biofilm microbial communities from Wishing Well Cave, Virginia, United States - WW16-25 | ecosystem: Environmental > Aquatic > Deep subsurface > Groundwater > Cave microbial mat | place...
GGTGTGTTTAAATGAGCCGAAGTGTTATGAAATTAGGTGATATTTGCGAATTCACCTATGGTGATGGACTTATTGAAGAGAATCGCAAAGGTGGAGAATACCCGGTCTTTGGTTCAAACGGTATTGTCGGCTGGCATGATCAGCCGCTTACTACAGGGCCAACATTGATCATTGGGCGTAAAGGTTCAATAGGCGAAGTTCATTACAGTTCAAAACCGTGCTGGCCTATAGACACGACCTACTTCGTCGAAACAACGAAAGCACCTTGCGATTTACGTTGGTTGTATTACACCTTAGTCAAACTTGATTTAACACGTCTCAACAAATCTGCCGCCGTCCCCGGTCTCAATCGTGATGATGCCTACGAACAAGAAATCCGATATCCTCCCCTCCCCGAACAACGCCGCCTCGCCGCCCTCCTCGACAAAGCCGACCGAGTGCGCCGTTTGCGCCGCTATGCGCTGGAGTTGAGCGAGACATATTTGCAGGCGGTGTTTTTGGAGATGTTTGGGGACGTACAGTCAAACTCGAAAGGTTGGGACAGAGGAACGATAGATGAGGCTGTTGCTTTTTCTCAATATGGCACTTCCCAAAGATCGAACTCGGAGCAAAAAGGTTATCCGATTTTGGGAATGGCAAACATTACATATTCAGGGAGTCTTGATCTCGCTTCATTGGCATATGTTGAGTTATCACGGAAGGAGTTCAATGAATTGCGGTTAGAGCCTGGGGATATCATATTCAATCGAACTAACTCTACTGAGTTAGTTGGAAAGACTGCTCATTGGAATTATGTCTTTGATGCTGTATTGGCCTCATATCTCGTTAAACTCAAGTTGAAGAGTCACGTCTTGCCAGATTATTTCGTTGCGCTTTTGAATACAAGTTACTACAAGCAACTATTTCAAAAACGATGCAAGAAGGCTGTCGGTCAGTCGAATATTAGCCCAACTTTGTTGAAAGAGTTTCCCTTCCTATTTCCGCCGCTACACCTTCAAGAGAAGCTTGAACGAATTGCTCAGCGAATTGATCGCCTCCGCGCCCAACAACGCGAAGCCGGGCGGCAGGCGGAGCATCTGTTTCAAACGCTATTGCAGCGGGCGTTTCGCGCCGACACCTGACAGGTGTTCAAAACACCTGTCAGGTGTCGGCGCGGGGGTGAGCGCCCCCACGGCGACTCGAACGCCGGCATCCACCTCCGGAGGGTGGCGCTCTATCCACTGAGCTATGGGGGCAGCGGCGCTATTTTACCATTAGATTTTTTGGCCCAGCGTCCGCACTTCCCCTCTCAGTTTTTCGATGAGGGCTAGAGTCCCGCCCTCATCGCCCATCTTGCTCAACTGGTGTTTCTTGTAAGCCAGTTCGGCGCATTGCTGATAGAAGCGCCGCGTGTTCCACCATTTGCCCAGCCCGCCGCCGAGCGAATTGAAATTTGTCCCGATGCGCCCGCCGAACGATCCGGCGGCGGCGGCCTGCATCGCCGTCAACGTACCCGTTTGCACTTCCTCAGCCAGATATTGTTTGATCCACTTTGCCTCGTGATAAAGTGAGACGACGATGATGACGAACACGCCCAGAATGCCAAACCAGTCAGCCAGCACTGCCAAGGGGAAGCCGACGAGGCCAAACGTCACCAAGCCATTGTGGAGGCCGTGAGCGATGATGGCGGCGCACAACCCCAATACCGGAAACAATAACTTGAGCAGGATGTTTTTTTGATAACGGGCCAGGGCAAAGCCCAGCCCGGTCAGGCTGGTGAAGAAGGCATGATTCAGCCCGAACAAAAAGGCCCGCATAAAGATGAGGCACCCCAGACTGGAAGGATCTTCACTTCCAAAACTGGTGAAGTACAAAATGTTTTCAATGGCGGCGAACCCGAACCCGGCCAATGAGCCATAAATGATGCCGTCGAGCAAAGAGTCAAACTCCCGATAGAAGACGATGAAGACCAGCAAGACGGCGATGGCCTTGACCCCCTCCTCGGTGATGGGGGCGATGACACTGCCGCTGAAGAGTTCGTAGCCCAGCCCATGCTCGCCAAACACCGCCGAGGTTGGAAACCCCAAGATGATCTGGGCGATGAGGGCGATGAGGGCCGAGGGGATGAAGCCCCAGATGAAGGCCGCCGCCAACAGGTGCAGAGGTTCCTTCTCCCACCGATCCAGCCACCACAAGATGCTGGCGTAGATCACCATCGGCAAAATCCCCATCACGACGGAAACGACAACGATCAATAACATAGGCTTGCCTCAATCGGGTGAACACCCGGGTTCACCCCTCCTGGGCGAACACATAGGTTCACCCCTCCTGGGCGAACACATAGGTTCGCCCCTGCCGGGCGAACACATAGGTTCGCCCCTGCCGGGCGAACACATAGGTTCGCCCCTGCCGGGCGAACACATAGGTTCGCCCCTACGGATTCAACAAATAGGCGTTGAAAAAATCAATCGCCCGCCGCTCAAATTCTTCAGCGCGGTCGGTGTCAAAATCCACATGCCGGGTCGAACCACAACTCCTTCGGCGCCCTGGCGGCGTCATACAACTGTTGACCGGAGTCAGCGGGGATGACGGTGTCGGGGCCGCCCTGCATGAGGAAGATCGGGCGCGAACGGAAAGGGGTCGAGGTGTCCATGCGCGCGGGCTTCGGTGATCAGCACGCCGTAGCCATGTTCAGCGAGCAGGGCGGCTTCGTTGAGCATTTCACTGCGCGTGCTGTGATAGCCGTGCTGGGCCAGCACCACCGCCTCATTTTGTGAAGGGACGTACCACGCCGCGAGTTGTAGCCCATCCTGAGTGGTCAAGGTCACGTTTTCAGATTGTAGTCCGTAGTCGGCTGGACGACTACTTTTTGGTCTTACCGACGATGAGGGTCTTGCCAACGCGCAACACTTCAATTTTCGGGAACTTGGCTTTGTTCCAGTCGGCCAATTGCTTGACGGTTGTGTTGAAGCGGCGGGATAGACTCCAGGCGGTGTCACCGGGTTGGATCACATACAGGATGTCGCCGGTTTTGACATCAACCGTTGTGCCGGGGAACGGGCCAGTAGCAGGGGGCCGGACAACGGTTCCCCCGCTGTTGCCACTAGGTGCTGTGCCCGCCCCGACGACGACGAGGGCGGCATCATCTACGTACACGTCGTTGTGCTGGAGCGGGTAGATGGGGCGCGAGTAGGTGAAGACAGTGACGGCATTCCCGCCAGAGACGGCTTCCACCGCGAATTGGCCCCAACGGTCGTAGGAGTCGCCGGGCTGGCTCCACACAATGTTCGAGCTAAAAGGATCGGTGCCCCCGAATGGATCAATACCCACTTTGAGCGTCATCGTTTGTTGGCCATCCGATGTAATATCTTCGTTCTTGTTCGTGGACCAGGCCATCATGTAAACGCCAAATTGTACCCGCTGCCCGGGTCGAAAACCAGTCACGCGCTGGAACATCCCTGCTTCGTGGTTTGACCAGAAGGTGAAATACTTTTGGGCGTTGTTGCCAGTGCGGATGCGATTTGGGAACAGACCGGCCTCGCGCCATTCGGGGCGGTGGAAGGCGGCGCAACCGGGGGGAGATTTCTCATTACAGGTGGAGGGGAATTGTGGGGCGCTGTCGGGAGTACGCCACCAGCCCGACCAGCCGAACGGCACTTGTACCTCATCCACCGGGGTGTTGGGCGGGAACTCAGGTTCGGTGTGGCAACATTGTTTGGCGAAGGGGGCCTCGAAGCCGGGGTTGGTAAGGAGATTGCCTGCTACCGCTTGCGTGGGTTCAACAGCAACAGAGGCGGTGATGGGGGCGGCTGACAGCGGCCCGACGGCGGCGATGGCGGCGATCAGCATCATAATGGCGATCGTCAGACCGCGTCTGTAGATTGTTTTCGACATGTTCTATTTTCCTCTCCTCGTGTTATTTTGATCCTGCGAACAGAACGATGCAATTTGGCAAAACAAGAGAGCGGTAAAGTTTCATCCGCTCTCGCTGTCTTAGTTTAAGTCTGCCCTGTGCCCCCACGGAGATTCGAACTCCGGTTTTGGCCTTGAGAGGGCCGCGTCCTGGTCCACTAGACGATGGGGGCAAGCGCCCCGGATTTTACCACGAACTACGGGGCCACCGTCAACGACTCCCCGGCCCGCTCCTGTGTCGTTGCGTTGTACAGACCGATCTCAAAGTGGCCATCGCCGACGGGGATGGGGTGAACATCCGTAATCACCTCGCCCGGCAACCAACTCGTGGTCGTGCGAGTCGGAGGGCGGTCGTGCCCGCCGGTGAATACGCCATTCGCGTCAAAGCGATGGACGAAGACGACCCAGCGTTGGGGGATGGGTTGATGGGCTTGCCAGTACAGGATGATGGAGTCGGGTGCGAGATTGTAGCCCAGCAATCGGATCGCGCTGTTGAAATCATGCTCGACCCTGTGCGCCATTGGCGGAATAACGAATGTTCGCTCCGGCGTGGTGATAGTGACCGAACCGAGGGCGAATGACCCGGCGGCCAGCGTCCCGTCGGCGCGGGCGAGACTGACTGTAACTTGGGTTGAACCGGCGGGCAGATCAGGCGGAAGGGTGATGCTGTGCGGGTAGAGGATCCGTTCGTTGGGCATCCATTGATCGGTAGTGTAGTCCGGCCCAGCGGGGGGCAAATCGGTGGAGAAGAGGGTACGCCCGTCGGCATCCATCAGCGACACGACGACTGTCAAAACCGGCAGGGGCTGACCGCCGGACTCCCACACTAGCGTGAATGGAATTTGATCGCCGACGCCAACAGTGGAGACCGCGAGGCTGGATTCCACTAACCGCAGGGAACCAGGGGGTTGCGGTCGTGGTCGGGAAACCATCACCGGCCCGATTTCATATTCCAATGCGGAAGCATTTTGATCAGTCTGAATGGTCAGGGGCGCGCCGGGGACTCCGTCGCGGATGGCATAAGCACTGATGAGCAGACGATACGAGCCGGGAGGTGTGCCGGAGATAGCCGGGACGAAGTGCTGATCGCGGGCGTACTGCTCCGGCTTCCACTGAGAAGTCGGCGCGCCCCCGGGATGAGGATTGTCGGATTGGCCGAAGCGGTTGCCGAACCGATCCGCCAGTTGGATCGTGATCTGATAATCGGTCCTGAGCGGCATCAGTGCTCGCCAATACAACGTGATCGGCAGAGACTGGCCCGAAACGAATTGCCCACCTTGCGGATAGTCGAAGCCCATGAGTTCGAGTTGATCGCCAAAGTTAACGGCCAATGGCTGCGCGATATGATCCCGCGCCGAATAGTTGAAGGGCGTTTCCAGCCGGTCGAACACGAGCAGGCGAGCAGTGATGAGAGCGATGAAGATTAAGGCGTAAGCCGGAGAGAGCGTCGCCGAGGCGCCCGATGCGTTGGGCGGCGCTGGGCGATAAACAAACAGCATTCCCAATGCCACCATCGAGATCAGAGTCCCGATGGTTTGGGGCAGGGTAGGTTGAAGCGCGACCCGCAGGATGTGGCGGCCAGCCGGGAGACCGCCGACGGTGATCAGCCCGTGGGGTTGAGAGGGCTGGATTTTCACACTCTCTCCGTCTACCCACGCCACCCAACCCGGAAAGTCGAAGATGTTGAATGTGGCTGTAAACGATTCCGGCGCGTCATAGATCAATTCGGCGGCAGTGATCTCAAGGCGCTCTTCTAAAAGTGTGGCCCCTTCCGGCAGGGAGGCGAGCCGCGAAGGGAGGCCGCCGTCGGCGTAGCGCGGCAGCATCGTCTCCGGCGGCGGCAGTTCACTCACCGAGCGCGGCAAAAACTCTTGCAGGTTGGTTGTGCCGATGCGTTGTGGGTGCGCGATCTCGTCGCGGATAATGTCGGCGGGCTGAATGACATCGGGAAAGCGGCTGAAGGGCGTATGATACGTCCACGCCAGCGAGAAGAGGAAGCAACTGACGACGGCGATCACTGCCGAATAGCTTTGCCATTTGCCTTTAGGCAGGCAGGCGATACCGGCCCCGGTTAACCAGGCCAGTAAAAGCATGGCCGGGGCGAACCAACGAAAAGGGAATTGAATGAAGGGGGCCGCCAGAGAGAATGGCGGCCTCCCCCAGAAGGGCGCAGAGGAGGGGGTAGCCAGCCAGAGCAGTGTCAGCATTGTCCCGCTGAAGACGACGGTCGTGATCCTCCGAGCCTGGCGTTTGAAAAAAAAGGCGGCGGCCAACGCAATGAGGGCGAGCAAAAGTGCGGGCCACGGCGCGCTGATGGGCCGGCTGTTGAGGACGTGATAGGGATCGAAGGGAACGGGCGGCGAGAGGATTTCAGCCGCCGTGACGAAACTGGCGACGTAGTTGTACGCCCGCGTCCGCTCTAATTGGACATTCGACGACTCGGCGAAAAACGGCAGGAGGAAGAAGGCGGCCAGAGCGAGGCTGTGAAGGATGCTGGCGCCGATCAGGCCGAACGTTTTGCCTGAGGCGTTTTTTGTCTCCAGCGCAAGGAGCAGAGTATATAGGCCGAGGAGCGGCGTGAGGAGAAGCGCAGAGAGGTTGTGGGTGAGGATGAACGCCGCATAGAGCAGAATGAAGGCGAGGCGAACTTTGCGCGAGGGGCGCAGGATCAGCCGAAGCGCCAACCAGAATACCCAGGGCGCTAAGGCCATCCCCCACAGCTCAGGGTAAGCCGCCCGCTCCATGAGGCTGTAATAGACATACGGCGTCGTGCTGTATCCCATCGCCGCCACAAGTCCGGCGGGCGGCGACTCGAACTGCTCGCTCGCCCAATGATACATTCCCATGACGGCCACAATGAAAGCCAGGAGAAACCCCAGCAAAAATGTGGCCGGCGCTGAGGACGAGAACACACTCAAGCCAAGCAAGATGTAATACGACAGCGGCGCGTAAAAGTTCAGCACCGGCGCGCCGAAACCGAAATGCAGATCCGAAAACCAGCGCGGGTAAAAATCGCCGTGACGGACATGACGGGCAAGCTCCACAAAACGGTAGAGATGGTTGGGGCCGTCAGTGATGGCCTCGGCCTGCAATGGCGGCCCATAAAGAATTAGCGGCCAGGCCGCTAACAGTGCCAGGGCGACAAGGGGAATATATGAGGTGAGGCGACGCATGAGTGGATGATACCCCAACCCACCGCTCGTAGTCTTGAGGTATGATCTCTGCCCATGACTGAGTTTGTGATGTCAGCTCGGCGCAACCGTCGCGCCGAGTTGTTTTTAGTTGCCACAATTTTGCTGATCGGCTTCTGGTTGCGCGTCTGGCAATTGGCCTCCATCCCGCCCGGTCTCACCCACGACGAAGCCGGGCACGGCCACGATGCGGCGCACGTCCTCAAAGGCATCACCCCCATCTATTTCACTGTCGGTTACGGGCGCGAACCCCTGTTTGATTATCTCAACGCTGGCTGGATCGCGTTGGCTGGGGCCTCGCCCTTCACCTTCAGGCTGGCCGCCGTGTTTTGGGGAATCATCACCCTGGCGGCGACCCGTCGAGTCGCTCGGCTCGCTTTCGATTCGCGCACCGCCCTCATCGCCCTGGCCCTCATGGCCGTTTCGTTTTGGCCTCTCGTCACCAGCCGTCAAATTCTGCGCTCGGCCATGCTCCCGGCGCAGATGGCGCTGGCCGTTGTATTTTTTCTCGAATTATTCAGAGCGGCAGATTCGAAAAAGAAGTGGCTGTTCGCTTTGGGCCTTGGCCTCACTGTAGCCGCCAGCCTCTATACCTATATCCCCGCCCGTGTCTTATGGCTCATCTTCCCCCTTGCGGCGTTGGCGAGTCGCTACGCACTACGAAATACCCAATACTCAATACCCAATACCCAATTCACGTTTTACGTTTTACTCTCCTGCCTCATCGCCCTCACCCTTGCCACTCCACTGTTGCTCTACCTTTACCAGCACCCTGAAGCCGAGACGCGTATTGGCGATCTCTCCAGCCCTCTCGTTGCCCTTCGCAATGGCGATGCCACACCCATCTTCACCAACATTCGTGAGATGGCCCTCGCCTTTTTCCTGCCCGGCCATGGCGATCACTTCCTCGCCTACACCCTCCCCGGCAAATCCATCTTCGATCCCATCCTTTTCATTTTCTTCATCCTCGGCCTCTTCATCCTCTTTCCCTCTCTCTTCTCTCTTCCCTCTTCTCTCCTCCTCCTCTGGCTCCTCCTCGGCCTCGCCCCTTCCTTCATCACCGGCCCCGAAGCTCTCACCACCCGCAGTATTGGCGCACAACCCCTCCTGTACATCCTGCCCGCCCTCGCCCTGTCGCGCCTGTTGCCCGCCCGACGCCGTTTGGGATTTTGGCTCTTAGGATTCGGGATTTTTACGCTGTGTGCCTTCACCGTTCGCGATTATTTTTTCGTATGGGCGGGATCGCCCGACGTTCGCGCCGCCTATCAAGTCAACACAGTGGCGATGGCGAAAGCCATTACCGGGCCAGCCGTTATCTCCTCCGTCTATCCGTCTGCCCCGCACGACCCCTACATCGCCGAACTCATCACCTCGGAAGAAACGCGCTGGGCGGATGGGCGGTATGCCCTGCTCATCCCCGAAGGCCCAGACTTTCAGTTATTGGTTCCCTCGTCCACGCCGCTTCACCCGTCTTTTGCCTCACTCGTCCAGCGAGTTGGGGCCAGACAACTCAAACCGAATGATCTTGATCCCTCTTTCGACATTTACCGCTTTGGCCCGCATCGGTTTGCTTCGTTGTCGGAACAGTTTAACTTCAACGGCGGCTTGGCCTTGATTGAGTTCTTTTGGTCTGCGGCATCGTATACGCCCGGTGACGTGGCCGAGCTCCTCACCGTCTGGCAGGTGCGCGACCCGGCCCGCCTCGGCCCGACGCGCGCACCGACTTTCAAGACCGACCTCAACCTTTTCACTCACATCCTAAACGCCGATGGCTCGATCTTTCTCCAACGCGATGCCCTCGACGCGCCCTCCTGGGATTGGCAAGCTGGCGATACCATCATCCAGCTTCATCAATTCGCCGTTCCGCCCGAGGCCACCGTCGGTGAATACCCGACCGAAGTCGGCCTCTACGACCGCATCACTGGCGAGCGCTTACCCGTGCTAAACTCGGATGCCACCTCAACATGGGTTGCCCCGCTCAACATCATCATCAGCCGATGAGTCGCTTTGCCATTATTGCTGTCTTGTTGCTTGCTTTTACCCTGCGCGTGGTTGGGCTGAATAGTGTTCCCCCCGGTTGGCGTGACGATGAAGTGATCGAAACCACCGTCCACGCGCAACGCCTCCTCAATGGCGAGCGCCCCTTGTATTTCATTCAGGCCGAAGGCCACGAGCCGATCTATCACTACCTCTCGGCAGGCTGGATCGCCCTCGTCGGCCACAGCCTATTCAGCGTGCGGCTGGTCTCTGCCTTCTTTGGGTTGTTGACAGTAGCGGCGGCCCATCGCCTCGTCCGCCGCCTCTTTGGCGGGCGAGCGGCGCTGTTTGTGGCGTTACTGCTCGCCGTCTCATTCTGGGCCCTCATGTACAGCCGGGTCAAAATTCGTCACATCGCCGAAGCGCCGTTGACGTTGTTGGCGTTTGATTTTCTTTTCGTGGCGCTCAATGCGCGCATGGAATATCGCAAATCGTTGATCGCTTCTCTTGTGGCCGGAGTCTTCGTTGCGCTTGCGCTCTATACTTACCTGGCCGCTCTCACTCTGATTATCATTCTTTTCACGTTCGGCCTTTATTTACTCCTCCTTCGCGATGCCCGCTGGCAAAATGTCGCCGCCGCGTTAGGGGTTGCCATTATTCTGTATCTGCCTTTGGCCGTGTCTGTCGCTAACAATGTTCAACGAGTCAGCGTCGTCGGCGGCCCAATTACAGCCTTGCGCGGCGGCGACGTTCAACCCCTCTGGCAAAGCACAATTGGCACGCTGGCAATGTTTGGCAATCGCGGCGACTCTGAGGCGTTGTATAACATTCCGGAGCGGGCCGTCTTTGGCCTCGTCGGCTTTTATTTTTTCCTCAGCGGCCTCATCATCAGCCTGTGGCGTTGGCGCGATCCGCGCCATACTTTTTTGTTGATCTGGCTTGTCGGCGGGCTGGCGGCAACGTTTGCCAGCATCCCGCCGGCCAGCCTCGGCCATAGCCTCACGGCTCTGCCAGTCACTTATATTTTGGCAGCATTGCCAATCTTTGCGATACGCAATACACGATACGCAATACGTCTTGCTCTCAGCGCGTTTCTCTTTCTCGGCGTTGCTGTGCGCGATCTGCCCGATTACTTTTGGCGCTGGCCGGCGCTGCCGGAAGTTCGTTACTTGTATAAAGCCGACTTGCATACGACGGCTCAATCATTGCGTGGCGCACCCCCGGCCACCTACGTCCTCAGCGGGCCGCTTTCGATCTGGGATCGCCGCGCGTTTTTATTGGAAGACCTGCCGCTGGCCTCCCCGCCGCGCTGGGTCAGTGCCGAATGGGCCATCGTCTTTCCACCCCGACCGGCCACTTATCTTTTCCCATTGGCCGAATGGCAAAACGACTCGCCGCCGCAGAATCCGTCCGTCGTTGAATTTGCGAACGGCCTCAGCCTCGAAGGCTGGGACGGCGATGGACAGG
>Ga0247727_10019436_pt1 | contig 10526 bp, 10 predicted proteins | sample WisWelCaveWW1625_FD_202498 | JGI IMG/M metagenome (GOLD analysis project Ga0247727, IMG submission 202498) | Biofilm microbial communities from Wishing Well Cave, Virginia, United States - WW16-25 | ecosystem: Environmental > Aquatic > Deep subsurface > Groundwater > Cave microbial mat | place...
GGCTGCTCCGGTGCAAACATGGTAATGATATCTTTCCCCGTAGCATCGCATTTGCGATGATAAAGGGTTCGCTCGTTGCGCCATGCCATGCGCCGTATCATGCGACACTCCGGACACCAGGTCGGCGGCGGAACTTTTATCTTTTCGTAAAACTGAAAATCCTCAGGCTCTATCAAAAATTCGGTTTTACAGTTCTGGCAAATTTTAGTTTGGTTGTTCATTGGTTTTTACCCCTCTTCGGAGGACAATTTTAAAATCTTTTCGCTTTCCTTGAGTTTGTCGAACGAGTTTCGACAGGATGCATGCCTGAAATTATAGCACGGCGTCACAATGCTTGACATTGCATCTTGTTGTTTGTTATAATAAAACCCGCTCTAGGGGGAACGGCAAGAAAGGAGTGGATCGTCTTGGAGAGAAAAACGATCTTGATCGTCGACGACGATGGTGCCACAGCTGAGTTCCTCAAATTCGTTTTTCAGGATTTCGGCGGTGGGGAGGAATACGGGTGTCTCATCGCTTCCACGCTCGCTGTGGCGTGGGAGATAGCATCCTTACATCGCAAGGAACTCATCGCCATCATCATGGACGGGGAGGTGGAAGGCGAGGGTTCTTTCCCGGCAAGTTGTGAGTTCGTCCGGAATGTGCGACGATGGGCCGGCTTTCGAGGACCCATTGTCGCGAACAGCTCCAAGGATGAGGCACGGCGCGCGCTCGTTGAAGCAGGGTGCGACCTCGAGAGCGACTGCAAGCTCGGAAGAGGAGTCGCCCGCGAAACGCCCGCGGAGATGTGCTTCCGACTCCTCAAGACCATCGAGGAGGAAGCACCCGTTCCTCAAACCTAAATCCCAAAAAGGGATTGCCCGTTGGATGCTTCGCGCGTCCGACGGGTTTTTTCTTTTTACGTTACTTGTTTTTCTTAATTCTATTCAGATAGTACCACTCAAACACATCGCGGGCGACGGGAATCGTGTTTGCGCTCCCCTCTCGGGAGTTTTCTATGAGCACAAGGATGGCGATCTGTGGATCGGGCACGGGTCCGTACCCGACAAAAAGCGCGTTCTCTTTGGTTTTATTTGCCACCTGTGCCGTTCCGGTTTTTGCCGCAATCTTGATCGGCAGATCGCCCAAAAGATGCGCAGTTCCTTCGGGGGTTTGCGTCCCCGCAACCATTCCTTTTTCTACTTCACGGAAGGCTTCATGCTGATCGGGGATGGAAAAGGCAACTTGCTTCGTGTGTCCATTTTGCACCACATAGGGAACATATGCGGTTCCACGATTTGCAATGGAAGTGATGGCGGTAAGAAGTTGGAATGGAGTCACCAAGAGATCTCCTTGTCCGATACTCACGTTGAATGTATCTCCTAGACGCCACGGTTCTCCGGTGCGTTTTGTTTTTTCCTCCGGAGTAGGAAGCGTACCCGATGCTTCTCCAGGAAGGTCAATGCCAAGCGCGCTTCCCAAATGGAATTTCTGCCACCATGCATGTAATTTCGTGATGCCCAATCCCCCCACATCTCCAAATCCTCCTCCGACGACATAGAAATACACGTTGCTGGATTTGGCGAGTGCGGATGTGAGATTCACCCATCCTTGCCGTTGCCAATCCAAAAATCGGGAAGGTTTCGTTGGGTCGTAGGGATTCGGTACGTCAAGATATCCGGGAGAATAAATAGATTTTTCCGGAGTGATCACGTTTTCAGATAATGCCGCAACACCTACAAGAGGCTTGATGGTCGACCCAGGGTTATACATGCCGCTCACGGCGCGATTGAAAAGCGGGCGCAAAGATGAAGTGAGTAATTCCTTACGCTCGGTGTTTTTCCCCGGAGCAACGAATATTTCGTTATCAAAAAGAGGGAAATTAAGGAGCGCAAGCACTTCTCCGGTTCGAGGATCCATGGCAATGCCCACGCCGGTCGTTTTCCCCAGTGTGCGCAATTGCTCCTCAAATCGTTTCGCAAAGTATTCCTGAAATTCTTTGTCGATCGTAAGCGTCAGTGCTTCTCCAAAAATTGCGTTGGTAGTCCGAGGATCACCAAGTGATGCACCACGGGCATCTCGAAACTGCCGCGACTCTCCCGTGCGACCCCGTAATTGCACATCGTACGTACGCTCAATCCCTGTTTTCCCTACCGCAGCAAATAATTTAGTATCGGCATCCTCCTCTCTGTCTTTAACACCCACGAGACCGGTATACCCCACAAGCGAAGAGAATGTGCGCCCCGCAGGATAGGTTCTTCGAATACCCTGTTCAATGAATAGTGTGGGGAGTTTCGCATCCTGGAAAGAAATGGCCTGATGTGTTTCGAGGCCGTCCTGCAGAAGGATGGTTTGACCGGAAGATTCGAGATCCACCTCGCCCACGCGTTTCCAAAATTCTTCTTCGCTCATTCCCGTTATACGCGAAACAGTGTCCAACGTGACTTGTTGTACGTCTCGCTCCGCTAAAAATGCATCCAAATCCAAATAAAGAAGAAAACTCTCTTTATTTCCCGCAAGAAGGGCACCGTTGCGGTCATAGATCATCCCGCGCGGAGGTTGCAGTATGCGTCGTTCTGAGAGATTCGCATCGGCAAGGCTTGCGTATGCCGCTCCCTGCGTAACGCCAAGAATCCATATGCGAACCAAAAAGAGAATACCGAGGCATATCACAAGTCCTCCAAATGCAATAAGGATTTGATTTGCAAGAGGCACTTCTCGCACTCCCAGATGTTGCCCCCACTCATCACTCAAGATTTCATCAAATGCGATGTCGCGTTTTATACGGGCCATGAAGATAAATGCTGTTATATCACGAAATCATCGTACCCAATGCGCAACACCCACGCCATGATCACAGAGAAAAAAAGGGAAAGAAAAATATCTTCTAGCACAAGAAGCGGTGCCTGGGTCAAGATGCCGGGATATATCAAAACATAATATATGACAAGTGCACTGCATATAAAAATTCCCGTACCCAAAAATCCTTCGAGAGCAGGTACGTGGCGTTGCAACACTCGCACCAAGAACGGGAGAAGAAGTGAAAAAGAAAAAAGATGTATCGCAAGCTGAGGCGGCACGAAAAGAAATGCCCCCACACCGGCAAGAACTGTAAGTTCAAGTATTCCTGCAAACGGAGCCAGGAGGATCAGTGCTGCAAGCGGCAACGAGGGAGTCATGTCGAGAAAAAGCCCAAGCCGCGGCGCAAGTGCCGCCGCGACCACTACACAAAACATGAATGACAAAAAACGATATCCAAATGGCCTAGGTAGGGGCGCAGTGGGTGTCATTGGGATTCGCGAATATCCTCGAACGCGGTATCTACATATATCATCCGAAGTTCTCCAATGGCATAGGGGAAACGGATTGATGCTTCTTCGTACAAGCGATCTGCAGAAAGCCCCACATTCGTCACTTCTCCTATCGCGAGTCCATAGGGAAAGTCGCGAGATGCATTGCGAACCATATCATTCTCTTGAATGCCACTCGTCTTTTTTTCTATAAGAGTCAATCGAGGATTATTGCCTCCCAGAAGCAAGGCCTCTCTATTGGTTTTGCCGATGCGTACTGCCGATTTCCACTCTATATCAAAGATAGTTGTTGCCACCGCGCTCTCTTTTGAAGTCCGCGTGATCTTTCCCACTAAGAAAGGATTGATTTTTGCGATCGATGAGGTTTCGGCACTGAAGGGAAAGATAACTACTGATTGCCCTACGTGAATTCCCTGCAGTTCACCTACTGCGATTAAAAGCTCGTTCTTTACATTCCCGGGATAGCGCGCGTACACCATTGCGGGGACGTAGGTGTGTGCAACGGAATATAAGGTTTCTTTGAGATATTGCAAAGCTTCAAGTTCGGAACGAAGAGATTGGTTCTCTAAGGCAAGATTATTGACACTTCCCGTTTCGCCGAGAATAATCCCGCGCAGAGACCATCCCGTTTGAGGACTCCAAAGTATCATCCCGAACGCGAGAATGCCTAAGATGAGGGGTACTAAAAACTCCCTTCGCATAAGCTGAAAACACTTGCATTATAGCGCGAAAATCCTCTCTAAGAAAAGAGTGGATCCCTACAAAGTAATACGAACGGGTTTCAGAGGATTATCTAAGAATTCCGCATGGCCATCAAAATCCTCCACAATGCGCCCAAGTCCCCGCGCTACACACGTGAGTGGCTCTTCGGCAATATGAGTAGTGACTCCTGCTTCACGTTCCACTAATCGATCAAATCCCCTAAGCAATGCCCCGCCGCCGCAGATCCAGATACCCTGATGCAACATGTCCCCCACCAATTCCGGCGGTGTAGTTTCAATAGTTTCTTTGATCGCATCTATGATGGATTTGATGGATTTAGTAAGTGCATAACGCACGTGCGTATTTTTAAGTATGATCTCTCGTGGTAAACCGGTGGACATGTCGCGCCCTCGTATCGGAATTTCCAATTTTTCATCCAACGGTATCGCCGATCCAACGGCGATCTTTGCAAGTTCCGCAGTGGGTTCTCCGATAATCGTGCGAAATTCATCCCGTACGAACCGGATAATGTCCTCATTGAACTTATCGCCCGCACATTTCAGTGTTTTTGACGCCACAATACCACCCAACGAGATAACTGCAACATCGGTCGTTCCTCCACCGACATCAATGATGAGACTGGCGGTGGGGGTGTCGATTGGTAAATTCGCTCCCAGCGCTGCTGCGATCGGAGATTCAATAAGATACACGCGAGAGCAGCCAGCATTCACCGCTACATCTTCAACCGATTTTCGTTCCACTTCGGTGAGGCCATCAGGAATGGCGAGTATGCCTTTGCGATAATTCATCATAGATCCTCCGCTTGCCCGCCGAAGAAGCTGATGCAATAGTTCGTGGGTCATATCAAAATCGGAGATCACGCCGCCTACGAGTGGCCGAATGACGTTAATGTGCGCCGGCGTGCGGTTCAACATGCGCTTTGCTTCATCTCCGATGGCAAGGATCTGATTCGTCTTAGTATTCACCGCAGCGACCGATGGCTCATTCACCACGATCCCCTTCCCCTTGAGATAGATCAAAGAATTGGCTGTGCCAAGATCTATGCCGATATCCTTAAAAAATTGATTGAAAAGCCCCATTGAAATTGTGTGTCAAGCAAAAAGGTTCATGAATTCTTTTTCGCTCATCTGGCTTTCACGTCCTTCCTTTCTTTGTCTTACTTCCACTCCGCCCTTCGTTTTTTCGCTCACCACCACGCGCATGGGGATACCGATCAAATCCGCATCGGCAAGTTTCTCTCCCGCAGCGGCATTTCTTTCGTCATAGAGTATCTCGATACCACGAGATTGTAAATTCTGGTAAAGCGATGCCGCGGAAACCTTCCCGAATTCCAAAAGATGCACGCGGAATGGCGCAATAGCTTCGGGCCACATGAGCCCCTTATCGTCATTGTACAATTCGGCGACCGTACCCATGAGGCGCGAAATGCCGATACCGTATGAGCCCATTACGACCGATTTCCGCTTCCCCTCGGCATCGACAAAAGAAAGATTGAGTCCCTCTGCATATTTCGTGCCAAGCGGGAAAATATTCCCCACCTCGATCGCACGTTTCTTCTCTACGATACCCTTGCAATTCGGACATTCGCCGCCTTCTTCGAGCTTTGAAATTTCTGCATTCTCGGCATAGCCGCATGCGCCGCAGAGAAAAATGGTGTCCTCTCCGACATCCGCAAGCACCTGGAATTCATGTGTATGTGCCATCGTAAAATCCCCTCCTCCCGCAACGGTATAAAACGCCTGCAAGCCACATCGCGTGAACACATTCGTGTAGGCCTGCTTCACTTTTTCATAATATTGCCAAAGATCATCTTCAGAGGTATGGAAGCTATAAAGATCTTTCATTAAGAACTCCCGTCCCCGGAGAAGGCCTGCTTGCGCGCGCGCTTCATTTCTGAATTTTGTCTGTATCTGATACGCCGCAAATGGCAGATCTTTATACGATTGCACAAAATGAGATGCGATCGCCGTGAGCATCTCTTCATGGGTCCATCCCAACGTGAAATTCGCGGCTTTCTCCTTTTTTCCTTTTACCTCGAATCCGATCTCCACATCCCAACGCTTTGTCGCATCAAGATATTTTTTTTCCACAAGCGCAGGCATGAACATTTCCGATCCACCGATCGCGTTCATTTCTTCACGTACGATTGCGTTGATTTTCTCTATCACGCGCCAGCCAAGCGGAAGATATGCATACACCCCCGCGGACATTTTGCGAATGAAACCTGCGCGTGCGAGAAGCTGTGCATTCAAAGACACCTCGTCCTTCGGTGCCGTACGCTCGGATTTGGTAAAGAGTTTCGATTGGCGCATCGGTAAGAGAATAACACGAAATCCACGGGGAAACAAAAAACACTCACTATCTCTTAAATCAATTTAATGTCAATCCTCTGGTCAAGAAAAAAAGTACTAATCCTAATGCGCTGAATATTGCAGAAATGATCCAAAAACGCATTGTGACCTGTGATTCTGGCCAGCCAAGCGCTTCAAAGTGGTGATGGATCGGCGTAGAAAGAAACAATTTCTTGCCGAACAATTTTCGCGAGCCAAGTTGTATGAGCACTGAAAGCGATTCCAGAACAAGGATGATGGCAAAAAACGGCAGAAGAAGCGCAGTGTCGGTAAGCATCGCAATCACGCCTATCGTAATGCCCAACGACATTGAGCCAGTATCTCCCATGAAAAACCGAGCTGGATAAATGTTGAACCATAAAAACGCGAGGAGTGCACCGATCATGACCCCACCAAACGAAGCAAGGTGATATCTTCCAAGCACGAACGCCACGGTGGTGAGCGCCACGAATGCGAACAAAGACACGCCGCCCAATAGACCATCTAAGCCATCGGTTTCGTTCGCTGAAAATGCCGCTGCGACAATAATGAACATAAAGATCGGCACGTACCACCAACCAATTTCAAACGTGCCGAAAAACGGAACACTCAATTGCGTAAGACCGAGCTTCACAAAAAACCACCACGCACCTACTGCCGCAATGACGGTGTAAAGAATAAGCTTGTGACGCACCTTGAGTCCTCCCCCGCTCGGGCCGATCCTTAGCACGCCGTACCAATCATCCATAAGTCCGATCAAGGCCGTAATGAGAAGTGTTGCAAGAGGTAAATATGTTTCCCGCCGGTCAATAAAATCAAGATAGCCCCACATACCGTCAAAAAAGAAATGTAATATTCCTATGATGAGCGTCACTCCGATCACGGTTACCCAAATAATGAGACCGCCCGCAGTCGGTGTTCCCGCCTTCTTCTCATGAAAACGATTATACACAGGAGCGTTCGCGGCAGGTCTGATCTGTTTTTCTATGTGGTATTTCCTGAGGACTCTGAGCCACAACGGCGTGGTTGCAAGCGCGATCACAAACCCCACGGTTGCAAGAATGATGATGCGAACGGCCTGTGCGAGCAATGGGAATTCTACAAAAGGAACGTGCATGTCGGTTTTAATGTCGAGAATAATTTTCTGTGAACCATCGGTAAAGCGCCTCCGTTGCGCCAAAACGATCTTCTGCTCCCAAAACGATCAACACAAGTGGCCTCTCTTCATAACGGAAAATTGAGACCAGATTTCCCTGAGATGCATCAATATATCCTGTTTTGCCCCCAAGAAAATCGTCACGCCCCACAAATACATTAGTACTTTTGATCGTTATCGGCTCGCCGGATTCCGGATGAAGCGCGAATTCGGTAGATCGAGTCATTTCAAAAACTTCAGGAAATTCAAAAAAGATGCGCTGCACCATTTTATAGATCTCATCCGCCGCTGATTGATTGACTATCGAGAGTCCGGTGGGTTCTTCAAAATAAGTGCGATGCATCCCCCAGACACTGGCCTGCGTGTTCATCGCGTCTATGAACTCACGACGGCCATAGAGTTGAGCTAGGGCCTCTGCTGCCTCGTTGCGCGAACCGACAAGCATCGCCCCAAGCAGTTCGGGTACGTGGTATTTCCCCTGCGGCAAAGGGAACATGCTTTCTTCTTCTTGTTGGGGAAACGACGAACTACTCACTTCCACCACGGTGTCCATCGATATGTGCGTGAGCGCAACAACCGCGGTCATAAGCTTGGTAAGGGACGCAAGCGGCCATCGTACCGATGTCGTTTTTTCGGCATAGAGTTCGCCGCTCTCTAGGTCCCACACGCCAAATATTTCTGCATGCACATCGGGAACCGGTGCGGTATCTATTTTCTTAAATACAGAAGCACCGATGGGATTTGTGTGCAACGCAGTTTCGTTTGATAAGACCGCGGGCGGAGAAGGACGAGATGTGTTGAGAGTCGGCTGAACGATCGCCGCATATGACGGCGAGGATGATATAGTTCTCAAACTTCCTTCTCCGGAAAGATTGCGCGCGGCAAGCACGATAAAAAAGAGAGCACTCACAAAAATGATCTTTAACAACGTATTCACGAGGTTTCTTGTGGAGATTCTTGTGTTTCAAAAGCGCGGAGGAGAGATTGCGTATGTTGAAAATCGTGAAGATCTTCCTGCTTCGTCACCCCTAAGTGTCGGATGAGTGCATGAGTGGGCGCATATAAGAACACATGCGGATTTTTGGGATCGGGATATCGTTCAACGAGCCCTCGTAACGAAAGACTTCGCAAAATAAACGTTGAATTAACTCCGCGGATATATTCAAGGCGACTCCGGGAAATCGGTCCCAAATAAAGCACCAAGGAAAGTGCCTCTATGCTTGCGGGCGTGAGTTCTTCGCTCAACTCCTCTTTCACGAACTCTTGAACGATGGGGGAAAACTCACTTTTCGTCACCAGTTGCACTTTTTCGCCAAGCACGGCAAGACCGAGTCCCCGCTGCGCTTCGCGAAGCAACACGTCAAACTCCCGCAAAAGGGTTGCACAATCCTCTTTAGTGAGATGAAGTATTTTGGCAATCTTACTTTCTGCCAACGGCTCTCCGTGAATAAAAAGAAGCGCCTCGAGTTCCGCAAGTTTGCTGCTGCGAGATGTGTCGGGATTCTTGTTCATGACGATCACTTTTCGTGGATGCACAAATTATTTATTGCTCTTCATCATTATATCCGAAAACGCGTCTTCCTGCTCAAGAAGAATCAACTGTTCGCGGGCAAGATGGAGAATCGCGAGAAAGATGGTAATGATCTCTGCTTTGGATTTGTCGTGAGACATTTTGCCAAATGTCATTTGCCCCCCTTCTTGTATGCGCCTGATCACTTCCTGTATTTTTTCTTCAAGATTAATGATGGTCTCCCTCACCGTCTCCGTTTCGAGAGAAAATCGTTCAATACCCGAAAGGATTCTTCTCAAGGCATCTGTAATCGCATCTGCACTGAGGTTTTTCCCCGGATAGAACACGTTTCCCGGTGTCCCCCCCTGGATCTCCATGAAATACGGACGCGCATATGCCACTTGTCCCCTGCTCCACTCTGTGACAAGGTTTTTGAACAGCGGACGCAGTTCGCGGTAAAGCCGCAGCCGGTGCTCCAGATCTTTGATCTCCCCTTCCTCTTCGGGAGTGAGGGAAAGATCGGGAAGCAGAGATTTTGACTTAATAAGAATGAGGCGGCTTGCAACCAAGACAAAATCCGCAAGCGATCGATGAGGAATCCCTCCTGTTTGTTTGAGGATTTCCACATATTTCAAAAAATCAGTCGTCACTTCCGCAAGGCTTATCTGTGTAATTTCAAGTTTGCGGGCTTCAACAAGTTCCAAGAGCGTCTCAAGGGGTCCGGAAAATTGCTGAAGTTTAAGTTCGTATGCACTCATGGTGTTGTAGACGAAGACGTTGACGATTCTTGTCGTAGTGCCCCTACCGTATAGACATTTGACGGATTCCATAAAAGCCAACCGGCAAAGAAATCTTCTCCTCGTTCTCCGGAGAGTACATGCTCGGTTGCGTCAATTTGTTTGCGTACCATTTCTGCGGTATACGTCGCCCCTAAATTAAAATCCTGAAGCCACGGCCGCAGTTTTGAGTAGAATGCCTTCGTGCTGGATGTTGCGACAGCGAGCGTGCCACTTGCGGATTGGAGCGTTGTCGTTGCAGAAGAAGTGGCTTGCGGTAGTATCGGTTCTCCGCGAATGCGTGTCAGAGCGATTTCCAGAGAATATTGTATCACTTCATACGGGACGCTCGCCGGATTTTTATATCCCAAAAATCCAGATGCGTAATGAGAGGGATAGATCATCGGAGAGACAAAATCGAAATTCGCATACCCATCTTCAATGACCTGTCCGATGCCAAGATCGTCGGGATTCACGGTCGCAAGTCCAAAAAGATCCGCAGATATCTTTTGCCCCTTAAGCTCTGCCCGAACGTATTCAAAGAACGTCCGCACGATGACATGCTTGGGGGCAATACCGTCCCACGTGGGATACGTGATGCGAGAAAGATCTCCATCGGATGCGAACCGCACGTAATCAAAATTAATCTCGTCGAATCCGCGCGCAAATGCATCGCGGGCGATCGCAACATTATATGCCCATACACTTTTTTCGGCAGGGTCCATCCACGCAAGACCTTTT